>Ga0070741_10020438_pt1 | contig 10430 bp, 10 predicted proteins | sample Coa_R1_4_FD_66440 | JGI IMG/M metagenome (GOLD analysis project Ga0070741, IMG submission 66440) | Surface soil microbial communities from Centralia Pennsylvania, which are recovering from an underground coalmine fire - Coalmine... | ecosystem: Environmental > Terrestrial > Soil > Unclassified ... | reverse complement strand
TTCACGATCCTGCTGGTCGAGCAGAACTTCCGGTTTGCGTCGACGGTCGCCGACCGTCATTACCTGATGGACCACGGCCGCGTGGCCGACATGATCCCCAATGCCGAGCTCGATCGGAACATGGCCAAGCTGCACGAGTATCTCGGCGTTTGAAATGTAGTCCCAGTCACTCAAGGAGGAACGCATGAAAACGATGAAACACGCAGCGCTCGCGGTTGCACTCGCCGCGGCCTTCGGTGCCGGCGGCGCGCAGGCGCAGATTTCCGACAATGTGATCAAGATCGGCGTCTTGTCCGACATGTCGAGCCTCTATACCGATCTGGCAGGCGCGGGCTCGGTCGTCGCCGCGCGCATGGCGGTGCAGGACTCGGGCATCGAGAAGCGCGGCTACAAGGTCGAGATCGTCTCGGCGGATCACCAGAACAAGCCCGACGTCGGCTCGAACATCGCGCGGCAGTGGTACGACGTCGATCACGTCGATGTGATCGTCGACGTGCCGAACTCGGGCGTTGCGCTCGCCGTCAACCAGATCACCAAGGACAAGGGCAAGGTGTTCCTCGCCTCCGGTCCGGCGAGCTCGGATCTCACCGGCAAGGCCTGCTCGCCCAACACCGTGCACTGGACCTACGACACCTGGATGCTCGCCAACGGCACCGGCAGCGCGATCGTGAAGAGCGGCGGCGACACCTGGTTCTTCATCACCGCCGATTACGCGTTCGGCCATGCGCTCGAGCGCGACACCGCGGCGGTGGTGACCAAGAACGGCGGCAAGGTGCTCGGCAGCGTGAAGGTGCCGCTCAACAACCAGGACTTCAGCTCGTTCCTGCTGCAGGCCCAGGCGTCGAAGGCCAAGATCATCGGTCTCGCCAATGCGGGTGGCGACACCACGAACTCGATCAAGCAGGCCGCCGAATTCGGCATCGTGAAGGGCGGACAGAACCTCGCCGGGCTGCTCGTGTTCCTCACCGACGTGCATGCGCTCGGCCTCAACACCGCGAATGGCCTGATCCTCACCAACACGTTCTATTGGGACATGAACGATCAGACGCGCGCGTTCGCGAAGCGCTTCGCGCCGCAGGACAAGGGCATTTACCCGACCATGGTTCATGCCGGCGTGTACGCGTCGATCCTGCACTACCTCAAGGCGGTCGAGGCACTCAAGAGCGACGACGGCACGAAGGTGGTCGCCAAGATGAAGGAGATGCCTACCGACGATCCGCTGTTCGGCAAGGGCACCATCCGCATCGATGGCCGCAAGATCCATCCGGCGTATCTGGTCGAGGTGAAAAAGCCTGCGGAATCGAAATATGCGTGGGACTACTACAAGGTCCGCGCGACGATCCCGGCCGACCAGGCGTTCCGTCCGCTCAACCAGGGCGAGTGCCCGCTGGTGAAATAACGTGTCTCCCCGCGGGATTGCATCGGCGCGGTCCCGCGGGTTCCTGCAGCACACGGCGACGGATCACCTGACGTGACCCAGATCTTCGGCATCCCTGTGCAGGCATTGATGGGGCAGCTCCTCATCGGCCTCATCAACGGCGCGTTCTACGCGATGCTGAGCCTCGGCCTCGCGGTGATCTTCGGCCTGCTCAACATCATCAACTTCACCCACGGCGCGCAGTACATGATGGGCGCCTTCTGCGCGTACCTCGTGCTCGAGCATCTCGGCATCGGCTACTGGTGGGCGCTCCTGATCGCGCCGATCGCGGTCGGCATCATCGGCGTGCTGATCGAGCGCACGATGCTCTCGCGCCTGTACAAGCTCGATCATCTCTACGGCCTGCTGCTGACCTTCGGGCTGGCCCTCATCATCCAGGGCCTTTTCACGAACTATTACGGCAGCTCGGGTCAGCCGTATCGCCTGCCGGACGAATTCATCGGCTCGTACAACCTGGGTTTCATGTTCCTGCCGAAGTACAGGGCATGGGTCATTCTCGCCTCGCTGCTCGTGTGCGTCGCGACCTGGTTCGTGACCGAGCGCACGCGCCTGGGCTCGTACCTGCGCGCGGCGACCGAGAATGCGACCCTCGTCCAGGCGTTCGGCATCAACGTGCCGCGGATGATCACCATCACCTATGGCTTCGGTGTGGCGCTCGCGGCGGTGGCAGGCGTGATGGCGGCACCGATCTACCAGGTGAGCCCGCAGATGGGTGCCAACCTCATCATCGTCGTGTTCGCGGTGGTGGTGATCGGCGGGATGGGCTCGATCATGGGCGCGATCGTCACGGGCTTCGGCCTCGGCATCGTGGAAGGATTCACCAAGGTGTTCTATCCCGAGGCCTCCAACACCGTGATCTTCGTGATCATGGTGATCGTCCTGCTGATCAAGCCCGCCGGCCTCTTCGGCCAGGAGCGATAGATGACACGACCCCCAGGCTCGCTCCGCTCGCCGCCCCCGCAACGGGCCCGGCAGTGGCTTCGGGCGGGCGTGCGCCACTGACCATGGCCACGCCCCAAACGGTGGACACGGCGACGGTGTCGATGCTGGCCTCCAACGGCAGCGAATCGCGCGGCTTCACCATCGCGACCATCATCTTCGTCGCCGCGCTCGCGGTTGCACCGCATGTCGGGTTCTATCCCGTGTTCCTGGAGAAGGCGCTGTGCTTCGCGCTCTTTGCGTGCGCGTTCAACCTGCTGCTCGGATTCGGCGGGTTGCTGTCGTTCGGGCACGCGATGTTCCTCGGCACCGCCGGTTATCTATCCGCGCATGCGGCCAAGATGTGGGGCTTCCCGCCCGAGCTCGCGATCCTCACCGGAACGGCGGCGTCGACGGGCCTCGGCATCGTGACCGGCGCCCTCGCCATACGCCGCCAGGGCATCTATTTCGCGATGATCACGCTCGCGATGGCGCAAATGATCTTCTTCTTCTACCTGCAGGCGCCGTTCACGCACGGCGAGGACGGCATCCAAGCGGTGCCGCGCGGACGCCTGTTCGGGGTGCTCGACCTCACCCATCCGATGGCGATGTATTACGTCGTGCTCACGATCTTCACCGCGGCGTTCCTTTTCATCTATCGCGTGATCCATTCACCGTTCGGCGACGTGCTGAAGGCGATCCGCGACAACGAGCCGCGCGCGATCTCGCTCGGCTACGACGCGCAACTCTTCAAGCTGCTCGCTTTCGTGCTGTCGGCGGGGCTCGCCGGGCTCGCCGGCGCGACCAAGGCCATCGTGTTCCAGCTCGCGTCGCTCACCGACGTGCAATGGCAGATGTCGGGCGAGGTCGTGCTGATGACGCTCCTCGGCGGGATGGGGACCATCTTCGGCCCGGTGGTGGGTGCGTTCGCGATCGTCAGTATCGAGAATTACCTCGCCGGGTTCGGCGAATGGGTGACGGTGTTCACCGGCGCCATTTTCGTCGTGTGCGTGCTCGCCTTCCGGCGTGGCATCGTGGGCGAGCTTGCCGCCTGGTGGGCGCGCCGCCGGCGCGCGTGAGATCGTTGCGCGCGCAGCGCAGTGCGATCGTCATCGCGCTCGGTGTCGCCACGCTGCTGAGCGGCGCCGTGCACGGCGCGGGCGGCACGCTCGTGCCCAATGGCGGCTGTCGCGACGGCCAGCCCAATGGCGCTTACGAGCTGCGCGGCAACGATGGTCGGCTGCGCGTCGTGGGTGCCTTTCACGACGGCAGGCGCACCGGCACCTTCATCTTCTGGAACGGAAGTGGCGCGCGCATCGCCGCCATTCCGTACGACGAGAACGTGCGCAACGGTACCATCGCGCTGTGGCACGTGCGCGGTCGGCCATCGCATGAGATCGGGCGCAGGCTCGAGGCGCCGGTGGTGAAGGGCGAGCCCCATGGCGTGCACCGCGCCTGGCACCTCAACGGCAAGCTGCAGTACGAGGCGACCTACGAGCACGGCCGGCTCGCGAGCGCGAAGGCGTGGGATGCGAACGGCCGCGCGCTGGCCGAGGCCGAAGCGCAGCGCATCGCGCTCGCGGCACGCAAGCGCGACGAGGCCTACGTCGCGATGCTGGAGAAAATGGTCGCCGATCATCAGCCGCGCTGCGACGATTCCGCCAGGGCCGAGCTCGCCATCGTCCATCGGCGGAGCTAGACCTCATGCTCGCCTACGTGGTGCGTCGCGCGTTGCAAAGCGTGGTGGTGCTCGTCGCGATGTCCATGCTGGTGTTCGTCGGCGTCTACGAAGTCGGGAACCCGGTCGACATCCTGATCAATCCGCAGGCGGAGCCGATCGAGCGCGAGCGCGCGATCGCCGCGCTGGGCCTCGATCGTCCGCTTCCGGCGCAGTACGCCCATTTCCTGTCGGGCGCGCTGCATGGCGACCTGGGACGCTCGTTCGTGCACGGCGTGCCGGCGATATCGCTCATCCTGCAGCGAATGCCCGCGACGCTCGAGCTGGCGATCGCGGCCATGCTGATCGCGATCATCGTGGGCATTCCGCTGGGCCTGCTGGCGGGCCTGCACCCGCGCAGCTTGGCGGCGCGCGCGATCATGGCGGGATCGATTCTAGGCTTTTCACTTCCGACGTTCTGGGTCGGGCTCATGCTGATCATGGTGTTCTCGGTGATGCTCGGGGTGCTGCCGTCCAGTGGTCGCGGTCCGACCACCGATGTGCTCGGCGTGCCCGTGTCGTTCCTGTCGATCGAGGGCTGGCGTCACCTGCTCCTGCCTGCGCTCAATCTCGCCTTGTTCAAGCTCGCCCTTCTCATTCGTCTCACGCGCGCCGGCACGCGCGAGGCGCTGCTGCAGGACTACGTCAAGTTCGCGCGCGCCAAGGGTCTCACCAATGCGCGCGTCGTGGGCGTGCACGTGCTGCGCAACATCCTCGTCCCGATCGTGACGGTGATCGGGCTCGAGTTCGGATCGGTGATCGCGTTTGCGATCGTCACCGAAAGCGTGTTCGCCTGGCCCGGCATGGGCAAGCTCCTGGTCGACTCCATCGGGCTGCTCGATCGGCCGGTGATCGTCGCGTACCTGCTGCTCATCGTCGCGATCGTCATCGTCATCAATCTCGCGGTGGACATCCTGTATTCCGCGCTCGATCCCCGGGTTCGACTCGCCGGGCAGGACGCATGAACGCGCCGCACGCCCCCGCCGAAGCGCCGTTGCAGCGCGTGCTGCGCGACTTCGTGTCGGACCCGGTTGCGCTCGCCGGCGCCGTCCTGCTCCTGCTGATCGTGGCAGCCGCGATCGCGGCGCCGCTGCTGTCCTGGCAGAACCCGTACGATCTCGCGCAGCTCGATCTCATGGATGGACGCCTGCCGCCGGGCGCGCGCGGCGCAGCCGGCCGCGTGTACTGGCTCGGCACCGACGATCAGGGCCGCGACATGGCGTGCGCGATCCTGTACGGATTGCGCATCAGTCTGGTGGTGGGAGCGAGCGCGACCATCGTTGCACTCGCCATCGGCCTCACCACAGGCCTCGTCGCCGCGGTGGCGGGCGGAAAGCTCGATGCGCTCGTCATGCGCATCGTCGACATCCAGCTCTCGTTTCCTGCCATCCTGATCGCGCTCATCCTGCTCGCGGTGGTGGGGCAGGGCACCGGGAAGATCGTCGTGGCGCTCATCGCCGTGCAATGGGCCTACTACGCGCGCACGGTGCGCAGCGCCGCGATCGTCGAGAAGCGCAAGGAGTATGTCGAGGCGGCGCGGGGCCTGGCGCTGTCACGCACGCGCATCGTGGTGAGGCATGTGCTGCCCAATTGCCTGCCGCCGATGCTGGTGGTCGCGTCCGTGCAGATCGCCTCGGCGATCGCGCTCGAGGCGACGCTGTCGTTCCTCGGGTTGGGATTGCCGATCACCGAGCCGTCTCTGGGCCTGCTGATCGCCAACGGCTACCAGTACCTCCTTTCCGGCAAGTACTGGATCAGCTTTTTCCCGGGCATCGCGCTCCTGCTCACGATCCTGTCGATCAATCTCGTCTCCGATCAGCTGCGCGACGTGCTCAATCCCCGGCTGCAGCGATGAGCACCTCCGTGCCACTCCTGCAGGTGGAGAACCTGCGCACGCATTTCTTCACCCGCGCCGGCGTCGTGAAGGCGGTGGACGACGTGTCGTTCGTGGTGCGCAAGGGCGAGGTCCTGGGCCTCGTCGGCGAATCGGGTTCCGGCAAGTCGATCACCGCGTACTCGATCCTGCGCCTGGTCGACGACCCGGGACGGATCGTGAGCGGTCGCGTCCTTTTCGACGGCCGCGATCTGGTGACGCAATCGCCGCAGGCCATGCGCGCGTTGCGCGGTGGGCGGATCGCAATGATCTTCCAGGACCCGATGATGACGCTCAATCCGGTCCTGCGCGTGGACCTGCAGATGATCGAGGCGGTGCTCGCGCACGAGGACACGACGCGCCATATCGCCCGCCAGCGTGCGCGTGCGGCGCTCGTGCGGGTCGGCATTCCCGCGCCGGACGAGCGGCTGCTCGCCTATCCGCATCAGCTCTCGGGTGGCATGCGGCAGCGCGTCGCGATCGCGATCGCGCTGCTGAACCGGCCCGAGCTCATCATCGCCGACGAGCCGACCACTGCACTGGATGTGACGATCCAGGGCCAGATCCTGTACGAGATGCAGGCCCTCGGCCGCGAGACAGGCGCAGCGATCATCTGGATCACGCACGATCTTTCGGTGGTCGCGGGACTCGCCGATCGCGTCTGCGTCATGTATGCCGGCCGCATCGTCGAGGAGGGCAGCGTCACCGATGTGCTGCGCCATCCGGCGCATCCGTACACCCGTGGATTGCTCGACTCGGTGCCCTCGCGCGTGCCTCGCGGTGCGCGCCTGCGACCGATTGCCGGCATGGCGCCCTCGATGCTGGCGCTGCCGTCGGGCTGCGCGTTTCGCGACCGCTGCACGCATGCGATGGACGCGTGCGTCGCGGCGCCCGAGATGCTTCCCTTCGGGCCCGCCGGCAATGGTCGTGCGGTGCGCTGTCACAACCCGTTGCCGAGCCTGCTGGTCGAGCGGTGAGCACGATCGCGACCACACCTTCGGCGGCGAAAGCGTCCATGACGCAGGATGCAGGCGCGCCCTTGCTGGAGCTGCGGGCTGCGGTGCGCCGATTCGAGCACCGACTCGATATCGTTGCGCGCCTGGCCGGCGCCTTGGGCGCGGCGGTGCGCGAGCAGGTGGTGCATGCCGTGGACCACGTCGATCTCGCGGTGCAGACGGGCGAGGTGGTCGGGCTCGTCGGCGAGTCGGGCTGCGGCAAATCGACGCTCGGTCGGCTCGCCGTCGGCCTGCTGCCGCTTTCGTCGGGCGAGCGGCTCTGGCACGGCGCCGATGTGACCGACATCCGCAGCGCCGCCGCGCGCGCGATCCAGCTTCGCATGCAGATGGTGTTCCAGGATCCGTACTCGGCCCTCAATCCACGCATGCGCGTGATGGACATCGTGGGCGAGGCGCCGGTCGCGCACGCCATGATCCGACGGCGGCAGAAGATCGAGTACGTCGGCCTGCAGCTCAATCGGGTCGGTCTCGATCCGATGCTGATGCGCCGCTATCCGCATCAGTTCTCCGGCGGTCAGCGTGCACGCATCGGCATCGCGCGCGCGCTGGCCGTGCAGCCGGAGTTCCTGGTGTGCGATGAAGCGATCGCGGCGCTCGACGTCTCGGTGCAGGCCCAGGTGCTCAACCTGTTCATGGATCTGCGCGGCGCGCTCGCGCTCACGTATCTGTTCATCAGCCACGATCTCGGTGTGGTGGAGCACATCAGCGATCGCGTCGTGATCATGTATCTCGGTCGCGCGGTCGAGAGCGCACCGACCGCGGAGCTCTTCGCCTCGCCTGCGCATCCGTACACGCGTGCGCTGCTGGCCGAGCGCGGCAGCGTGGAGCCCCTCAAGCGCACGTTCGTGCCGATCCGCGGCGAGATTCCGTCACCGCTTGCGCCGCCGTCGGGATGTCACTTCCATCCGCGCTGTCCGCACGCGATGCAGGTCTGTCGCGAGACCGTGCCCGCGTTGATCGACATTGCGCCGGGCCGTCGCGCGGCGTGTCACTTGCACGCCGCGCCGTAGTCGACACATGCAAGAAAGCGCGGTGGTCAGGCCACTTGACCCTTCGGCCGCGGCGCTGCCAAACTAGCCAGCATCGCGAGGCCGCGCGAGAAAGCGGCCCGCTCTTTTCCCATCGGAGGAGTCATGAAGCTGTTGCAGCGTTTTGCGCTCGCCCTTGGTTTGCTGCTCATCGCCTCGATGGCGGCTGCGGCCTATCCGGAACGTCCCATCACGCTGATCGTGCCCTGGGCCGCGGGCGGCGGCACGGATGCGACCGCGCGCATTATCGGGTCGCTGCTCGAGAAGGAGCTCGGCCAGCCGGTCAATGTCGTGAATCGCACCGGCGGCAGCGGTGTGGTGGGGCACCAGGCAATCGCGCAGGCCGCACCCGACGGCTACACCATCGGTCTCATCACCGTCGAGATCGGGATGATGCACTGGCAGGGTCTCACCGATCTCAATGGTGCGTCGTACACGCCCATCGGTCTCGTCAATGCGGACCCGTCCGGCGTGGAAGTGCGCGCCGACGCGCCATACAAGACCGTCAACGATCTCGTGGCTGCGATCAAGGCGAGTCCCGGAAAGATGAAGGCCTCCGGCACCGGGCAGGGTGGCATCTGGCATCTCGCCATCGCCGGCATGCTGCGCGACATGAAGGTCGATCCCACCGCGGTGGTATGGGTGCCCTCGAACGGCGCCGCGCCGGGATTGCAGGACATGGTCGCGGGTGGCGTGGATATCTGTCCGGTGTCGCTGCCGGAAGCGCGGCCCCTGATCGACGCCGGAAAGGTCAAGGTCCTTGCCGTGATGGCCGACAAGCGGGCGGCGCTCTATCCGAACGTGCCGACGCTCAAGGAAGCGACGGGCAGCAACTGGCAGATGGCGGCCTGGCGTGGCATCGCGGCCCCGAAGAACCTGCCGGCCGAGGCGCGCGACAAGCTCGCTGCCGCCATTCACAAGATCGCGACCAGCAAGGAGTACAACGACTTCATGGCGCAGCGCGGGTTCGGGGTCATCTACGCGGGTCCCGAGGATTTCGCCAAGATGATGGCCAAGTCCGACGCCGATCTCGGCGCGACCATGAAGGCCGTCGGCATCGTGAAATAGCTGGTGAAGCTCAGCGACACCATCTGGGGCGTCCTGCTCCTGCTCCTGTCGGCGGTGGTGCTCTGGAAGATCCAGAGCTTCCCGCCGATGCCCGGCCAGCGTTACGGTCCCGCCGTGTTCCCCGGCGTGACTGCGGCGGGCCTCGGCATATGCGCGCTGATCCTGATCGGCAAGGGCCTCGCGCACCGGCGCGCGAGCGGTGACGCACACGTGTGGGGAAGCTTAGAGGCGTGGACCCGTGCGCCGCGACAGGTCGTCGCGTTCCTGCTCGTCATCGGCGTCAACATCTTCTACATCCTGTTCGCGCAGCCGCTCGGCTTCATTCCGACAGGTGTGCTCTATCTCGCCGCGCTGTTCCTGGTGTTCGGCGTGCGCGGGCGCTGGATCCTTCCGCTCGCGATCATCATCACCCTGATCATCCATTACGCGTTCTACAAGCTGCTCAAGGTGCCTCTCCCCTGGGGCGTCCTGGAGCGTTTCGCGTACTGACCATGCGGGAAGGCTAAGGCGTCACCATGGCTGATGCATGGCTTCAGGCTTTCGCGCTGGTGTTTCATCCCTACAACCTGCTGGTGATGACGCTGGCCTCGCTGTTCGGGCTTTTCGTCGGCGCCGTGCCGGGCCTCACCGCCACCATGGCGACCGCGCTGCTCGTGCCGGTCACGTTCTTCATGGCGCCGATTCCGGCGATCGCGGCAATCGTCACGGCGACCGCGATGGCCATCTTCTCCGGCGACATTCCAGGCTGCCTCATGCGCATGCCCGGCACGCCGGCGTCGGCCGCGTACACCGATGAAGCCTATTCGATGACGCGCAAAGGCCAGGCTGAGATCGCCCTCGGAGCAGGCCTCGTGTTCTCGGCGATCGGCGGCCTGTTCGGCACCGCGGTGCTGATGCTTTCCGCGCCAGCCCTCGCCGAGTTCGCGCTCAACTTCAGCTCGTTCGAGTATTTCTGGCTGGTGCTGCTCGGTCTCACGTGCGCCGTGTTCATCACATCGGATCGGCCGCTCAAGGGTTTCGTCACGCTGCTCCTCGGGTTGATGGTGGCGCAGATCGGGCTCGGCAATCCTGCGGCCTTTCCGCGCTTCACCTTCGGCAATACCGAGCTCCTCGGCGGCGTCGGCCTCATCCCGATGATGATCGGGATGTTCGCGATCTCGGAGATCATCCGCTTCGCGGTCGACACCAATCCCGCGCTGCAGATCGTCGACAAGCCGATCGGCAACGTGTTCAAGGGCATGTGGGCGCTGACCAAGAAATATCCGATACAGATTTTGCGGGGCAGTGCGCTCGGCACGCTCGTCGGCGCGCTGCCTGGCGCCGGCGCCGACATCGCCGCGTGGATGTCGTACGCGGTCAGCAAGAAATTCTC
>Ga0070741_10020437_pt1 | contig 10430 bp, 12 predicted proteins | sample Coa_R1_4_FD_66440 | JGI IMG/M metagenome (GOLD analysis project Ga0070741, IMG submission 66440) | Surface soil microbial communities from Centralia Pennsylvania, which are recovering from an underground coalmine fire - Coalmine... | ecosystem: Environmental > Terrestrial > Soil > Unclassified ... | reverse complement strand
GCCGGGATCGACAGCTTCGACCGGCGCGCGGCGTGCTGGATCTCGGATGGGGAGAGGGCATGGAGGTGGATCGGATAGCGCGACTTGATCGAGCTGAAGAGGTCCTCGTAGTAGTCGACGCCGAGGTCGGGATGGTGTCCGCCCTGCATGAGCACGCCTGTGCCGCCGAGCGCGAGCGTCTCCTCGATCTTCTTGAAGATCACGGGCTTCGGCAGCAGATAGCCCTCGCGGCGGTCGCCCGGCCGGCGGTAGAAGGCGCAGAAGTCGCAGTCCGTGTAGCAGACGTTCGTGTAGTTGATGTTGCGGTCGATGATGAAGGTGACCCGCTCGGGATCCGTTCGCTGCGCGCGAAGATCGTTCGCGGCGCGGCCGACGGCGACGAGGTCGCGCGACTCGAGGAGCGCGAGCGCGTCGGCGTCGGCGATTCGCTCGCCGCTCCGGGCACGCTCGAGGATCTCCCGCACGCGGTTGCCGGCAGCGACCGCCGTCACACCGTCGCTCCGGCGTTCACGAACCGCAGCTCCGGCACCTCGTCGAGCTCGCCGACCTCCTGCGCGAGCTCGAGGAACGTGTAGAGGCCGGCGCGCTCGCGCGGCCCGAACCGGTAGCGGAGCTTCTCGAAGTAGCGCGCCAGGAATCCGGCCGGGTAGCCGTAGCGGTCGGCGGCCTCGTAGGCGAGCAGCTCGGGCTGCTCCCGCGCTGCCCGCACGGACGCCACGAGCGCATCCTCGAGATCGGCGAGCTCCGGGTGCGTCGGCTCGGGCGCCGCCCAGACGGCGAACACCATCGGCAGCCCGGTGCGCTCGAGCCAGAGCCGGCCCAGGTCGTGGTGCGGCGTCGGGTCCTCGAACGCCGACTTGAGCGCGGCGTCGCCGATCAGCAGCTTCGCGTCCGCCTCCTCGCCGAGCGGCACGTGCTCTGCGTCCGGCAACAGCACCTTCGTCAGGACGACCGAGGTGGCCGACTCCGACGTGACCGCGACGCTGCGGATCCGGTCGAGCGGCAGCTTCGAGACGAGCTGGATCGAGTCGACGGCGCCTTCGGACGAGACGCACAGACGCGACAGAAGACGCAGCGAGTCGGCATGGCGTGCATAGGCGATCGAGGAGATCGGCGCCACGTCGAGCTCGCCGGCGACGAGCCGCTCGTTGAGCGCGGTCGGGACGCCGACGACCTCCTCCACCTCGGCGTCGAGCCGGAAGAACACCGGCGCCATGTTCACGTACCCGATGCGGCCGAGCCTCAGCACGGGGGAGCACCTCCTGTTCTCCCGCGCGCTCCCCCTCTCCGGCCCGTTGCCACTCGTGTCGAACGAGCTCGGGCAGAGCCCGTGCTCGCGGCGCCTCTTCCTGCGCTGGCGAATCGGATCAGCGTCTTTCTCTGTACACGCGACAACTCGGGACCCACCTCCCTCCCCTGATGCCGACGAGGCTACCGCCGGAAGACGCGCGTGTCTGTGACGAGTCGTGCCGAGCGTGTGCCAATGTCGAGACCGTCACCGTCTCACGCCGTCAGTCGTCCCAGCGCCGCAGCTCGTTGTAGAGCGTGTCGCGCTGCACCGGAATGCGGCCTGCCGCGCGGACGACGCGGACGAGCTCCTCGAGCCGCTGCTCCTGGCCGGCGGTCGAGCCGGCGGCGTGGAAGATCTCCTCGCGCACGAGCGTTCCCTGGACGTCGTTGGCGCCGAAGTGGAGCGCGATCTGCGCAACCGGAAGCGTCATCGAGATCCAGTAGGCCTTGACGTTCGCGATGTTGTCCAGGAGCAGTCGCGAGACGGCGAGCACCTTCAGGTCGGCGACGCCGGTCTGGAACTTGAAGCCGCGCCGCTCGAACACCGTGTTCGCCGGGTGGAACGCAAGCGGGATGAAGGCGATGAAGCCGCCGCTTCGATCCTGCTGCTCGCGCAGCCGCAGCAGGTGGTCGACTCGCTCCTCGTAGGTCTCGACGTGGCCGTACAGCATCGTGCACGAGGTCGTGTAGCCGAGTCGGTGCGCGGTGTCGTGGACGTGGAACCAGACCTCCGGGTGCTCCTTCCCCGGGGCGACGAGCCGGCGGACGCGGTCGGCGAAGATCTCGGCCCCGCCGCCGGTCAGCGAGCCGAGGCCCGCGGCGCGAAGCTCCCGCAGCACGTCCTCGTGCGAGAGGCCCGAGAGCGTCGTCATGTGGTGGATCTCTGACGCCGTGTAGCACTTCAGGTGCACGTCGGGCAGCGCCTCGTGCAGCATGCGGATCGTCTCGACGTAGAAGCCGAAGTCGACGTGCGGATTCTCGCCGTTGACCATGTGGATCTCGGTGAAGGGCACCCGCTCGCGCTCGGCGACCACCTCGGCGACGAGCTCCTCCGGCGACTTCGTGTATGCACGCGGCTGCTTCTGCGTCGCCGCGAACGCGCAGAACTTGCACTTCACGCGGCAGACGTTCGTCTGGTAGACGTACAGGTTCTGGACGAAGTAGACGCGGTCGTCGCCGCCGCGAAGCCGCCGCGCTAGATCGGCGAGCTCGCCGATCGCGAGCAGGTCATCGGATTCGAGCAGCGCGAGCCCATCCTCGAAGTCCAGCCGCTCGCCGGCTTCGACCTTCTCGCGCACGAGCTCGAGCGACCTGTCGGCGGCGACGGCCATCAGCTCGCGCGATCGACGACGGCGTAGGTGAGGGCTTCCAGCTCCTCTCGATGCAGCTGCGAGCCGAGGTGCGAGCGCGCCCTCGCGGCGTAGTCGAGCGCCACCTCGCGCGATCGCGCGAGCGCATCCGTCATCGCGACGCGGACGAGGGCTCCGTCGAGCGAGCCGCCGGCGAGCGCTGCCCGCACCAGCTCGTCCTCCGCGGCGGCGTAGAGGAGCGGCATCGTCGGCGTGCCCTCGCGCAGGTCCGTGCCCGGGATCTTGCCGGTGTCCTCCGTCTGGCCCGCGCAGTCGAGGATGTCGTCCGCGATCTGGAACGCGATCCCGAGCGCGAGCCCGTAGTCGCCGAGCGCGCGCTCGCCGCCGGAGCCGAGCAGGCAGGCCGCCTCGAACAGCTTGCCGGTCTTGAGCGCGCAGCGCTCGAGGTAGGCCTCGATCGAGGTGGCGGCATCGTGCATCTGCCGACGCTGCAGCGCCTCACCGCGGGCGAGGCAGAGGCAGGCGTCGGCGAGGTACTCGACGGCGTTCGAGTCGCCGGTCGCGGCGAGCTCGCCGAACGCGCACGCGAACAGGTAGTCGCCGGCGGTGAGCGCGGCGTCGGCGCCGAACGCCGACCAGGTCGCCGGCGCGCCGCGGCGCATGCGCGCGCCGTCGACGAGGTCGTCGTGCACGAGTGTCGCCATGTGCACGAGCTCGACGGCGACGCCGGCGGCGAACGGCGGCTCGTCGGAGCCCCCCGGCGAGGCGAGGAAGCAGAGGAGCGGCCGCAACCGCTTGCCGCCTGCCGTCAGCGCCGCGGCGGCAACCTCGGCGGCGAAGCCTGGGCGGCGGCGAACGGCCTCCGCGAGCCGCACCTCGAGCTCGTCGAGATAGCCGGCGAGACCGGGCGTCGCCTCGACCGCCGCGAGCGGGCTCACGCCGCGACTCCGGTGTGGAGCGCGACGATCGAGCCGCCGAGCCGGCGATAGGCCACGTCGTCGAAGCCGGCCGCACGCAACCGCGCCGCGAGCTCGTCCGCGGGCGGGAACCGCTTCGCCGACGCCGGCAGGTACGCGTAGGCCTCCCCGCCCGGCAGCAGGCGGCCGAGCAGCGGCACGAGGCGGTCGAACCAGAGCGAGTAGAAGGGACGCAGGAGGCCGAGCGGCCGCGTCGTCTCGAGCACCGCCAGGCGGCCGCCGGGCCGCAGCACGCGCCGGAGCTCGGCCAGCGCGCGGTCGAGGTCGGTGTTGCGAACGCCGAACCCGACCGTCGCCGCGTCGAACGAGCCGTCCGGGAACGGGAGCGCGAGCAGGTCGCCCCGCACCCATTCGATCCACGGCGCCTTCCGCTGCGCGCGCGCCAGCATCCGCTCGGAGAAGTCGAGCCCGATCACGTGCCCTGCGCCCGCGCGCGCGTCGGCGACGGCGAGGTCGCCGGTGCCGCAGGCGGCGTCGAGCACGCGATCGCCCGCCCGCACGACCGCGGCCGCCGCGATCCGCCGCCAGCGCAGGTCGAGGCCGGCGGTCATGACCCGGTTCATCGCGTCGTAGACCGGCGCGATCCGGTCGAACATCGTCCGCACCGCCTCGGGCGCGAGGGTCACGAGCCCCACCTCGGCGCGAGCGCGTTCTCGAGCCCGAGCTGGTCGAGCGCACGGGCGACGACGAAGTCGACGAGGTCGTCGACGGTCTCGGCTGCACCGTAGAAGCCGGGCGCGAGGAAGAGGATCGTCGCGCCGGCACGGCGGAGCGCGAGCATGCTCTCGAGGTGGATCGCCGAGAGCGGCGTCTCGCGCGGGCAGAGCACGAGCTTCCGCTCTTCCTTCAGCGCCACCGACGCGGCCCGGTGGATCAGGTTCTGCGTCAGCCCGGAGGCGATCGCGCCGAGCGTGCCCGACGAGCACGGGCAGACGACGTACGCGTCCACCTTCGCCGACCCCGACGCGTACGGCGCGCGCCAGTCGTCCGGATCGTAGACGGTGACCGCGCCGCCGCAGCCCTCGACGAGCCGCGCCAGCACCTCGTCGCGCGAGAGCCGCGCGTCGCCGTAGAGCTCGACCGCGAGCACCTCGACCGCGGCGCCCGAGGCGCAGACGCCGACCTCGCACCCGGCCGCCGCGAGCGCGTGCAGGAACCGCTTCGCGTACGGCGCTCCCGAGGCGCCGGTGATGCCGAGGAAGACGCGCACAGCTACTCGACAGCCTATGCGCAGGGAGGCGCCTGTCGGGCTATTTCGCGCCCCTGGACGCTTCCAGGAACGTCGCGAGCGCCTCCAGGTTCGCGGGGCCGAGGTTCTTGAACGACGGCATCGGGCTGCCCTTGCGGACGCAGGACGGGCACTCGAGGTGCGCGACCTGGAACTTGATCCCGCGCCGCTTGGCGCCCTCGGCGCTCAGATCGGGCGCACCGAGGTTGTGGCCGCCCGAGCCGTTGTACGTGTGACAGTTGAGGCAGCCGGAGAGAGCGAAGAGCTGCGCTCCCTTGACCGCGACCTTGTTCGTCGCGAAGCCTTCCTTCGCCGCCCAGGTGGGAACGTTCGCGAGCTCCTCGGTGCCGAGCGTCTCCTTCGCCGTCGCACCCTTGTACGTGAGCACGCCCATCGAGAGGACGGCGAGGATCGCCCCGACCGTCGCCACCGGCCGGCGCAGCGGCCGGCGCTCGGCGCGAACGTCGATGAACGGCAACGCGATCAGCAGCAGCAGCGCGATCGTCGGAATGCCGATCGTGCCGAGGATCACCGAGTCCGGCCACTTGAAGATCCGGAGCAGGTAGAAGAGGAAGTAGAAGTACCAGTCCGGCCGCGGGACGAAGCTGATCGTGCCCGGGTCGGCGGGATCGTCGAGCAGCTTGCCGAGCCAGCCCGACTGGCTCGGGTTGTCGGTCGTCCCGTTCGGGTTGAAGCCGGTGTGGTCGTCCGGGGTCGTCCACTTCCAGATGACGGCGAGCCCGATGATCACCGACACGACGACCACCGACATGATCGAGTCGTGCAGCATCGCGTACGGGTAGAAGGGCTTCCCGCGCCGCTGGACGTCCTCCTTGTACTGCGTGAAGACCTTGCGCCGCTCCTCGACCCGGCTGACCGCCATCAGACGACCCGCCCGTCGCCGTCGGTGACGGGGTCGCCCGGCAGAGGGCCGAGCCCGGCGGCCTCCTTCGACCACGGCGGCGACGTGACGCCGAGGCGGATCACGAGCCACAGGTGCAGCCCGATCAGCGCGAAGATCGCGCCGGGAAGCAGGAGCATGTGCAGCGAGTAGAAGCGGCTGAGCGTGTCGCCGTTGATGTACCGCCCGCCTTGTAGGAACTGGGCGAGGAACGGGCCGAGGAAGGGGCCGGTGCCGTTGATGTTGATGCCGACGGTCGTCGCCCAGTAGGCCGTCTGATCCCACGGCAGCAGGTATCCGGTGAAGCCCTCGAGCAGCCCGAGCGCGAGCAGCCCGACGCCGATCAGCCAGGTGAGCTCGCGCGGGAACTTGTACGCGCCGAAGAGGAACACTCGCCCCATGTGCAGGAACATCAGGATGATGAACACCGATGCGCCCCACCTGTGCATGCCGCGCACGAGCCAGCCTGCCCACAGGTCGTTCGTGATGCGCTGGATCGACGAGTACGCCGTCGTCGGCCCGGGCTGGTAGTACATCGCGAGGATGACGCCCGTCGTCACCTGGACGAGGAACGCCGTCAGCGTCGCCGAGCCGAGCGTCTGGAACCAGTTGACGTCGCCCGGGACCTTGCGGAAGAGGAAGTAGCGGATCGCGCCGACGAGCCCGGACCGCTCCTCGATCCAGTCGAGCGGATAGAGGATCGCGTCCTGCATCTGCTGCTGCCGCGTGCGCCTGCGCGTCGCCATCAGTGCGGCGCCTGGATCGGGTACAGCCAGGACTCGATCCCGTGCACGTGCTCGCCCGGGAACGCCAGCGACCACTTGTGGATCTTCGCCTGTGCACCGGTGCCTTCGACGAACGAGACGGAGAACGGGGCGCCGAGGAAGAGGTGCCCGTCGCGGATCGAGAACGAGTAGCGGTCGAGCGCGCGCACCGGGGGCCCTGCCGTCCGGTTGCCCTCGGTGTCGTAGGCGCCGCCGTGACACGGGCAGCCGAAGCCGGCGACGTTCAGCGCCGGGATCAGCGTCACGTCCTTGTACTGCTTCTGCTCGTCGCCGAAAGGCGAGCCCTTGCCGAGCAGCGGACCGTTCGGCTGCACCGGGCAGCCGAGGTGCGCGCAGTGGTTCGAGATGACGGTGAAGCTCGGGTACTGGCCGAGCATGCCGTTGTTGCGGACGAAGGCAGTCTTGCGCGAGACCTCGCCCTGCGCCGGATCGGCCATGAACGTCGTCACGACCCACGTCCCCTCGGGGAAATCGGTGACCGGGCCGACGTCCTGGCTCTTGAACTTCTGCTTCAGGAACGGCGGCAGCACCATGAACCCCAGCGCCGGCACCGTGACGAGGCCGCCGATCACGCCGCCGAGGCCGAGCGTCGAGAGCTCGAGGAACACCGAGCGCGGGAACCGCTCCGGCCGCGGCGGCACGTAGCCGTCCTCCTGCGGTGCCTCGACCCGGCGCTCCGGCTCGACCTCGCCCGTCCGCAGGAGCGTGCCGGCGCCCGCGAGCCCGCGCACCCACGCGAAGCCGGCCGCGACCGCGACGACCGCGCCGACGGCGACCAGGATCCACGACACCACGATCCCGACCAGGACGAGCACGACGCCGAGCGCGAACGTCCACGGCCAGAGGCTCGGGCGCGCGGAAGGTCGATGTTCGCGGCTCGGTTGCATCCGGTCGTCTGGCGTTCAGCGTCGCGTCAGCCGCGTCGAACTATGACGGAAAGACCCGTTGCCTGCAGCAGGATCCCGAGGAATTCCGTACTCCGCCCAGCGGCGGGTGACGAGGTCGCGCACCTCGTCGCTCATCTCGATCTCGGGCGGCCACTCCCTCGTTCCCTCGTCGGGCCCCTTCGCGGTTGCGTCGATCCCGAGCTTGCCGCTCACGAACTGCCGCGTCGACGCGTGGTCGAGGTGGTCGGTCGGCCCGTCCGCCAGCACGACGTCTCGCGCAGGATCGACGTTGGCGCCGACGTAGAAGAAGACCTGCTCGTAGTCGTGCACGTCGACGTGCTCGTCGACGACGACGACGGCCTTCGTGAGCGAGAGCATCCCGAGCCCCCAGACGGCGTGCATCACCTTGCGTGCGTGGCCCGGGAAGGCCTTGCGGATCGAGACGATCGCGCAGTTGTGGAACGCGCCCGCGACCGGGAGGTCGTAATCGACGATCTCCGGCACCGTCGCGCGGATCGCGGGTAGGAAGATTCGCTCCGTCGCCTTGCCGAGCCACGCATCCTCCTGCGGCGGCTTGCCGACGACGATCGACGGGTAGACGGCGTCCCGCCGCATCGTCAGCGCGGTGACGTGGAAGACCGGGAACGGCTCGGCCGCGGTGTAGTAGCCGGTGTGGTCGCCGAACGGGCCCTCGTCGACGAGCTCGCCGCGCTCGACGTAGCCCTCGAGCACGATCTCCGCGTTCGCCGGCACTTCGAGGTCGACGGCGACGCCCTTGACGAGCTCGACGGACTCGCCGCGCAGGAAGCCTGCGAACATCAGCTCGTCGATGTGCTTCGGCAGCGGCGCGCTCGCGCTGTACGCCGTCACCGGGTCGAGGCCGAGCGCGACCGCGACCTCCATCCGGCCCTCGCTGAACAGGTAGTCGGCGCGTCCGTCCTTGTGGATCTGCCAGTGCATCGCCGTCGCACGCGGTCCGAGCACCTGCAGGCGGTACATGCCGACGTTGCGCTGCCCGGTGCGGGGGTCGCGCGTGATCACGGCCGGCAGGGTGATGAACGGCGCGGCGTCGCCGGGCCAGCAGGTCTGCACCGGCAAGCGGCCGAGATCGACCTCGTCGCCACGGAAGACGAGCTCCTGGCAGGCGCCGCGGCGGACGGTCGTCGGGAGCGAGTCGGCGAGCGACTTCAGCTGCCTCAGCCCGCGCAGCTTGTCGACGAGGCCGGTGGGCGGCTGCAGCTCGAGCACGCCGGCGAGCTTCGCGCCGACATCGTCGAGGCGCTCGACGCCGAAGGCGAGGCACATGCGGCGCTCGGTCCCGAACTGGTTGATCAGGAGCGGGTGCTCGCTGCCCTTCAGCCGCTCGAAGAGGAGCGCGGGCCCGCCTGACTTGACGGTGCGGTCGACGATCTCGGTGACCTCGAGGTACGGGTCGACCTCGGCGGCGACCCGGACGAGCTCGCCCTCGCGCTCGAGGAGGGCGATCCACTCGCGCAGGTCGGCGGGCGGCATCTCAGCCGGTCAGGAGCGTCGGGTCCTTGACGAGCGTCCGGATCCATTCGACGAGCGAGCGCATCACCTTCAGCTCGACGCCGGGGCTCGAACGCAGCAGTTGCTTGAAGTCGCGCTCCGTGAGCACGAATGCACGCAGCGGCGTCTTCGACGTCGCCGTCACCTCCCGCGGCTTGCCGACGACGAGCGAGAACTCGCCGATGAAGTCGCCGGGCCCGATCGTCTTCACGCGCCTTCCCTTCTTCGTCAACTCGACCTCGCCCTCGACGATCGCGAGGAACTCGCGGCTCATCGTGCCCTCGCGCGCGAGGACGCGACCGGCGGGGAACTCGAGATCCTCCGCGACCCTCGCGAGCTCGCTCAGCTCGCGCTTCGAGAGGCCGGAGAGCAACGGGACGCGACTGAGCGCGGCGACCTTGGCGTTCTGCGAGAGCAGCCTCACACCGCGACGCCGCTACTGCGAATGGATGCCGTACTTGCGGTCGCGGCGCCGATGACCCGCCCACTTCGTCAGCTCGCCGAGCAGGACGACCAGCAGGAAGACGAGGCCGGTGACGAGCATGATCGTGATCACGTCGAGCCCCTGGTCGGCCTGCGTGGTCGGATGGCTCATGAAGCCGATCACGACCCGACTCTAACGTAGTGACGGGCCAGGGCGCGCACGATCTCGGCGTCGCCGGGGTCGCCGCCGAGCCGCCGCGCGGCGTCCACCCACACTTCCCCGTCGCCGCGCGCACCGCGCGCGCGCAGCGCCGCGCACGTCGAGATCAGGTCCGCCATCACGGCGACCGCGTCGACGCCGCCCGCGCTCGCGATGCGCACGAGCCCGTGCGCGTACAGGTAGTCACCGAGCAGGACGCGTTCGTGATCGGGCGGCGAGTCGAACAACCGCGAGGTGCCGTAGTGGACGAGGTACGCCTCGTAGACGGTCTCGAGGCCGAGCGCGAACCGCTCCGGAGCGAGCGGCGAGAAGACGGCGACAGGCTGACGCTCACAGGCGGGGAGCAGTGCCGCGGCCCAGAGCGGGCTCTCGTTCGAGACGTCGGCCGAGATGACCTCGAAGGCGTCCACTAACGGTTCGCGACGACAGCGGAGACGGCTGCGACCGTCTCGTCGATCTCGTCGTCGCCGTGCGCGAGCGAGGGGAACAGGCACTCGTACGGGCTCGGGGCGACGTACACGCCGCGTTCGAGCAGCCCGCGGAAGAGCTCGCCGTAGCGTTCCCTGTCGAGGTGCGAGAAACGGCGGACGGGACGGACGCCGCCGAAGAACGTCAGCATCGCGCCGACGCGCTGCACGCGACCGAACTGCGCGAGGCCGGCCTCGAGCCGGGCGCTGCGGCGCTCGAGCGCGTCGTAGACGGACTGCTCCCGGAGCCGGCGCAGCACCGACAGGCCGGCCGCGGTCGCGAGCGGGTTGCCGGAGAGCGTGCCGGCCTGGTAGACGTCGCCCGCCGGCGCGAGCCGCGACATGACGTCGACGCGGCCGCCGAAGGCCGCGAGCGGCAGCCCGCCGCCGACGATCTTGCCGAGCACGGTCA
>Ga0070741_10020436_pt1 | contig 10430 bp, 8 predicted proteins | sample Coa_R1_4_FD_66440 | JGI IMG/M metagenome (GOLD analysis project Ga0070741, IMG submission 66440) | Surface soil microbial communities from Centralia Pennsylvania, which are recovering from an underground coalmine fire - Coalmine... | ecosystem: Environmental > Terrestrial > Soil > Unclassified ... | reverse complement strand
GCGCGCTCCAGTTCACCGCGTGGAAGGCCTACCACCTCGCCTGCTGCCGGGAGATGCCCGGGCGCGGTTGGACATTGCCGGGGGATGCCGGCACCGCGTGGCGACACGGGCTGCGCCTGGGCCTTCACTGCGCTCGGTGCTGTGCCGGCCTGACGGCGATCCTCTTGGTCAGCGGGGTCACCGACCTGCGCGTGATGGCTGCCGTGGCGGCGGCCATCACCGTCGAGCGTCTCGCGCCGGCCGGCGAGCGGGTGGCGCGCGCCATCGGAGCCGGCATCGTGGTCGCCGGGTTGTCGCTGATCGTGCGCGCCGCCGGACCGTGATCGCGGAGCGTCACCCCCCGGGGTGCGCCCGGACACCGCGTCGGGAGGCCCACCGGAGCCAGGCGCCCAGGCCGGCGACGGAGAGGAGCAGGCTCGTCCACTCGAGCCAGCCCTCCGCGTAGGTCAGCTCGGCCTCGAAGAGGTCGAGCGGGACCCGGAACTCGAGGAGTCCCCAGTCGTCGGCGCGCGTCTCGAGACGGCCGGCCGCGCTCTTGACCCGCCAGAGCGGGTAGGCGGGGATCCCGGTCGGGATCCACACCCCGCCGGTCGGCGAGACCAGCACGCGGTAGCGGCGAGACGTGATCCGCTCGATCCGCGGCCACGGGCGGTCGCGACGGTCGAAGACGGCGAAGCCGGCCGCCTCGTCGGCGAGCGCGTACGCGGGACCGAGGAACCGCGCCCGGCCGATCTCGGCGGCCGGGACCACCACGGTCCCGATCCGGAGCCGTCGCGCGAAGCGCTCGAACGCGCCCGGGGACAGCTCCTCCCACGGCTCGCCCAGGAGCCGCCGGCCGTCCAGGCGCTCGGCGAGCGTCTCGAGGCGGCGCGGGACGGCGGCGCGCCCCGTGTAGAAGCGCGCCGCGACCGGCGAGGGGTGGGTGAACGTGCCGCTCACGATCTCCCGGCCGCTCCGGATCGGCGCCAGCGCGAGGAGGTGCGTGTGCGGCGCGTACCAGGCGGGGTCGCGGTCGAGCCTGAGTCCCGAGGTCACGAACAGCACCCGGTCGCTTCCGCCGCGGAGCGCGTCCCAGAGGCGGCCGACGCCGTGCCGGGCGGCGACCTCGGCGAGGGTCGGCCACTCCGCTCGGGCCGGCCACACGCTGAGCGTCGGGGGGCGCGCCCCCGGCTCGGGCAGGACCGCCACCACCGCGATCACCGCCAGCGCGGCGATCGCCCGCCCGCGCGGATCGGCGCGCGCGGGCACGAGGCGGTCCACGGAGACCCCGAGCCCGAGGGCGGCCGCCCAGAGAGTCGCGTGAACGAGGGGATCGAGGAGCCGCGCCGGATCGAGCGCGGTCCAGCCGCCCCGGAAGAGCGCGGCATCGGCCAGCAGGCCGAGTCCGAGCGCGAGCGGCAGCGCCGCGATCAGCGCATCGAACGGCCGGCGCCGGATCGCGAGCGCGACCCAGGCCAGCAGGGCAGCGGCCCCCACGGCGAGGAGGAGCGGCCGCCGGCCCACGTCGCCCGGGAGGCCGGTGGCCAGGTCGCCCCAGGCGAGCGGTACCACCCATGCGCGACGCACGGCGAAGGGGAGCGCCCAGAACGCGACGAGCAGCCCGGTGAGGCCGGCCACCCGGGCGCCCTCGAGCGCGGTCGCCCGCGCGGGACGGAGCAGCATCCCGAGGGCGGTCGCGAGGGCCAGGAGCGCGACGACCGGCGGCACCATCGCCGGGTGGGAGAGGATCGCCGCCGCGGCGAGGGGCGGCGCCCATCGCGGCCGGCGCGCCTGGTCGACCCATCCCCGGAGCGCCAGCGCCAGGAGCGGGAGCCAGGCCACCCCGAGGCGGGTCGTCAGCGTGCCCCACCGGAGCCCGGCCTCGACCCCGCTCCGGAGGTCCGCCGAGAGCGTCAGCGCCAGGAACGCCGGCGGGAGGGCGAGCCAGCGATCGCCCACCAGCCGGACGACGAGGACGTAGGTGGTCACCCCGGGGGCGAGGAGCACGATCGCGCCGAGGATCCGGTAGACGGCCTCGACCGACGGCCGCCAGGCGAGCAGCGCTCGCACCGCCGCGCCGAGCAGCGCGAACCCCGGCGGGTAGAACTGGAGCTCCGGGTACCCGCCCCACCAGTCCGGGTTCCAGTCCGCCGTCCAGGCGCCCGCCGGCAGGGAGCGCTCGAGGAAGTGCCAGAGCCGGAAGAGCTGGCCGGGATGATCGTCGAGTGCGGGGACGCCGCGGCCGAAGGTCGCGACGGCGCAGGCGCCGCCGTACGCGAGGAGGAGGAGGAGCGGCGCCGCCCGGAGAACGGCGCCGAGCCGGGCGCGCCGGCTCGGCGCGCGGCGCCCGCGCCATGCGCCGGCCGGGCGGGAACGCTGACCGCCACGCGCCGCCGTGACGGGACTGGCCACGGCGCCCATCGTACTATCCCGTGGCGTCGCATTCCTCGCGTCGCCGGGCGCGTGCCTGCGCGGCGCCCGCGCCGGCTCGGCGCGCGTCGCTTCGTTGACGGCGACATCCGGCGCGTGGTACATGTTCAGGAGTTCGCGTCGGGACTCGACCGCCGAGTGGGGCTCAATTCCCCAGGAGGACCCGGCTGATGGCGCCCGTCCGGCGACTCGTCCGTCGCGCCCAGGAGCGCGCTGCGTCCGTGAGCCCCGCTCGCCGTCCCTCGCTCCGGTCGGCTCCCGCGGATCCCGCGAGGGCGGGCGCCCGTCCCGGACGGAGCGCCGCGGCCGTTCCGATCCCCGTGCGCTGAGGAGGACCCGAGGATGCCAGTGCTCGTCCGCATTCCGACCCCGCTCCGCCGTCACACGGGCGGCGCCGGAGAGGTGTACGCCAAGGGCAAGGACGTGGGAGAGCTCGTCGAGGACCTGGAGCGGCAGTTCGCGGGGTTCCGCGACCGGCTCTGCGACGAGTCTGGCGACTTCCGGCGCTTCATCAACGTCTACGTGAACCAGGAGGACATCCGGTTCCTCCAGGGGCGGGAGACGCAGCTGCGCGACGGCGACGAGGTCTCCATCGTCCCGGCGATCGCGGGAGGGCGGTGAGGGCCACCGGGGCGCCGGCCCCTGCGCGCCGGGGATCGTGATCCAGCCCTTCGGGTTCTCGGAGGCGGCGCTCCGCCGCTACAGCAGGCAGATGATCCTGCGGGAGGTGGGCGGGGCCGGCCAGGCGCGGCTCGCCGCCGCCAGGGTCGCCGTCGTCGGCGCCGGAGGGCTCGGCTCGCCGGCCGCGCTCTACCTGGCGGCGGCCGGGGTCGGCGTCCTCGGGGTGATCGACGCCGACCGGGTGGAGCTCTCCAATCTCCAGCGGCAGATCCTCCACGGCACCAAGAGCCTCGACGTCCTCAAGGTCGCCTCCGCCCAGGCCCGGCTCGAGGACCTGAACCCCGACGTGAAGGTCGTCGCGCACGCGGTGCGGCTCGAGGCCGCGAACGCGCGGGAGGTCCTGGCCGGCTACGACGTGGTGGTGGAGGGCTCGGACAGCCTCGCCACCAAGCTCGCGGTGAACGACGCCTGCGTCCTCCTCGGGCGACCGCTGGTGGCGGCAGGCATCGCGGGGTGGGAGGGGCAGCTCCTGGTGGTCGAGCCGGGGCGGAGCGCGTGCTACCGCTGCGTGTATCGGCGCGAGCCGCCGGAAGGCTCGGTCCCGACCTGCGCCGGGGCGGGGATCCTGGGCCCGGTGGCGGGCGTGCTCGGGGCACTCCAGGCCTTGGAGGCGCTCAGGCTCTGCCTGGGGCTCGGCGCCGCGGCCGGAGGGCGGCTCCTGCTGTTCGACGGCGCCGCCGCGGAGCTCCGGTCGGTCGAGGTGCGGCGCGCCCCGGCGTGCCCCGCGTGCGGTGTCTCGTCCAGCAAGGAGCCGACCGAGTCATGATCTCCCAGCGCGTCCAGGGCTTCACCGAGTCGGTCATCCGCGAGATGACGCGGGTCAGCGCCGAGCACGGCGGCGTCAACCTCGCCCAGGGCTTCCCGAACTTCATGCCGCCCCCGGAGCTGGTCCAGGCGGCCCACCGCGCGATCGACGGCGACTTCCATCAGTACGCGATCACGTGGGGGGCCCGGAACCTCCGGGAGGCGATCGCGGCGAAGTTCGAGCGGTTCTACGGGCCGGCGGTCGATCCCGAGCGGCAGGTGACGGTGTGCTGCGGGTCCACCGAGGCGATGCTGGCGACGCTGCTCGCCGTGCTGGACCCGGGGGACGAGGTGATCATCTTCGAGCCGTTCTACGAGAACTACGGGCCGGGGGCGATCATCGCCGGAGCCCGCCCGGTCTACGTCCCGCTGGAGCCGCCCGACTTCTCGTTCGACGCGGAGCGGCTGGCCCGGGCGTTCTCCCCGCGGACCCGCGCCCTCATCTTCAACAGCCCGAACAACCCGACCGGCAAGGTCTTCACGACGCGCGAGCTCGAGGTGATCGCCGAGCTGTGCCAGCGGCACGGGGTGGTGGCGATCACCGACGAGATCTACGAGCACATCGTCTACGACGGCCGGCGCCACGTCCCCATCGCGACCCTGCCCGGGATGTGGGACCGCACCGTGACGATCTCCGGCGTCTCCAAGTCGTACTCGGTGACCGGCTGGCGGATCGGGTACACGATCAGCTCCCCCGAGCTGGCGGTCGGCATCCGGCGCGCCCACGATTTCATCACGGTCGGGGCGCCGGCGCCGCTCCAGGAGGCGGCGGTCACCGCCCTCCGGATGCCCGACGGCTACTACGTCCAGCTCCGCCAGGCCTACCAGGCGCGCCGGGACCTCCTGCGGCGTCTCCTCGCCGAGGCCGGCTTCCACACGTTCGACCCCCAGGGCGCGTACTACATCCTCACCGAGTGCGCGCACTTCCTCGAGCGCTACGAGCTCCCCGACGACACCGCGTTCGCGATGTTCCTGGTCCGGGAGGTGGGCGTCGCCACCGTGCCCGGATCGTCCTTCTACGCGCACCCCGAGCTCGGGCGCACGAAGATCCGGTTCTGCTTCCCGAAGACCGACGACGTGCTGCTCGAAGCGGGCCAGCGGCTCCAGAAGCTCCCGCACTAGACGCGCCGCCGCCCGCGTGAGCGCGCCCCGCCCCGGTCCCGTCCGCCCGCGGCCGCGGGCGGTCGCCCGCCGCGCACGCCGCCGTGGCTGATCTGGCGACCCTCCGCGAGACGGCCCGGCGCCTCCTCGACGTGGGGATCGCCGCCGGCGACGCCGGCCGCCTCACCGAGCGCGCGCTGGAGCGCTCCGGGTCCCGCCTCGTCGTGGGCGGCCGGACGTTCCACCTGGACCGGATCCGGCGGGTGGTGATGGTCGGGGCGGGCAAGGCGGCGGCCACCATGGCGCGCGCGGCGGAGCGCGTGCTCGACGGCCTCCCGATCGAGGGGCTGGTGGCGGTGAAGGAGGCGGTCGGGCCCGCTCCCCGGCACGTCCGGCTCGTGGAGTCGGGGCACCCGCTGCCGGATGCCCGGGGGGTCGCGGCCGGGGAGGAGATCCTGCGCCTCGCCGGCGCCGCCGGCGCCGACGACCTCGTGCTCTGCCTGGTCTCGGGCGGCGGGTCGGCGCTGGCCCCGGCGCCGGCGACCGGGGTGACCCTCGCCGAGAAGCAGGCCGTCACGCGGCTCCTCCTCGAGGCCGGCGCGACGATCAGCGAGCTGAACGCGGTCCGCAAGCACCTGTCGCGCATCAAGGGCGGCCAGCTCGCGCGCGCGGCGTGGCCCGCCGCGGTCGTCGCGCTCCTCCTCTCGGACGTGATCGGCGATCCACTGGACGTGATCGCCTCCGGGCCGACCGTGGCCGACCCGACGACGTTCGCCGACGCCCTCGCCGTCCTGGACCGGTTCAGCCTGCGCGGGCGGGTGCCCGGGGCGGTGCGCGCCCACCTCGAGGCCGGCACGCGCGGCGAGATCCCGGAGACCCCGAAGGCCGGGGACCCGGCCCTGGCGCGCGTCACCACGGTGGTGATCGGGAACAACGGCCTGGTGGTGGAGGCGGTCGCGGCCGAGGCGCGCCGGCTCGGGCTGGTGCCGTGCCTGCTGACGCGCTCGCTCCAGGGGGAGGCGCGCGAGGTGGCACGGGCGTTCGCGGCGATCCTGGAGGAGGCGGCGCGCAGCGGCGCGCCGGTCGGCCGGCCCGGATGCCTGATCGCGGCCGGGGAGACGACGGTCACCGTGCGGGGGCGGGGCCGCGGCGGACGATGCCAGGAGTTCGCGGTGGGGGCCCTGCCCTCCCTGGCCGGCCTCGAGCGCGCCGTGATCCTGGCCGCCGGGACCGATGGGAGCGACGGCCCGACGGATGCGGCAGGGGCGCTGGTCGACCCGACGTCGCTGGACCGCGCCCGCGCGCTGGGGCTCGACCCGGCTCGCGCGCTGGGCGACAACGACGCCTACCCGTTCCTCGCCGCGCTGGGCGACCTGGTCGTCACCGGGCCGACCGGATCGAACCTGATGGACGTCTACCTGGGGCTGCTCGGCTGATCGATCGGGCGGCACACGCCCGGGCGCCCGCCCGACCGCCCGGATCGCTCCGCGCCGATCGCCCTGGTCGGCGTGCCCGCGGCCGCCGGCGGGACAGTCGTCGCTGACACGGCTCCGGGCTGGTATCACCCCCGGATCGGCGTGCCCGCGGCCGCCGCGCGGGACAGCGACGCGACGGGAGATCGCGCCGGAGTGCGCCCAGGGCCGACGGCGCCCGCCGCCGAGGCTCGCGCCCGCGGCACCGGGAAAATCGTGGCGCCAGGGCCCGCTCGTTTGACCTCCCCCGGCCCTTTCGGTATCGTGAGGTCGCCATGTCCGCGACGAATCTGCTCGAATTGGCTCCGGACGAGCTGACGGCGCTCGTCGAGCGGCTCGAGCAGCCGGCGTACCGGGCGCGGCAGCTGGCGTCCTGGATCTACGCGCGGGGGGTCGCGGACTTCGGCGCGATGACCGACCTCCCCCGGGAGCTGAGAGAGCGGCTCCAGGCGAGCGCGGTCGTGGCGGCCCCCGCGCTCGCGGCCGAGCAATCGTCGCGGGACGGGAGCACCAAGCTCGCGCTGCGGCTCGGGGACGGTCGGACCGTGCAGGGTGTGCTCATGCCCGACGATGGGCGCCTGACCCTCTGCGTGTCGACCCAGGTCGGGTGCGGGTTCGGGTGCGCGTTCTGCCTGACCGGCACGATGGGGCTCGTGCGGGACCTGACCGCCGGGGAGATCGTGGGGCAGGTCTGGCGCGCTCGGGCGATCCTCCCGCCCGACCGACGCCTGACGCACGTCGTGTTCATGGGGATGGGCGAGCCGCTGGCGAACTACCAGGCCACGGTCAAGGCCCTCCGGATCCTCACCGCGCCGGCGGGCTTCGGCTTCTCGCCGCGGCGGATCACCGTCTCGACGGTGGGGCTGGTCCAGGGCCTGGAGCGGCTCGCCCGCGAGAACCTGCGCGTCAACATCGCGGTCTCGCTGCACGCGGTCACCGACGAGGTGCGCGGCCGGCTCATGCCGGTCAACCGCGGCTGGGGGGTCGAGGACCTGCTCGCCGCCTGCCGGCGGTTCCCGCTCCCGGTGCGGCAGCGGATGACGTTCGAGTACACGCTGCTGGCGGGCGTCAACGACGCGACCGAGGATGCGCGGGCCCTCGCCCGCCGGCTCCGCGGCCTCCGGGCCAAGGTGAACCTCATCCCGTTCAACGAGTGGCCCGGGTCCGGGTTCCGGCGCCCGCCGCTCGAGCGCATCCTCGGCTTCCAGCGGACGCTCCTCGACGCCGGCCTCACCGCGACGGTCCGCTGGTCGAAGGGCGAGGACGTCGGCGCGGCCTGCGGCCAGCTCCGGACCGCGGACCGGCGCGGCGCGGCGTAGGCGGGCCCGGTGACCTCGCCCGTGGCCCTCGTGCGCGCGGCCGGGCCGGTCCCCCGGCCGGCCGGCGACGCGCCCGGGGTCGGGCCGGCGCGGTCCGAGCCGGTGACGGTCGCCTTCGCGACGCTCGGCTGCAAGCTCAACCAGTACGACACCGCGGAGCTCGAGGCGCTGCTCGCCGCGGAGGGCTTCCGCACGGTGCCGTTCGACGCGCCGGCCCAGGTCTACGTGGTGAACACCTGCAGCGTGACCGCCCGCGCGGACTACTCGGATCGCCAGGCGATCCGTCGGGCCGTGGCTCGCAACCCGGCCGCGGTCGTCGTCGTGACCGGCTGCTACGCGCAGACGAACCCGGGCGCGATCGCCGCGATCCCCGGGGTCGACGTGATCCTGGGCACCCAGGACAAGTACGCGCTGCCCGGCCTCCTGGCCGACCTGCGGAAGCGGGCGCGCCCGCTGGTCCGGGTGGGCGACGCCTTCGCGGCGCGGGGTTTCCCCGCGATCCCGCTCCGCCGGTTCGCGCCGGGGTACACGCGCGCCTTCGTGAAGGTGCAGGACGGCTGCCAGCACCGCTGCAGCTTCTGCATCGTCCCGTTCGCCCGCGGCGGGAGCCGCAGCCAGCCGCCGGGCGTCGTGGTCGAGCAGGTCGAGGCTCTCGTCGGGGCCGGATACGCCGAGGTGGTGCTGACCGGCGTCGATCTCGGGCACTACGGCTGGGACCTCGCCCCGCGCCTGAGCCTGGCCACGCTGGTCCGGCGGCTCCTGGACGTGCGGGGCCTGGCCCGCATCCGGCTCTCCTCCATCCTGCCGGCGTACTTCACCGACGAGCTGATCGAGCTGATCGTGGCGGAGCGGCGGGTGTGCCGCCACCTCCACGTCCCGCTCCAGTCCGGGTCCGAGCGCGTGCTCCGGGCGATGCGGCGGCCGTACACGCTCGCGATGTACCGCCGGCTGGTCGAGCGCCTGGCCGCCGGGCTCCCGGACCTCGGTCTCGGCACCGACGTGATCACGGGGTTCCCCGGCGAGAGCGCGGCGGAGTTCGGCGCCACCGAGGCGTTCGTGGAGGCGCTCCCGTTCACCTACCTCCACGTCTTCTCGTACTCCGATCGCCGGGGCACCGAGGCGGCGTGGCTCCCGGCGCCGCGCGTCGCGCCCGGGGAGATCCGGCGCCGGACGGCGCGGCTCCGGCGACTCGGCGCCGCGCGGCAGGCCGCGTTCCGCGCCCGGCAGCTCGGGCGGGAGCTGGAGGTCCTGGTGCTCGAGCGGCGGGAGGCCGGCTCCGGCCGGCTGGTCGGGCTGACCGACAACTACCTGGAGGTCGCCTTCGACGGCCCCGACGCCTGGATGCGCCGGTTCGCGCGGGTGCGGGTCACGGCCGCCGACGGGCCGCGGCTCGCCGGGGAGGCGGTCACGCCCGATGGCTGAGGGCCGGGTCGGCATCATCGGGGGCAGCGGCCTCTACGAGCTGGAGGGCCTCACCGATGTCCGCTGGCGCCGCGTCCGGACGCCGTTCGGGGAGCCGTCGGACGCCTACTGCGTCGGGCGGCTCGCCGGGCAGGAGGTCGTGTTCCTGCCGCGGCACGGGCGCGGGCACCGGCTGATCCCCTCGGAGCTCCCGTTCCGCGCCAACATCTACGGCATGAAGGCGCTGGGCGTCGAGTGGCTGATCTCGGTGAGCGCCGTCGGCAGCATGCGGGAGCGGATCGCCCCCCTCGACCTGGTGATCCCGGACCAGTTCTACGACCACACGCGGCGGCGCGTCTCCTCGTTCTTCGAGGAGGGGATCGTGGCGCACGTCTCGATGGCCGAGCCGGTGTGTGCCGACCTGGCCGCCGCGCTCCAGACCGCCGCCGCCGAGGTCGGCGCCAACGTGCACGGGGGCGGCACCTACCTCTGCATCGAGGGCCCCCAGTTCTCCACCAAGGCCGAGTCCCGGATCTACCGGGGCTGGGGCGTGGACGTCATCGGGATGACCAACGTCCCGGAGGTCAAGCTCGCCCGCGAGGCGGAGCTCTGCTACGCGACGCTCGCCCTGGTGACGGACTACGACGTCTGGCACGAGACGGAGACCGCGGTCAGCGTCGAGGCGGTCGTCGAGAACCTGGTGAAGAACGTGGCCACCGCCAAGGAGGTGCTCCGCCGCGCGATCCCGCGGGTCCGCGCCCCGCGCCGGTGCGCGTGCCCGACGCTCCTCCGGAACGCGGTCATCACCGCGCCGGCGGCGTTCCCGCCGGGCGCCCGCCGCCGGCTGGACCTCCTGATCGGCAAGTACTTCCCTCCCGCGCCGTCGGTCCCCACCGCGCGCCCCCGGCGTCCGGCGGCGGCGCTCCGGGCGCCCGGCGGGCGGGGCCGGCCCGGGAGCGGCGGCCGTGGCTGAGCTCCTGGTCGCCGGCACGGTCGCGCTCGACGACGTGCGGACGCCGTTCGGCGAGGTCACCGGCGCGCTCGGCGGCTCCGCGACGTACTTCGCCTACGCGGCGTCCTTCTTCACCGACGTTCGCCTCGTCGCCGTGGTCGGCGGAGACTTCCCGAAGGAGCACCTGGAGCTCCTCGGCGACCGGGGCGTGGACCTGGCCGGTGTCCAGGTCGCCGACGGGCCGACGTTCCGCTGGGCCGGCGAGTACGGGTACGACCTCAACGACGCGCG
>Ga0070741_10020435_pt1 | contig 10431 bp, 10 predicted proteins | sample Coa_R1_4_FD_66440 | JGI IMG/M metagenome (GOLD analysis project Ga0070741, IMG submission 66440) | Surface soil microbial communities from Centralia Pennsylvania, which are recovering from an underground coalmine fire - Coalmine... | ecosystem: Environmental > Terrestrial > Soil > Unclassified ... | reverse complement strand
TCGACATGGGACCCGCCGTTAACTCGTCGCAGATGGAGACCGATCTGAAGTACATCAAGATCGGCCGCGATGAAGGCGCCAAGATGTTGTGCGGCGGCCATCGCCTCGAGGGCGAGGCATACAGCCACGGATGGTTCGTCGCGCCGACGGTCTTCTCGGACGTCGATCCCAAGATGCGTATCGCGCAGGAAGAAATCTTCGGGCCGGTCGTGTCGATCATCCCCTGCGATGGGCTGGAGCACGCCATCGGGATCGCCAACGACATCGAGTATGGGTTATCCTCGTCGATTTACACCAAGGACGTGAACAAGGCGTTCACGGCGATGCGCGATCTGTATGCCGGCATCACCTACATCAACGCCCCGACCATCGGCGCCGAGGTGCATCTGCCTTTCGGCGGCGTGAAGGCCACCGGCAACGGCCATCGCGAGGGCGGCATCGGCGCGATTGATTTCTATACCGAGTGGAAGTCGGTGTATGTGGATTATTCCGACAAGCTGCAGAAGGCGCAGATCGACCGGCCGGAGTAGAGAAGTGGTCAATGGCCAGTGGTCGATCGCAGTGGGCAGCAGCCGGTGGCTGGAATCCGCGAAAGCGTTCCGCGAGCGATGCGGCAAGCATCGCGAGAATCCCGTCCCGCGACCGCGGGAAGGGTGCGATGGCGCTCCGATATCATTGACGCCCACCAACCTCGCCCACCAGCGTTTTCAAGGTGCATGCGTTTCGGAGCATGGGCATAGGCCGCGCCCCCTCGAGTGAATCCCACGCTCCTGAATACCGGGTTCGCCAATGCGGCCGGAACGCCTGGAATGCCGTCCCGCCCTGCAATCGAACTCGGCGTCAGTCCAATTCGGTCCGAACGCCTAGAATGCCGTCCCGCTACGCGGGACGACTCAGCTTAGCCCAGGACGGAGTCCTGGGATTGCGTGTATCGTCTTGCCGGTCCCTGCAGGGACCGCATGTGTTGCAGGGAAATCGTCTGGTTGATGGACCTTCGCCATTTGAATTACTTCAGCGATCGGGGAATGCCGCGATCGGGGCCGTCCCTGCCGGGACAAGAAGTCTCTTTAACGCACTCCCAACCCAGGACTTCGTCCTGGGCTAAACTGAGTCGTCCCGCAGTCGCGGGACGGGTGTGCTGGCACTCCGATATTATTGACGCCCACCGACGACGCCCACCAACCTTTTCAAGGTGCATGCGTTTCGGCGCATGTGCATAGGCCGCTCCCGTCGAGTGAGTCCCACGCTCCTGAATACCGAGTTCGCCAATGTGCCGGAACGCCTAGCTCCATAATTGGGTTTGGTCCCGGCAGGAACCTACCCGAACACGAATCGCGCATCGTATTCCACGCCGGATTTCTTGAGCAGCGTCATGAACTCCTGCTCGAAACTCCACTTCGCGTGGTGTTCGGCTTGCCGATCAATGTAATCGATAACGGTTTGCCGCTGTGATGGATTGACGCTAAACGCACCATAGCCTTCCTGCCACATGAACCGGTGCCCGTGTTCATGCAGCCACCGCGAGCTATTCTCTTTCAGTTCCTTCATGACCTTGGCGAGCGGCAGGACGGGTGGAACCCCCATGAGCAGGTGAACGTGGTTTTTCGTGCCGCCGGCGGCGAGGAGCGTGATCTTGTTGTCCTTCGCGAGCACGGCGATGTACCGCCAGAGCGCCTCGCAATGAGGGATGATGTTGGCGCGGTTTTTGGTGCTGAATACGCAATGCACGAGGACCGAGGCATGGGGGTGGGACATGGTTTGACGCTACGGTGTTCGTGTTGGGTCTTCGGTGATGTGCGGCACGCGGACGTGTGTTTGGCGTGGGGTCACTGCCGGGACAATAAATCCTCTTCTAACGCGCGCGCACCCAGGACTTCGTCCCTTCGACTGCGCTCAGGGCAGGCGCTGGGCTAAACTGAGTCGTCCCGCGTCCGCGGGACGGGGGCAACGGCAATGAAGCTTGTTTTCCTCACTACGGCAGTTTTCTGCATATTCAGTGTGGTTTTGAGTCTGAGCGTGGAATCGCAGGAGGAAACCGCTTCTTCCGCCAGGGTCACCGCTGCCGGCATCTGGCAGCCGCCGCAGGAGATCTTCGCCAAAGCGTCGAAGGTCTGTCAGACCGGCGCCGGGCCGATGAGCTTCAGTGCGTGCTACATGAACCAGCTGGCCGCGCTGGGTGAGCCTCCGGAGGCCGCCAAATTCACGCGTTGGCTGTACGAGCATTTCGACCAGAACGTCGGCATCATGACCGCCTTCAAGAGCTACGGCCCGGTCGATGCGGCCCAGGTAATGATTCCCCTGCGTGCCAACGACAACTATGCCCTGCTGCTTGTTAACGGCGATCCCAGCATTGTCAACGTGGACGATCTGCAGAAGCTCGATCGCAAGGCAATGGAGGCGGACCCGCAGTTCCAGTCGCTGAAGCAGAAATTTCCACAGACCGATCTCTGGCCGGGCGATCGCAGCGGCAGTGCGCCATGGCCGCGCGTGCAAGCGCTGCCCGGCGGCGGCACCGAGTTCGTCGTTGGCTATCTACTCATCAACGGCTGCCATGCTTGCGCGCGGGTGGGCGTGGCGCGCTTTGGATGGAAGTTCGATGCCGCCGGAAAGTTTCAGGGGACCACCTACATTTCGACGGCGCCTCCGCCCGAGGTGATGCGGTCGCCCAAAGCACATCCTTCCTCGCAATAGCGGCGATTGACCCCGGAGCGATACTCTTGTTTACTTCGTGTGAGAGTCTGCTGCGCCGCTGCTTCGGCAGTACGCCGGCAAGCCGGCGCGCAGCTTCCTCGCAAGGATGCTATGAGTCTTCGTAGGGTATCGGAGTTTGCGGTATTGCTATTCGCGTTGGTCGCGCCCGCACTCGGGCAGTCGGAGCCGGCGCCCATCACCGGCGCGGCAGTGTGGCAGATGCCCAGCGGCTTTCTCGCCCAGGCGCATGCGGCCTGCGATAAGGTCTCGCCTTCGCAGAAGTTCGGCGACTGTGTCATCAGCCAGATGTCGAAGGCGGGCGCATCGGCCGCCGCGGTCAGCTTCACCCGCGAGCTGTTCAAACAGATGGATGGCGAGGTCGGCATCATGGCGGGCTTTCATCCCGTCGGCCCGGTGGACATCGCCTGGATCACATATCCGCTGCGCTCCCGCTACGGCCTGCTGCTGGTGAATGGCAGGCCGCGCATCATCAATCTTGAAGATTTGAAGCTGCTCGACCAGAAGGGCATGCAGCAGAGCTTCCAATTCCACGACCTGCAAAACCAGTTCCCCAACGTGAATCTGTGGCCGGGCGACCGCGACGGCAGGACCTGGCCGAACACGACCACCGGACCCAACGGCGGGCCGCAGTTCATCGTTGGGTATCCGATGCGCAACGGTTGCCAGACCTGCGCAAACGCCGGCTTCGCTCTGTTCACGTGGAATTTCAACACCGGCGGCAAGTTCACGGGAACGAGCTTTCTGGGGATGACACCGGCGCCGATTCCGCAGGCGACGCCACCCAGTCAGTGATCCGGCCGCAACGGACGGATTTGCAGCGCGCCATTAGCGCGCGTGGCGATACGATCGCCGGGAAGCTCCGCCTTGCGCAACTCTCCCAACGCGCAGCGGCGCAGCTTCTCGACATGCGCGAAGTCCAGCGCCGCGCCCTGGGCTTCGCCGAAGCGCTTCAACACACGACGCTGCAAGGCGACGGGAAGGTCGGCGAAGCCGGCCAGCAGCAGTTCGCCGGCTGGATTTGTCCGCAAGTGCCGCGTCACCAGTTCATCCCAATACTGTTGTTCGCCCTGCGATAACTTGGCCAGATCGGCCAGCAGGTGGCGGAGCCGGGGATTGTACTCGCGCTCTAAGAGCGGGAGCAGCTCATGGCGGATGCGGTTGCGAAGGAAGCGGTGGTCAAGGTTGCTCTCGTCTTCGCGCCAGCCCTGGCCGAGCGAGCTGAGGTGAGCCTCGATGTCGGCGCGGGTCACGCACAGCACCGGGCGGACAATGCGAAAACCGTCATGTACCACAATGGGGTAGATACCCGCCAGCCCGCGCGTGCCTGCGCCGCGCAGGAATTTCAGCAGCACCGTTTCCCCCTGGTCGTCGAGCGTGTGGGCGGTGGCAACGCAGTCGAAGCGCTGTTGCGCGGCGATTTCGGCGAACCACCGGTAGCGCGCCGCCCGGGCTGCGGTTTCGATGCCCAGCTTGCCAGCGCGGGCCTCGTCGCGAATGTCGCTGCCATGGACAAAAAATTCCAGCCCATGCTGCTGCGCCAGGTCGGCAACGAAGCCCTGGTCGGCGACTGCCTGCTCGCCACGCAAGCCGTGATTGAAGTGCGCCACGGCAAGCACGACGCCGAGCTCCGCGCGCAGCTCCAGCAGCAGGCGCAGCATGGCGACGGAATCCGCGCCACCCGAAACCGCCAGGAGCACGCGGTCGCCCGCGCGCAGCAGTTGCCGGTCGCGAATGAAGCGCAGCACCTTCTCTTGCACGGGATAATTATCGCTCTTCGCTATTTTGAGAGGACGCCCAACGCGGCGCGGAAGAGCGCGTCGAAGTTGTCTCGTCCGGCGGACTGCACGGCGCGCTCCAGCGCTCTTTCGGCCAGGGCGCGTTGATAGCCGAGATTGCTCAACGCCGAGATCACGTCCTCCTCGATCGCCGAATGCGCCGCCACCGGCGCCGGCGTGCCGAAGCCTTCCAGCTTGTCGCGCAACTCGACGCACATGCGTTCGGCGGTCTTGCGGCCGACGCCGGGGATCTTGGTGAGCCGGGCAAAATCGCTGCCCCGAATCGCGCCCACCATCTCGCCGGCCGCCATGCCGCTGAGGATGGTGATCGCCAGCTTGGGCCCGATGCCGCTCACCGTGATGAGCTTCTCGAAGAGCTGCTTCTCTTCCGCGCGCAGAAATCCGTAGAGCGCCAGCGCGTCCTCGCGCACATGCGTGTGGACATGCAGCGCGACTTCGCTGCCCAGCCCGGGCAGCTCGGAAAACGTCGGTATCGAGATGGTCACGTCGTAGCCGACACCTCCGGCTTCGACGATGACCTGGTTGGGATGCTTCGCTATCAGCCTGCCGCGTAGATGAGCGATCATAAAGGCAGTGGCCAGTTTTCAGTTGTCAGTTGTCAGTTGCCAGATGCGCTACGACCTTGCTTGTACAAACGATCGTATCCAATTGCGGAACTCGCAACCGGTCATTCTAAATCCCCGGCCAACTCATGCTCTCTGCTCCGAATCTTTGCTGAAGGCCCAAGCAGCTGCTGGCGCCTCCGGTTGATCCATGCATATCGGTTTCACCCGCCTCATGCTGTACGCAATGGCATTGTCCCTCCTGTTGCCGCCCGCGACAGCGATGGCACAGTGGGCGTCGAATCCCGCGCTTGGCGATCAGCAGCTCTGGGATTTCGGCGCGTGGGGAGCGGAGGCGGTCGGCAAGACCACCGGACAGGCCTTTGGCGAGACCCAGATCACGATGGCGGCAGTGCACGTCGGGCGCGTTTTCCATCGCGCATCGCTCGACAGCGGCCATCGCCGGACCTGGGAATACACTGCGGAGCTGACGCCGCTGTTGCTGATCACCCGCACGCAGCACGCCTACGGCGGCGGTTTTGCGCCTGTCGGCGTGAAGGTGAACTTTGCTCCTCGAGGCCGATATCGCCCGTACCTGGAATTCAACGGCGGAGCGATGCTCACGCAGAAGAATGTGCCGCCCGGCAGGACCTCCAGCTTCAACTTCACCGCCGCGCTGGGTCCGGGAATCACGGTTCCGGTGACCAGCACCAGCGCGCTCAGCTTCGCCATCCGGGCGTGGCATCTGTCAAACGCCGGGATCGGCCACTTCAACCCGTCGTATAACACGGTGCAGTTCGTGGTGGGCTATCACTTCCTGACGCGGCGCTCTGAGGCGCAGCAGGTCTCGCGGAGCGCGGATGCCGGGAAGTAATCTCCTGAATCGGGAGTGTGGCCACTCGCGTGACGGCACCTTGGTCTGTTCTCATCCCCGCCCGGCTCATTTATACTTGCAGGTTTTGTACGAACGCCTGAAGAGTTCTGAGGGTCCCGGTGAAAATACTGGTATGCATGAAGCAGGTGCCGCAGAAAGACGCTCCCCTGAAGCTGAATGAGAGCGGCTCCTGGATACGGGAAGACGTTTCCTACGAGGTAAACGAGCCGGACGCGTACGCCCTGGAAGAGGCGCTGCGCCAGAAAGAGAAGCACGGCGGCGAGGTCGTGGTCATCACCAGCGGACCGGCGCGGTCCCAGCAGGTTCTGCGCGAGGCGCTGGCCAAGGGCGCCGACCGGGCCATCCACCTCGAGGGCGCCGAGTTCGTCTCGCTGGACGCATTCAACACGGCGAAGGCCTTCGCGGCCGCCGCGAAAGACGAGAGCTTCGACCTGATCTTCACCGGGCTGCAGTCCGACGATTACGGCTTCGCGCAGACCGGCGTGATACTGGCCGAGCTGCTGGGCTGGCCGCACGCCACCATCATCATGCAGATCGAATCGAAAGACGGCGGAATTCGCGTGAAGCGAGAGCTGGAAGCTGGTTTCTTCCAGTTTGTCGACATGCCGCTGCCGGCGGTGCTCACCATCCAGTCGGGTATCAATAAGCTGCGCTACGCGACACTGATCGGCATCAAGCAGGCCAAGAACAAGCCGCTGAGGAAGATCGGCTTCGATGAGGTGAAGGGCGCGCTGGGCGGAAACCTGCAGAAGATCGAGAAGCTGTACATTCCGCAGAAGACCAAGAAGACCGAGGTCCTGGAAGGGCCTCCGGCGGAAGTGGCGAAGAAGCTGGTCGAAAAGCTGCGGAACGAATTGCGAATTATTTAGTACCTGGCATTTGTATTTGGAAACTGGCAGCTGCATTTATTCTCGCGGTCTCTTAGAACGTTCGGGCCTGAGGCGATTGCGGCACTTGCCTGGCTGCAGGGAAAGCATCCAGCGTCGAGTGTCTGGCTCGAGCCGCGCATCTAACGAGACAGGAGGTTTGCGGGTTATGCCAGGATACGAACGCGATCAGGTTGCGATCGACAACACGGTGGAGAACCGGCGTCTCGGCTCCGTGATGCTGACTCTGGGCTGGATTTTGCTATGGGGCGACGCGATCCTCAGCGCCTTCTTCTTCATCAGCCTGCGTGACGGCTCGATGTTCTGGCCGGTTTGGCTGGCCATAGAAGGCTTGGCGGGACTGGTGCTGGTCATCATGGGAACGCGCTACCGGCGCGTCGTCGGTGCAACACGGCTGGGCCAGACCGACATACGACGCACCCTCACCCAGCAACACCGGGAAGAGGCGGAACAAGAGCACGTCGCCTGATCGCCGGAGAGTTGCTCGACGAGGCGTACCGTTCGCAAGCCGGCGGAAGTGCGCCCGCGTGCGCACAGGCAGTTTTTTACTGGAATGAACGCAATGGCAAACACGATCCTGGTGGTAGTGGAACAACGCGAAGGCAGGCTGAATCGCGTCTCGCTGGAGACCCTGCGCGGGGCGCAAGCGCTGGCCGCCGACACCGGCTGGACGCTGGAAGCGGCGGTGGTGGGAAGCGGAGTCGGCGACATTGCAAAAGAGATCGCCGGCAAGAAAGTGGCCAAGGTGTATCAGCTGGAATCTCCCGAGCTGGCGCCTTACACACCGGATGTCTTCGTGGCCGCGCTCAAACAGCTTCTGCAGCGAACCTCTCCCACGCTGGTGCTGATGCCGCACACCTACCAGGTCCGCGACTTCGCCCCTAAACTGGCCGCCTCGCTCGATCGTGGCCTCATCAGCGATGCGGTAGGTTACAAATACGAAGGCGGAAAGCTGCTGTTCACGCGGCAGATGTTCCAGGGCAAATTTGCCGCCGACGTTTCTTTTGAGGGTAGCGCTCCATACTTTGCCACCTTCCAGAACGGCGCCTTTCGCGGAGATCAGGTGCAGGACGGAGACGCTCCCGCCCCAGTGGAAACGGTGAACGCGGAGGTCCCCGACGACATCGCCCGCAACAAGCCGGAAGCTCCCTTCAAGGAGGCCAAGCAGGCGGTAGATCTCACGCAAGCCGAGATCATCGTTGCGGTTGGCCGGGGCATCAAGGAGCAGAAGAACATCGAAATTGCCAAGCAGCTGGCGGATGCGTTGGGTGGCGAGATCGCGGCCTCCCGTCCCATCTGCGATTCGGGCTGGCTTCCCATGGATCGCCAGGTCGGCTCCTCGGGGCAGACTGTGGCGCCGAAACTTTATCTGGCGCTGGGAATCAGCGGCGCCATTCAGCACGTGGTCGGCATGAAAGGCGCGCGCAGCATTATTGCCGTCAACAAGGATTCCGAAGCGCCAATTTTCGAGATTGCCGACGTTGCGGTGATCGGCAATTTGTTCGAGATCGTGCCGCCGCTTCTGGAAGAGGTGAAAAAGGCGAAGGGCGCCTGAAACTGAGCGAAGCTTACGGGCGATATATTTTCATTCTGTAGCGGAACGGAAGTTGCTATCCTAAGCCTCATCGCATCGTAGCGCCGCTCATTGCTGGTGGGTCTCTTCGATCGGGTGCGGGGAACACGCACCCTCATAAGCCGCGCAACATATGTGGTCCTGGCCCTGGCCGGCCTGTCGTCAATGGAAGCGATCGCCGTCGTGCGCCCGCGCTCACGGACGATCCTCGAATCAGTGCGAAGAGTCGTATGATCTTTTTTCGAAAGCCGTTATCGGGGGTCGAACGCCCGCAGATGGAGGCCGACGTTGTAATCGTCGGCGGCGGGCCCGCGGGCATGGCCTGCGCGCTCCGGCTTTCCCAGCTCATCGACGCGCACAACGCGGCCCATCCCGAAGCTCCGCTCAGCAAAGAAAATATTTATGTATTGGAGAAGGCGCGAGAGGTTGGGGCGCACTGTCTGTCGGGCGCCCTCCTCGATCCGCGCTCCATGCGCGAGCTTTTGCCGGATTTCGAGAAGGAGGCGCCGCTGGATGCGCCTGTAAGCCGGGAATCCGTTTATTTTCTGACCGCCACCGGCAAGCTGAAGTTTCCGGTCACGCCGCCGCCGATGCGCGACCACGGCAACTACGTCATCTCGCTGAACAAGTTCGTGAAATGGCTGGGCGGCAAGGTAGAAGAGGCGGGAATCACCGTGTTCACCGGCTTCGCCGGCTCCGAGCTGCTCTTCGACGCCGGCCGCGTGATCGGCGTGCGCACCGACGACAAGGGTGTGGACAAGAATGGCGAGCGGAAGTCGAACTTCGAGCCCGGCTACGAGCTGAAATCCAAGATCGTCATTTTGGCCGAGGGGACCCGGGGCTCGCTGACCAAGCAGCTTATCGGCCGCTTTCAGCTCGACCGCGAGCGCAATCCGCAAACTTATGGTGTCGGCGTCAAGGAGCTGTGGGAGCTGCCGCCCGGCCGCATCGCGCCCGGCGAGGTCATCTACACCATGGGCTGGCCGCTCACCTTCAACGAATACGGCGGCGCCTGGATTTACGGCTCGAAGGACAACATCGTCTCGCTCGGATTCGTTACCGGCCTGGATTATCGCGACCCTCGCCTCGATCCGCAGCATGTGTTTCAGGACTTCAAGCAGCACCCCTTCATCGCCAAGCTGCTGGAAGGTGGAAAGATGGTGCGCTATGGCGCCAAGTCGCTGCCCTATGGCGGCTGGTGGAGTATTCCACCGCTGGCCGGCGACGGCTGGATGGTGCTGGGCGATTCTGCCGGTTTCCTGAACTCACAGCGGCTGAAGGGAATTCATCTGGCCATCAAGAGCGGCATGCTGGCCGCCGAGACCGCCTGCGACGCCATGGTCCGGCAGGACTTCTCGCTGCCGGTTTTGGAAGGCTTCCAGGAACGCGTGGAGCAGAGCTGGATCAAGACCGAGCTGTGGCCGGTGCGCAACTTCCATCAGGGATTCCAGAATGGATTCCTATCAGGGATGATTCACGCCGGCATTCAGCAGCTTACCGGCGGACGCGGACTGCATGCGCATTATGCCAGCGAGGCCGGACACCGGCACCTGCAGCACCTGGATACGCTGCCGGCGGATGGCGGCCCGCGCGCCCGCCTGCTAGGCCCAGCCAAGGGCGACGGCAAGCTGACCTTCGACAAGCTCACCGACCTGTATCATTCCGGCACCAAGCACGAAGAAGATCAGCCGTCGCACCTGATCATTCACGACACCAACATCTGCAATGAACGTTGCGTGAAGGAGTTTGGCAACCCCTGCAAGAACTTCTGTCCGGCCAATGTCTACGAAATGGTGGAGGCGCCGGACACACCCAGTGGCCTGCAAATTCACCTGAACCCCTCCAACTGTGTCCATTGCAAGACCTGCGACATCATGGACCCTTACGAGATCATCACCTGGGTACCGCCTGAAGGCGGCGGCGGCCCGAACTACGAGGGGATGTGAGGAAGGTCGCTGGTCGCTGTTTCGCCATTCGCTGTTCGCCATTCGCCAGAGACTGCGTACGGCCCTGATTGCTACCTGTT
>Ga0070741_10020434_pt1 | contig 10431 bp, 10 predicted proteins | sample Coa_R1_4_FD_66440 | JGI IMG/M metagenome (GOLD analysis project Ga0070741, IMG submission 66440) | Surface soil microbial communities from Centralia Pennsylvania, which are recovering from an underground coalmine fire - Coalmine... | ecosystem: Environmental > Terrestrial > Soil > Unclassified ... | reverse complement strand
TGCATCCGCGCGATCGCCGCGCGCGCGCCGTCCACGTCGCCGGTGTGCGCACGACCGAGCGCGTGTGCGTACTCGAATAGCGCGGCCACGAACGGATAGCGGCTCCATTGGTCGCGCTGCGGCAGCTCGAGGCTCGCGGCTTCCGGCCAGGCTTCGCGCTCCAGCGCGAATCGCGCCGGCACGGCGCCGAGCGCATAAGCGCCGACGAACTCCATCGCCGGATAGGTCGCGCGCACGCCGGTGATCGTTTCCAGCACGCGGCGAGCATCGGCGTCGCGGCCCTCCTGCAGGTACGAGTACATCTGATAGTCGAGCGCGTGCAGCTCTTCGACCTCCGCGGCTGTGCGTCCGCGCTGGGTCGCATACGCGCGCGACGCTTCCGCCGACGCCTGATTCGTCGCGATCGCCGCGTCCCACATCCCGAGCCGCGTGAAGATGTGCGACGGCATGTGCAGCGCATGCGGAACCCACGGCGCGAGGTCGGCGTAGGCTTTCGCGGCGTCGAGCGCGCGCGGCGCGTGCGCCGGATAGTCGTAGCTGTGGATGATGTAGTGCGCGACGCCAGGATGCTTGCGATTCTTCTTCCACAAGGCTTCGAGCATTGCGCCCGCCTTCAGCTGATTGGCGAGCGTCGTGTCGGCCGGCGTCGCGTAGCCGACCGCGAGCACCGCGAACGCGTAGAACACCTGCGTCTCGAAGTCGTCGGGGAACTGCTCGTAGACCATGCGCATCGCCTGCTCGTAGGCGCTCACGCGCGCAGGCGCACCCACGGGGCCGTGGCAGGACTGGCCGACCGGCCCGGTCGGCGGCACGTCGGCCGCAGCGTAATACGCGTTGATCGCATCGACGAAGCCGCGCTCGCGCGGGCTCGCCTTGAGCTGCGAGGCGCGCTCTGCGGCAGCCGCGCCCGCGCTCATCTCCTCCGACGTCGGCGGCGTCCAGATCGGATGCCACCACGTCATCGCGATGCCCCACTGCGCCATCGCGCAGCTGGGATCGCGCTCGGCGACCGAAGTGAAGACCCGGCGCGCTTCTTCGTAGAAGAACGAATGCAGCAGCGCGACGGCGCGCGCGAAGTCGGCTTGCACGGCCGGCTTGCAGGAGATCTTGAAGTCGACCGCACCGGCGGAGCGCAGATCGCCCGGCGCTGGATGCTGCGCGGCGTACGACGGCGCAGCGAGCAGCAGGATGCAGAGGGTTCCGGCGCGCAGCAGCATCGAGGTCATGGCAGTCTCCTCGAGAACATCCCCGGTGCGTTCACCATCGCGCCCGCCGCGCATCTCTGTCAAGCTTGAAGCCGATGCGCGACGATTTCGAAGCCGACGAGCCCCCGAGCAAATCCGCGCGCAAGCGCGACGCCACCGACGTGCAGAAGCTCGGCGAGACCTTGCTGGAATTCACCGACGCCGAGCTCGACGCGCTGGTGACCGACGAGCGGCTGCGCGGCGCGCTCGCCGAAATGCGCCGGCTCACCTCGAACGAAGCGCGCCGGCGGCAGGCCCAGTTCATCGGCAAGCTGATGCGCAACGCCGACACCGAGCCGCTGCGTCGCGCGGTCGACGCGAGGCGCTCACACCAGCTGCGCGAGGCGAACCTGTTCAAGGACGCACAGCGCTGGCGCGAGCGGATGATCGCGGACGACGCCCACCTCGACGCGTGGACGATGCAGCATCCCGGCACCGATGCGCTGGCGCTGCGCGTGCTGGTGCGCGCGGCACGGCGCGATGACAAGGGCGCCTTCCGCGAGCTGTTCCGCGCGATCTCCGCGGCCCTGACCAAGTCGGCCTGAAGGCCGACCTACGGAGACAGCGCGTCCGCGGTCACGAACCGCGGCGAGATGTCGACCGGCACCTTCTCCATCTTCGCGATCAGCTTCGCCGCTTCCGGACGGATCACGCCGAGCTGGTCGAGCATCGACTTCGCGGCGTTGTAGTCGCCGCGCGCCTGGATGGTCATGATCTCGTGCGTGAGTCCGGTGACGGCCGGCTTCACCTTGTCGGGCACGACGGCGAAGGTGCCGTCCTTCTCGACCTTCACGCCGCCCTGGTCGAGCAGCCAGTTGAGCTGCATCGCCATGCCCTTGCCGTGCGCCTCGGTGATGCCGAAGCGCAGCGTGCGGAAAGCGCCGGCGAGATAGGTGTCGTACATCGTGCGCTCCATCGACTTGTCGATGACGCCCTTGTCGACCAGCTGCTGCAGAGCCCACAGGCCGGAGATGTCGGCCTTCGCTTCTTCGAACGCGCCGCTGATCTCCTTCAATTCCTGGCGAGCCGTCGTCTTGCGGCCGCCGACGGAGATCTCGTGCGGGCCGAGCCCGTGCATCAGCTCGTGCATCAGGATGAAGGTGAAGAACGGGTCGAACTGCACGTTCTTCTGATCGGCTTTCGCGAGCGCGATGCGCGCGATCGGCAGCAATACCTTGTCGAACTTCGCTTCCTGCATGTTCTTCAGCATCACGCGCTTGCTGCCCATCTTCTGCGTGATGCGCTCGTCATTCGGCAGGTTGTACGCCGCCGTCTGCACGCCGCGATTGCCGTCGCCGGAATTGAACACGACGTTGACCACCTTGATCGGCGCGAGCGCGCCGAGCTTCGGATTGCGCAATGACGGATCGATCGGCAGGTTGTTCTCGAGCCCCTGCAGCTCGGCAGAGAACTTCGCGAGCTTCGCCGACTCCTTCTCGTCGCGCACCGCGATGAATGCCTCGAACGCAGCCTTGTAGTTGAACCAGTCGTCCTCGTAGACCTCATAAGGCCCGATCGTTGGCTCGAGCGACGCGTCCATCTCCATCCAGGCGACGTCGCTGTCGTAGTAATCGTTGCTGATGAACGCGTCGGCGCGCGCTTCCAGGAATTTCCTCAGCGACGGCTGTGCCGTGAGCTTCGCGGCCTCGCGCAGCAGGTCCGCTGCCTGCGCGAGCTCGCCCTGATACTCGAGGCTGTACGGCACGGTCGTGAACTTGCCGCTGGTCTCGCGCCGGATGGTGTGGAAGAAGCCTTTCGCTTCCTTGCCCTCCTTGCCGACGAGGCTGTCGATCCACTTGCCGACCTCTTCCTTCGTCGCGCCGGCCGGATAGAAATTGCCGGCGGCCGGTTTTTCCGGCACGCCGGGAATGAAGGCGTGGTTGTGCTCGATGCGGTCCCACGGCCCCTTCTGCTGCAGGAAGTTCGTCAGCCGCGCGCGACCGAGCGGGCTGTGATCGTCGAGCAAGGACAGCAGGACCGATTCGTTCCCCGCCCACACCTGGCGCAGGAAGATCGCGTCCATCAGCCGCGCGGCGGCGACCTGCTTCGCGAGCGACTCGCGCTCGTTCTTCGGCAGGCCGGAGAGATCGACCTTCAGATCGACCGGGGTCAGCCGTGCGGCGAGACGGTTGAGCTCGACGACGTCGGGAAGCTTTTCGGCTGCGGCCATCACGCTATGGGACAGCAGCGCGGCGAAAACGGCGCTCACGGCGCACAGCGGCTTGCGCATGGGGAATCCTGGTCGACATGGGGTTCGACCAGAAGTCTAGCTTCAGATCACAGCAGGAGCCACGCCAGCACGTAGAGCGTGTTGTTGTCCGACGCGCTGCGACCGGCGCCGTCGTAGTCGCTCTTGGTGCCGTCGAACTTGGTGTAGATCGCGTACTGCACGCTGAACTTGGTGTTTTGCCATGGCAGATGGCTCGCCTCGACGATGAAGGCAGTGCTGTTGGGCTTGCCGCTCGCGGTGCCCCAGAACGGCGTGGCGTCGCCGGCGATGCCCTGATATCCGGCGGAGAACGCGGCTTGCGTGTCGAGGTGATAGGTCGCGTCGAGGCGCATGAAGCTGGCCTTCGGGCGATTGCCCGGATCGGTCGCCTCGAGCTTCATGCTCTCGCGCAAGTAGGCGGCGTGTGCCGTGATCGCGTTCATGCCGAAGCTGCGCTCGTACTGCGCGTCGACGGCGACGTCGGTGAACTGGTCCTTCGGGCCGGAGACGCCTTGGGGGAACTCCGAAGCCTGCATGCCGTAGGTGCCGATCATGACGGTGTTGCCACCGAAGCTGCGCTGCCAGGCGAGCCGCCAGTACGGCGCGACGCCGCTGATCGTGCTGGTGCTGTCCGCGTTGGGTTGATCCTGTCCGAGATGCGTCGAGCGATAGAGCGTCACGTCGGCGTAGTAGCTGCCCTGCCACATGCCAAACGCGCCGAGCCCGATCGAGTCCTGCGCGAGACGGTCGATCAGTGACGAAGCCGTCGGTGTCGGCGCAGTCGCCGAGCCTGCGAACGGGAATCCCCAGACGTTCGTGCTGTTCCATAGGTCTTCCACCGTCGGGGCGTTGTTGAGCGTCGCGCCGTAGATCGCGCTGCCGCTCATCGTCGCGTAGCGGATGTCGGTGTTGTCCCAGTTGAACTTGTCGCTCGGCTGATCGTAGGTGAGCTGTGAGAAGGCGCCGAGCTTGTCGCTGATCCGTCCCGAATAGAACAGGCTCAGCTGCTGCGGGAACTGCACGTCGTTGTTCTGCGTGTCGGGCACTGTCTTCTGGACGTGCGTGAAGCCCGTCTCAAGCATCAACGAGAACGGCACGAGCCGATTGATCGACAGGTCCTTCTCGCTCTTGACCTGGTCGGCCGTCGTCATCGTGTAGCCGGTCAGCTTGAACTGGCGGCCGAACGCATTGAGCTCGGGGATCGTGGTGTGGCAGCCGCTGCAAGCCATGCCCATCTGCCGCGCGTAGCTCGGCACGGCATGTGCGGGCTGCCACGCGAGCGCGCTCCCGACCAGCACAAGTCCCGCGATCCATCGCGAAATGCGCGCATCAAGGGCTCGGCTCATCGGACCATCTCCGCTTGTGACTGCGAACACCGTAAGAGCAGGTGGCCGCGCGGGCATTGATCCAGGTCAATCGTGACCGACCGTTACAATGCGCGACCAAGGGGAGTTCGATGGAATTGAATCTGGTCAACTCGGTCGCCGGGTTGTTCGTCGGCGTGGTCGTCGGCATGACCGGCGTCGGCGGCGGATCGCTGATGGCGCCGATCATGATGCTGATCTTCGGCATCGCGCCGGCGACCGCTGTCGGCACCGACCTGTGGTTCGCGGGCATCACCAAGCTGTTCGGCTTCGCGGTGCACCGCAAGAAGGGCACGATCGACTTCGGCATCCTGCGCCGCATGTTCCTCGGCAGCATTCCGGCCGCGGGCCTGACGCTGCTGTGGCTCTACGAAACCGGCGGCAGCCAGGTGAAGAACGGCATGATGGTGAAGACGCTCGGCGCGACGCTGATCCTCACGTCGATCGCGGCGCTGTCGCGGAATCGCTTCCACAAGATCGGTCAGTACATGCGCGGCGCCAAGCCGGTGCCATTCAAGGCGATGCAGCCCACCCTTACCGTCGTCGCGGGCGCGATCCTCGGCTTCCTCGTCACCTTCACGTCGATCGGCTCTGGCGCCCTCGGCGCGGTGATGCTGCTCTATCTGTATCCGCGCCGATTGACGCCGAGCTCGCTCGTCGGCACCGACATCACGCACGCGATCCCGTTGACGTTCCTCGCAGGCTTCGGCCATTTGCTGATGGGCAACGTCAACTTCAGCCTGCTCGGCAATCTCCTGATCGGCTCGATCCCGGGCATCCTCATCGGCTCCGTCGTCGCCGTGTACGCGCCCGACAAGGTCATCCGCACGGCAATCGCGATTGTTCTCGCGCTGGTCGGATTGAAGATGCTCGCGGGCTAGCAGCACAATGGGCTCGCAATGAACGAGCCCCTCGCGCTTCGCAGCATCGACTCCCTCCCCGGCCCGCGTGGCCTGCCGATCCTGGGCAGCGCGCTGCAGATGTCGCCGACGCAGTTGCACCTTCAGCTCGAAGAATGGGCGCAGCAGTACGGCCGCTTCTATCGCGTGCAAGCCGCCGGAATGAGATTCCTCGTCGTCACCGATCAGCCGCTTGCGCAGCAGATCCTGAAGGAGCGGCCCGACGGTTATCGCCGCGTGCGCAAGATGGAGCCGGTCGCGCAGGACCTGATGATGAACGGGCTGTTCTCTTCCGAGGGCGAGCGCTGGAAGAATCAGCGGCGCATCTGGCTCGCGACGCTGAACGCGCAGCAGTTGAAGTCGTTCCACGAGAAGCTGCTCGCGACCACGAAGCGATTGCTCGCGCGCTGGCGCAACGCCGCCGATCGCGGCGATGCCGTCGACGTCGCGAGCGATCTCATGCGCTACACCGTCGACGTCACGATGCAGTTCGCGCTCGGCCACGAGGCGAACACGCTGGAGATGGGCGAGGACGTGATCCAGCGCCATCTCGACAAGATCTTCCCCGCGTTGGGCCGCCGCGTGCGCGGCTTCTTCCCGTACTGGCGCTACTTCAAGCTGCCCCAGGATTACGAGCTCGATCGCGCGCTCGCCGCGCTGCGCGTGGAAGTCGGCGGTTTGATCGATCAAGCCCGCGAGCGGCTGCGCACGAACCCGAAGCTGCGGGAATCGCCGACGTGCTTCCTCGAAGCGTTGCTGCTCGCCAACGAAGCCGACGGCAGCGCGATCAGCGACGAAGACGTGTTCGCGAACACGATGACCGTGCTGCTCGGTGGCGAGGACACTACGGCCAACACGATGGCGTGGCTGATCCATTGCGTGAGCGATCGGCCCGACGTGTACGAAGCGCTGCGCAAGGAAGCCGACGCGATGCTCGACGATCCCAGCGCGCCCGATCCGGAAGCGCCGCGCGCCGATCGCTTCCCGCACCTCCTGCGCATGACCGACGCGACGATCAACGAGACGCTGCGCCTGCATCCGGTCGCGCCGATGTTCTTCCTCGAGTCGCTGCGCGACACGGTGCTCGGCGATCTCACTGTGCCAGCCGGCACCAACGTGCTGCTGCTCACGCGCGCCGCCGCGAGCAGCTCGCCGCATTCCACACCGGCACCCGTGTTCGATCCGTTCCGCGAGGCCGCCACGACCGATGCGCAACCAGGCCGCGCAGCGTCCCTGCCCTTCGGCTACGGTCCGCGCATGTGTCCCGGCCGCAATCTGGCGCTCGCCGAGCTGCGCAGCGCGACGCTGATGCTGGCACGCAACTTCGAGATCGAAGCCGTGCCGATGGAGAAACCGGTCGCCGAAGTCTTCAGCTTCACGCTGGTCCCGCGCAATCTGCGGATCAGGTTCCGGCGGCGCGCGGTCTAATCGCCATGAGCGCCTCGAGCACGTACTGGTGGTGCCTCGAGCACCATCGCGTCGAGCAGGACGGCGGCTGCGGCAGCACGTCGCGCATCGGACCGTACGATTCGCAATCCGAGGCCGCCAAGGCCATCGAGCGCACCCGTGCGCGCGCGGCCGAGCAGGACGCCAAGGACGAGGCCGACGGCCGCGACTGAACAAATTACAAGGAACTCGGACTTTTCCACCGGTGTCGCAACGTTGACCCTTGAATGGTCAGTCTCGCCTGTCTTGGAGAAAGAAATGGCTGACACCGTTGATGATCGTGAGAAAACCGGCAACACCGGCATCGTTGCCATCGTGGTGATCTTCGTGATCCTCGCCGTGCTGGGCTTCATGCTCTGGCAGAAGCAGCGCGCGCCGGATCGCGTCGTCGAGCACGCGCCGGCACCTGCCGCGCAGAGCACGACGCCGGCGCCGACGGGCCCGGCGAGCTCGACCACGGAGTCGACGACGTCGACGACGACCACGAACTCGCCGCCGGCGAACGACTCGACTTCGACTGGACCGGCGAGCCCGAGCACGCCGCCGTCGGAAGAGCAGTCGCCGCAGCAGTAGTTCCCTCCTGCAGCTCGCGCGCCGCGTCCGCGGCGCGCGAGCCTGCGTTTACGGATCGCGCGCTTCTTGCTAAAAAGCCGTCCTCTGCGCAACGCGAGGGGACGGGCGATGACGGCGGATCCGTTTGCACAATTCAAGGCGGTGCAGCGCGAATCGTGGGCCCTGTTCTCGCCGCTCGCCGCGTACACCACGCTCGCGGCTTCGGCGCTCGTCGATTTCGCCGAAGTCCGCGCCGGGCAATCCGTGCTCGACGTCGCCTGCGGCACCGGCGTCGTCGCGATCACGGCATGGCGACGCGGCGCCAAGGTCCGTGGACTTGATCTCGCGCCGGCGCTGCTCGTCGATGCGCGCAAGAACGCAGCGATCATCAATGCCGACATCGAGTTCACGGAGGGCGACGTCGAAGCGCTGCCCTATCCCGACGCGAGCTTCGACGTCGTGCTCTCGCAGTTCGGGCACATGTTCGCGCCGCGTCCCGACGTCGCTGTCGCGCAGCTGCTGCGCGTGCTGAAGCCGGGCGGACGCATTGCCTTCTCGACCTGGCCGCCCGAGCTCGTCATCGGCCGCGTGTTCGCGACCGTCGCGAAATACATGCCGCCGCCTCCAGGCGTTGCGCCGCCGCCCGCGTGGGGCGATCCGAACGTGATCCGCGAGCGTCTGGGGAACGCAGTGAAGGATATTGCGTTCGATCGCAACGAGATCTTCATGCCGTGCCTGTCGCCCCAGCACTTCCGCGCGAACGTCGAGCTGACCGCGGGCCCGGTGATCAAGGCGATCCAGACGTTGAGCAGCGACCCGCCGAAGCTCGCCGCATTCCGGGCCGAGCTCGACGCCGTGGCGTCGCAGTTCTTCGTCGGCAATCGCGTCCGCCAGCCGTACCTGATGACGCGGGCGACGAAAGCCTGATGGGCGACAACCGCACGCTCGCGATCGCGACACTGGTGCTCGGCATCGTGGTGCTCGCGATCTCACAGGTGTTCGTCGCGCTCCATCTGCAGCCGGTGCATCCGCTGAACGGCGCCTACGGCAACGAAGCGATCCTCGCCTTCGAGCTGGCGCGCACGCCGGAGGATGTGGAAACCGTGATCGGCGAGGACCCGCCCGACGCCGTATCCACCGCTGCGCGCGCGAAGATGGATTTCGCGAATCGCGTCGACTTCGGCTACATGGCCTGCTACGCGTGGTTCGTCGCCTTCTCGTGCATGCTCGCGGCGGCGGCGCGGCGACGCAGCTGGCTGCTCATCGGCGTCCTGATCGGCCCGCTCGCGGCTCTGTTCGACATGGCGGAGAACTTCGCGCTCCTGCAGCTCACGCAAACGGACGCGGATTTCTTCGTGCTCCTTCCGCAATTGCATCTGCGCACGATGCAGAAATGGGAGCTGCTCGCGGTCGTCGGCGCGCTGTTCGCCGCGGCATTCGTCGGCAGCGGTCGATTGCTGCAGAGCATGATCGCTTCCGCGATCGCAGCGCTGCTCGTGCTCGCCGGCGCGATGACGCTGATCGATCCCGCGAAATTCGGCGCGCTGCTGCTGTGGTCGATCGCGCTCGTGTGGCTCTGGCAGATCGGCTACGCCGCCCTATGCGTGTGGCAGATGCGTGAGACTGTAGTACGCCGCAACGCCGAGTGACGCGAGCAGCATCGCGACCGCGATGAAGTCCGCGCCGGAGATGGCAGCATCCTGATCCGGATGCAGCGCGCGGATGCGCCGATGCCGATGCGCGAAGAACAGCGGCATGAACACGCTGATGCCGACGAACGCGCTGCCGAGGAAGTAGAGCCATGCCCAGCCTTGCGCGAGGCCGAGGCGACGGCACTCCGCGAACATCCAGATCAGCACGGCCGCGCCGAACGCGAAGATGTCGACGAGCAGGAACGTCGCGGCGGGGGTCGGCGTCGTCTCCTTCCAGAAATTGATCGTGCCCTGCACCGCTCCGGCACCGAGATACGCGGTGACCTGCGCGGTCGTGCCGACGAACGCGACGATCGCGATCGCCACATAGAGCCACTGCATCCACGCGGTGTTGCGATTCATTGCGTCCACTCCGGCCAGGCATTGTTGGTCAGCCGCACCACATAGAAGCCGCTGTAGGTGTCGGAGTACCAGATCTCGTGGCGCTCAGGCACGAACGACGGGCTCGACATCGCGTAATTGCTCGCCGGCGTCGGCACCGGGGCGATGCGCGGATTGATCGGGGCATTGAAGTACGCGACTTCCTTCGGGTGATAGGGGTCGCGGATGTCGAACACGCGCAGGCCCGACAGGATCATGCTGCAGGCGACGATCGTGGGATCGATGCGCGTCGGCACGTTGCAGTAATGGCCTGCGTAGCCCTGGCCGACGAAGTTGGCGCCCGGATCGCCCTTCTCTTCCGCGAAGTGCTCCGGGTTGTGGACTTCGAGGCGCAGATTGGAGATCACCTGCGGATGCGCTTCGTCGGCGATGTCGATGATGCGGCCGGCACCGACCTCGTACTGCTGGCCGTACTCGTCGATCTCGACCAGATACGGATGCCCCTTGATCGTGATCGGGATCGCGTTCTGCGGAATGCTGCCCGGATGCCACTGCAGCCGCGAGATCTCGTGGATCTGCGGATTGGGCACGCGCGCCTGGATCTCGGAGACGTCGACGATCACCAGCGCGCGATCCATGTTCGGGTCGGGGAAATTCGGGATCTGGCTGTTGCTGTAGGCGCGC
>Ga0070741_10020433_pt1 | contig 10431 bp, 6 predicted proteins | sample Coa_R1_4_FD_66440 | JGI IMG/M metagenome (GOLD analysis project Ga0070741, IMG submission 66440) | Surface soil microbial communities from Centralia Pennsylvania, which are recovering from an underground coalmine fire - Coalmine... | ecosystem: Environmental > Terrestrial > Soil > Unclassified ... | reverse complement strand
CTTTATGCCGCTCGCGTATAACGAGTTCTCTGGCTTTGGCAAAAAAGCACCCGACGCGGAAACGTACATTCGTCGAATGCATTGGGGCGCGTTTCAACCGTTGATGGAAAATGTGCCCAAGGGCGCGCAGCCGTGGGACGCGCGCTATCCGCCCAGTGTGATGCAAGCGTACCGCTATTACGCCAATTTGCATTGGGAGCTGCAGCCCTATTTGCATTCGTACGATCAAGCGGCCTTTGAAGACACGACCCACAATACCAATATTTTCCGCAGCGTGGACAAGGGGCAGTATTCCGCGCAGCTCGGCAATGAATTTTTTGTAAAATTCATCACGTCCTATACCAAACAAGTACAGATCAACCTCCCCGCGGGGCAATGGATTAATTATTGGAACGAATCGCAAATTTTTAGTGGCAGCATCTCGTACAAAACGCCGTTGGGCAAAGAGCCGATTTTTATTCGGCGCGGGTCAATCATTCCAATGCAAGTGCGGAATAGTATCACGGGGCACGGCACGGCGAATTCGGCGAGCGCGCTCACGCTCAATGTGTATCCTTTCGGACACTCGAGGTTTGACTATCACGACCCCGTGCGCGATTGGTGGCTCACCTTTGACGTAACGGTTAACAACAACCGCATGGCGCTCTGCACGCTGAATCATGCGCCCGCGCAGCCAATCATCTGGCGGATTGCTGGGGTGAACACCAAGCCAAGTTCAGTCAAGGTGAAGAACGGATCGGTCGGCGTCAATACGACGTGGGGTAGCAGTCTGATTCAACGCAACAGCGAAGCCACCGTCGGCGCGAAACAAAATGGCTGGTTCTACGATGCCAATGCCAAACGTCTCATCATAAAAATTTCCAACCTCGGCACCAACTGTCCCGCGCTATGAACGTATGAATATCGCCAAACGCGCGCCGGTCGCTAATGCCCAAAGGCTGGGCATTAGCATATCGTCGCAGGTACTCGCATTCACTCTCGCTCCTCCTCTCGCCGTATTTCTCGTTACCCTCCTCGTTCTCTGGCAGTACGATCCGCTGCATCGTCCGCTCTATTTCGACCCCGGCATCTTTGCCTATATCGCGCAGCTCGTGGCGCAGGGGTTCGCGCCGCACAAGTACGCGTTTAACGAACAAGCGTCGCTCGCTTTTTTGCTCGGCGGCGCGGCAATGCGTCTCGGCGATCTAATCAATCTGCATCATCTGCTCGCGTATCGCGCGCTGGCGATGCTCGTGATGGCGAGCGCGGTGGCGCTCACCTATATCACGGGGATTGTGTTTACGCGTTCCCGCGTCATCGCGTTTTTCAGTGCCCTGATTCTGATGGGGTATGAAGGCTATGGCACACGCGCCGCGACCATCCTCGAGCCGAAATCGCTGATGCTCGTGTTCGGGCTGGTCACGCTCTATTTTTTATCCAAGCGAAAATGGGGGTGGGCGGGCGCATGCGCGAGCGCGGCGGGACTGGCATGGCAGATTGGGTGGGGCTATCTCCTCGTCGCGCTCTTGCTCGCGCTCATTCAAGGCGGCCCCACGTGGAACGCGCGTCTGCGCGCATGCGCGTTCACACTCGGCGCGGCGCTCGTCGTCTTTTTGGTGTATGCGCTTTACTTTGCCACACAAGACGCGCTGGGCGATATGCTGCAACAAACATTTCTCGCGCCGATACTGATGCACAACGTCGCTAGCAAAACGGTGTCGGAGCGGCTGTTCAAACTCGCGGAGCGATTCTATTTCGGGTTCGGCACGCACATCGTGTTTGGCGTTCTTGGCGGCGTCGGGTTTCTCGCGTGGCTCGCCGCGCATTTGCGTCCGTGGGACTCGCGCGCGTTCCTGCGACGCGCCTTTTATTTTTGGTTTCAAAATCGGCGGACGGCGGGTACGCTGCTTGTCATCATGGGCTTGGCTATGTACTCGTATCTTGATTTTGAAAATTTCCCCGATTGGATTCCGCTGCTGCCGTTTATTTCCCTCTTTGCCGCGTGGCTCGTGTGGACGTTAGGTGTACGGAGCTTGAAGAAACTCCAAGTGAGTCAAACGATGCAGCGCGTCACGTTCGCCGCGCTCGCGCTCGTCATTTTCGCGTTCAGTACCTATCATGCCTTTAGTCATACGGGACGCGATCAACCCGTGCGCGGACAAACGTGGCAAGCCGAGCAGCGCGTGGCGGATGAATTGAATCAAAAACTCGGCGGCGATGCGGCATTGTGGATTGCGGGCAAGCCGGAACTACTGTTTTTCATGCAGCGTCAAAATATCAACAAATATATTTATCTCATCGGCGAGGTGGATGCGGCGGTGGATGCGTTCGAGCCGGGCGGCTTTCGCCAGATGCTCGCCGACGCGCAAAAACAAAAACCCGTCCTGTTTGCACTAGGCCGCGCCGACCGCCGCTATTTTTCATCTGAAGCGAATTTTCAAGCGCTGCATCAACTGGAGAAAAAATTTGTGCGACTCAATCGCTGTAACGCGCTCGGCGGCGGGCGTTTCTTTGTGCGGCCTGATCTTGCGGATGCGCTGTTCCCGCCCGGCGGACGCGGATGTTTAACGCGTTGACGGAGGACGGCTGCCAGCGGATAAGCGGATAAAAACAGTCACTGTCCAGTATCCTCCGTCCACCGTCGTCCGTCATCCGTCACTTTGTTACCTGCTACCCAAACTATGTCCCGCGCTCTCATCATCACTGGTATGCATCGCTCTGGCACTTCGCTCGTCGCCAATTTGTTTGACAAGGCGGGGGTACAGCTCGGCGCGCAATTGCTCGCAGCGGACAAGGCGAATCCGTTTGGATTTTTTGAAGATATAGATTTTTTGAAATTTCACGCCGACGCGCTGCACACGCGCGGGCAAACGCTGTTCGTGACGCGCGAGTTTTCTTTTACGCCGACGGCTGCCGAAACGCAGCGCGCCCGCGAACTCATTGCGGCGCGCGTCTCACAATCGCTGTGGGGGTGGAAAGACCCGCGCACGAGCTTGTTTCTCGATTTTTGGCAGGACCTTTTGCCGAACGCGCGGTTCTTGTTCGTCTATCGTCATCCGCTGGATGTGCTCGTCTCGCTTGCGCGGCGCGGTGAAGTGCTCGGCTTGGATTTTATGGTCGCGCTGGAAGCGTGGTACGTTTATAACGCGCAGCTCGTGCGCTTTGCGCGGCAGCATCCCGACACGACGCTGGTGTGCAGCAGCTACGCGCTGGTAGAAAATATCGAACAATTCAATAGGATGCTCGCGCAAAAATTTGGTTTAAGCCTGGCGTTGAACGCCGCCCTGCGCGACGAAATTTATCGTGCGGAACATCTCCATCGCATTCCGCGCACGCCGCAAGCCGACGCGCTTTTGCGCCAAATTCATCCCGACGCGTGGAGGATGTATGATGCATTACAAACCGTTGCGCCCTTGCGGGAAGCGGAACCTGCCTTGAGCCAAGTCGAAGGGGCAATGCCAACGCCATCGGTCGAACTCGATGCGCTGTGTCGTTTCGTCGCCCAGCTCGATTCACCGTTGGCCGCGAGCCAGCGTCCCGCGTTATTGACCATGCTCCTCGCGCTCACCGCACCTGAAGCGATTGACCGCGTCGTAAATGTGGACGCCCAGCGCACGAATGAGCTCGAATGGCAGCGGCGCGCGTGGCAGCAAACGGCGGAAGAACGCGCCCGCGCCCTCCAAGACCAAACTGCATGGGCCCTCCCGCGCCTGCACTATCTCGAAACGCTGGAACGCAGCCCGCTCGTCCGCGCCCTTGTCCGTTTAGGGGTTCTCCCGCGAGCATAGTGAACAGATTTATTCTACCGATTCCTCGGCGTTCTCTGCGGTAAATTAGCATGCGCGTCCTAATGTTTCCTCCCACGCATGGCAGCGGCTTGGGCTATCAATTTCGAGAAACCACCGCTGCGCTCACCGCGCAGGGCGTTTCCCTGACGCTCGCGGCGGAGAGTGACAACGCGCGCCTGCCCGATATTATTCACCTCTTTGACGCGCCCGATATTTTTACCCATCTCCAGAGCTTTGTCCGCGCCCGCTCGTTCAATGTGCCAATTGTCGTCAATCCAATTTACTGGAACTCGGATCGTTTTTATGACGAGGGCTTGCCGCAAGCTGACCCGCCACAAGGGGATTTGGCTGAATTGGAACAGCAACTCCGCGACGCACGACGCCATGCCGAACGCGCGGCGCAGCGCGTGGTCTTTTGCCATGCCGCCGTCCTCATCGCCATGTCGCCGAGCGAAGCGGATTTATTGGTACGCGATTTTGATATTGTCCGCGAACGAATTTGTATTGCAACGGATGGCGTAAATCCGATGTTTGCGAACGCGCAGTCTGACGCTTTTGTGGAAAAATACCATTTGCGCGATTTTGTCTTTTGCGCGGGGCGTATTGAAATTCGCAAAAATCAATGGTCGCTCGTCCGCGCCCTCTATGCTGAACCACTTACGCTGGTTTTTGCGGGTGAACCGCTCTCCCCCGCCTATCGCGCCTTGTGCGAAAACGCCGCGCAGGGGGGACGCGTCCGCCTCGTCTTTCTCGCTGCGCTCACGCCTGAAGAGCTCGCATCCGCCTACGCCGCCGCCCGCGTGCATACGCTTGCCAGTTGGTACGATTGCGCGCCCTTTACCCAGCTGGAAGCCGCCCTCGCCGACTGCTCGATTGCCATGAGCAACGAGTCAGGCGCACGCGATTATTTACAAAATGACGCGCACTATTTTGACCCTGCCGATCTACAAGGAATTCGCAGCGCGGTTCTAGCTGCGCGTGAAACACCGCCCTCCAACGCGCTGCGCGAACGGCTCTTGCAAAATTGCACGTGGACACGCTGCGCCGAACAAACGCGCGACGCCTACAATCGCGCGCGGACATTACACACTCCTGCCGACGATTCCACATATTATTCTGATTTAGAAAACGCGCTGGCTGCCATGTCGCATTACGCGCGCTTGCAAGAAGAATCCCGCGCGGCGCTGTGGCGCGAAAAGTCCGAACTCGCCAACACTCTGCGCGCCTACGCTAACGGTCGCATCATGCGAATGCTCACTGCGCTGCAACGCATCATCAGCCACTAACGTCTAGCGACGAACCACTAACGATTAATGGATTTCGTTTTTCTTTCGACGCAAGGTTGGACCGAAATGGGCGGGGCAGGGCGTCCGCTGCATTTCCTCGCGCGCGAATTATTACAGCGCGGTGAACGCGTCCTGTTCGTCGAAGTCGTCGCCAGCAATACAACACCGTCTGATGCGAATTTTACCCTGCTCAATTTCAAGACGCTCGGTTTCGATGAACGCGCCTTGCGCCGCGCGTGGTTCGGACTCGACCCGCAAATGGATTTCAGCGAAGCATTCACCCGCGCGCTCGCGGCGTTTGAAGCGCGGCACGTCGAGCGCGTGGTCATCTACGGCGATCCATTTGTTCCGTTCCTCGCGTGGTTTCCGCTCTTTCGCGCACGCGGTTATAAAATTGTCTATGACGCGCTCGATGATTTTGAAGCGTTTCCCGAAATCGGTCTGTATTTCGCCAACCGCGACGCCGAACAGTATCTCGTCGCGCACAGCGATCTCGTTGTCGCCGTTTCGACCACGCTCGTCAAAAAATTAGCTCAATGGGAACACCGCGCGCCGATTCAACTGTTACGGCAAGGCTTTGACCCTACTACCTTCCCCGTAGGGGTCAACTTCCGTGTTGACCCAATTCAAAGCAGAAAACCAAAGCTCGGCTTTTGGGGACACGTCAACGCGTTCAATATAGATGTGACGCTGATTGAATATCTAGCGCGGGAACGTCCCGACTGGACGATTCAACTCATGGGTCCTATTGACCAAGATTCGTCGCTGCCACGCGTCGGCGACCGCCTGCGCGTGTTGCCCAACGTCCAGTTTGTCGGCGCGGTGCCGCACGACAAACTTCCATCTTATTTAAAATCGTTCGACGTGGCGCTCGTGCCGTTTCCTGACAATGCGTTCAATCGGGCGCGCGACCCGTTAAAAGTGTTCGAGTACTTGTCGGGATGTAAACCCGTCGTCGCCGCGCATACGCCGCAGCTCGCAGGTATGCCCTATGTCCTCGTCGCCGACTCGCCTCAAGACTATCTCGCCGCTGTCGAACGCGCGTTGGCGCTTGACGTAGACTGCGCGCAGGTGAGGGCGTACCTGGAAACGTGTACCTGGTCGGCGCGCCTTGACCAATTACTCACGTGGCTCGCGCAAATTGTTCCCGCGCCCAATTCACCCATACCCAATGTCAATCTATGGTATGCAGACGCTTCTCTAACCAAAAATATCCAAGAATATGTCTCCCGCACAGAGCAGCTACTTAATGAGCGCATACGCTATGCTAAAACGCTTGAATCACAAGCACGCACCAAACAAGCACAGATTAATCAATTGCAAGGGAATAATTTACTTTGGCGGTTAAAACAAAGTATTATGAAATAAATATATTCTATGCTCCATTTTGCAACTTTTTACTTTATATTAATGTGTATTTTATGCGCGAAATTATTCGCGTTGAGCATTTATAAGCTGAATATATTAACAAGCTATCCCTTGCTAACTTTTACTTGCTATTTTTGCCTTCTGCACAATGAATATCATCTTTATTAGCCCTATTTCTTGGGATAATTCGGGCGGCGCGCATCGCCCAGTTCAGCTCGCGCGGGAATTTGCGCGGCGTGGGCACACCGTCACTTATCTTGAAATTGAAACAAGTCGTGCCCCAGTTCCATTCTCCAATCCACGCGTCCTCAACCTCCGAGACCTTGACTGGGACGAATTAAACCTCGTTCGCGCCTGGTACGGCTACGATTATGCTGCGCCTCTTACTCATCCCTCATCCCTCTTCCCTCTTCCCTCTTCTGGGGTCGTCATCTGCTCCGCGCCCTTTCGCCCCGCGCTCGAATATGTCGCGGCGTTCGTGGAACAAGGGGCTGCGATTGTGTATGATGTGCTCGACGATATTTCGGAAATGCGCGCGCTGGGCGTGTTCTGTTACGACGACCTTGCGGAAACCTACCTCGCGCAAAACGCCGATTTGATTGTCACGCTCTCGCCGCGCTTGAAAGAAAAATTTCGCGCGTATCCGAATGTCACACTGATTCGGGATGGGGTTGACCTCGCACCCTTTTTAGACCCGCAGGGTTCACGACGTTCCTTGTCGCAAGAAACTCCTTTGGGTCTAAAAACAGGAGACCTCACCCTCGGCTTTTGGGGAACGATGTGGGACTATAACCTTGACGTGCCATTACTGCAAATGCTCACGCGGGCGCGCTCACAGTGGCAGTGGCATTTCATCGGCGCGTATGACCTCGACCCCGCGCGTCCTTCTATCGCCAACGCGCTCGCCGCGCCGAATGTGCATTTTCACGACAGCGTCCCGCGCGAAATGCTGGCGCAGTATGCTCAATCGTTCGATGTTTGCATTCTGCCTGTGCCCGTGACGCCGTTCAATCTCGCCCGCGATCCGCTCAAGGTGTATGAATATCTCGCGTGTTACAAGCCCGTCGTCGCCACCAATCTTGAACAACTCGCGGACATGCCGTACGTGTACTTGTCGTGTAGCGCGGAAGAATTTTTGAACAACGTCGAACGCGCGGCATATACCAACATTGACCACCCACTGCTTGACACGTATTTGAATGAACAGACCTGGGCAAAACGTGCGGATCAATTCTTGAACGCGATTGAATCGCTGCCGCGCCAAGCCCGCACCCTTCCCACGCCGCTGCGCGGCGCGATGCCCAACGCCGAAAACGAAATTGACCGCTGGCAGGCCTTTGCCCACCACCTCGAACGGCTCGCCCAAGCGCAGCAAGCGCACATTGCTGATTTGGAAAATGCGTTGCGTGAATCGGGTCTCGCGCAAAAATTGAAACGCGCGGCGAGGTTGAAATAAAAGTTCTTCACGTCATTCAACGCTACTATCCCTACATCGGCGGCGCGGAATTGGTCTTTGAAGAAATTGGCGCGCGGCTCGCCCGCGACGGCGACAGCGTAACCGTTTATACGACCGACGCGTGGGACCTCGAACGTTTCTGGCGCGCCGACAAACGCGCGGTGCCGTTGGAAAATGAAATGTATCGCGGCGTGTTTATCCAACGCTTTGCCGTCGAATATCTCCCACTCTCACGGATCACCTTTCCCGCGCTCAAACGCAGCATGGCATTTCTTGCCAAGCAGCAATTCGATGCCACCCCGCTATTATTCGCCCTCGCGCGTTATACGCCGTACGTTCCTTCGCTCGACCGCGCGCTCGACCTCTCTGCCGAATCGTTTCACCTCGTTCACACCGCCAATATCTCGCTCGATTCGTGTGTCTATGCCGCGTATCGCTTCGCCCGGCGCAAAAAAATTCCGTTCCTCATCACGCCCTTTCTGCATCTCGGCGAAGAAGAGGACGCGCACGTGCGCCGTTATTACACCATGCCGCATCAACGCCAAATGCTGCAACGCGCCGATGCGGTAATTGCGATGACGCCGCGCGAAGCGGAGGCGTTGGCGCAGTACGGCGTCTCGCGCCACAAAATTCATATTATCGGCGCGGGGGTCGAACCCACCACGCTCGCGGGCGGCGCTGGGGAACGCTTTCGCGCGCAACATAACATCACCGCGCCGATTGTCACGTATATCGGCACGGCCGCGTACGACAAAGGCACCGTGCATTTGGTCGAAGCGATGCGCCAAGTCTGGCAGTCGCAGGAAGCAGTCCTCGTACTTGCAGGTTCGCAGCTCTCCTCGTTTGAAACCTTTTTCGCTGGGCAACCTGAAGTCGTCAAGGAACGGACGCGCCAGCTTGGGTTCATCTCCGCTCAAGAAAAACGCGACCTGCTCGCGGCGACCGATGTTTTTGTCATGCCCTCGCGCACCGATTCGTTTGGCATCGTCTATCTCGAAGCGTGGCTGTATAACAAGCCCGTGATTGGCGCGTTTGCGGGCGGCGTGCCCGATGTGATTGACCATGAGCAAAATGGTTTTATGATAAAATTTGGCGATACGACGATGCTAGCCGCGCGCATTCTCCAACTCTTGAGCGACCCCGAGCTGGCAGCACGACTCGGACAAAATGGACATCTCAAGGTCTTGCGTAGGATGACGTGGGATCATCAATACGCGCAGGTCAAAGCGCTGTACGAATCCCTCGTATCTAAATGAATGGCCGTAGGAAGAATTCATGAATTCTCCCTACGGCGTAGAGACGTTACGGCGTAACGTCTCTACAAAACCGATGATTTTTATCTATTTCAGTACGCTGTTTTGGGATGAGGCAGGCGGCGCGCACAATCCGCCCCAAATCTCCCGCGCGCTCGCGCGGCGCGGGCATCGCGTGATATTTTTCGAACCGCAACCTTCGGCGACGCGCGAGACCAAGAACTTGCCTATCGAAATCGTCGCGCTGACCGAGCTGGGCATGACGCCCGCGCAATTGCGCCGCGCGTGGTATGGACTCGACAGCGGCGAATTGGAAGCCGTCGCGCAAAACCTCATCGCTCGCGCAAATCGTTCACCTGACCAACCGCGCGTCGCCATGTTTTCCGCGCCCTTTGAAGTATTCGTTCGACTCATTCCATTTCTCCGCGCCAATCAATACAGTATCGTGTACTATGCGATGGACGATTTCGCCGCCGCGCCCGCGCTCGGGTACACCCAATTTTTGCCCGCCGCCGAAGACTATCTCACACGCCATGCGGACGCTCTCATCGGCGTGACGCCCCACCTCGCGCAATCGCTCGAACGCTATGGTAAATGCGCGCAGGTCATTCCGAATGGCATTGACTTGAACGATTGGACGGCGCAAAAATCCCCGCGCGCCGCGAAGGTACAACGCGGCGAGCTCACGCTCGGCTATTGGGGCACGTTGATGGATTCGATGTTCGACGCGGATTTGGTCGCGCACGTCGCGGCGACGCGTCCGCGCTGGATGATTCAGATGCTCGGCGCGTCTGATCCTGAATCACATCGTCCCTCTGTCGCCGCGCGGCTCAAATCCTTTCCCAATATCATTCTTCACGGCACCGTCCCGCATTCCGATTTGCCGCGCTATGCCGCCGCGTTCGACGTTTGCCTCGCGCCGTTTCCCGATAATGATTTCACGCGCGGACGCGACCCTATCAAAATCTATGAGTATCTCGCCGCGCATCTGCCCGTTGCCGCGTCATATACGCCGCAGCTCGCCTCACTGCCGTACGTTCACGTCGCCTATTCGCCCGATGAATTTCTCCAAGCCATCGAGCAAGCGGCATGTGACCGCATAGATAGCCGCGCGTTGGATGATTTTCTCGCGCAGCAATCGTGGGATGCGCGCGCCGACGCGTTATTGAATATAGTGAATGAACTGCCTGCGCCCTCTACAACAACTGAACGCGCGATTCTGCCAAGTTGGGGCGCGGCGCAGATTGGCAACTGGGCGAGCTATGTGCGGGGACTAGAACGCGAACTGGAAGAAATTCAAG
>Ga0070741_10020432_pt1 | contig 10431 bp, 13 predicted proteins | sample Coa_R1_4_FD_66440 | JGI IMG/M metagenome (GOLD analysis project Ga0070741, IMG submission 66440) | Surface soil microbial communities from Centralia Pennsylvania, which are recovering from an underground coalmine fire - Coalmine... | ecosystem: Environmental > Terrestrial > Soil > Unclassified ... | reverse complement strand
GCCATGCGCCCGCTGCACCACCGCGACCCGGGAGTCGTCACAGCAGCGCTCGTCGACGATCGAGTCACCTGCGGGCTGATCGCCGACGGAGAACACGTTCACGCCGCACTCGTCGGATTTACCCTGCGCAGCCGCAACGGACACGTCGCACTCGTGTCCGACGTCGTTGCGGGCCCGCTCGGCGAGCGCACCGCGCGCCTTGCCGACGGCACGCTCGCCGGAAGTCTCGTCGCGCTGGACGAAGGCGTGCGCGTCGCCGTCGCCGCCGGCGCCGGTCTCGGCGCAGCGGTCACCGCCGCGACGGCGACGCCCGGTGCGCTGCTCGGCGAACCGATAGGCCGCCTTGCCGAAGGCTGCCGCGCCGATTTCGTCGTGCTCGACGACGAGCTCCACGCGAAAGCGACGTACGTGGGCGGCGAGCTAGTGTGGGCGCGCGACTCAGGATGGAGCGAAGCGACTCCCGATGAACGAGGCTGACAAGCTCGCGATCGACGGCGGCACGCCCGTCCGCAGCACACCCTTCCCGGCCGGACGCGGTCTGGCCGTCTTCGGCGATGAGGAGCGCGCCGCGGCAATCGACGTCCTCGATTCGCGGTCGTTGTTCCGCTACTACGGGCCGAATCTGCTCGGAAAGGTCGAGTCCTTCGAGCGTTCGCTGTGCGCGACGACCGGCTCACGCCACGCGGTGGCGGTGTCGAGCGGCACCGCAGCACTGCGCGCCGGGCTGGCGGCACTCGGTGTCGGATGCGGCGACGAGGTGATCGTGCCGTCCTTCACGTTCATCGCGACCGTCAACGCCGTGATCGTCGCGGGAGCGGTGCCGGTCTTCTGCGAGGTGGACGAGACCCTCAACATCGATCCGTCCGACGTCGAGGCGAAGATCACCGACCGCACGGCGGCGATCATGCCCGTCCACCTCGAGGGCATCGCCTGCGACATGGACCGCCTGCGCGACATCGCGTCGCGTCACAAGGTGGCGATCATCGAGGACGCCTGCCAGTCGCTCGGCACCACGTACAAGGGCCGTCACGTCGGCTCCTTCGGAGATTTCGGCGCGTTCTCGCTGCAGCTCGAGAAGAACGTGACGTCGGGTGAGGGCGGCGCGCTGGTCACCGACGACGAGACGCTGCTCGTCCGCGCCGCGCGCTACTCGGACCAAGGCGGACAGTTCGTGACGTCCTACGGCGTCGAGCGCGGTGACGAGCTGGCCGAGCCGTTCGCCGGCGAGAACCTGCGCATGACGGAGATTGCCGGCGCGATAGCCGACGAACAATTGAAGAAACTGCCGGCGATCATCGAGGCCTTCCGAGCGAACAAGCGAAAGATCCTCGGCGCCCTCGGCCCTATCGACGGCCTCGAGCCGCGCCGCTCCCACGACCCCGAAGGCGACGGCGCGTCGTCGCTGACGTGGTTCCTTCCCACGCAGGACGTGGCGCGGCAGTTCGCGAAGGCGCTGCGCGCCGAAGGGGTCCCCGCCGGTCCGATGTACGCCGCGAAGCCCGTGTACTCCAACCCCGCGATCCTCGCCAAGCGCACCGCGACCGGCAAGGGCGGGCCGTGGAACTGCGCCGAGCACCCGACGGACGTGGAGTACCGCCTGGGCATGTGCCCGCAGACGGAAGGCTTGATCACACGGTCGTTCGCCGTCGGCAACGGTGCGGCCTACTCGGCCGCCGACTGCGAGGACATCGCCGCCGCCATCGGCAAAGTCGCGTCGCACCTGCTTTGACGGTTCGCGTCGGGCTCGTCGGCTGCGGGACGATCGCGCGCAAGGAGCACCTTCCCGCCTTCAAGGCCTCGCCGGACGCCGATGTCGTCGCGTTCGCGTCCCGCTCGCTTTCCTCGGCCGAGGCGGCCGCCGGTGAGTACGGCGGAGGCAAGGTCTTCCAGGACTGGCACGAGCTCATCGACTCTGACGTCGACGCCGTCGACATCTGCTCGCCGAACTCGAGCCACGCCAAGCAGGCGATCGAAGCCGCCAAGGCCGGCAAGCACGTCCTCGTCGAGAAGCCGATGGCCTGCACCGTCGACGAAGCCGACGCGATGATCGCCGCCGCGCGCGACGCGGGTGTCGTGCTGCAGGTCGCGCACAACATGCGCTATGTCCCGGCCGTCGTGGCCGCGCGCGACGAAGTCGCGCGCGGCGCCATCGGCACGCTGCTGACGGCCCGCGTGGCCTTCGGCCACGCGGGCCCCCACACCTGGGCCCCCGAGGCCTCCTGGTTCTACGACGCCTCGCTGTCCGGCGGCGGACCGCTCATCGACCTCGGCATCCACGCCGTCGACTTCACGCGCTTCGTGACAGCCGACGAGATCACGGATGTCGCCGCAATGCTGCACGGCGACGGCGGCGTCGAGGACGCGGCCCACGTCCTCATGCGGTTCGCGTCCGGAGCAACGGGCTCGCTGCAGTCGAGCTGGATCGTCCGTCCGCCGTCCGACTTCGGTCTGACCCTGTTCGGCACCGACGGCATCCTGCACGTCGACGCGCGCACGCCCCTGCACGTGCGTCCCGCCGAAGGCAGGAAGCGGGAAGTCGAGCTGCCGGTGGTGACGGCCAACCCGTTCACCGACTTCGTCCGCACGATCAAGGGCGCGACCGACACGCAGCAGGCAACGGCCGAGGACGGCCGGCAAGCGCTGGCCGTGGTCTGCACCGCCTACGAAGCGGCGCGCACGGGCCGCACGACGCGGGTGCCATGAAGGCCGGCTTCGGCGTCGCGACGATCACACCCGAGCTCCCCGTGTACCTCGCCGGCTTCGGCGCCCGGGACAAGCCGGCCGATTCCGTCCGCGACGACCTCGAAGCGCGGGCGATAGTCCTCGACGACTTCTGCCTCGTGGTGTGCGACCTGCTGGGCATGAGCCCGGGCTTCTCCGCCCCGGTCCGCGAAGCGATCGCGGAGTCACTCGGTACCGACACCGCTCACGTGCTCGTCGCGTCGACACACACGCACCACGGCCCGAGTGCGATGGCGGGAACCGACGCGCTGGGCTGGCCGGTTCCCGAGGGCTACCGCGAGGTCCTGCGGGCCGGATGCGTCGCCGCCGCGACACACGCGCGCGACGCCGCCGCCGACGCAGAGCTGCGCTACGGACGCTTCCCGCTCCCGGGCGGCGTCTCGTTCAACCGCCGCGGAAACGCTTACGACGACCCGGAATTCACCGTCCTCGACGTCACACGACCCGACGGCCACCGCATCGGCGTCCTCGCGAACATCGCCGTGCACCCCGTCGCACTCGGCCCCCACAACTACGCGATCTCGACGGACTGGGTCGGCCCGTTCCGCCTCGAGCTCGAGCGGCTCGCAGGCGGTCTCGCGATCGAGCTCACAGGCGCGCTCGGCGACATCAACCCGGTGCCGCGTCCGGGCGACAAGCCCGTGAATACCTACGAGCCGTGGGCGAGCGCCGAGGAGACGGATCAGATCGGTCGCACCATCGCAGCCGCCGTCGCCCAAGCACTCGACGACTGCGCGCCGCTGGCGACCGAGCTCGACGTCCAGCGAGCGGAGACCCACGAGATCCCCCTCGACGGCTCGGGGCTCGCCGCCGTCGCGCAGACGGACACAATGGCCGTCGACTTCCTCGAGTGGTCCATCGGCGACGTCCGGCTCGTCTCGCTGCCCGGCGAAGCGTTCTTTGCCCTCGGACGCGAAATCGAACAAGCGCGCGGCAACCGCACGATCCTCGCCGGCATCGCGCCGTCCTGGCACGGCTACCTGCCGGTGCCCTGGGGCGACGGCTACGAGGAAGGCGTCAGCTACGGCCAGAACTTCGTCGACGCCGTCCGCAACGTGCTGCGATCTGTGCCGTGATGGACGACTGCATCTTCTGCAAGATCGTCGCGGGCGACGCCCCGGCCACCTTCCTGTACCGCGACGACCTGGTCTCCGCCTTCATGGACATCCAGCCGGTCACCCCGGTCACCTCCTGGTGATCCCGAACGTGCACGGCGCGTACATGTCCGACATCGACGAGGAAACTGCCGCGCAGATCATGCGCGTCGCCAAGCGCCTGAACGCGGCCGTGCGCGCCAGCGGCCTGCAGTGCGAAGGCGTCAACTTCTTCGTTGCGGACGGGGAGGCCGCCATGCAGGAGGTCTTCCACGTCCACCTGCACGTGATCCCCCGCTTCACGGGCGACCAGTTCGGCCTCCGCCTGCCGCCGCACTACCCGCACCAGCCGCCGCGCTCCGAGCTCGACGCCAACGCGGATAGGATTCGCGCACAGTTGCACGGGGAGGGGAAGCAATGAAGGATCTCGAAGGCAAGGTTGCGGTCGTCACGGGCGCCGGCAGCGGCATCGGACGCGGCACCGCGCTCGCGCTCGCCGAATCCGGCATGCACGTCGTCGTCGCGGACCTGAACGAAGAGAGCGCAAAGGCCGTCGCGCAAGAGCTGGGCGGCAAATCGATCGCCGTCCGCACCGACGTGGCCGACCGCGCCTCCGTCGAGGCGCTGGCCGACGCGGCATACAACGAGTTCGGCGCCGTTCACGTCCTGCACAACAACGCCGGCGTCGCCCTGATGATGCGTCTCGACACGATGAAAGACGTCGACTGGGACTGGATCCTGTCCGTCAACCTCAAAGGCGTCATCAACGGCCTGCAGGCGTTCCTCCCGCGCTTCAAGGCGCAGGACGGCGAAAAGCACATCGTCAACACCGCGTCCATGGCCGGGATGTTCGCACCGCAGACACTCGGCGCCTACAACGCGACGAAGTTCGCCGTCGTCGCGATCTCCGAGACGCTGCGCGAAGAAGTCGCACCCGACGGCATCGGCGTGTCCGTGCTCTGTCCGGGCGTGGTCGGCACGAACATCATGCAGAACACGCTGCGCGACCGTCCGCCGGGCGGGGCCGACATGCAGATGCCCGCCATCGGCCCGAATGACTCCGAGACCTTCCGCAACGTGCTGATGCCGGAAGCCGTCGGTCGCCTCGTGCGCGACGCGATCGTCGACAACGAGCCGTACATCTTCACGCACCCCGAGCTCGGTGCCATCGCGCAGGCTCGCTTCGACCGCATCATGGCCGCGTTCGAACGGGCATCGCAGCGCGCCAACGCGTGAGCGACGCGGTCTCCCGTGCCGTCGCCCACGCGCCGCGCGGGGCGGGCGTCTACGTCTTCCTCGGCCCCCGTGCCGACCTCCTCTACATCGGCAAAGCACGCGACATCCGCCGGCGGCTCGCCGATCACGCCCGCGCGCTGAGCCGGGCGGTGACGCGAACCGCCGAAGTGCGCTGGGTCGAGTGCGCGGACGAAGCCGAAGCCGTTTGCCTCGAGGCCGATCTCATCGTGTCGCTGCGTCCGCGCTTCAACGCCTCGCACGCCGCCGACGTCTACGAGTACGTCCGGCTCGAGACCGCCTCGCGAAGCGTCACCTTCACGATCACGGACACGCCGTCCGGCCGCGGTGTGTACGGCGGGTTCCCGCACCTCGGCAAGGGCAAGACGAGCTGGCCGGCCGTGCGGTCGAAGGCCGGCTTCTCCGCGCTGCTTCGGCTTCTCTGGGTGGCGCACGAAGGCTCGCATTTCCCGTCGCGTCTGCACGGCGACTCTCCGCCCGTCACGCACACGACGACGATCGACGACCTCTCGCCGACGCGCGCGTTCCTGTCGGGAACCAGCCGCCGCCTGCTGGCCGACCTCGCGACCGCTGTCGACTCACCGGACGTCCCGAAGTTCATGCGCGGGCAACTCCGGAAGGATCTCGACGCCGCCGAGCAGTTCTACTGGCTCGGCCCGTGCCGCGCCCGCACCCTGCGCAGACGGCACGGTCTGCGCAGCCCGGTCGACGAGGGCGCGTTCCGCGAAGCCGTGACGGCGGACCTGCGCGACGCCATCGGCCCTTTCAGCGCGTGAACATCGTCGTCGTCAAGGGCCGGCCGGGCGAGCGCGACCGGATGTGGGTCACCCGCTCGGACGGCTCCACCGACCAGGTGCCGATCAACATGGTTCACGACCTGCCGCATCTCGTCGTCGAGTCGGCGTTCGGCCTCGAGTTCGGTTTCTGGGGACTCATCGACGCCGGCGCGTTCTCGCGCGAGATCGAGGCGTCGCACGCGCGGGACGCCAAGCGCAGCGAGGCCGGACGCCACGGCATCCTCATGGGCCGCGCGGCGCAGAGTCCGTTGGCGGACGAACAGCTCGATCCACTCGTGGCCGAGCACGAGGAGGAGCTCATCGCCGCCAAAGCCCTGACCAACGCGTTCCGGGGGCCGGGCGACGTGCGCGAGCAGCTCGCCGCGGCGGCTGCGGGAAACGAGATCGTGCGCGAGAAGATCGCAACGCTCGACGACGAGACCATCGACCGGATCCGCAGCGAATTGCGCGAGGCCGAAGCCGAGTGGCGGGCCGTCCCGGCCGGCGGGCGCCTCGAGCTGCGCTGGCCTACTTCCCGTCCCAGCGCGTCGTGATACGACGCGACACGCCGAACGAACCGCTGCCGAAATCGGCGATGGCGTGTGGAAGAAACGTTCGTCGTCGGCCGGGGCGGGTTCGATGCGTCGTGCCACTCGACATTGGAGATCTCACCGTCCGGCTGAACGGCGATCGTCCCGCCGACGATTTGCGCGGTGAACACGGTGACCTCGAAGTCATTGCCTTCCCGGTCGGGTCCGACGTAGATGCCGAGCACGCGGTCGAGCTCGACGTCGGCTCCCGTCTCCTCCTTGGCCTCGCGGACGGCGGCCTGCTCGACCGTCTCCCCCGGCTCGACCCGGCCGCCGGGAAGGCCCCACCGGTGCAGACCGTAGTTCTCGCGGATCAGCAGAACGCGACCGGCATCGTCCGATACGAAGACCGCTGCCCCGCGCCCCATGAGTGCGACACTAACGCGATGGACGCCGAAGAACCGATCCCTCTGCAGACCGGTCGCCGGCGCGATCTCGAAGAAGTCATGTCGGACGAGATCCCCGACCTGCCGTGGAGCGTCCGTGAGGTTGCGACGGCGACCAACCCGCTCGGCGGATTTCTCGTCCGGACACAGGCCGGCGTCCACCGCTACGTGCGCGACCTCACGCCGGCGCTGGCGCGCAAGCTCGCTCACCAGCTCGCGCTGACCGTCCGGCTCCGCGCCGACCAGTAGTCACTCGTCGCGCAGTGCGCGGCGGGCCCAGCGGTCGGTGAGATTCTCCCCGTGCACGGCCGCTTCCCTGCGCGCGAGGACGCGCGTGCCGTCGTACTCCGTGACGGGATAGCCGGCCGCGCGAATCCCGAACGTCTGCTCGCGGCGCGTGCGCGCGCGCACCCACATCTCGGCCGCCGCGAGCCCGCGTCCCGCCGAGCGGTGGCCCTTCTCGAGAATGTCGAGGCAGTAGCCCATCACCTGCGCCTCGTTGTCCCACGCGTCGAGCCACGGCTCGAGCTCGGCGAGCCACTCGTCGGGCAGGCCCTTGCGGCAGCCGGCTTCGAGATACGCACGCAGCGCTTTCTCGTCGAGTGACTCGAGGTCCTCGCCCGGCCCGGGTGCGTCGACCCACGAGCGGCACGCGCGCGCGAGCGGCTCGAGGCCGTCGAACTCCGCCACGACGTCCCGCCACACGGCCTCGCGATCGGAGGACGGGTCCTGCCAGAAGCGCAGCGCGCACGCGACACCGACGCGGCTGGCGAGCGGCTGGATCATCGTGTTGATCAGCACACCGGACGACGACTCGACGAGCTCCGGCGCGCGCGACGGATACGGGCCGAGGTGCAGACACCCGCGCATGCCGCCATCGTTGACGGGAAAGTTCTCCCACAACAGCAGCGGACGGCCGAGCGCGTCACTCAGCTCCGTGGATTCATGCGCGTCGATGCGCAACGGGATGACGCTGGGGCCCGTCCAGGCCACGTCGATCTCGAGCGGCAGCGCTTCGCAGAAGCCGCGCAGATACGGCGTCGGCGTTCGCACGGCGTAATCGGTCGTCACCGTCCACCAACGGATGTCGGGATACGCGGCGGCGGCTGCCGCCGTCCCGCGCGCGTGCGACGCACCGAGATCCTCACCGCCGGGACGGATGTCGTCCCACAACACGCCGATCGCTTCGCAGCCGATGTCGGCGAATTGCTTCAGCTTGCCGATCAGCGCGTCTTCGTCGCCCTCGGACCAGTCCAGGCCCGGTGTGATCGTGTAGCAGAAGGCGACACCGGTGTCCCTGCCCTTGCCGACGAGCTCCTCGAACCGGGCAATCTCGTCGTGGTCGTAGGGCTCGCGCCACTTGGCCCGGTGCTTCGGGTCGTCCTTCGGCGCGTACGCGAACACGTTCGCGCCGCGGGGGCCGAGCCAGTCCATGATCGCCAGGCGCGCCTCGTGCGAGAACGGCGGACCGTAGTAGCCCTCGAGGGCGCCGAGCCAGCGCAACTAGGGATTTCGTCCCATGTACGCGAGGAGCTTGTCCTGCGTGGACGCGTCGTCTGGCACCGGGATCTCCGGCTTAAACCCGTTGCCGCGGTTCTCGGGAGTGAGATTTCCGTGGACCATGCCGAAGGCGGCTTCGGCGAGCTCCGGTGGAATCGTCGCGTCCTGCCCGGTGGCCTTCGCGATGTCGGTGCCGTGCACGACCTGGTCCACGAAGGCGATGCCCATCGGCATCATGGCTTTCTCCGGGTCGGCCTTGCGAAAGGCCGCGAGCGTGGCCTGACGCGTCTTCTCGTAGTGAGCCACGGGATCGCCGTCGAGGAGGTCGGGCGGGTTCGGTGACGGGAGCGTCCCCTTCTCGCCGACGGCGGCCTTCTGGAAGTACGCCTCCTGGCCGTCGATGAGGTGGTTGATCACCGCGCGGACGTCCCACTCCTCGCACGGCGTCCGCGCGTCCAGCTGGTCCTTCGCGCCCTCGATCTTCTGTTTCGTCCAGGCCGAGCCTTTTTCGAACAGGACGACGGGATTCATCACGACTCCTTCGGTTTGGGCTCTCTCAGGAGGCACGTACCCTGCGCGATGGACACCAACCGCCCGTCGCCGGATGGACCGCCAGGTCCCCCCTCGAAATTCGTGACGTCGACGCGAACAACCGATGTCGATTTCGTCATCGCGACGACCGTCGCCTCGGCCCGCAATCCACCGCCCCGGACCGGGGCCAGGTTGTTGATCTTGTACTCCGTTGTGGCGGCCCACCAGCCGCGGGGCATGATCGGGTACATCACCGACCCGAGCACGTGGTCGATCAGCACCGCGACCACACCGCCGTGCAGGTTGCCGATCATCGTGATCAGCTCCGGACGCACCTCCATCTCGGCGACGAGGCGGCCCGGCCCCCCGTCGGTGAAACGCACGCCGAGGAAATCGGTGATCCCCGTTTGTGAATCGAGGGACAAGAAGGCGTCCATCACCTTCTGGCTGTAGTGATCGAACTCGAGGTCGGCCACGGCGGACAACTCTAACGATTCGTCGCATCGCTTTGACGAGCGTGATACGTTCAGCGCGTTGTCATGCTTTAAGTTCTGACGCCGCGCCGGCCGCCGACCCTCGCCCGAGGGCCACACTTGCCGTGCGCGGTTTTTCTTTGGGCGAATCCCCAGACAAAGGAGGGTGGAGATGTATGCCATCGAAGCTTTAGGACTCAAGAAGCGGTTCAAGAACAAGGGCAAGGACGCCGAAGAGCGGTGGACGCACGCCGTCAACGGCGTCGACCTGTGCGTCGAGGAAGGCGACATCTGCGCCCTCCTCGGGCCGAACGGCGCCGGGAAGACGACGACCCTGATGATGCTGCTCGGCGTCACCGAGCCGGACGAAGGCAAGGTGAAGCTCCTCGGACACCCGCTGCCCGAGGAACGGGTGGCGGCGCTGGAGCAGACGAACTTCACGGCGTCCTACATCGGCATGCCCTACCGCGTGCGGGTGAAGGAGATCCTCGACGTCTACACGACGCTGTACGGCGCCAGACGATCGCGGGTCGACGAGGTCGCCGAGATGCTCGGCATCAGCGACTTCATGAACCGCTACAGCTCGCAGCTGTCCAGCGGCCAGCGGACGCTCATCGGTCTCACGAAGGCTCTCCTCTCGGAGCCGAAGCTCCTCGTGCTGGACGAGCCGACGGCGTCGCTCGATCCCGAGGTCGCGGACCGGGTGCGGCGCGTCCTGAAGGCCGAGCACGAGCGCCGGAACTTCACGGTGCTCGTGACGTCCCACAACATGGCGGACATCGAGCGGCTGTGCCGCCGTGTGGTGTTCCTCGCGCGGGGGCTCGTCGTGGCCGACGGCTCCCCTACCGAGATCGCGGCGCAGTACGGCGCCGAAGACCTGGAGCAGACGTTCCTGTCGATTGCATCGGAGGCCCGAAGATGACTGTAGACACGCTCGAACTACGAGCACCGCCGACCGAGCTCGAGAAGAGCGCGCGTCGCATATGGGCGGTGTACAAGCGCCATTCGTACTCGCTGCGGCATTCGCTGCCGGGATTCATCGACATGATGTTCTGGCCGGCGATGGACCTGCTGCTGTGGGGTCT
>Ga0070741_10020431_pt1 | contig 10431 bp, 11 predicted proteins | sample Coa_R1_4_FD_66440 | JGI IMG/M metagenome (GOLD analysis project Ga0070741, IMG submission 66440) | Surface soil microbial communities from Centralia Pennsylvania, which are recovering from an underground coalmine fire - Coalmine... | ecosystem: Environmental > Terrestrial > Soil > Unclassified ... | reverse complement strand
GCTCTGTAGGTTTAGTGATCGCGATGGTCTCGCCCGCATCACCCACCTTGAAGCGTGCGAAGCGGCGCACGGCGATGTTCTCGCCGAGCTTGCCGATCTTCGTCGCAATCAGCTGTCCGATCGAAATGGTCTGGTCCTTAATGAAAGGCTGCTCGAGCAAGCAGACTTCCTCGTAAAACTTTTCCATCTTGCCGTTGACCATCTTCTCGGCGATGTTCTGCGGCTTACCGCTGGCAATCGCCTGCGCGAGAAAGATGTCTTTCTCACGCTTGAAGTCGGCTTCGGTGACGTCTTCTTTGCGGACGTACTTGGGATCGCTGGCCGCGATGTGCATCGCGATGTCATGCACCAGTTCCTTGAAATCTTCCGTGCGCGCCACGAAGTCGCTCTCGCAATTCACTTCGACAAGCACACCAATCTTGCCGCCGGCGTGAATGTAGCTCGCCACCGACCCTTCGCTGGTAACGCGCGTTGCTTTCTTCGCCGCGACCGAAACGCCCTTCTTCCGTAGAATCACGACGGCCTGCTCCATGTCGCCCTTGGCTTCGGTCAAAGCCTGCTTGCAATCCATCATCGGAGCTCCGGTCTTCTCCCGGAGATCTTTCACTTGTGCCGCTGAAATATTCACTGTCGTAGTACCCATAAGAGTTTCCAGTTTCGCGTTTCTAGTTTCGAGTGATTGAGGTCGTTTCTGATTTCAGGCCACCCGAAACTCAAAACCTGAAACTCGTACTTATAAGAACAAACCCGCGCCGGGAATTTCTTAGCGATGACCCGCGCGGGTCCAATTTCCAAAACCCGGGTTTTCACTGGCAACTGGCCACTGCAGTTAAACTGTTTGGCTCTCCACGTGAGGCACTTCGGGTTCTTCGTTGGCGACGGGCTTCTTGTGGGTGCCCGGTCCCAGCACCTCTTCCATGCTGATGTCCTCGGCCGCATCCACCGCGCCAGCTTCTTCGCTGTACTCGCCGCGAGCCGCTTCCGCGGCCTGCGCCTGATCGGTCGCAGCCTGCATGTCGGCGACCTGCTTGTCCGTCATCAACTGCGCGCCTTCCGCAATCGATTCCGAAATCTTTGAGGTGAACAGCCGGATCGCGCGCAACGCATCGTCGTTCCCCGGGATCACGTAATCCACTTCGGTCGGATCGCAGTTGGTATCCACCACGGCGACAACCGGAATGCCCAGCTTCCGAGCCTCGCGCACCGCGATCTGCTCTTTGTTCGAGTCGATCACGAAGATCGCGTCGGGCAAGCGGTTCATGTTCTTGATGCCGGCAAGGTTGGCCTGCAGATGCTTGCGCTCGCGCTCGAGCTTAATGACTTCCTTCTTAGGCAGCAGCTCGTACCGGCCATCGGTGGCCATCTCGTCGAGCTCTTTCAGCCGCTTCACCGACTTCTGGACGGTCACCCAGTTGGTGAGCAGTCCGCCCAGCCAGCGCTGGTTGATGTAGAATCCGCCGCATTTGCCCGCCTCTTCGGCGATCGCATCCTGCGCCTGGCGCTTGGTTCCCACGAACAGCACAATCTTGCCGTCGGCTGCCAGATCCTGCACAAACTTCGACGCCTCTTTAAACATCTTCAGCGTCTTCTGCAAATCGATGATGTAGATCCCGTTGCGCTCTCCGAAGATGTATTCCTTCATCTTGGGATTCCAGCGCTTCGTCTGATGCCCGAAGTGAACTCCAGCTTCGAGCAACTCCTTCATGGTGATGGTAGCCAAATAACCTCCTGTTTAGTCTGCATCGGGAATCGAATGTTGTTCCCGATTGCTATTCCGTCCCCGCGCCGCGAGGCACGGAAGAATTGAACACCAAAAAACCAGTCGTCAGTACCCAGTCGTCAGTACTCAGTTGACGACAACTGAATACTGAGTACCGGGTACTGAGTACTATCTCTTCGAGAACTGGAACCGCTTTCTCGCGCCCTTCTGACCGTACTTCTTGCGCTCTTTCCCGCGCGAGTCGCGGCTGATCATGCCCTCGCCCTTCAGCTTCTTGCGCAGTTCCGCATTGAACTGCATCAACGCGCGGGCAATGCCGAGCTTCACTGCATCAGCCTGACCGCGCACGCCGCCGCCAAGCACGCTGGCGATTACGTTGAACTGCGCCGCAGCGTCTGCCGACGCTAACGGCGACTTCGCCGCCGAACGCTGCGCGGGAGTCACGAAGTACTCTTCGAACGCACGCCCATTGACCTTGAAATCCCCGCTGCCGGGACGAAGATACACGCGGGCAATCGCCGACTTGCGGCGTCCCGTTCCGTAGTATTGAACCAACTCTGCCATTTAGCTTTTAGCTCCTAGCTGCTAGCTCCTGGCTGAACCCAGAAGCCGCGCTTCGTTAATCTTCCAATCAGCGTCATCCCGAGCGCAGCCGTTTTTCAGGCGGAGCGAAGGATCTCGCGCGGATCTTACGAAACTGCCACTTTCCGCGGCTTGTACTCCCGCGCTTCCAGTTTAAAGTCCTGCGGCTTCTGCGCCTGGTGCGGGTGCTGGTCACCTTTGTAGATGTTCAGCTTCGAGAGCATATGTGCCGCCAGCTTGTTTTTTGGCAGCATGCGGCGCACCGCAGCTTCAACAATCGCTTCGGGCTTGCGCTCGAGCCGCTTTTTATATTCTTCTGTTCGCAGACCGCCGGGATATCCGGTGTAATGCTGGTACACCTTGCTGTCGGCCTTGAATCCAGTCGTGCGAATCTTCTCCGCATTGATCACGATGACGTGATCGCCGGTGTCGATGAACGGCGTGTAACGCGGATTTTCTTTGCCCATGAGGATGCGCGCCACCTGCGAAGCCAGGCGTCCGAGCGTTTGCCCGCTCGCATCCACGACGTACCACTTGCGCACAATTTCCCCCTGCTTGGGGAAATACGTTGACATCGGAACTCTCCCAGATTTGAAAAAGGCTGCGAAAGAAACCGCTCGTTGATTCCCCTGACGAGGACGCCAGGACCATCAGGCGGGCAACCACACTACTACCAAAGCCTTTACGATAGCGTATGCTGCAAAGAATTGTCAACGCTATGTTACGCTCCCTGAGCTAGATGGGAACATGGAATCCGGAGGATAAATGCAACGAATCTACTATTGGATCGCGCTTTCACTCCTGCTGTCGCTACCCGCAGTAGCGCAACATGGGGAGCACGGCGAAGGTGGTCGTGGAGGTCATGCGGTGGGTGGAGGTTACGTCCCCAAACACGGTCCGCCGCCGGCCCGCGGTACGCCCGCCAGACCAGCCCCACAATCGTTTCGGGACCACGAGGGTCACCCCGAAGCTCCGCACGTTCATCACAATGGAGAATGGGTTGGACACGAAGGTCCACGCGATGAAGCCCGTTTCCATGTCGATCACCCCTGGGAGCATGGCCACTTTGATGGGGGTTTCGGACGCGGCCACGTGTGGCACCTCGCCGGCGGCGGCCCAAGTCGCTTTTGGTTCGGTGGCTACTACTTCAATGTGGCACCGTTTGATGTTGGCTATGTTGGCGACTGGCTATGGGATCGGGATAATGTCGTGATCTACGAAGATCCGGACGACCCAGGCTGGTATCTTGCCTACAATCCGCGGCTCGGTACCTACGTTCACGTAATGTATCTCGGAAGATAAAGAAATTCTGAGGCTTAGGCTATGAGAGATACCGGCGGAGCAACTTCGCCGGTATCTGCTTGAGTTCAGACTGGCCTACCATCGACAGAGCGAGCAGACCTTGGGCTTATTCGTAAGCCAGTGCCTCGATGGGATCTCGCCGCGCAGCTTTGAAGGCTGGATACAAGGCTCCGCCAACCGCCCCCGCAATGGCAATAATGGTCGCCCGCATCACCCACAGGTTGCTCCAGTAAAGGCGCTGGACTGGACGGATGTCCGTGATCACTTTGCGGGTGATCATGCTGATCACAATGCCGCCAATAATTCCGATAATGGCCAGCAGCAACGTTTCCCGCAAAACCACGTTGACGATGTAAAGCTTTGAAGCGCCCAGGGACTTGAGAATGCCGATCTCCCGAGTCCGCTCCATCACGGCGGTGTACATCGATTGAAAAATCACCAGAAATCCGACGATGACGGCGATCCCGATCACAATTTCTATGGCCACATTGAAACCCGGAAGATTATCGGGAGTCATCATGGACAGATATTCCGACATTGACCGAACCGCGTACTGCTCCATGCCCGGCTTCTGTTTAATGGATTGCGTTACCGCGTCGATGTTCGCTGGATTATCGAGCTTCACGTAGAAGACGGACGCGCGGCCATCGGCCCCAATAAGATCTTGCATGGTTGCCAGGGGTAGGAATTTCCTTCCACCCTTCCCGTGGGGAACGATGCCGCAAATCCGGAATGGATGGTTCAGTACCTGAATCGTCTGGCCGACGGTCATATGGTTCATGCTGGCGAAGAAATCGTCCACGATGACATCGTTCGGCCCTTGAAATGGACCACCGGACAAATACACGAACCTGGGTGGGAGCTCATTGAAGGTCGGCAGATCGATGCCGTAAACGATCTCCAGCGGCTTCTGGCTAAACGCCCAGATCACCGGAGCAGCCACCGTCACATGGGGAATGCTGAGAAGCACTTTCCCAACTTTCACCGAAATGGGCGCGCCCGCCATACCAGGCAACAGTGCCGACGATGGAGGCGTCAGCATAATGTCGGCCCCCACTCCCATCTGGCTTTCTTTGGAGCCATTCAGATACCCGTAGAAAACCGAGACCACTAGCAGGATCATCGCCACTTCAAGCGCCACAGCGCTCATCGTGATCAGCGACCTTGTGGGCCGGTGCGCCAGATTGGCAACCACCATCTTGTTCATCATAGGAAAAGAGCAAACCTGAAAAGATCGAGACGAGCACCCTTAAGCCCGCTACCGGTTGTCGATCGGCATCACCAGCGTCGATTGGGGACGGTCCAGATGTACGACTTGGGCCCCCGGCGGTTGCTCCAGCACGAATTGCTGATCGGTAAGAGGCTTGTTGATCTCTACCTTCAGCATGTTCAACGTGATGTCGTACTCCTCCTGCGGACGGTAGATCTCAATACGCGAGGGATAGGTGAATCCCTCATAGTCCTTATAGTCGGCGTACTTGGCGTCGGTCGCGACTTTGCCATCATCGGTATAAACGATTTGCTCGTGAGGCTTTAAATCGATGCGGCTGAAGATAATCTTCCGATCAAGCAGTCCGCCCTCTCCTACCTTCTTGATAATCGTCAGCTGGTAATCCTCTTGAAGCACTCGGTGACCCTTGGCATCGTGCAGGGTCTCGTACCCGTTTTCGAGGACGGCGATTTCATTATTCGGATCGATACGTCGAATGAGCAAGGCTTCATAGATGTTTTGTGGCCGGATATTCTCCATCGGCTGGGTGACATTCAACGACGTCAGCTTGTTTTCGCCGACCACGAACCGGTTCTTGGGCGGAATCCAAAGCTTGAACTCGCGGCCATCGCTAACCATGTCGAATGCCGTTGTCCTGACGAACGGCATGAGGCCGATCATGTGCAATTCGTCGGGCTTCCTGGCAAGAACGTACCCCCTAATTTCCTTATAGTCCGTGACATGGCCCTTCTTGATACCTCCAGAGGAGCTATCAATATCGACCGTCGCCTTCAGGGTACGAATTGCTTCCGCCTGTTGGTTGATGCTGTCGATCAGGCCCTGTTGGGATGACTCCTTGAGGGGTGTCTTGGAGTACTGTTCTTCGACCGGACGGGTGTGAAAAAGGCAGGCCGTGGTGGGAAGTAAGGCCAGCGATAATAACGAGGTAAGAAACGGCTTTCTACTTCTCATCAAATTATTAAGGTGCCTCTATTAACATTTGAGTATACCGAAATTCAAAGGGTTCAAAAGACTTGCGACCCTATGAAAGCCCCAGGAGCGCTCTTGGAACCGGCATTCCCGGACTCCCTTTTGGATCTCAGAGGCTGCCGGAACCGGGTGGTCAAGGTTGCGGGTCAGTGCCTTCCCGGAAGCCGTATCACCATAGTCAGGTCCGTATCATCTAAACGGTCGTCTACACTGAGGAAGAATGCGCAAGCTCGTCTGGCTGTTCCTTATCGCAATTCTTGCCGCCGCAGGATGGACCTCCTGGGCGATTCTGACGCCTACCGAGCCGCCGGGTCAGACCTTCGTCATGCTACATCCCGGCTATTCCACCCGGCGGATTGCGACAGAATTGCAGAATGCAGGCGTGATTCGGAGCAAGGAAGCATTCATTTTGTGGCATTACATTCACCGCGGCCGGTCGCTGAAAGCCGGCGAGTACCTATTCGATAAGGCCGCCAACATCATTGACATCCAGAAGCGTCTTCGCCGGGGAGACGTTTACTTTCATACCGTTGTCGTGCCGGAAGGCTTCACGATATTCGATATTGCGCATGCGGTCGAAGCCGCCGGGCTCGGACCCGCTGAGGAGTTCTTGAAAGTGGCGAAGTCTGACACTCAGCTCATCACCGATATTGCGCCAAATGCCACATCTCTCGAGGGCTACCTGTTCCCCGACACTTACGAATTCTCCCGCATGATGACGATGCAAGAGATCGCCGCCGACATGGTTTGCCAGTTCCGGGTCGTCGCAAAAGAGATCGGATTAATCGAGTCGGAACCGGGAACAACCGGGACCGAGAGTATTGCGAAGCGTTCTGGCCATCTCTGCGGAGCGGCGATCATCCAGGCGAAACAAGACGCCGATCAGCCGAGCTCGATCCGGCCCGAGGAACTCAGTCCGCTGGAGCGAGCTGTCATTATGGCGTCGATTGTGGAGAAAGAAACGGCAGTTCCTGAAGAGCGTCCAGAAGTAGCCAGTGTTTATTACAACCGCCTCGCCAAGCACATCGCGCTCGATGCGGACCCAAGCATCATCTACGCGGAATTATTAGCGGGGACCTATCAAGGCGCGTTGCATCATGCGGATATGAGCTTTAATTCGGTCTATAACACTTACAAGAATATCGGCCTCCCTCCGGGTCCAATCGCGAATCCGGGCCGCAGTGCATTGGAAGCAGCCATGCATCCCGCGCAGACCGAGTACTACTACTTTGTGGCCGACGCCCAAGGACATCATCGCTTTGCCCGAACCATGGAAGAGCATGACAAGAATGTGATTGCCTACCGGAAGGCGATGAGAGGGCACTGAACCGCGGACTGCGCTTCGACGTTTAGACCAGAATCCTTGAGACCTTGCCACATCGCGTCCGCTCCCTGTCTTTTCCTATCTGTTCATCGAATCAAGGCGTCATTTCTCCGGGCAGGCTGGTCTTGAATTGCCCTGCCACAGCCCGCCAGCTTCATGCATAGCTCGCAACCATAAAGGAGACACGGCTGGGTCTCGACTTCCAAGAGCCGCGAGCTGAATAGAGCACTTTAGCCGGGGTTCTGGGGCCATGACAATTGTCACGCGTTACGCGTGATGGATGGCACTGGCTGGCAGAGCGACATTGCGCGAAGATCCAAACACTGGGTGAACGGATGATCGCAAGTTCCATGAATGCGCTGAAAGGACCAGAAATGACAGCAACTCTCGATCAAATACGGGTTCGCGAATCGTCGGCGGCACCTTCGGTAGTCGCCAGCCTGCAGGGAGTTACCAAGAATTATGGCTCGGTACGTGCGCTCGGGGGAATCGATTTCCGGGTGCGAGCAGGAGAAGTACTGGCGCTGCTTGGTCCGAATGGAGCGGGCAAGACCACGGCAGTGAAGTTGCTACTTGGGCTCCTGCAACCGAATGCTGGAAAAGTACGCGTGTTCGGTGGCGACCCCACGAATCCCGAAAACCGGATGAGAACCGGGGCCATGCTGCAGGTGGGGCGAGTTCCGGAAACGTTACGCGTGCGCGAGCACATCGATCTGTTTTCCAGTTATTACCAAAAGCCCATGCCTGCCGTGCAGGTTTTGGCGTCCGCCGGACTTGAGCAACTGCGGGACCGCAAGTTCGGAGACCTTTCCGGCGGTCAACGACAGCGTGTCCTCTTCGCTCTGGCATTGTGTGGCGATCCCGATTTGTTGTTTCTGGACGAGCCTACGGTAGGTATGGACGTTGAGGCACGGAGGTTGCTCTGGGACGAAATCCGGCAATTGGTACGGCGAGGAAAGACTGTCCTTTTGACGACGCATTACTTGCAGGAAGCGGATGCTTTGGCGGACCGCGTGGCCGTCATCAACAAAGGGGAAATCATCGCCGAAGGCACACCGGCGGAGATCAAGGCAAAAACCGCGGGAAAGAAGATTCGCTGCATCACCCAATTACCGCTGAGCACGGTGCGAGAGTTGGCAGGCGTCAACGAAGCGAAAGAAGATCGCGAGGCCATGGAGATTCATGCCGCCGAGGCGGAGCCAGTGGTTCGGGCGTTACTGTCGCTCGATGCAACGCTGTCAGGACTTGAAGTGACCAGCGCTGGCTTGGAAGACGCCTTCCTGGCTCTGACGCAGGAAAGCACAAGCGTTCCCTCAAATTGAAGGCAGTATACAGAAGGAGATACAGATGAGCAGCGCAACCATAGCATTGAGCGCACCGCAAATTCGCAGGTCGCCCGCGCATACTTTGACTATCTATTTGAAGGAAGCAAAGTACGAATTTCTAAAATACCTGCGCCTGCGCGTGTACACCCTTTCCGTATTGAGCTTCCCGATTATGTTCTACGTACTGTTCGGGCTGGTATTGAACTCGAACCAGGCAATCGGCGGCATGCGCGTGCCAACCTACTTGATTGCGACGTATGGAACATTCGGGGTAATGGGGGCGTCGCTGTTCGGAACGGCTGCTGGCCTGGCATCGGATCGAGGCTTGGGATGGCTGGAAGTGAAGCGGGCGAGTCCGATGCCGCCCTTTGCCTATTTTGCCGCGAAGGTGATTGTCAGCATGATCTTCAGCGCGATTATTGTGCTGGCCCTCTTCGCGTTGGGCTTTACGATGGGCGGCGTCCGGATGCCATTGCTTACAGTCCTTGCGCTGATGGGGACACTCGTTGCCGGTTCGCTGCCGTTTTCCGCGATGGGACTCGCACTCGGGTATTTTACTGGCCCGAACTCTGCGCCTCCGATGATCAACCTCATCTATTTGCCCATGTCATTCTGCAGCGGGCTATGGGTGCCATTCATGTTCCTGCCGAAGGTGGTGCAGAAGATCGCGCTGGTGCTGCCGCCATATCACCTTTCGCAACTGGCACTGGGAACAGTAGGCGCGGGAAATCACCATTCGGCAGTGGCGCATTGGGAAGTGCTGCTCGCGTTCACGATGATCTGTTTGGGAGTCGCGCGTATTGGCTTCCAGCGCGACCAGGAAAAAATGTATGGCTAAACGAAGTACAAGTCTCAAGAGGGCTGTAGCGAGGACTGTTGAGAGTTGCCTTGAGCAAGTGAGATGAGTATGAACACGAAAAAGTCGATCGGATTTACCATCTTGTTGATGCTGTTTGGTGTGACCGCCTTGTACACGGGCGTGAAGTCGTTGATGTTGCTCGTGCCCGCAGCCCTGCTGGTTTGGTACGAAGCACGGTCGGTCGCGCAAGGTGGCCGGAATTGACGAGCCGAGAGAAAATAGGGCTATGCCGTCGTTGACCTACGAACGAGAAAGTCCCAACTCGACGGCCAGCCATTGGCAAATGAAGCCGTGGCGGACCATCTTCAAAGACAAGGACCACGGTTGGAGTCCTCTTCTGTGGATTTTCTATCTCGGATTCTTCTTCATTGATCCGGTGCTGGGCAACGCCAGCGCACGAATCTGGCTCCTCGACATCGCTGGAGCCCTCGTCTTCATTTTTCTTTATTTCGGATTGTTCGCGCTGGAGAATCCAAGCCTTTTCGTTCATATCGGAGGCATGATCGCCCTTGGCATGCTGTTCATGCCGATCAATTCAGGCGCGTGCACCTTCTTTATCTACGCCGCGGCGATGCTGCCGTTTTGCGTAAACACGCAGAAGGCGGCTGTGGCTGGATTGATTCTCGTAGGTAGCATCGGCGCGCTGGAATCGCTGGCATTGCGGGCGATGGGCCGGCCGAATATCAATCTATGGGCGATTTTTTGGGCGTCATTGTTTCCCATCATCATCGGTGCGGGTAATACATTTTTCGCCGAACGCAACCGGATGCATCGGAAACTGAGCAAGGCGAACGAAGAAATTGAGCATCTGGCAAAGCTTGCGGAGCGCGAGCGGATTGCCCGCGACCTGCATGACGTGCTCGGGCACACTCTGTCGGTAATCACTTTGAAATCGGAACTGGCTGGAAAATTGATCGAGCGTGATCCTGAACGCGCGGGTAAAGAAATTCGTGAGGTCGAGGAGATTTCGCGGAAAGCACTGTCGGAAGTGCGGGATGCGATCCGCGGCTATCGGGCGAAAGGGCTAGCCGCCGAACTGACGCAGGCCAAGGCGACCCTTGAAACCGCGGGAGTCAGCGTGCAACTCGAGGCGGCCACAACCCTGCAGATTCCGGCCAT
>Ga0070741_10020430_pt1 | contig 10432 bp, 8 predicted proteins | sample Coa_R1_4_FD_66440 | JGI IMG/M metagenome (GOLD analysis project Ga0070741, IMG submission 66440) | Surface soil microbial communities from Centralia Pennsylvania, which are recovering from an underground coalmine fire - Coalmine... | ecosystem: Environmental > Terrestrial > Soil > Unclassified ... | reverse complement strand
AGACGATGTTCTCCCAAGTCGTCTTGCCGCCGTAATGCCGCGGAATGACATGGTCGAGATTGAGCTCCTCGCGCGCAAAATGCTTTCCGCAATACTGGCAGGTGCTCTTGTCGCGTTCGAAGACGTTGTTGCGGGTCAGCTTCACCTCCTTGCAGGGCAGCTTGTCAAAAAAGGTGAGGAGGATAACGCGGGGCAGACGGATCGTCCGGCTCGGCGTGTGCACCGTCTCGAGCGCGGAGAGTGGCGGGTTGTGCTGGGAAAAATCGATCCAGTCGAGCATGGAGAAGGTGCGAAAATCGTCCTCGTGGTGATGGACGACGTTGGCGTGCCCGCGCGCCAACAAGGCGAAGGCCCGACGCGCGCCGATCACGTTCACCGCCTGCCACAGGCGGTTGAGCACCAGCACGGGTTGATCAAGCACGGCCTCCATAAAAGCCTCCGACCTACTCGCGCCGGCGGAGGCTGTCAAGCGGGCGGGGCCGGCCTTTGCCGAAAGGCCGGCCGCCGCCGCCAGGGTCCTTTCCAACCGTTCAGCCAACCGGCCTTGACAATTGGGCCATTTGGCCCAACCTGTGTCCCATGCAATCCGCCTTTGTTCTCGCTGAGAAACCAATCCATGAACTCGTGCCGCGGCTGCGCAAGGGCCTGCCCGCCGCCATGCTCGAGCAGGTCGCCGACACCCTCGGCTTCTCCGCCGGTCTGCTGGCGGAAAAGCTCGGCATCGCCCGCCGCACCCTCACCCGCAAGCAAAGCAACGGCGAGCCCCTTTCCCGCGAGGCCTCGGAAAAAATTCTCCGCGTGGCCCGCGTCCGCAACCTCGCCCGCACTCTTTTCACCACCGATGAGGCCATCTCAACCTGGCTTTCCCAGCCCGATTCCGCCCTCGACGATGCCGCGCCGCTGGATCTGCTCGACACCGAGCTCGGCGCCCGCGAAGTCGAGAATCTCCTCCGGGCCCTCGCCCACGGCCACGTCGTCTGAGCGGCATGAAGGTGTTTCGGATTGCCGCCGCCAGCCTGGCGCGCACGCGCAAGGAGGCATTCAGTGGGCGGGGCGGCCTACAGGTGGCCGGGCGCTGGCACAACGCCGGACGGCTGGTGGTTTACACCGCCGAGTCGCTCTCCCTCGCCGCGCTCGAAATCCTCGTTCACCTCAAGCAGACCCACCATATCCGGCCGTTCAACGCCTTTGCCGCAGAGATTCCCGACGAACTTATTCTCAAGCCATCCTCCTACCCCGCGCACTGGCAGACGCGGCTTCCCGTCAGCCGGGCCTTCGGCGACCACTGGCTCGAGGCGCGGACCACCCCGGCCCTACTGGTGCCGACCGTGCTCACCCGCGGCGAATGGAACGTGGTGCTGAATCCGGCCCATCCGAAGTTTTCCCTCGATTGGATCATTGACGGCCCGCGCGCCTACGCGTTCGACGCCCGCCTGCTCCAGCCGCGGCGCTAAGTTTGCCGCGGCCAGGGCAGGAAAACGCCCGTCAAAACATATAGCTCGCAATCACCTTGCACAGGACCGGCGCGGCCAGCTGGTTGCCGGTGAAATGCTGGAAGACAGGGAACTCGAGGTCCGCGTAGAGGCTGAACGGATGGAAATCGAATTCCACGCCGGGAGAGAGCAGCACGCGCTGGTAGCCGGAAGCCACTGGATCGGCCGAATGGGCGCCGCTATCGCGTGTCCGTTCGGAAACGACGATTTGTCCAATCGGCGCAACCTTCACGCCGCCGATCGAAGCGCGGTTGTAATACGCGCCGGCGGCCGCATCGACTTCCAACCCGGGGCGGTATTGGTCCCGGATCAGCACCGGCAGATCCAGCTCCGCCTGCGCAAACCAGTCCCAGCTGCCATCAGACGTCAGGCTGTCGCGGTGAAAACCGCCGAGCAGCAAGTCCGTGCTGCCGGTGCCGATCTCCGTGTCGCGGTCGACGAAATCACGGGCATGGGTGTAATCGCCAGTCGGCAGCTTTAGACCGAAGGTCACACCGGTGGACATGTCCGGCGAAAAACCGGTGTAGACGCCCTGGAGGCGGATGTCGCCCAGCGCGCCCCAATTGAGCGAGACGAGATTGCCATCGTCGCCGGCGGTTTCGAAATGCCGGCGATCGTAGGGCACCCCGAGCTGAAGCCCCCATTTGCGGTTGAACATGTACTGCAGGCCAGCGGTGAAGAAGCTCGTGCGGATGTCCTTGTCGTTGTTGTTGTCCGCAGGTGCCCGCGAGCTTCCGCTCCAGTTGCGGTTTTGATCCTGGTAGTCGTATTCGAGAAAAGCCATCCCGCCGGAGCCGGAGGGCAGCATGGAGCGGGTGCCGACGTCGAACACGCCGCAGCCGCAGGCGCAGGCCCGGCCGGGGCGCGGCGCCATCAGGACGGCAAAGACCAAGACAATGCCTCCGGCCGATTTCGCGGACCGGCGAACCCGGCGGGGAAAAGCGGGATGCGCCGTAAAAAAATGAAAGAGCGAAGAAAATTGCATTTTAATGAATAGAAAAGGTTCCGCGCGCGGATGGCGCGCATGCCCACGCGCAGCCCTCGGGCCGGCGTGACAAGACTCTGCCTGCCCGAACCGGAGCCGGTCCGGGCAACAGCCGTTCAGGCCGCGGGATTTCGCGGCGGCGGAACCGGCGGCGCGGAGCGCCCGAGGTCGATCATGATCTGGTTGCTAGGCGACCACGTGGAAAAAGGCGGGCGCGCCACCACGAGCTGGGGCACGGGCTCGAACACGAGAAGGATTTTCCCCAGCTCGTCCTTGTCGCCGGCGGCGGGCGACTGGTCCTGCCGCTGCTTGGCCGCCTTCACCGCTCGGCAGAGAGAGCACATGTTGTCCGGCTTGAAGGTCTGGCCGAACGCCGCGGTCAGCGACATCTGCCGGACGTAACCGGTAAACATGCGTCCCCAAGCGAAAACCTGGACCACATCCCACGGACTGCCGGTAGCCACGAGCCAGGCGGAGAGCAAACAGATAAGCTGTAGCTTGCGGGGCACGGCGCAAAAAGTGCCGACCGGACACCCGATGGCAAGTCTTGTAGCCGGTTTACCGCGCTACCGCACCTGCAGGGTATCGCCCTCGAAAGTCAGCCCGAGCGAGGGCACGACCACGGCCTTCCGGTTTCCGTCCTTCGTCACCCGGCCGGCCAGCCAGGCGTCGTAACCACCCGCCTTGGCCGCCGCCAAAGCCGCGTCCGCGTCCCGGGCGGCGACATAGGCGGCGAAGCCCGCGCCCATGTTGAAGGTGGCATAGGCTTCGCGCCGGTCGATCGGTCCGATACGCATGAGAAAATCGAACAGCGCGCCGGGCGGCCGCACGCCGGTGATTTCATAGACGAACGGCCCGTCCAGGCGCATGAGCTTGCGCCAGCCATGACCGGTGATGTGCGCGGTGTAGTTCAGCTTGATGCCGCGGCGCTGGCACTCGCGCACGAAGGCAACATAGATCACCGATGGCGCGAGCAGCGCCTCGCCGAAGGTGCGGCCGTCGCCAATCGGCGTCTGGTAGCCCTGCGGCAGCTTTTCCGCGATCAACCGGCAGAGGCTGAGGCCATTGGTCTGCACGCCGCTGGAGGCGAGAAAAATAATCGCGTCGCCCGCGCGCACGTCGCCGGTGATGCGCAGGTTTTTTGGCGAAATTTTTCCCAGCGCGGATCCGGCCAGGGCAATGGCGCCGGGCGCGACCACGCCGCGAAGGGTGGGCGTTTCTCCTCCGCCCCAGGTGGCACCGGCCAGCCGGCAGCCCTCGGCAAAGCCCTCGATCAGATCGTTAGCCCGGGTTTCGTCGGCGAACCAGTCTGAATCGCCCACCGCCGCGTGCATCGCCACCGTGACCGGCAGCGCGCCGCAGGTGGCAAGGTCGTTGACGATGGTGGCAACGGTGTCGATGCCGATGGCCCGGTAAAAACTCCGGCCGGTGGCGGCCTGGACGGCGTCCGCCACGAGGTTTTTCGTGCCGAGGCCCTCCTCGACGTGGGCGAGAAAATGGTCGGCCGCCTCGATCAGGTAAGCGCTTTCCCCGCGCACGCTGGCCGGCTCGCCGTAGCCATGCGCGGCCAGCTGCGGGGCGGTGGCGTGGGCGGTGCGCTGACAGGCACGCTTGAAGGCGTCGAGGCGGTCGTAACGCACGCCGGAGGATTCATAGCTGAGCGACATGGAATGAAAGAGACAGGAGCCGGAATTTGGAAGCGGGAGAAGAAAAATCCGGCGTCAACGGTTGCCCTGATGGAAGCCGATTTTGCTCTTGGGCTCCTCCTCCTCGTCGGGAGCGTCCAGCAGCGGCTGGAGGCGCTCGACCACCTCGCGCAGCACGGAGTCATGCTCGAGCAGCCGGCGGTCGACCTCGGCCAGACGCTTGAGGATGGCGGCGTTGGCCATGAGTTCGTCGCGCATGCGGACGAAGGCGCGAACCAGATAAATACTCATCTGCACGGCTCGCGGACTGCGCAGAATGTTCGCCGCCATCAGCGCGCCATGCTCGGTGAACGCCCATGGGAGCTGGCGACGGCCACCGTGTGCGCTCGAACTTGAAATCGCATTTTGCGATTTCAAGTTTGCAACTTCTTCGCGGACAAGCTGAAAGCGGAAATCCGAGGGGAAGCGATCGGCATTACGCTTGACCGCTTCGTTGAGCCGGAAAGTCGGCACACCATAGAGCGCGGCCAGGTCGGAATCGAGTACGACCTTTTGCTTGCGAATCGCATGGATCGCGGGAAGGGCGGGTTCGGCGCGTTGCTTGGCCATCGCGGTTCAATAACTGCGGCCTTCGTGTTTATCAAAATAGTTCACGTAGGCCTGGTTCACCACCCGGTAACCGCCGGGCGTGGGATACTTGCCGGTGAAGTACCAGTCGCCGGTGTGATGAGGCACGGCCTGGTGGAGATTCTCGATCGTTTGAAAGATGATCTCGATCGGCCCCTGCCAGTCCACCCCTTGCGGGCGGACAAGCTCGGCGATCTTGAACGAAATCTCGTCGGGCGTGAACGGCTCGTAGATTTTGCGCACGTGGTTGACCGGGTCGCCACCGGCCGGCGCCAGGTCGGTGCGGCAGAGCCGGTAAACCTCCTCGATCAACTCGCCTTTTCCCCGTTCCTTAAGCAGCGCGATCGCCGCCTCGAAGGCGATAAACTTGGCCAGCTCGGACATATCGATGCCGTAGCAATCGGGATAGCGGATTTGCGGGGCGGTCGAAGCAATGACGATCTTTTTGGGATTGAGCCGGGTAAGAATGCGGAGGATGGAGCGGCGGAGGGTGGTGCCGCGCACGATCGAGTCGTCGACGCAGACCAGGTTGTCGGTCGGCCGGACCGAGCCGTAGGTGATGTCGTAGGCGTGGCTGGCGAGCTGGTTGCGGAAATTTTCCTGGCCGATGAAGGTGCGAATCTTCACATCCTTGCCCACGACTTTCTCGCCGCGCGGCCAGTTGCGGAGCACGAGCTCGTCGATCAGCGCCTCGTTCAGCCGGCCCTCGCGGGCGGCGCCGAGAATGGCGGCCTTGACCTCGTCCCGGCGGCGCACCCGCAGCGCCGACATCAGACCATAATAGGCGACCTCGGCGGTGTTGGGCACGAAGCTGAAAACGGTGTTCTCCCAGTCGTGGTCGGTGGCGCGCAGCACCTGTTCGGCGAGGTTGGCGCCGAGCGCCTTGCGCTCAGGATAGATGTCGAGGTCGTTGCCGCGGGAAAAATAAATCCGCTCGAAGGAGCAGGCCGCGCGCGGCAGCGGATCAACGAAACGGGTGCTGCTCACCGCGCCGCGCTTTTTCACCACCACGACGTGGCCCGGCTCGACCTCCTTCACCTGCTCGGCGGCGAGATCGAACACGGTCATGAGCGGCGCCCGCTCGGAGGCAAAAGCGACGACTTCATCGTTCTCAAAAAACCAGCAGGGCCGGATGCCGGCCGGATCACGGACGACGAAGGCGTCGCCGCTGCCGATCATGCCGACGAGGGCATACCCGCCGTCCCATTTTTTCGAAGCGCGGGTAAGGACGCGGGCCAGGTCCATCTCGTCGTTGATCCGGGCGGTGATTTCCGGCCCGGAAAGGTTGAGCAGGCGGAGCTGGCGGTAGAGTTCCTCGTGCTCCTCATCGAGGTGAAAGCCGATTTTTTCGAGCAAGGCCTGGGTATCGGTGGCGAAGATGGGATGCTGACCCATCGCGATCAGGCTGTCGTTCAGCTCCGCCGTGTTGGTCATGTTGAAGTTTCCCGCCAGGGCGAGGTTGCGCGTCGGCCAGGAGCTGCGCCGGAAATAAGGATGGCAGGAACTGAGATTATAGCCGCCGCTGGTGCCGTAGCGGAGGTGACCAAGCAGCAGCTCGCCGCCGAAATCGAAATGGCGCTTCACCGTTTCGGCGAATTCGGGATGAATCGTACCGGCGTCGACTTTTTCCCGGTAGTCCCGCACCAGCATCTTGAAGATGCGGTCGAGTGGGTTGGATTTCACACAACGCTCGCGGAACATGAACGGCTCACCTTCGGGCGCGTCCAGTTTCACGCAGGCCACACCCGCGCCGTCCTGCCCGCGGTTGTGTTGCTTCTCCATGAGGAGGAAGAGCTTGAAGAACCCCCACAGGGGAGTCCCGTAGCGCTCTTGATAATAGGCCAGCGGCTTGCGCAAGCGCACCAGCGCGATTCCGCATTCGTGGCTGATCCGGTCGCTCATGCTCTTGGGCGTGCCGTGGCCTTCTCCACGATGGCTGCAATTACCCGCCGCAGCGCGCCGGCCGGCAGCATATGCAGATGCTCCACGCCCTGCCGGTCACTGAGGGTCTTGTCAGGCGCTGGGTGGACGTTCATCCGCGGTGGAAAGACACTGATTTCGAGGAGATGGTCGGAATGGTCAATGGCTTTCTCAAGTTTAGCACGGAAATGGCAAAGGGAAAGTCTTTCAGGCCACTTGACCGGGCGCGCCGGTTGGTGAAAATCGCCTTCCCTGACACATGCTGATCCTCCGCGGCTCACCTGCCCTCTCCTCCTTCCGCCTTCAGAAACTTCTTCAGGACCTCACTGCCGCCACCCTGCCCGTCCGTGCCCTCGGCGCCGAGTTTGTCCACCTTGTCGAGCTGGGCGGCGATCTCTCTCCCGCGGAGCGGACGGTGCTTGAAAAAATTCTGACCTACGGCCCGCGGCGCGCGGCCGTTACTCTCACCGGCCTGGTCCAGGTTGTGGCTCCGCGGCCGGGCACGATCTCGCCCTGGTCCTCCAAGGCCACCGACATTGCCCACATCTGCGGGCTCGGAGCGGTGAAGCGTATCGAGCGCGTCATTGCCTACACCATTGACTTTGGCGGCACCAAGCCCACCGGCCCGCAGCTCTCAGCGCTTGCCGGTCGCCTCCACGATCGCATGACCCAGGCCGTCTTCGGCGACCTCAAGTCCTGCGCCGGGCTTTTCCGCCACGAGCCGCCCCGCCCGCTCACCACCGTGCCGGTCCTGGCCCGCGGCCGCGACGCGCTCGTCGAGGCCAACCGCACGCTCGGCCTCGCCCTGGCCGACGACGAAATCGATTATCTGGAAAAAAATTTCAAGGCCCTCGGCCGTGACCCCAACGACATCGAGCTGATGATGTTCGCCCAGGCCAATTCCGAGCACTGCCGCCACAAAATCTTCAACGCCACCTGGGAAATCGACGGTCAGAAACGCGACCGCTCACTCTTCCAGATGATCAAGAACACCTACGAGCTGCATCGCGACGGCATCCTTTCCGCCTACCGGGACAACGCCGCCGTGCTCGCCGGCAACCGCGGCGGCCGCTTCTACGTCGACCCTGCCACCGGCGCCTATGCCGCCCACGAGGAGGACATTCACCTCCTCTGCAAGGTCGAGACGCACAACCACCCCACCGCCATCTCCCCCTTCCCCGGCGCCGCCACCGGCTCCGGCGGCGAGATCCGCGATGAGGGCGCCACCGGCCGCGGCGCCCGGCCCAAGGCTGGCCTGACCGGCTTTACTGTATCCAATCTTAAACTACCCGGCGCGCTTCAGCCGTGGGAAAAAGACCATGGCAAGCCCGGGCGCATCGTCTCCGCCCTCGATATCATGATCGAGGGCCCGCTCGGCGGCGCTGCCTTCAACAACGAGTTCGGCCGCCCCGCCATCAATGGCTACTTTCGCACCTTTGAAGCCGAAGTGCCGGCGGCGGTTGAAAATTCGAAGGCGAACATTGAAAACCCCGCCGAAGCGCCGCGCCTTTCCCAATCCGAAATCCGAAATCCAAAATCCAAAATTCCCCCGACGGAACTGCGCGGCTATCACAAGCCGATCATGCTCGCCGGCGGCCTCGGCAACGTTCGCCCCGCCCACATCGCCAAGGGCGCGATCGATCCCGGCGACAAGCTCGTCGTCCTCGGTGGTCCGGCCATGCTGATTGGCCTCGGCGGCGGCGCGGCCAGCTCCATGGCCAGCGGCCACGGCCAGGAAGACCTCGATTTCGCCAGCGTCCAGCGCGACAACGCCGAGATGCAGCGCCGTTGCCAGGAGGTCATCGACCGCTGCTGGGCTCTCGGTCCGGACAATCCCATCGCCTTCATCCACGACGTCGGCGCCGGCGGCCTCTCCAATGCCCTGCCCGAGCTGATCAACGACGGCGGTCGCGGCGGACGTTTCGACCTGCGCCAAATTCCCAATGACGAGCCGGGTATGAGCCCGCTCGAGATCTGGTGCAACGAGTCCCAGGAGCGCTACGTCCTCGCCGTCCCCGCCGCCCGCCTCGATGTTTTCCAAAAGCTTTGTGACCGCGAGCGCTGCCCGTTCGCCGTCGTCGGCGAGGCCACCGAGGAGAAACGTCTCGTCTTGGACGATCCGCATTTTAAGAACAAGCCGATCGATCTGCCGCTCGAGGTCCTCCTCGGCAAGCCGCCGCGGATGCACCGCCAGGATGCCTCGCTGAAGCGTCCGCTCCAACCTCTCGACCTCTCGGCGGTCGACCTAAGGGAGGCCGTCCGCCGCGTACTTTCCCATCCCGCCGTCGCCGATAAAACCTTCCTCATTTCCATCGGCGACCGCACCGTCGGCGGACTGATCTGCCGCGACCAGATGGTCGGCCCCTGGCAGGTGCCGGTGGCCGATTGCGGCGTAACCGCCACCGCCTTTGATGTCTACACCGGCGAAGCCATGGCCATGGGCGAGCGTACGCCCGTCGCGGTCAACAACGCCGCCGCATCCGCCCGGCTCGCCGTCGGAGAGGCCTTGACCAATCTCGCCGCCGCGCAGGTTGGCGACCTCGGCCGCGTCAGCCTCTCCGCCAATTGGATGGCCGCGCCCGCCGTGCCCGGCGACGGCGCCGACCTCTACGCCGCCGTCCAGGCCGTCGGCATGGAACTCTGTCCGCAGCTCGGCATCACCATTCCCGTCGGCAAGGATTCGATGAGCATGTCGACCGTCTGGAATGATGGTTCGGGAGAAAAAACGCAAAAGCGCATGATCGCGCCGGTCTCGCTCATCGTCTCCGCCTTCGCGCCTGTCGCCGACATCCGTCTTTCGCTCACGCCGCAGCTGCGATATGATCCAAATTTAACCACAGAGAACACAGAGGGTACAGAGAGCCAGGCCAAGAAATCAAAGCCATTGCCTTCCTCTGTGTCCTCCGTCCCCTCTGTGGTTCAAAACGAAACCCCGGTAATAGGCGATACGGTTTTATTGTTGATTGATTTGGGCCGCGGGAAAAACCGCCTCGGCGGCTCGATTCTCGCCCAAACCGTTTCGCAGATGGGCGCAGAAGCGCCCGACGTCGATTCCGCGGTCGATCTGAAAAATTTCTGGAACGCGATCCAGCAGCTCGGCCGCGAGAAAAAGCTCCTCGCCTATCACGACCGCTCCGACGGCGGCCTGCTCGCCACCGCCGTGGAAATGGCCTTCGCCGGCCACACCGGCCTCGACCTCGATCTTTCGGAAGTTACCGCAGCGAACGCGAAGAACACAGAATCCCGATCTAAATCCGGACCAAACAATCCACCTATTCCGATCTTTGCGCCCTCCGCGGTTAACCATCCCGTTTTTGCCGCGTTGTTTTCCGAAGAACTAGGAGCGATCGTCCAAATCCGCGCCGCCGATCTCGGCGCCGTCCATGACATCCTCCGTGCGCACCATCTCGACACGCTTACCACAAAAATCGGGGCACCCAACCGCGACTACAAATTCCGCGTGCGTCAGGCCGGAAAAATCCTGCTCGACGAGGACCTTTCCTCGCTTCGCGCCATTTGGTCCGACGTGACGCGCCGCATTGCGCAGCTCCGCGACAATCCCGCCTGCGCCGAATCCGAATACCGGCTCAAGCTCGATCCGGCCGATCCCGGCATCACGCCAATTTTAACTTTTAGATTAACCACGGAGACACAGAGAACACAGAGCAAAGCCGGCCCTTCGGCCGACCTCGGTGCTCTCGGTGCCTCTGTGGTTCAAAATAAACCACCGGTCGCCATCCTCCGCGAGCAGGGCGTCAACG
>Ga0070741_10020429_pt1 | contig 10432 bp, 8 predicted proteins | sample Coa_R1_4_FD_66440 | JGI IMG/M metagenome (GOLD analysis project Ga0070741, IMG submission 66440) | Surface soil microbial communities from Centralia Pennsylvania, which are recovering from an underground coalmine fire - Coalmine... | ecosystem: Environmental > Terrestrial > Soil > Unclassified ... | reverse complement strand
GGATTCCCCGAGTCGTCGCTGAAGCCCTCGATAATCACACTGCGATCCGGGTGCGCCGCAAGATACGCGGCGAGCTTCTGTACGTTGTACATGGCTCCCGGCGTCAGTTGCGCGCGTCCCGGTTCGAACATGACATCGGTCAGAGTCACGATCACGCCGCGCGAAGTGGTTTGTGCGCCAATATCGGCGAGCGACGGCTGTACGACGGCAGGGGCTACCAATGGCGCCGCTACGGCCGCGGCCTGCCGCTGCGCCTCCTCCGCCTTGCGTTGCGCCGCCGCAGCCTGAAGTTGCGCGGCCTCGGCCTGCTGCCGGCTCAAATCGGCTTGGAGCTGCGCCTCGCGCGCGGTGTGTTGCGCGGCCGCGGAGGCCTCCGCCACCCTCACTCTGGCTGCATCCTGTGCCGCCATCGCGCGCTGCTGGGCAAGATCGGCCAGGCGATGCACTTCGTTGATGCTGCCACCGCGCGCCGCCAAGTCGTCCGCATCGTGAAGCGTGGCGAGCGCCCGGTCGAGCTCGCCTGGTGCATACGAGATCACCTGCGGATTGCTGCGCGCCGCGTATACTGCCGCGCGCGCATTTTCGAGCGCGGCATCGTGCTCGGGGTACGTGGCGCAGCCAGCCATGGCAAGAAGCGCCAGCACGAGAATGGACTTCGCCGGACGTGCATTCATGATCGTCTCCTCCGATTGCGCGCGCGCCCGATCACGCCTGAACCGATCGGCCTGGCCGCTTTCCCTGCACCATAGGCCGAGATGCGACACGCGGCTGCCAGACGACAACGCAATCTCCTGTCGTCCTGAGCCGCACCTGGATCGGTAGTAGAGTTGAAGCTGGCGCTTAGCGCTGGAGGGCCTCATGCGGCTGATATCTGTGCCGCGGGACAGCAGCGCAGGATTTCGCTCATCGGTAAGACAGGGTGATCGAACGTGCCCGAGGATCCAATGATGGCAGTTGCGCGCGCAGTGCAGGTATCGCACCCGGGAGGTCCGTTCGAGCTCGTCGAGCGGAACATTCCTGTCCCGGGGCCGCGACAGGTCCGCGTGAAGGTCGAGGCGTGCGGCCTGTGTCACAGCGATTCGCTGACAAAGGAAGGCCACTGGCCCGGCATCCAGTATCCGCGTGTCCCTGGTCACGAGATCGCCGGCGTGATCGATGCCGTGGGTGCTGACGTTCCACGGTGGAAGCCGGGACAGCGCGTGGGCGTAGGTTGGCTCGGCAGCTACTGCGGCTACTGCGACTCATGCCGCCGCGGCACGTTCGTGATGTGCGCCAACCAGCTCATCTCCGGCATCACGATGGATGGCGGATACCAGGACTATGTGCTGGTTCCGTTCCAGGGACTCGCCCTCATTCCGGACGAGTTGAGCCCGATCGAAGCCGGTCCGCTGATGTGCGCCGGAATCACGACCTTCAACTCGCTGCGCAACAGCGGCGCGCGCGCGGGCGACACGGTCGCGGTACTGGGAATCGGCGGCCTCGGCCACCTTGGCGTGCAGTTCGCGTCGAGGATGGGCTTTCGCACCATCGCGATCGCCCGTGGCACCGACAAGGAGCCGCTTGCGCTGCAGCTCGGCGCGCAGCACTACATCGACAGCCAAGCCGGCGACGTATCGCAAGCGCTGCAAAGGCTCGGCGGAGCGAAGATCGTGCTTGCCACCGCGACGAGTTCCGACGCGATGGCTGCCACGATGGGTGGTCTCGGCATCGACGGCCGGTTGATCGTGCTGGGGGCCGATCACAAGCCTATGCCGCTCGTCACCGCGGCATTGATCGGTCGGCGCAGCGGAATCCAAGGTTGGCCGTCGGGCAGCTCCATCGATTCGGAAGACACGATGCGCTTCAGCGCCATGTCGGGCGTTCGCCCGATGACGGAAGTATTCCCGCTCGAAAAAGTGGACGAGGCCTACCAGCGCATGATGAGCAATCACGCCCGATTCCGCGTCGTGCTCACCACGGGCGATGTTGCGGCGGGCCGTCAGGCGTAATAATCCGCCGCGATGGTCTCATCGCGGCGTGCCGCGCGCGTGCGCATGCCATTGAAGACCGGCGTCAGCACGATCGCGAGCACCAGGTTCAGCACGACGGTGTACAGCGCGCTGTAGCCCGGGAACACCCACCCGCCGATTGCGAGCGGGAACGTGGGTGCGAACTTCGCCGCCACCGCCATGGCAGTGCCGGTCACGATCCCGACGGCCCATCCGACCAGCAGCGCCCAGTCGTTGAACCAGCGCGTGTACACGCCGAGCATCACCGCCGGCAGCGTCTGGATGATCCAGATGCCGCCCAGGAGCTGCAGCTGGATCGCGTACTGCGTCGGCAGGAACAGGATGAATACCAGCGCGCCGAACTTGACGACGAGCGAGGCCCACTTCGCCATCTGCGCTTCCTGGCGATCGGTCACGCTGGGATTGATGAACTCGCGATGGATGTTGCGCGTGTAGAGGTTCGCCGCCGCGATCGACATGATCGCGGCCGGCACCAGCGCGCCGATCCCGATCGCGGCGAATGCAACGCCCACGAACCACGAGGGGAACGAGTGCAGCAACAGCGCCGGCACCGCGAAGTTGTTGCCGAACTGCTTGAATCCCGGCGCGTACTCCGGCATCGCCGCCACGCCCGCGGCAATCGCAAAGAAGCCGAGCATCGCAAGCAGGCCGAGCATGAGCGAATACAGCGGCAGCATCGCGGCGTTGCGCCGGATGGCGTGTCCGCTGCTCGCGCTCAAGATGCCCGTCATGGAGTGCGGATAAAGGAACAAGGCGAGCGCCGAGCCCAGCGCAAGGGTCGCGTAGGTGCTGTACGCGCCCGTCGTGTGCGGACCCGGTGCCGCGAGCAGCACTTTCTGTGGCGGGACCGCCGCGAAGATGTGGTCAAAGCCGCCGAGCTGCATCGGAATCACGATCACCGCCGCAAACGCCGTGATGTAGATCAGGATGTCCTTCACGATCGCGATCGACGCCGGCGCGCGCAGGCCGCTCTGGTACGTGAATGCGGCAAGAATGATGAACGCGATGATGAGCGGCAGGTCGGCCACCCAGCCCGTACCGAGAATACCGAGCGCGCCGATCACCACCTGGATCCCGACGAGCTGCAAGGCGATGTACGGCATGGTGGCGACGATGCCGGTCAGCGTTATAGCCAGCGCCAGCCAGCGGTTGCCGAAGCGCCCGCGCACGAAATCGGCCGGCGTGATGTAGCCATGCTTGTGGCAGACGTACCACAGGCGTGGAAACGCCAGGAACAGGATCGGGTAGATCACGATGGTGTACGGCACCGCGAAGAACGCGATCGCGCCCGCGCCGTAGGCGAGTGCCGGCACCGCGACGAACGTGTACGCGGTGTATAGATCGCCGCCGACCAGGAACCACGTGACGATCGTGCCGAAGCGGCGGCCGCCGAGGCCCCATTCATGCAGGAGGTCGAGGTCGCCCCGCCGCCACCGCGCGGCCGCGAACCCGAGCCACGTGATGAAACCGAACAGCAGCAGGAACACGACCAGCGCGACGACGTTCACATCCTGCATGTCACCTCCCGTCTTCAGGTGCCGTGCCGGTGCGCGACGCGGGCGATCGGGTTTCGATCAATCCGTGATGAAATAGACGAGCGCCGTGAACACCGCGCCGATCACGACCCACAGGAGCTGGTACCAGTAGAAGAAGGGAATGCCGAGCCAGCTCGGTTCGGCATAGTTGTAGAACGGCGGCCACAGCACCGCGATGAACTGCACGATGAAAAGCAGGTACCACCAACTCCACCCGCGGCGGGCCAGTGCGTTTTCCATGTGATCCCCTCGCTCGCCATACCTCGCGAAACGGCAGCGATCGCTCACCGAAAAGAAGAGCGCGCAAGCGCGCGCCCATTCCGCCAAGAGTGGCGGACGCCGGGGAAAGTTCCGTTCCCCGGCGCTGGTGCCTGGCCGGCTAGGCTGCCGCCGGCGCGGGCGTTTCTCTGCCCGTGCTCGCCCCTGACGCCTTGCGGATTTGCGCGGCGCGCATCGGCTTCAGGACGAACAGCGCAGCGAGCGCGACGGCGACATTGAGGACCGTTGCCACCATGAACACCGCATGCCACGAGCCGGTATGCGACTTGAGCACGTTGGCGAGCGGAACCAGCCATGCGGCCATGCCCTTGGCGGTGTACAGCAGGCCGGCATTCGTCGTCGCAAACTTGCGTCCGAAGGTATCGGTGCACGCCGCCGGGAACAGACTGTAGATCTCTCCCCAGGTGAAATAGATCAGTCCCGCGAACAGCACGAATGCAACGGGGCTCGTGCCGAGCGTGCCCAGCGCCCAGTAGCTGATCGCGCCGATGATGAACACACCGGCCATGGTGTTCTCGCGTCCGACATGGTCGGATACCCAGCCGAAGAACGGACGTGCAAGACCATTGAGAATGTTGTCGACCACCAGAGCGACACTGAGCGTCGTTGCGGCGAAGAACGAGAAATCGATCGGCGTATTGGCGAGGTTGTAGTCGTGCGCAATCGGCGCGATTTGCGCGGTCGCCATCAGGCCGCCGGCCGCAACGCACACGAACATGACGTAGAGCAGCCAGAAGGTCGGCGTGCGCAGCACTTGCGACGGGGCGAAGTCGTGTGCCGTTTGCGCGACCTTCGGCACGCCGCTAGCAACCACCTCGCCTGCCTTCGGAGCGCGCAGCAACTGGGACAGAATCAGAACGACGGCGCCCTGCACCAGGCCGAACCAGAGGAACGCCGATTCATATCCATAGGCGCCGATCACGAGCCTGATCGGAATGACCGTGAGCGCCGCGCCGGCGCCGAATCCTGCGGCGGTCAGGCCGGCAGCAAGACCACGCCGGTCGGCAAACCATTTGAGCGCATTACCGACGCACGTGCCATACACGGCACCTGCACCGACGCCGGCGATCGCGCCGGCGACATACAACATCGGCAGCGTTGTCGCGTGGGAATCGATGGTCCATGCGATGGCGACGAGAATGCCGCCGAGCGCCACCACGATCCGGGGCCCGAACTTGTCGACGAACCAGCCCTCCACCGGCACGAGCCAGGTCTCGCACGCGACGAAGACACTGAACGCGACCTGGATCGCCGCACGACCCCAATGGTGCGCCTGGTCGATCGGATTCACGAACAGCGTCCAACCATACTGCAGGTTGGCAATCATGATCATGCAGATGATCCCGACGATCAGCTGCAGCCAGCGGGTATTGGCCGCCGGTCGGGCGGGTGCCTGTGCCATTTCTCCTCCTGATAGGGGTACGAGCGCATTCGGCGAAAGCGAAGCGCTCCGCGCGATGGCCTTGGGACCATCGCCTGAACAGCGTAATTAACGAGCGGCGCCGTCCCGCGGTTGTAGGGAAACCTTGATTCCCGGCGTCGGGAATTCCCCACACGCTTCTTCCCCGTGCGGGGGCTGCCGCAGCGCTTCCAGATCCTCTGCCGTCAACACGAGCTCGTGCGCGAAAGGCACGCCGCGCGCGAACAGCCGCGCCTTGATCGCAAGCGCGATCTGGCGCCGATGCGCCTCGAGCAGCTCCTGCACCTCAGCGGCATCGCGCAATGGCCTGCCAGCGACACGCGTGAGCGTCCGCCAGTCGATCATCGCGCGGACGGCATGCTCGTCCACGCTGACGACCAGCTCCACGCAATGCGGTGGCCGGATGACGATGCCGTGGGGTCGAAAGAGGAGCTTCATGAACAGCCGAGGAGCCGAACCAGCACCCCTAGCATGCGCTGCACGACCCTGGTCGCCTGTCAGGAAAGCTTGACGTTTCGCGTGCGGGAGTTCTTGTCGCCTGCGCCACTGCGGAATGGACCGCCCGCAACACCCGAGGCTTCGGCTGGTCCAATGCCGATGGCACGCTCCATTCCTGTTCTCGCGATGCAGGTCGCCCCACCGTTCCAGTCAGGCTCCTCGCTGCGGCCGCGCCGCGTGGAGGATGGCTACAGCGCGCTGTACGACTTCCTGCCCTGGGGTTACCTGGTGGTGGACGACGAGAGCAGGATCCACGAGATCAATGCCGCTGCCGTCCGGCTCCTCGGGAAACCGCGTACTCGCGTGCGCGGGACGTTGCTCGAGGGCTACTTTCCGGAAGGAGCGTTGCTCGACGCGCTTGCCGGGACCAGGGCCGCTGCGCCCGGAGTCCGGCAACTCGAGCTTCCGCTCGGCACCGGCGCGCGCGAAACGCGTGACGTGAAACTGCACCTGCAGTGGTTCGAGGATGCCGGGCGCTCGCGCTACCGCGTGGCGCTCGAAGACGTGACGGAGGTCAGGCGCGCCGATCTTGCGCTGCGTCGCGCGGCCGACGAGATGCGTGACCTGTATCAGAACGCGCCTTGCGGCTATCACTCGCTCGATCCCAGGGGCACGATCATCCAGATCAACGACACCGAGCTGCAATGGCTCGGATACACGCGCGACGAGGTCGTCGGCAGGATGAAGCTGACACAGCTCATGCCGGAGCCGTCCGCGCGCGAGTTCAATGCCGCCTTCGCAACCCTCAAGCAGCGCGGGCATGTGCGCGACCTGCAGATCGAGCTGCAGCGCAAGGATGGATCGACCTTCCCCGCGTTGCTGAGCGCGACGGCGCTGATGGACGAGCAGCATCGCTTCATCGAGAGCCGTGCCAACACGTTCGACATCACCCGGCGCAAGCACGCCGAGCAGGAAGCCAGCCGATACGCGCAGCGCCTGAAAGGCATGGCGAGTCGTGCCGCCGAGATCCAGGAAAGCGAGCGACGCGCACTGGGACGGGAGCTGCACGACCGCGTCGGACAGAATCTCACCGTGCTCAGCATCAATCTCAATATCGTGAAGGTAGCGCTCCAGTCGATCGCCGGACCCGACATACGCATGCGCCTCGATGATTCACTTGCGCTCGTGGACCGAACCGTCGAAGCGATCCGCAACGTGATGATGGAACTGCGCCCGGCCGTGCTCGACGACTACGGTCTGGCCGCGATGCTTCGCTGGTATGCGGAAGACTACTCGCGGCGCACCGGCCTCGATGTACGCGTGTCCGGCGCCGATCCGAAGCCCCGTTTGCCGGCGCCGGTCGAGACGAGCTTGTTTCGCATCGTCCAGGAGTCGCTCACCAATGTCGTCAAGCACGCCGCTGCGCGCCGCGTGACCCTCGCGCTCGAGCCGGGTGCAAGGCGGGTGCGTCTGACGATCGCCGATGACGGCCGCGGGTTCACGCCTGCGATGCTGGATCCGGGCGGCGATCACCATGGGTGGGGTCTCATGATCATGCGCGAACGCGCGGAGGCCGTGGGTGGGCGCCTGCAGGTGCAGTCCGCTCCGGGACAGGGCACGCGCGTGATCGTCGAGCTGAAGGTATGACATCATGACCATCGACGTTCTACTGGTCGACGATCACTCCATCGTGCGGGACGGATTGCGCGTCCTGCTCGAGGCAGAAGGAGACATCCGGGTCGTTGGCGGCGCGGCCAACGGACTCGAGGCCGTGCGGCTGGTGCGGGAGCTTCATCCGGACGTGGTGGTCATGGATCTCGCGATGCCGGAGCTCAACGGCACGGAGGCGACCGCGCAGATCCATCAAGTGAGTCCGACGACCGAAGTGCTCGTGTTGTCGATGCATTCCACCGCCGAGCACATCTGGCGCGCGTTCCAGGCAGGCGCGCGCGGCTACGTGCTCAAGGAATCCGCCGGGCCCGAGGTCGTCGCGGCCGTGCGCAGCGTGCACCGGGGAGCGCGCTATCTCAGCCAGAAGATCGCCGGCACGGTGCTCGAGGATTACATGCGTCCGGACCGCAGCACGATGCCGCTCGACACGCTGAGCCGCCGCGAGCGCCAGATCCTGCAGCTCATCGCCGAGGGAAAATCCAGCGCCGAGACGGCGAAAGTCCTGTTTCTGTCGCCCAAGACAGTCGACACGTACCGCAGCCGCATGATGCACAAGCTCGGCCTCGCGAATTTCGCTGCGCTGGTGCGCTTCGCGGTGCAGCACGGCGTGACACCGCTCGAGTGAGGCCTTGCAAGGGCGTGGCGTAGCGATCGGCGCGCGGCGGTGATACGCTCACGCGCGCATGAACGTCACGCCAGCGTTCGCCCGTCGCCTCGACCAGCTCTCGCCCGCCTCCGACCGCGTGTGGATCGCGGGCATGGCGATCGGCCTCGGCCTGACGCTCGTCGCCGCCTACGTGCCGCTGCCGGCACACGGCGGCACGATGTGCGCATACCTCGGGTTGCTCGTTCGCGCGGCGATGTACGCGGTCTCCGGCGAGGCGCTCGCGCAACGCGGCGGCTCGACCCTGTCCGCGCTGCTGCGCCTGGGCGTGGTCGCCGGCGCCTTCGAGCTGATCGTCGACTGGTGGCTCGTCAATGGCATCACCAACGGCCGCCTGGATTACCTCGGCGCGCGCGACGTCGTGCTGCTCGCCTCCCCGATCTGGATGCCGCTCGCGTGGGCATGCGTCATCGTCGAGCTGGGCTATCCGGCGTTGCGCCTGTTCGCGATCCTGCGCCAGCGGATGAACGACTCCAGCGCTGCCATCATCGCGTCAATCGTGGTCGCGAGCGGCGCCGGCGTGACGATCGGGTTCTACGAGTACTTCGCGTATCGCGCCGGCTGGTGGAAGTACGCGCCGGCGCACGCGATGATCGGCGAGTTCTGCGCGTTGTTCATCCCGGTCGGCGAAGCGCTGATGTTCCTCGCGATCCTGCCGATCGCGTCGCGTGCGTTTGCCCGTGACGACCAGCCGGTGCGGTCTGCCGTCACTGGTGGAGTCCTCTTCAGCGTGGCGATCTTTGTGGGCTATGCGATGGCCTACGCGCTGCTCGAGTGGCGACGCACGCCGTAGCATCGCCCAGCCCGTGTTGGGCACGTGTCGCAATGGCGCGCCGGGCGTATGCTGCCACGTAGGGTGGCCATTCCCGCCGCGCGAGAGGTCCCGACCATGCGCATCCTGCGACGCTTCACCCATTACAGCGTCCGATTCGCGGCGATCACCGCGTTTGTCTTCGCCTGCTCGGCTCACGCTGCGGATCCCAACAAGATCCTGCGCCTCGCCCAGGGCGACATCGCGACCCTCGATCCGCATCAGTGGATCGACTACTTCTCGGGCTGGGTCGGCGCCGCGATTTTCGAGGGCCTCTACGAGTGGGACTATCTCGCGCGCCCCGTGCGCCTGGCGCCCAACACCGCCGAAGCGCTGCCCCAGATCTCCGACGACGGACGCACCTGGACGATGCGCGTCAAGCCGGGCATCTATTTCACCGATGACCCGGCGTTCAACGGCAAGCCGCGCGAGCTGACCGCGCAGGACTTCGTCTATTCGTTCAAGCGCAGGCTCGATCCCAACCTGCGCCCCGGTGGCCAAGGCGCGCTGATGGACGCGCTCGTGGGTGCGCGCGCCGCGTTCGACGCAGCACGCAAACCCGGTGCGAAGTTCGATTACGACGCAGCGCTCGAAGGCGTGCGCGCGCTCGATCGCTACACCATCCAGTTCCGCCTGGTGCAGCCCAACTATCCGGTGATGGAGCAATACCTGACCGACACGTACGCGGTCGCGCGCGAGGTCGTGGACGCCGCGGGTCGCGATATCGACACGCGTCCTGTGGGGACGGGGCCCTACCGGTTGAAGGCGTGGAAGCGCGGTGCGTCCATCGTGCTCGAGGCGAATCCGAACTATCGCGAGCTTCGCTTTCCCGAAAGCAGCAATCCCGCCGACGCTGCGCTGGTGCGCGAGATGCACGGCAAGCGTCTGCCGCAGATCGGCGTGGTACGCATCAGCATCATCGAAGAGATGCAATCGCGGCTGCTCGATTTCGAGCGCGGGGGTCTCGATTACGTCGAGATCGCGGGCGAGAGCGCCAATCGGCTCCTGCAGAAAGGCAAGCTCAAGCCGGAGTACGGCGCCGCCGGAATTCGTCATTACATCCTGCCGTCGAGCTACGTCCGCTACACCATTTTCAATCTGAACGATCCGCTCATCGGCGGACTCGGCAAGGAGCACATCGCGCTGCGACGCGCGATCGCGCTGTCGTTCGATTCCGATGCGCTGGTCAATGTCGCCTACGCCGGTCAGGCACAGACCGTGGGCCAGCTCGTGGGACCTATATCGACCACCTACGACATTGCTCTCCCCAAGAAGATGCCTTATGACCCGGCTGCAGCGCGCGCGCTGCTCGATCGGGCCGGCTACGACAAGCGTGACCAGGAGAACTACCGCTTGCAGCCGGACGGCAGTTCCCTCGCCGTGACGATTCTCACGCGTCCGGGCACGCTGTGGCGCGACTGGGAAACGCTGTGGAAGAAGAGCCTCGACGCGATCGGATTACGCGTGCGATTTCGCGAGCTGCCCGCGCAGGACCAGTTCAAGGAAATGCAGAATGGCCGGTTCCAGATGGGGATCCTGGGCTGGGGTGGATCGCCGCTCGGCTATCGCGCGTTGCAGCTGCTCGACAGTCGCCAGCCTCCATTC
>Ga0070741_10020428_pt1 | contig 10432 bp, 8 predicted proteins | sample Coa_R1_4_FD_66440 | JGI IMG/M metagenome (GOLD analysis project Ga0070741, IMG submission 66440) | Surface soil microbial communities from Centralia Pennsylvania, which are recovering from an underground coalmine fire - Coalmine... | ecosystem: Environmental > Terrestrial > Soil > Unclassified ... | reverse complement strand
CTCTAGGGCGGGCGATAGGTGAAGCGATAGATCCGGCCGGCGCCCTGGTCGGAGAGGTAGAGCGCGCCGTCCCGCCCCACCACCAGGTCCACCGGACGGCCCCACGCGGCGCGGCCCTCGAGCCAGCCGGTGGCGAAGTCCTGCGGCGCCCCCGCGGGGCGGCCGTCGCGGAAGGGGATGAAGACGACCTTGTAGCCGGTCGGCCGCGTGCGGTTCCAGGATCCGCGGTAGGCCACGAAGAGGCCGCCGCGATACGACTCGGGGAACTGGGTGCCGGTGTAGAAGGCGAGCCCGATCGGGGCCGAGTGGGCCTGGATCTCGATCGTGGGCGGCACCACGCCGTCGCACCGGCCGCCCCGGGCGAAGGCGGTATCGACCAGCACCCGGCCGCGGACCGTCATGCACTCGGGCCAGCCGTGCCGGCTGCCGTCGCGCACCTCGGTGATGTAGTCGGGCGGCACGTCGTCGCCGCGCCAGTCGCGCTCGTTCACCGTCGCCCAGAGCGCGCCGGTGGCCGGGTTGATGGCGAGGCCGACCGCGTTGCGGAGCCCCGAGGCGAAGACGCGCTCGCCCGAGCCGTCGGGGTTGTAGCGCAGGATCGCCGCGCGACGGGGGTCGCTCTCGCGGCACACGTTGCAGGAGGAGCCCACCGAGACGTACATCGCGCCGTCCGGCCCGTACACCACCGTGCGCGTGGAGTGGCCGCCGCCGGAGGGCAGACGCGCCAGCAGCGTGGGCGGCGTGGCCTTCATGGTCTCCGGGTCGTAGGTGCTGCGCTGCACGCGGCTGGTCTCGGCGATGGTGAGCGCGCCGTCGCGGAAGGCCAGGCCGTGCGGCTCGTCGAGCCCGCTCACCACGACCCGGACCGCGTCCGCCTTGCCGTCGTGGTTCTTGTCGGGCAGGGCCAGCACGCGCCCGGCCGAGGGCTCGGAGACCAGCAGGGTGCCCGCCGGATCGAAGGCCATGAAGCGCACGCTGCCGACCTTGTCGGCGAACACGTCGACCGCGAAGCCGGGCGGCACCGTGAGCCGGGGACCGGACTGGGCCGCCGCGGGCGCGGCGGCGAGCGCGACCGTCAGCAGCGCCGCGCTCAGGCGCGCCGCGATTGCCGGTACCACTCGTAGATCTCCTCGCCGGTGGTCATCCACACGCCGGGCTTCTTGCGGATGTAGTCGTACACCGCCTCGAAGTACTTGATGCGGTGCGGGACGCCCGAGATGTAGGGATGCACCGCCATCGCCATCACCCGCGGGTTCTTCGCCCCCTCCGCGTAGAGGCGGTCGAACTGGTCCTTGCAGCGCTGCAGCCACTCGCTCGAGGTGTGGTGCTGGATCACCATCATCGGGATGTCGTTGAGCTCGATCGAGTAGGGCACCGAGACCAGCGGCCCCGACTGGGTGCGGATCTCGTAGGGCTGGTCGTCGTTCACCCAGTCGGAGACGTACTCGATGCCCTCGGCCCGCAGGTGATCGAGCGTCTCCCACGTCTCGGTGAGCCCGGGGCCGAGCCAGCCCTTCGGCTTCCGGCCGGTGAACTTCTGGATCAGCTCCACCGACTGCCGGATGGCCGCGCCCTGATCCGGCAGCAGGTGCATCGCGCCCTGGACGAAGCCGTGGCCCATGAACTCCCAGCCGGCCTCGAGCATCGCGCGGGCGACCGGCTCGTAGGATTCCACCACGTGCGCGTTGATGGCGGTGGTGGCGCGGATCTTCCGCCTGGTCAGCGCCTCCAGCAGCCGCCAGAAGCCCACCCGCATCCCGTAGTCGTGCCAGGCCCAGTTCGGGACGTCGGGCACCACGGCCACGCCCTGCGGCGTGGTCAGGTACTGGCGGGCCATCGCCTTCTCGATGTCCCACTCCTCGATGTTGACGATGGTCCACACCGCGATGCGGGCGCCCCTGGGCAGGGTCCACTTCGGGCGGGTGGGGAAGGGCGAGTAGTCGAAGCGATCGCGGGGTAGTCGCACGGCGAGTCTCCTCCCTCGCGGAGTCTACTCGACTCTGCGGCGAGCGCCAGAGGGGGGGCCCCGGGGGCTGACGATATGCCGGTTGCCCACCGAGCGCGGCAACGGTGAAGGCCCTCTGCACCGTGGGAAGTGAAGGCCATCGCGTCCTCCCGCGGCTCCTGCGCGACATCCGCGCGGGATTGCTCGCGGGTGGCCTTCCGGCCGCTTGTGGCACGTCCGCTGCTCCGGCCGTCCGGCCATGCGCACACCGCCTCGCGGAGCCGGGCTCCACGCGCCGGGCATCGCCATCGCGGTGGTCGCGGCCGCGCTAAGCATGGTGGCGGCCGCGCCATCGACCGCGACGGCCGCGACCGTGCGGTACGTCGATCGATCGGACTTCGGCTGCGGCGGGCGGGCCCCGTGCTACGGCAGCATCCAGGTTGCGGTGAACGCGGCGCAGCCTGGCGACACGGTGCAGGTACGGGCGGGCGACTACGTCGAGCAGGTGAGCATCGCCGGCAAGAATGCGGGCACGCTGGTCGAGTCGAGCCGCATCACCATCGAGGCGGATCCGGCGCTGCCGCCCGGCCGCGTGGTGCTGCACGGGGCGGTCGGGCAATGCGCGCAGGGTCACGCGATCCGGCTGGAGCGTTCCCGCTTCGTCACGATCCGCGGCCTGACCATCACCGGCGCCGGCGGCGCGGGCATCGTGCTGGGCGGCGGAGCCTCGCAGAACGCGGCGATCCGCATCGAGCGGAACCGGATCGTGGGCAACGGGAGCGCCGGGTGCGACGGCGGCCACGGCATCGCCATCGGGGGCGGCAACCCCGGCACCCTGATCCTGAACAACATCGTGTCCGGCAACGCGCGCAACGGGATCGCCACGGTCGACGCCGACGGCGGCCCGCACACCATCGTGCAGAACACCCTGCACGGCAACGGCTGGAACGGGCTCGCGGCCACGCGTTCGCACGTGCTGCTGGTCGTGAACAACGCCATCACCGGCAACGGCAACCGGAGCGGCTCGTCGGGTGGCCGGGCCGGTGTGCGCCGGGAGACCGGGGGTTTGCCGGCGGTGACGGTCGTGCTGCGCAACAACCTCGTCTGCGGCAACCGACTGGGCGAGCTGACCGGGCCCGTGCTGGACGTGGTCGACGGTGCGAACATCACCCCGACCGGCGCCGAGGGGCCGGGCGTCGTGGCGAGCCCGGGCTGCGAGGTCCCGCCCACCGTGTACCGCGACCTCGCCGGGCCGGATCAGACGCCCGGCACGACCGACGATGACCCCACGCCCGCGGCCGGCTCTCCGCTGATCGACCGCGGGCTCGACCCCCGGACGCTGCTCACCCCGGAGCTCAACGCACGGCTCGAGGCGGACTACTTCGAGGACGGGGTGCGGCCGGTCGCCGCCACACCCGGGGCGCCCCCGCGATTCGACATCGGCGCGGTGGAGGCCCGGCGCGACGCGACGCCGCCCGCGGTGGCATTCCTGGCGCCGGCGGTGAACGCCCACCTGCGCGGGAGCGTGTCGGTGCAGGCCCGCGCGACCGATGCGGCGGGCCGGGTGACCGGCGTGGCGCTGCGGGCGGGCAATCTTTCGCTGGCCGCGACGCTCGATCCCGCGCCCCCCGCGCCCACGGTGACGGCGAGCGCGGCGTGGGGCACCGGCGCCAGCCCCGACGGCGTGCAGACCCTCACCGCGTCCGCGACCGATCAGGCGCAGAACGTGGGGTCGACTGCGCGGACCGTCATCGTGGACAACACGCCGCCCGACACGGCGATCACCGCGGGCCCGGATGGCCCGGTCCTCGGGACCGCCGCAACGTTCACCTTCGGAGGCACGGACAACCTGACGCCCGCCAGCGGGCTCGGCTTCGCGTGGCGCCTGGACGACGCCCCGTTCACCGAGTTCTCCGGCGCCACCAGTGCCGCGCTGAGCGGGCTGGCCCCGGGCGCCCACACCTTCGAGGTGAAGGCGCGGGACCTGGCCGGCAACGAGGACCCGACTCCGGCCCGCCGCATGTTCACCGTACAGACGGCGACTCCCACCATCGCGATCACCGAGCCGGCGGCGGGCGCGACCGTTCCTTCGGGCCTCGTGCTGGTCCGTGGTACGGTCGCTGGTGGTGGCGAGGTCGGAGTCGCCGTCAATGGAGTGACCGCGGCCGTGCAGGGCAACCTCTTCGCGGCCATGGTGCCCGCTGTCGCTCCGTCGCTGGCCATCACTGCGGTGGCCACCACCCAGTCGGGTGACTCGGCGACCGCCAACGCGACCGTCGCCGTCACGGATCCGCCCGACGGCGCCCTGTCGCTTTGGCCCAGCCCCCGCATGGGCGGCGCGCCCCTGGTCGCATCGTTCTCCGTGCTGGGCGGCGCGCCGGCGACCCGCGTGGAACTCGACATCGACGGCGACGGGCTCACCGACTTCGACGGCCCCACGCTGGACGGCCAGACGTTCACCTATACCGCGCCCGGCCTCTACGTCCCGTCGATCAGGGTGACCGACGCGCAGGGCACGGTGTCGACCGCGCGGGCGGTGGTGCAGGTGGGGGATGCCGCCGGGATCGATGCGCTCCTGCAGCCGAAGTGGACGGCGCTGCGCGATGCGCTGAGCCGCTCCGACGTCGCGGGCGCGGTCGCGCTCTTCGCGGAGGCGTCGCGCGACGCCTACCAGGACCAGCTGGCCGCGCTCGCGGGCGCCGGCGCGCTGCCGCAGATCGCGGCCGACCTGGGCCCGATCCGGCCGATCCGGGTGCACGATCGCGCGGCCGAGTACGAGCTGCGCGCGGTGCAGCAGGGGACCGGCTACTCCTTCTATGTGCTGTTCGTGGTCGACACGGACGGGGTATGGCGGCTGCGCGTGTTCTGACTATGAGCCGCTCGAGATGCCGGGCAGTGGGGCTCGTCGCGCTTGCGCTGATCGCGCTCGTGCTTCGCGGTGAGGCCCCGGCGCAGGACGAGGACGCGCTGCTGAAGGCCCCGGCGGGGCCCTATCGCGGACGCGTGGTCGATGCGCAGACGGGCCGGCCGATTCCGGACGCGGTGGTGGTGATCCTCTGGCAGCGCCTCGACGACGACATCGCGGGGTTGCGCCGGCTGGTGACCGCGCGCGAGACCTTCACCGACTCCAACGGCGAGTTCGTCCACGAGGTTCGCGACGTGGAGGGGAGGTTGCCCCCGCGCACGCTCGCGCCCCGGCTGCTGATGTTCAGGCCGGGCTACATGCCCGTGCCCGACCGGCCCCAGGTACGTCCTCCGGGAGTGGCGGCGGCGCGCTTCACGGTGCCGAACGCGACCGCCACCATGACCGCGATCACCGACCCGAAGGACCGCAGCGAGGCCTTCAACACCTTCGTCGCCATGCTGAGCGCCGCCCATCTCTTCCCCGCGCCGGCCGAGCTGCCGGACACCGCCGAGCTCCTGCGGTTCGAGCTGCAGACGCTGGGCGCGCGTCCACTCCCCGATCCTTCGCGAGGTCGCCGATGAAGCAACGAATGCGGGTCGTCATCGCGGTCATCGGGCTCCTCATCATGAGCGGGGGAGCCTCGGCTCAGATTCCCGAGGGCTGGGACCGCCTGCTGGGGCCCAGCCGCGGCCGGCCCTATCGGGGCTTGATCATCGATTCGGACACGAAAGCACCCCTCGCAGGCGCCGTGGTGGTGGCGCGATGGGTGAGGGAGCGCGTCTATCCCTTCCAGGTCAACACGGAGCACTACGCGGTTCGGGAGACGGTGACCGACGACGAGGGGCGCTTCGTCATGGAGGTGAAGGACATCGAAGAGTCGGCCCCGCGACGCACGCGCAAGCCGGAGTTCCTGGTGTTCTTGCCGGGGTACGGATCGTTTCCGCATGGATACACCGCCCCGAAAGGGTTTTTGGCTGAGCTTTTTGAAGGACCCGGCACGACGATCGAACTGCCGAGATTGAGTAGCCGGAAGGAACGCCTTGATGTGCTTTACGGGGCCAGCCCGCACCGATTCTCTGAGACGCCACACAAGACGCTTCCGAAATTGATTCAAGCGGTGAACTCGGAGCGAATCATGCTGGGCCTTAGCCCGTTTATGCCTCCGGAGAAAGAATGATGCGTGTGTTGCCGATTTGCGCTATGGCGCTGGTAGCGGTGCAAGTAGAGGCATACGAAGTCGATACTCACAAGGAGTTCGTGAGTATCGCAGCCCGACGCTCTACTGTAGAGCAGCGTCTCCAAGAGGATTTAGGGCTTCCTAGCGGTTTGGGCATGGATATTCGAGGTAGTTCACTGGATGATTGGCTAACTTCCGGAGCGGCCAAGGAAGATAACTTTCCGCGCTTCCTGAATCACTTTCACAATCCGCTCGTGCCGAGCTGGACCGAAGCCGGCCTCGGCGGATCGGTTGGCCAGTCCGCCATCCTGTGGGCCCAGAATCCGGGCCAGTCGGCGCCGAGCTGGTCGTGGCGGGACGTTCGCCAGACCTATCTCGATGCACTGACGAAGTCCGCGAGCTCCGATCGAGACCGGGCCCTCGCCAGCACGTTCGAGGGCCTGGGCCGTCAGATGCACTTCGTGCAGGACGCCGCGTCTCCGGCCCACGCGCGGAACGATCCTCACGTCCTGTTCAACTACGAGTCGGCGATCGACGGTCTCCGACTTCGCGAGTCCGCCACCTTCGCGGGCTGGCTAGACGGGGCGCCCGACACGCCCGGGGCGCCGGACGCCGGGTGGCAGACGCTGGACGGCAATCCGCTGGCCCCGATCGCGATCGCCCGCTTGATCGACGCCGACCGCTATACCGGCGCGAACCCCGCGGTCACGACCGGCGCGCTGATCGGCCTCGCCGAGTACACGAACGCGAACTTCTTCAGCGAGGATCGGATCTTCACCGAGAACGACACGAATCCGCAGACCCGGTTCCCGTTTCCCAATCGGAACAGCGTCGTCGAGCAGGACGTCGATGTGCAGGTGGGCGGCGCCACGGTCAAGCGCCGGTATCTGGTCAAGGCCGGGGACGGGGCCACCGGCTACCGGCTGGCGACGGTCGGCTTCCTGCGTGACTATCACCGCCGGTTCGGCCTCGATCCGGGGCGGTTCCGGGAGACGTCGTCGCTGGACGAGGCCGTCTACCGGGACTACGCGGAGCGCCTGGTGCCGAGGGCTGTCGCGTACTCCACGGCGCTTCTCGACTACTTCTTCCGCGGGCGACTGTTCGTGTCCGGGGACGACCGGTCGATGCTCATCCGGAACAGCAGCGACGAGCCGATGAACGGGACGTTCACCCTCTACTACGACGACGCGGCAGACGTCCGCCGGCCCGTGCCGGGGGCCTCGTGGACCGGCGCGCTGGCGCCGGGCGCCCGGTTGACGGATCTTCAAGTCGTCGCTCCGACCAGTCCGGCGCCGAAGGAGCCGGGCAAGTACATGCTCGTCTTCCGGGGAGCACTGGGGGCCGAGCCGGATGCCGTGGCGGGCACTCAGGTGTCGATCGAGTCGGCGCTGTTCGCCCGGCTGCTCCGACGAAAGGACGGCATGCCGATCCGTAGCGCCACGGTGCACACGATCGACCGGGCCACCGGAGAGCCGGTGACGATCGGCACCACGGATCAGGACGGCCGGGTGAAGCTGATCTGGCGTCCCGGCCGGACCATTCTGTTCATCCCCGCCGTCAATGTGTTCCCGATGTACTGGGCCGGCGGCGCGTCGTTCGTGAGCGCCGCGGAGGGAGCCCACCTGATCCAGGCGGGTGACCTGGACCCGCAAGGACAGGTGACGATTCCGATCCCCATCGTCGATGCGCAGTGGCCGGAGGACGTCGAGGCGTGCACCGGCCAGCCGAAGTTCGCCCACTTTCCGGATGGATTGTTCCAGGAGAGCACGCCCCGACCGGACGGGAATTTCGATCGGGTGAACGTGACGTACCAGGTCAACCTCATCACGTTCATCCGCGATGACGACGGGCGCGAGACCATTCTGTGCGGGATCGATTCCGGCTCGTGCCCCACGCCGGCGGCGGGCTTCGTGGCGGAGGACGTGAACCGCGTCGGGCAGGTCGTGGGTCACCTGGTCCGGGATCTCTTCTCCCGGCACGTGAAGCAGATCATCGGGCCGGGCGGTTCCGCGATCGGAGATCCCGTCTGCGAGAACGAGTACCGCGAGAGCGACGTGGTTGGGGTGACCGTGGTCGAGCCGTGAGCACCCGTTGACTCCGTGCGTCAGCCAGCCTAGGATGCGCAACCGTGCCCCGCGCCCGCTTGCGTCTCCTGTTTGCTCTGATCCTGTTCGCATTGCTGCGGGCGCCGGCCGACGCGGCCCCGCTGCCGGAGCGCACCCCGCCCAGCGGATTCACGTCGCTCGACGGTCCGAGCGGCGGGCGCACGCTGGCCGGCACGTTCACCGGTAACGCCCGCTCCGCGGCCGCCGTCCTGGGCGGCATGGTCGGCGGCCTCCGCGGTTACTTCGACGGGCCCCCGGTGGTGTCGAGCGCGGTCGGGGATCCGCGGGACCGGAGCATCATGGCCTTCTTCGACGCCCGCCTGCAGAGCACCCCGGTGCGCGGCGCCATCATGGTGCAGCTCGCCGACGGTGGGGGTGGCGCCGTCGCCGTCCTGTTCGACCGCCCGGCCGACATCGCCCGCTCGTTCAAGCCGATGGCGCGCCAGCTGGCGGGCGGGCCGGGACCCGGCGGGCCGGCGCCCCGCGCCGTGCCCCTCCAGCAGCAGACCACCCCAGACGGCAAGGCCGCGATCGGGGTGCCCGCGGGCTGGCGCATCACCGGCTGGGGCAACGGCGCGGTGGACGTGGCCGGGCCGCAGGGGCAGATGGTCGACGTCGGGATCTACCTGCCGATCTTCTCGGCGCCCACCTACGGCGGCCCGATCCCCGGCGCGGTCTACCTGCCGTTCATCGCCGATCCGACGGTCGCGGTGCGAGCGGTCAGCGAGGTGCTGGGGCGCCAGGCGGCGGCCCGGGGCGGCATGGGGATCAGCGATGTGGAGGTCGTGGAGCGCGTGCCGACGCCGCCGCCCACCGGTGCGGGGCAGGCGGCCTACATGTTCCTGCGCTCGCGGGTCGGCGGGCGGCCGAACCTGCACTTCGCCCTGGTCAACACCGCGATCATCGACCAGCGCTCCTGGGCCTACTACTACTCCACGGTGGGCGCGCCCGACGGCATCTTCCAGCGCGATTTCGTCACGATGCTGAACGTGTGGCGCTCGTGGTCGCTCAACCCGCAGGTGCTGCGCGACCGCATGCAGGACGCGGCCACCAAGATGCGCCAGACGAGCGAGATCCTGCAGAGCGCCGCCCGCGGCCAGAGCGCGGCCTTCGACCGCGCGAACAAGGGGTTCGACTACTACATCCGGGGTGTGGAGGTGCTGGAGCACACGCCCACCGGAGCGCGCGCCAACTTCGACCGCGACTACGCCGACGCGGTGGTCAAGGCCAACCCCACCAAGTTCCGCCTGGTGCCGCCGAGCCAGTACCGCACGACCGACTGAGCGCCGGCGCCAGCAGCCCACCGCCATTGATTGACGCGCGGGTGCGGTCTCGGTACCGTCTGGGCAGGGAGGGCACCATGACTCACCTCCAGCGGCTGTCAGCGGCAGTGGTGGCGACCGTGGCACTCGTGAGTACCTGGCCGGTCGTGCCCGCGGGAGCGTTTCCCGCGACCGAGAGCGTCGACGCCCGGCTGCGGCTCGACTGGCAGGCGGGCACCTCCCGCGGCGGCAGGCCGATCATCGCCGGCTACGTCTACAACGACTACGTCCGTTCGGCCGGGGACGTGCGATTGCTGGTGGAGGCAATCGACGCGGCCGGCGTGAGGATCGGTCGCGACATGGGCTTCGTCCCGCGCGTGGTTCCGCTGCGCGATCGGGCCTACTTCGAGGTCCCGGTCCGGCACCCGGGCGCGACCTACCGAGTGAGCATCGTCGCGTACGAGTGGAGGGACTGCGGCGGAGGCGGCGGAGGCATGTGATCCCGGTCGGCCGGCGGCCGGCCGCCCCTTCGCGCTGAACTAGTCCTCGGGCGTCTCCGTACGGTGGGCAGACGGCGAGGAGTGTGCGGACGCCGCACCCCGGTGGCCGCGTAGACGCCGGTCGCGGGTTCCATGGAGGCGCGGGTTCTATAGTAGAATCCCCGCCGTGACCGCCCCCCAGGGTATCGACGTCCACGCGCATTTCTTCCCCGAGCGCTTCCTCCGCGCCATCGAGCAGGACGGCGCCGCCTCGGGCGGCCAGATCGATCGGTCCCACCCGCGCGGGCCCGCCATCGTGATCAAGGGCAGCAGCACCGCGCCGCTCGAGGCGCGCTACTGGGACCTGGGCAAGCGCGTGGCCTCCATGAACAAGCAGGGCGTGGCGGTGCAGGCGCTCTCGCTCACCGCGCCGATGGTCTACTGGGCGCAGGGCGACCTGGGCGCCCGGCTGGCGCGCGAGTGGAACGACGGGGCCAGCGCCGCCCACACCGCGCACCCCGACCGCTTCGTGTTCTGCATCACGCTGCCCATGCAGGAC
>Ga0070741_10020427_pt1 | contig 10433 bp, 8 predicted proteins | sample Coa_R1_4_FD_66440 | JGI IMG/M metagenome (GOLD analysis project Ga0070741, IMG submission 66440) | Surface soil microbial communities from Centralia Pennsylvania, which are recovering from an underground coalmine fire - Coalmine... | ecosystem: Environmental > Terrestrial > Soil > Unclassified ... | reverse complement strand
GAGTACACCCGCGCCGCCGACGCCTTCGCCAACCGCCTCATCGCGTCGGAGAAGGAGGTCGAAGGCCTCAAGCAGCTCTCGCTGCAGACGACCCAGGCGTCCGACCAGGCCAAGGCGGCCGTGGCCCAGAACTCGACGGCGCTGCAGAAGAAGCTGGCCGAGCGCCAGAAGCTCCTGAGCCAACTCGACCAGGCCAAGATGCAGGAGCAGATGAACAAGGCCATGGCCACCCTCACCGAGACGGTCGGCCAGGACGTCCCCACCCTCGAAGAGGTGCGCGACAAGATCGAGCGGCGCTACGCCAAGGCCCTCGGCTCGTCGGAGCTGCAGGGACAGACGGTGGAGAGCCGCATGCTCGAGGTCGAGCAGGCCGCCATCGACACCGAGGCCCAGGATCGTCTCTCCCAGATCCGCACCCAGCTCGGCATCGCCGAGCCCGCCGCCCCGGCACCCGCCGTCACCCAGGCCAGCGAGCCCGCCGCCGAGGCCGCTCCCCAGCCCACCGAGGGCGGCACCTCCGCCTGACCTTCCTCGCTTTCGCACACAAGTTCGCCTATGTGGCGAGTTTGCGTGCGAAAGCGAGCTGGTGTCGGCGCTACGGCAGGACGACGAGGTCGTCGCGGTGGACGATCTCGGGGGGAAAATCGGGCGGGAGGTCGGCCGTGCGCTTGCCGGCCCATTCGGTGACGCGCGACGCGGGGTGGCGGGTGAGGCCCTTGGCGAACACGCGGCCGTCGGGGCCGGCGATCTCGACGGCGTCCTGCGCGTCGAACGTCCCCTCGGCGCGTACGACGCCGGCCGGGAGCAGCGATGTGCCGCGCTCGACGAGCGCCCTGCGTGCACCCTCGTCGACGACGACGGTTCCCGACGCGCCGACAGCGAACGCGATCCACAGCTTGCGGGCGGGCAGGCGGCGGTCATGCGGGCGTACCACCGTGCCGATGCCCGCCTCCCCGGCGACGGCGCCGGCCAGCACGTCGTCGCGGTTGGCGGCAGCGATGACGGCGCGCACACCGGACCAGGCGGCGATCTTGGCCGCGGCCAGCTTCGACGCCATGCCCCCACTCCCGCGCACCGAGCCGGTGCCGCCGGCGGCCGCCTCCATGGCGTGGTCGACCTCGAGGATCTCCTCGATGAGGCTGGCCTCGGCGTCGAGACGGGGGTCGGCGGTGAACACGCCGGCGGTGTCGGTGAGCAGCACGAGCACCTCGGCACCGATGAGGTGGGCGACGAGGGCGGCCAGGCGGTCGTTGTCGCCGAAGCGGATCTCGTCGTCGGCGATGGCGTCGTTCTCGTTGACGATCGGCACCACTCCCAGTTCGATGAGCCGGTTGAGCGTCTGGCGGGCGTGCAGGTACTGCTGACGGTGGACGAAGTCGAGCGGCGCCAGCAGCACCTGCCCGGCGACGAGGTTGTGGTCGGCGAGGATGTCGCTGTAGGTGCGCATGAGCAGCGGCTGGCCGACCGCCGACACGGCCTGCAGCGTGGCCAGGTCGGTCGGCCGCGCACCGTGTAGGTCCAAGGCCGGCAGGCCGGCGGTGATGGCGCCGGAGGTGACTATGACGACCGTCGTGCCCGCCTCGCGCAGCGCTGCCACCTCGGCACACAGCTTGGCGATGGGCGCGTGGTCGACCTCGCCCTTCTCCCCCGTGATCGACGACGTCCCCACCTTGACGACGACGATCATTGCGACACCTCATCCGACTCGTAGTCGAACTCGAACCTTCCGATGCGGACGCGGTCGCCATTGCGGACGCCGGCGCGCGACAGGGCGCGGTCGACGCCCAGCTTCTTCAAGCGGGCTTGCACGTACGCCAGCGCCTCGTGGTTGGTGATGTCGTTCACCGCCACCGCCCGCTCGGCGGGGCGGCCGCGCACGACCCACCCGCCGTCGTCGGCCCGCTCGACCACGAGGCCCTCGGCGTGGGGCCGGTGCAGGACGAAACCTTCGCTGGCCGGCTGCGCCTGTCGCGCGTCGCTGACGATCCGCGCCAGCTCGCCGAGCAGCGGGTGCACGCCTTCGCCGGTGACAGCCGAGATGCGCGTGCCGTCCCACGCCACCGCGTCGTCGGCCGCGTCGGCCTTGGAGCCGACGACCAGGCGGGGGCGCGACAGCAGCTCGGCCCGGTGGCCGGCGAGCTCCTTGAGCAGGATGCGCTCCTGCTCGGCCGGTGACGCCTCAGCCAGCGGACCGAGGTCGAGGAGTACGAGCAGCACGCGCGCCCGTTCGACATGGCGCAGGAACTGGTGGCCCAGCCCCTTGCCCTCACTGGCGCCTTCGATGAGGCCGGGGATGTCGGCCATCACGAACTCGACGTCGTCGTAGCGCACCACGCCGAGGTGCGGCTCCAACGTGGTGAACGGGTAGTCGGCGATCTTGGGCTTGGCCGCCGACACCCGCGAGATCAGTGTGCTCTTGCCGGCGTTCGGGAACCCCACGAGCGCCACGTCGGCGATCAGCCGCAGCTCGAGGTCGAGCCACCGCTCGTCGCCGACCTCACCCTGCTCGGCGAACGACGGAGCCCGCCGGCGGTTGGACAGGAACCGGGCGTTGCCGCGACCGCCCCGCCCCCCGGCCGCGGCCAGCCAGCGGTCGCCCTCGCGCGCCAGGTCGGCGATCACCGAGCCGTCTCGGTCGCGCACCGTCGTCCCCTCGGGCACCTGCACGATCAGGTCCTTGCCGTGGGCACCGTGCTTGGCCTTGCCCTGCCCGTGGGTGCCGCTGGTCGCGGCCCGGTGCGGGTGGTCGCGGAACGCCAGCAACGACGCCACGTTGCGATCGGCCACCAGCCACACGTCACCGCCATGGCCGCCGTCGCCCCCGTCGGGGCCGCCCTTGGGGACGTGCGCCTCGCGCCGGAAGCTCACCGACCCCGCGCCGCCATCACCACCCTTGACGTGGATCTGGGCCTCGTCGACGAACCCCGCCATGACGCGGGAGGGCTCTAGCCCTCGGAGGAGGACGAACCCGCGTCGACGACGTCGACGAGCTTCCGACCCTTGCGGAAGCCGAACTTCACCTTGCCGTTGGCCAGGGCGAAGAGGGTGTCGTCGCCGCCACGGGCCACGTTGATGCCTGGGTGGAAGCGGGTGCCGCGCTGGCGCACGATGATCGTGCCCGGGTTGACGACGCCGCCGTCGAACACCTTCACGCCCAGGCGTTTGGCGGTGGAGTCACGCCCGTTCCTGGTGGAACCGCCGCCCTTGGTCTTGGACATCTCTCCCTAACCCCTGCTGATTCCGGTGATCTCGATGGTGGTGTAGTGCTGCCGGTGGCCCCAGCGGCGCCGGTTGTTGGACTTCGGCTTGTAGGTGAAGCCCCGGATCTTCGGGCCCTTCTCCTCGCCGACGACCCGGGCGGACACCGTGGCGCCCGACAGGTCGCCCGGCGCAGCCAGCACCGTCTCGCCGTCGACCAGCAGCACCGGCGTGAACGTGACTTCGGCCCCTTCGTCGGCGCCCAGGCGCTCGACGGCGAGGCGTTGGCCCTCGGCCACCCGCTGCTGCTTTCCACCGGTCTTGATCACTGCGTACATAGGAACGGACAGTTTAGAGCAGGGAGTCGTCGAACACGATTCCCCGGCCCTGGCAGGTGGGGCAGGTGCTCGAGAAGGACTCCACCAGGCCCTCGGACACCCGTTTCCTGGTCATTTCGACCAGGCCGAGGTCGGAGATGTCGAACACCTGGGTGCGGGTCTTGTCCCTGGACAGGGCATCGCGGAAGGCCCGCACCACGTCGTCGCGGTTCTGGCGGATCTCCATGTCGATGAAGTCGATGACGATGATGCCGCCGATGTCCCGCAGCCGGAGCTGGCGAGCCACCTCCTCGGCCGCCTCCAGGTTGTTGCGGTAGACGGTCTCCTCCAGGCTGGAGCTGCCCACGTTGCGGCCGGTGTTGACGTCGATCACGGTGAGCGCCTCGGTGCGCTCGATGATCAGCGACCCGCCCGATGGCAGCCACACCTTGCGGTCGAGCGCCTTGTGCAGCTGCTCGTGAACGTGGAAGCGCTCGAAGATCGGCAGCGACTCCTCGTTGTTGTCGTAGTACTCGACCCGGTCGGCCAGCTCGGGGCTGATGCTGGCGACGTAGTCGCGCACCTCCTCGTAGAGCTGCGGGTCGTCGATGACGACGCCGCGGTAGTTGCGGTTGAACTCCTCGCGGATGACACGCACGGCGATGCCCGGCTCGCGGTAGAGCAGCTGCGGCGGACGGCCCCGCGACGCCAGGGCGTCGATCTGCTCCCACTGGCTCACCAGCCGGGTGACGTCGCGGCGCAGCTCGTCGGCGGTGGCGCCCTCGGCCGCGGTGCGCACGATCAGGCCGTGGCCGGCGGGCCGCACCTCGTCGAGGATGCGCCGCAGGCGCTTGCGCTCGTCGTCGCTGAGCCGCTTGGAGATGCCGTAGGTGTCGCTGTTGGGCACGAGCACCACGAACCGCCCGGGCAGCGACACCTCCTGGGTGAGGCGGGCGCCCTTGGTGCCGATGGGGTTCTTGGTGACCTGGCACAGCACGGTCTGGCCGGGCCGCAGCAGCTGCTCGATGCGGGCGTCGGAACGCTTGGCGCCCGACCCGCCCTCGACGTCGTCCTTGTCGTAGCGGACGTCGCCCCGGTACAGCACGGCGTTCTTGGGCGTGCCGATGTCGACGAACGCCGCCTCCATGCCCGGGAGCACGTTCTGCACCCGGCCCACGTAGATGTTGCCGTCGATCTGCAGGGCGTCGTCCTGGGGTACGGAGACGTAGTGCTCGATCAGGGCGCGGCCCTCGAGCACGGCGATCTGGGTGGCCTGCGGGCGCACGTGCACGCACATGAGGTAGCGCCCGACCGGGCGGCCCTTGCGCTCGCGCCCGCGCCGGCGCTCGAGGACGTCGTCGTCGAGATCGGCAAGAGTGCCGCCGACGATGGCCTCCACCGGCTGGCGGGCGCCCCCGCCGCCTCCACCGCTCCGCCCCCGGCCGCCCCGCCGGCGCCGGCGCCGGGGCGTGCCCGTGCGGTCCCCGTCACCACCCTCGCTCGACGTGCGCCCAGAGGTGTGCGGGACGACGGGCGCGGGGCGCGTGTCGCCGATCTGGGGCTTGCGGGCCGGCGCGCCGTCAGTCGGCGGCGAGGGCGCGGGCGGGGCGGGCGCAGACGACGCGGCGCCGTTCGGGCCCTGGCCCTGCGTTTGTGCCTGCCGTGATGCCTGGCTGCGGCCACGGCCGCCGCGAGAGCCGCGCCGGCGGCGACGGCGGGGAGGGCCGTCGGGGCCCTGCCCTTCCTGTGGTGTGGACCCGGGCGCAGGGCGCTCGACGGGGTCGGACATGGGAGTGTTCCCTTCTCATGATGCACGCGCTCCGGCGTGCGGCGCAGACGTCGCGTCGAGCGGGATGGGTTCCCACTGGGCGCCGTCGCGCACAATCCATTGGTGCGTCCTGCGCACGCTGCACTCCTCGAGCCCGGGGTCGAGTGCACGGAGCAGCTCCGAGGGGCGCAGGCCACGCGGTTGGGTGGCCAGCTCGCACTCGAGGAGCGACTCGGCAAGGACCGAGCAGGAGAGGATGGCGGGCCGCACGTCGTCGGAGACGGAGCGGCCCTTGCGTTCACGGGTGATGACGATCGACGGGGCCGCCAGCATGTCGGCCACGAGGGCGGACAGCGACGACGGCTCAGTCGAGGTGGTGCTGGTGCTCGTACTGGCGCTGCTCTCATTGTTGATGGCGACTTCCCACCGGCACGACGTCACCGCTTGCTGCAGTGACTCCGCCCGGTCGTCGATGACCGCGGCCGCCGTCACGTCGATGCCCACCGGGAGGGCGGGTGTGAGGCGGGCGGGAAGGCTGACGACGTCGAGCTCATCGGGGTCGTGCTCGAACTCGACGTCGAGGTACTCGCACACCGACTCGGCGCCGGTGGGCAGGGCCAGCCCGAAGCTGACCTTGGGGCGGGGGGAGAAGCCTCCCGTGTAGGTGACCGAGAGCTGGGCCCGGCGGAGGGCCCGTTCCCACATGCGAGCCACGTCGCGGTGCGAGGTCCAGCGCACCTTGCCGAGCTTGGTGAACCGGAAGCGCACGTGCATGGTCAAGGCTTCCCCGCCAGCAGCCGCACCGGGACGTCGCCGCCCCGGCTCAGGTCCTGGCCCGTCCCCTGGCTGCCGCCCGCGGGGGCGACGGCCGATGCGACCACGTGCTCGATGCCGTAGCCCGTGCACGCGCCGCAGTCGTAGCAGGGCGTCCACCGGCAGTCGGGCAGGCCCGACTCGGCCAGCGCGTCCCGCCAGTCCTGCCAGAGGAAGTCCTTGTGCAGGCCGGCGGAGATGTGGTCCCACGGGAGGATCTCGGTCTCCTCCCGGTGGCGGTACACGTACGAGTCGATCGACAGGCCGTGACGGGCCATTGCGTCCTCCCAGCGCGAGAGGTCGAAGCACTCCGACCACTCCTGGAAGGTGCCGCCCTGGCGCCACACGTCCTCGATCACCGCGCCCAGCCGGCGGTCGCCACGGCTGGCGATGCCCTCGGCGAGTGTGGCGCGGGGGTCGTGCCACTTGAGCTGCACGCCCCGATCCTTTCGCGTCGCGTCGCGCAGGAGGTTGACCTTGCGCCGCAGCTCGTCGACCGTGTTCTGGCCGAACCACTGGAACGGGGTCTGGGGCTTGGGCACGAAGCCGCCGACCGATGAGGTGACCGACACGTTCTTGCCGAGGCCCTTCCCGACGGCGACGCAGTTGCGCGACAGCTCAGCGATGCCGAGCGTGTCCTCGTCGGTCTCGGTGGGCAGGCCGGTGAGGAAGTAGAGCTTCACCCGCCGCCACCCCTGCGAGAACGCCGACTCGACGGCGCCGTAGAGGTCCTCCTCGCGGATGAGCTTGTTGATGACCTGGCGCATGCGCCACGTGCCCGCCTCGGGGGCGAATGTGAGCCCGGTGCGGCGCACCTTCTGGATCTCGGTGGCCACCCCGACGGTGAAAGCGTCGACGCGCAGGCTGGGCAGGCTCACGGAAACCTGCCCGGTACACATCGGGTCGTTGATGATGTCGCCGACCACGTCGCCGATGCCGGAGTAGTCGGCACTCGACAGCGAGGTCAGGCTCACCTCGTCGTACCCGGTGCGGTCGAGCCCGTCGCGCACCATCTGGCGCACCTGTGCGGCGGGCCGCTCGCGCACGGGCCGGGTGATCATGCCGGCCTGGCAGAAGCGGCAGCCACGCGTGCAGCCCCGGAAGATCTCCACGTTGAGGCGGTCGTGCACCACCTCGGTGAGCGGCACCAGCTGCCGCTTGGGGTAGGGCCAGGCGGCGAGGTCGGCGATCGTGCGCTTCTCGACCCGCTCGGGAACGTCGGCGAACCGGGGCGTGACCGCAACCAGCCGGTCGCCGTCGTAGGCCACGTCGTACATCGACGGCACGTAGACGCCCGGCACGCGGGCCAGGTCGTGCAGCAGGCGCTCCCGCGAGCCCGGCGTGCGCCCGCCCGCCTTCCACTCGCGCACGGCGTCGGTGATCTCGCTGACGACCTCCTCGCCGTCGCCGATGGCGAACACGTCGACGAAGTCGGCCAGGGGCTCGGGGTTGAACGTGCAGTGCCCGCCCGCCACCACGATGGGGTGCTCGGGCCCTCGCTCGGCCGCCCGCACCGGCACGCCCGCCAGGTCGAGGCAGTTGAGGAGGTTGGTGTAGACGAGCTCGGCCGACAGGTTGAAGGCGATGAGGTCGAACTCATCTGCCGCCCGGTGGGTGTCGACGGAGAACAGGGGCACGCCCCGCTCCCGCATGGCCGCTTCCATGTCGATCCACGGCGCGTAGGACCGCTCGGCGAGCGCGTCGGGGCGCTCGTTGAGGATCTCGTACAGGATCTGCAGCCCCTGATTGGGCAGGCCCACCTCGTAGGCGTCGGGATACACCAGGAGCCAGGCCACCTTGCCGGGTCCGGGGACCGGCGCCAGGGCTCCGTCTTCGCAGCCGATGTAGCGGGCGGGTTTCTGCACCTTGGCCAGCAGGGGCTCGATCCGCGGCCAAAGACTCGTCATTTGTGCTGGTCAGTGTAGTGCTGACCTAGGAAAACCTCCGCATGTGGACATTCATGACCAGGCCCACGGACGCGAAGCTGACCAGGGTGGAGGAACCGCCATAGCTCATGAAGGGCAATGGGATGCCCGTGATGGGCATGATGCCCATCGTCATCCCCACGTTCTCGAAGATCTGGAACACGAACATCGACAGGATCCCGACGCAGATCAGCGTGCCCGACAGGTCCTTGGCGAGGCTGGCTGATCGCCAGGTCCGCCACACCATGAGGGCGAACAGGGCCAGCAGGAGGGCCGAGCCGACCAGGCCCAGCTCCTCGCCCACCACGGTGAAGATGAAGTCGGTGTTCTGCTCGGGGACGTAGGACAGGTTGGTCTGGCTGCCCTTGAACAGCCCCTTGCCCAGCACGCCCCCCGAGCCGATGGCGATCTTCGACTGGTTGAGGTTGTAGGCCGAGCGGTTGGTGTTGTCGAGGAACGCCCCCAGCCGGTCGAGCTGGTAGTGCTTGAGGACGCCCAGCTGGAGCACGGCGACCACGCCGAAGATGCCGAGGGCGGCCAGCACGGCCAGGTGCCGGGGGCGGGCCCCGGCCACGAGCAGCATCCCCATGAGGATGGCGACGAACACCAGCGTCGTGCCGAGGTCGGGCTGCTTGTAGATGAGGGCCATCGGCAGGGCCGCGAACCCGAGGACGCGGACGAGCGCCCCCCAGTCGAGCTCGCCCCGTTGGTTGGCGCAGTACGCGGCCAGGCAGACGATCAACGCCACCTTGGCGAACTCCGACGGCTGCAGCTGGAACGACGAGATCTGGAACCACCCCTGCTGGCCCCGGCTGCGAGACCCGAGCGGCGTGAGCACGACGAGCAGCACGAACACCATCACCGGGTAGATGACGACCGTGTAGTCGCGGAAGATCCGGTAGTCGATCGACGCCACCAGCACCATGAGCCCGATCCCGAGCACGACGAAGGCGGCCTGGCGCTTGAGGTCGTAGGTGGCCCCGAGGCCGGCGTCGGCCAGCTTGCGGTGGGTCGCCGAGTACACCATCACGCAGCCGAAGATCGACGTGATGACGGCGGTGACGGCCAGTGTCAGGTCGAGGTGGCGCCAGGCGGCGGCGGGGTTCTTGCGCGTGGACGTCGTGAGGGAGCTCAATCGACACCCCCCGACAGGGAGACCGGCTGCGGCGGCTGGCCGGCCAGACCCTCGTAGATGCGGCGGGCCACCGGGGCGGCGGCGGCGCCGCCGAACCCGGACTCCTCCATCACCACCGCCATCACATACTGCGGGTTGGTGGCGGGGGCGAACGACACGAACAGGGCCGTGTCCTGCTTGCCGAACACCTGGGCCGTGCCGGTCTTGCCCGCCACCGGAAAAGCACGGAAGCCGGCAAAGGCGCCGGCGGCAGTGCCCTTGGGATCGCTGGTCACGCCCACGAGGCCCTGGAGGATCGGCCCCCGCAGGCTGTCGGGCAGGTCGATCGTCCGCAACGGCCGGGGCGCGAGGGTACGGACGACGCGCTTGTTCTGGGCCAGCACCACCGCCGCGATGCGGGGCTGGTACAGCGTGCCCCCATTGGCGAAGGCGGCGTAGGCGTTGGCCAGCTCCAGCGGCGTCACGACGATCTCACCCTGGCCGATGGCGAGGTTGACGTTGTCGCCGGTGAACCACTTCGAGTTGGGGAAGGCCTGGGGGTGCGCGTCGTGCAGCTTCTTGCGCGTCTCCGGGTCGGGGATGCGGCCGGTCGCCTCCGAAGGCAGGTCGATGCCGGTGCGCGCCGCCATTCCGTAGTCCTTGGCCGTGTCCTGGATCGCCTCGCCGTACGCGCTCCGGCCGTTCCAGAGCGCCGCGCCCAGCGTGTAGAAGAACACGTCACTCGACACGGTGAGGGCGCGGGTCACGTTCACGCGACCGTTCACCTCGCCGCCCGCGTTCTTGAACTCGCGATTGCCGATCTGGATCTTGCCGTTGTCCTGGTACGTCGTGATGTTGTTGATGAGGCCCTTGCGCATCGCCGCCGTGGCGGTCACGAGCTTGAACGTCGACCCCGGCGCGTACTCGCCCTGCACGGCCCGGTTGTTCAGCGGGTAGTAGCTGGCCGGGTCGTTGAGGCCCTTGAACACGTCGGTGCGGATGCCGTTGACGAAGTCGCCGGGATTGAACGTCGGGTAGGAGGCCATGGCGAGCACGGCGCCGTCCTTGGGGTCGAGCACCACGACGGAGCCGGCGGGGGCCACGAAGTCCTTCTTCTTCTCCTTGTCGAAGGTGTGGCGGTCGAGCTCGAGGGCCTGGGCGAGCGAGTCCTCGGCCAGCTTCTGCACGTCCATGTCGATCGACAGCTGCACGTCATTGCCCTGGCGGGGCGCAGTGGCACCGAGGTCGTCGATGACACGCCCGTGTGAGTCGACCTCCTTCTTGACCTGCCCGGGCAC
>Ga0070741_10020426_pt1 | contig 10434 bp, 8 predicted proteins | sample Coa_R1_4_FD_66440 | JGI IMG/M metagenome (GOLD analysis project Ga0070741, IMG submission 66440) | Surface soil microbial communities from Centralia Pennsylvania, which are recovering from an underground coalmine fire - Coalmine... | ecosystem: Environmental > Terrestrial > Soil > Unclassified ... | reverse complement strand
AGCGAAAGATCGAGCACCTGCGCTCGGACGCCTTCGGCAAGATCTTGCAACCTTAAACGGTAGCCGTTACGAAAACGAACCGCATCCCGGTAAGTGTTCACCGCCGCCGTGAGCTGGGTGAATGTGACCTCCTCCGAGGAGCTTACGCCCAGATCAAGCTGCACGCGTTTGGGAATCTCCATCAACCGCAGACGGGCGCCAGGTGGAATGCAAACGGCTGGAACTCCGGCCATACGAGGCGGACTGAAAAAATTCTTGAGCGTCTGCCAGAAGCCTCCAGAGGCATGCATCGGACCTGTCACTTGATACAAATCCAAGGGCGAAGCAAACCCCAGCGAGCCGGTCGGGAAACGATGTATCACCAACTCTTCTCCTTCCTTAGCCAGGCGGTTCGGGATGCACATTAACGAATAATCACACATGATTTTCCTCCTTCAGTTTGAGACTCGATCCCTGCAATCAAGGATCGAGCCTCGATACTTCATCTTTCTGTCAACCTCCCCCTCCACAACCAGGAAATTGTCCGTGGGTTCAACCATTTGTTTTCGCTTTACCTTCAACGGGATAACCCGCCTCACACCACGCTTCAAACCCTCCAACCAGCGGATAAGCATTCAAAAATCCGCGCCGTGTCAGTTCCTCCGCCACTTGCGCGCTGCGCTGCTCATCTGCCGAGCAGCTATAGCTCACCAAGGGATGCCCTAGAGGGATTTCCTTGAGATGAAGATTGATTTCATCCGCAGGAATGTGAATGGCGCCTGGCAGTTTAGACTCCGCGGCGTTCCATTCCGGCGCGCTCCGGGCATCAATAAAAATGAAACGTTCACCGCGCTGCATGCGCGCGATCACTTCACCGGGCGTGAGTTTGGCAACTTCCATAGTGACTCGTTTTGGCTCTGGCATATTTTCTTAGCCCGGCTCCTCGCTTACGCGCTCACTCGCACAGGTCGAAATCCTGAAACTGATCCTCCAGCTTTCTTCACGGCGGCGCGAAGTCCAATAAATAACCCCAGGCACATTTCGCCCTGTGTTATTCCCCTGAGCATTCTTCCTTGCATTCACCTTGCCAGGAAGCCCAAAAGGTCAAGTGGCTGCCAATCCGAAACACGATGAAGGAGTTAAGGGAGAGGTGATCCAGAATGAGGTTAAAGTTATCAGTGCGGCTGACGATGTGGTATGGCCAAATATCGCCATGTGATGAAATACCGTCACAGATCCTTACGTGAGATTTTCAGTTTGCGCATTCGCGAGTTCAGGGTGCTGCGATTCATCCCCAGCCGGGCAGCGGCACCGCGCGGGCCCGCAATTACGCCATGAGTCTCACGTAGGACGCGAAGGATATGCTCGCGCTCGATGGCTTTGAGCGTCGCAGACGGCAGGGATTCTGTTTCTTCGGGCGCTCTCAGTTCAGACAGCGGCACGTGCAGGATCGAGCCACGGGTCAGGATGACGGCGCGTTCCAGAAAATTGCCTAATTCCCGCACATTCCCCGGCCAGTCCCATTTGACCAAAGCATCCATGGCTTCGGGAGGGATAGTCTCAATCCTCTTGTTCATGCGGAAGGCATGCTTTTGCACGAAGTAGCGGACGAGCAGCGGGATATCCTCGCGTCGCTCGCGCAGCGGCGGCACGATGATGGGGAAAACCTTCAAGCGGTAATAAAGATCGCTTCGAAACTCTCCATCCTTCACCATTTTCGAAAGGTCACGGTTTGTGGCGGCAATCAGACGCACGTCCACCGGAATGGTACGCGTGCTGCCCAACCGCTCGAATTCTTTCTCCTGCAGAGCGCGCAGCAGCTTGGGCTGAAGCTCCAGGGGGATATCGCCGACCTCATCAAGGAAGAGCGTGCCCTGATGAGCCAAGTCTAGCCGACCCAGCCTCTGGGCGCTGGCTCCGGTGAAGGCCCCCTTTTCATGACCGAAGAGTTCACTTTCGAGAAGGCCTGTTGGAATGGCGGCGCAGTTGAATTTAACGAACATGTGCTCGCGGCGCGGACTCAGATTGTGAATGGCGCGCGCGATCAGTTCCTTGCCAGTGCCGGTCTCCCCCAGAATCAGGACCGTTGCATCCGTCGGGGCCACCGTTTCCACCTGTTTCAAAATGCGCTTCAGTGCCGAGCTCTCCCCTACAATCTCCTCAAAACTATATTCCGTTTGGAGTTTGTGCTGGAGGTAGAGTTTTTCCTGCGCCAGCTTATCCTTCAGCTCGGCAATGCGGCGAAAAGCCAGAGCATTGTCTATCGCAATCGCCACCTGATTCGCCAGTTGAATAAGCAAGTCCACGTCGCGGGGGGTGAATGCACCCTCGGCTTTGCGGCCCAGATTCAGAGTTCCAAGGGTCCGTTCACGCCCCAGGAGGGGTGCGAAGCAGGCAGATTGGACTCCCGCGCTCACCATCTGCGCGGTGATCTTTTGTGAAAACCGTTCGTCTCTCAAGCAATTCAGTAGAAGCGGCTTTCCTGAGGTGAATACCCAGCCTTCGGGCGACCCCTCCATGGGGAGCGTCATGCCCTGGTGCACGGGATCTGCATCGTCGTAAGGTGAATCGAGAGGCAGCAGGCTGAGTTCGTTGCTGTTGGGATCGTGGAGCGCCAAGCTGGCATACGAATGAGGCAAGATCTGGCCCAGACTGGCTCCAATCGCGAAGAGCAATTCGCGGATATCGAGGTTTGAAACCAGGACGTTCGTCACCTGGAGCAGTAACGCGTCTTCCGCCCGCCGCCGGTCCGTGATGTCGCGGATGGCGCACATCAGGAAACTTTCTTCCTGGTCCTCGACCGGAGTCAACATGATGTTCACCGGGAATTCCGTTCCATCTTTGCGTTGAGCATAAAGGTCGAGGCTTGTTCCAAAGGGCCTCTGCCGCCAGTCCGTCAGCGTGCCTCCCGACGAGGCCGTATGGAGGTCGCGAAAGCGACGCGCGACCAGGACATCCACAGCCTGACCCACCAATTCGCCGGGATGATAGCCAAAAAGCTGCTCGGCCCGCGCGTTGACGCGCACAATTGTCCCCTCACGGTTGGTCACCACCATCGCGTCGGGAGTGGTCTCGAAAAGCTTCCCAAACATCGTTCGCACTCCAGGAGCGCCCATGGTCTGTACTCCTCCGACCCCTGACCTCTCACTCTTATTAACTTATCAAAAGAATTGTCTGCCCGTCTTGCAATCGGATGAACCGTGCCCGCCTGATGGCAACGGGAGATGGCGCTGACTTGAAGAGACTGCGGCGAGCCGTTTGTCCCCCCGAGGCTCGTTGCTTTAAACTCCATATTTCTTGGCGTAATGCCGGAAAGAACGATAGGAAATGCGCAGAAGTTCGGCGGCGCGAGTGCGCACCCCCTGCGCCGCGCGGAGAGCTTCGAGCAGGTACTGTCTTTCCATATCCGCAATGCGAGCCTCGAAATCAATTCCTTCCTCCGGCAGCGAAATGCCCGCAGGTGATAAGGGCATTCCCGGGTTGCTGAAATCCGGCAGATGATCGACGCGAATCAGTCGTTCCTGGTCGCTTGCCAGGGCTACCGCTCGCTCCAAGGCGTTTTCAAGCTCGCGGACATTACCGGGCCAGGAATACTCCCGGAGTCTCTCCATGGCCAACGGATCAATGCCATTCACGGGCTTGCCCATCTGCCGCGCAAACTTATGAAGAAAGTGAAGCGCCAGGGGCTCAATATCTTCCTTGCGCTCACGAAGCGGAGGCACATGAATGGGAATGACGCTGATGCGGTAATAAAAGTCCTCGCGGAAGTGGCCAGCGGCTACCATCGACTTCAGGTCGCGATTGGTCACTGCAATCAGTCGCACGTCCACTGGAATATCAGCCGTGCCGCCCAGCGGTCTTACCTTTCGCTCCTGGAGCGTGCGCAGCAGTTTGACTTGCATGCTGAGACTGGTTTCACCAATTTCATCAAGCAGCAACGTGCCGCCGTTGGCGGATTCGATGATTCCCTTCTTGTTTGTATCGGCGCCCGTGAAGGCTCCCTTGCAGTAGCCAAAGAGTTCGCTTTCGAGAAGTGTCTCAGGGAACGCCCCGCAGTTGATGGACACAAAGGGTTTTTCGCGGCGCAAGCTTGCCTCATGAATGGCTCGCGCCACCACTTCCTTGCCTGTTCCGCTCTCGCCCGTAATCAGAATCGTGCTTTGGGTAGGTGCCACGTTGCGGATCGTCTCGAGAATGCTCCGAATCCACGAGCCTTTTCCGACGATGTTATTCTGCGCAAAAACGCGCAGCAGTTCGCGACGTAAATTCGTGTTCTCCTCGCGCAGAGCAATCTCCTCCAGGGCGCGATTGATCACGACCTTGAGTTCATCGATCAGGCGATCCGTCTTGATGACATAGCGGTAGGCTCCCAGGTTCAGCGCCTCAACGGCGCTCGAGACGGTGGGCACGGCGGTGATCAGGATGAATAAGGCCGGACTGCGCGTGTTCTGCGCGTGCTCAAGCAGTTGAATTCCCGTAACATCCGGCATCCGGATATCTGAAATGATGATGTCATAAAAACGCGTTTCAATCTTCCTCTTGGCGGTTTCTCCGGAGGTTGCCGTCTCCACTTCATGCCCCTCTCGCCGGAAGGCAATTTCCAGGAGTTGGCACAGTGATTCTTCGTCATCAATGATGAGCAATCGCGCCATGTTTTTCAGAAATCAGGGAGCTCCGAGGATTAGCTTCCCGTTATGAAAATTCCATGCCACGCACGGTGCTGAGTCAGGTTTTCTTGGAGCTCGCGGGCATTTAGCTCGGAGGGCGCTGGGAGCGGCCTCGCCCACCGCTCTTGCGGCACCTCTTCCAGCAGGGAGCTGAGCCGCAGTGAAGGAAGCAGGTTGAGGCATGGATCGGCCATGCCCCGACACGGTCGTTCCGTCAACTGACCCTCCATCGTCAAGACGCCTTGACTGCCTCCTTCTCCCGAGGCAATTCGATCACGAAGCGCGCGCCCTCTCCCGGTTTGGAAGTTACCTGAATCTCTCCCCCATGACCCTTCACGATTTGGTAGCTGATCGCAAGCCCCAGGCCAGTCCCGTCACGGAAGTGAGAATTAAATGGCTCAAAAACCCTCTTCAACTGTTCCCCAGTGAATCCTGAGCCCGTGTCGGACAGGATGACAGAGATCTTGGTGTGCCATTCCTGAATTTCCGCCGTAAGCCAGCCGCCATTCGGCATGGCCTTCAAAGAGTTGTTGCAAATGTTCCAGAAGACCTGGCGCATTTTATCGGTATCGATTGTCGCCATGACTGGACCGCTTGGAAAGACCCGCCGCACATGACATTGGGGCGTAAAAAGTGGATGGTGTTCCAGCAGGAGAAGCGTCTCATCCAGCAGATTAACCAGATTCACAGTCTGAAACTCAAAGCGTTGCTCGCGAGCATACACCAGAAAATCAGAAACCAGCTTATCCAGGCGGCCTGACTCGCGACTCACGATGTCCATCAGTTTGCTCTGGTCCTCGTTCATCGTGGAGATGGTCTGAAGCAACTTCACAGAGCCAGAGATCGAGGCCAAGGGATTGCGAATCTCGTGGGCAATCGCGGCGGCCATGCGCCCAATGGTCGCCATCCGATCCTTGATCTGACTCTCCTCTTCCCGACGCTTTTCCTCCGTTAAATCCTGAAAGGTATAGATATAACCTACTGTTCCCCGCTCTGGCACGCTCAAGGGGGAAGCGGAAATGCCAAGGATGCGCTCTTCTCCGCTCGGCTGGTGATAGCTGATTTCCCGGCGCATATAGGCAAGGCCTTTTTCCGGAGCGTCTTCGCTGATGACTGTCCCAGATTCGAGTATTGACCCAACCCGCTGGCCCCGAAGCTCCTCGGCCGCGCGACCGAGAATCGCGGCGCCTGCCGGATTCACCACTAAAATCCTTCCCGAAAGATCCGTCGTGATCAGGCCACCGCGCATGCTGTGAATAATATTTTCATTCAGTGCCTGAAGACTTGCCACTTCCCCAGTCTTGTCGCGAAGTTCCTGGCCGGTTCGACGCAGATTTTCGGCCAGGTAGCTGGAGAGATACGCAACAGCAAAAAATCCGAAAAGGCTGGCCAACAGCTTGAATTCAAAGGTCCCAGGATCGGTCTCTAACCCCCCGGGCGTGAGCAGGTGCGTAAGCGCTGGATGCTGCCCCGCGAAACGTGGGTAGAGACTGGACAGATAGCTTAGTTCCAGGACCGATCCCAGGCAGATGAAGCTGAATGCCGCGATCAGAAACGCCTGCGAACGTGACAACACCACGCTCGCCATGATCACAACCAGAAAGTAGAGCGGAATATAATTGCTCTCCAGGTTGCCAGTGATATGAACGATTGCTGTGATCAGAATGATATCTCCGCAAATCTGAACATAGGCTTGAAGCAGAAGGTCGCGGCTGAGTTGGTTGTAAATCAGATAGAACAGGCCCAGCACATACCACAAAATGATGGCCATCGCGAAAGGCTTGATGTAGGTCGAGCTTGCAGGCTGGCCAAGCAACTGACGAAGGGAAAAATCGATAGCAAAAACAAAAGTGATGATAACAAAGCGAATCTTGATGATCCAGGAAAGCCACTGCTGGAGTTGACTAGAAGATTTCATGTCTTGCTGGAAGCATTATATAAACAGTAAATTGCTGAAAACAAGCCATGCAGCGTGCGAGCAGCAGCATCAGAAAGGCCAAGTCCCCTCTTTGGGCGGAATCGGCAATTTTGCATCGCTATAGGTTTAATGTTATCACCATGGCTGTGATAGCATGAGGGAATCTGCTTAAATGCTTCGTTTTTAACAGGTTGCTGAAAACTCTTACAAGCTCTCATTCCGAAGGACCAAAGACGACCAAGATCTAGCAAGTCCTTGATTCAGAGAGCCAGTGTCCTGTCCCAGCCAATTTTTTACAACAACCGCCCTCTCTGAGGGGCAAAGGGGTGGTGAGTGGAGGGATGATCTGGCCCCAAGGTAAATCATTAAACGGGACAGGACACTGGATTCCTCGCCGCGCTCAGAATGGTAGAATTTGGGCAGCGTTTTCAGCAACCTGCCGAGCGCTCGATCTGCTTTCCGCGCGCTAACTCACTGGGGTAGACTTAAGCCATGGATACACCACCTGAAGCCGACCGAATAGCAACTTTGCTCCGCCGGATTCCAGCGGTTGAAGCATTGCTCAATCGTGGGCCGCTCCAGGATCTTGCAAGGCGGCTCGGAAGGCAGCAGGTGGTGAATGCCACTCGGGCGGTGCTGGAAGGCCTGCGGCAAAAGGTCAAGGAGGATTCAAGAACCGCCATCACGCTGGAATCCATTGAAAAGAAGATTCTAGCCGTGGCGCAAGCCGCTGCTGAGCCTTCCCTGCGCCCGGTCATTAATGCCACGGGCGTGATTCTGCACACGAACCTGGGCCGAGCCCCTCTTGCGGGTGAAGCCCTGGCGCATCTGACTGAGATCGCTACGGAATACTCCAATCTGGAATATGACCTGGAACTCGGCGAGCGCGGCAAACGTGACACGCACACGGCGCGCCTGTTTTCCCAGTTGCTCGGTGCGGAGATGACCCTGGTGGTCAATAACAACGCCGCGGCGGTTTTTTTGGCGCTTAACACGCTGGCCGAGGGAGCCGAAGTCATCGTTTCTCGCGGCGAACTGGTGGAAATTGGCGGCTCGTTTCGCATTCCTGATATCTGCGCCAAAAGCGGCGCGGTACTGCGCGAGGTGGGGACCACCAATCGGACACGGGTTGCCGACTATGCAGCCGCCATCAATGAGCGCACCCGCCTGCTGCTTCGCGTTCACCCCAGCAACTTTCGCATTACGGGTTTCACCGAACGGCCGACGCTCCCGGAGCTGGTGGATCTCGCCCGAAAGCACAACCTGCCGTTGATGGAAGACCTGGGCAGTGGCTGCCTGGTTGATCTGGCACCTTTTGGATTGTGTGATGAATCGGTGGTGGGCGAGAGCCTGAAGGCCGGCGTGAATCTGGTCACCTTCAGCGGCGATAAACTCCTGGGGGGGCCGCAGGCGGGCATTTTGCTTGGACAGCGGACCCTTTTGGATCGGATTCGGAAGAATCCACTCTTCCGCGCACTTCGCGTCGATAAACTCACCATTGCAGCCATCGAGGCCACCATCGCCCTCTACTTGCGAGAAGATTACGCCGCCATTCCCACTCAGCGCATGATCCGTGCGTCAGTCGAAGAGATTGCAGAGCGCGCCCGCCGGCTTGGAGAGCGGCTAGGCGCACTTGAAGGGTTTTCCATCAGCCTGCAGGATGGCGAGTCCGCAGCCGGAGGGGGATCAACGCCCGGCCAGTCTCTTCCCACCCGTCTGATTACGGTGACTCACATCACGCGAACAGCCCAGGAGCTGGCAAACGCGCTGAGAAAAAACAGGCCTCCCATCATCGCTCGAATCGAAGAGGGCCGGCTTGTGCTCGATCTGCGCACAGTTTTAAGTCGGGAACAGGAAGAGGAAATTTTTAAAGCTTTTCAACGGTTTTCCGCCAATGTGGCGTGACTAAATCTTCCTCTGTCATTCTGAATGATGTGAAGAGTCCCGGCAATTCGAATCAAAACAAACTCCGCGAACCATCTCAATAACAGTGATTGGTGAAAAGTGATGAGTGACGAGCCAAGCAACCGGAACCTCAGACTGATTTTTTAATTGATGACTCGTCGCTGATCACTGTTTTTTGGTCCCTTCAAAAATCCCCGTACACGTCGATCCCGCGAAAGCAAGAATCACGAGTCCCAACCGCTGCCAAGAACATCGCATCGGCTTTTTCAGTGCGATGGATAGAGGTGATAGAGCATCCAGTAGACCACCACACCGGTGATGGAAACATAAAGCCAGATCGGCAGGGTCCATCGGGCGATCTTCTTGTGTTGGCCAAACCACCCTCGCATCGCGCGATAGAGTGTGACCAACGCCAAGGGAACAATGGCCGCAGCCAGAATGCTGTGGCTTCCGAGCAACATCAGATAAAGAGTCCGGATGATCCCCTGGCCTGTGAAATGGGTCACGCCATGGTGCGCATGATACCAGAGGTAACAGGCAAGAAAGATGCAGGAAGTTGTAAAAGCCGCCAGCATACAGCATTGATGCGCGCGAATCTTTTTCCTGCGAATGGAAATGTAACCGAGCGTCAGGAGAATCGCGCTGGTCCCATTCAGGATTGCATCGAGGGTGGGAAAATCAATCGCAGAAAATATCAATCGAAGTCATCACTTGAAATTTCGTCAATAAACCGGCAGCTTGTCCAACATCATGAGAGCATAAACGAGTGGCAAGTAAATGATGGATGCCAGCAGAACGCGGCGCGCTACCGAATTGGATCGGGAAATGGCAAGCCGTACGCCGTAGTAGACAAACAGAATTCCCAGGATCAAGGCTCCAAAGAGATAGACCTGGCCCGTGCGCCCAGTTAAAGCCGGGATGATACTAATCGGGATCAGCAGAAGCGAAAAGCCCACCACCTGTGTAGCCATGAATCGCCCTTTGTGATCGGCGGGAGGAAGCATCAGGTACCCCGCGCGCGAGTAATCGTGGCGATACATCCAGACGATGGCAGTGAAGTGCGGGAATTGCCAGAGAAACAGCATGAGGAAGAGCACCCAGGCACCAAAGGAGAGGCTGCCGCTCGCCGCGGCCCAACCGATCAGCGGAGGCATGGCGCCCGGCACCGCCCCCACCAGCGTGCAGAATGGAGTTCTTCTCTTCAGCGGAGTGTAAAGCGCTAGGTAGGATAACAGTGTCAGGATCGCCAGCAAACTCGCCAAGGCATTGGCAGTCCAGGCAAGGTAGATTCCGCCCGCGGCCGAGAGCAGAAGTCCAAAGATCAACGCCTCGCGCGCAGTAAGCCTTCCCGCTGGCAAGGGACGATTGGAAGTGCGCCGCATGCGGGCGTCATGGGCCCGTTCCAAGTATTCATTCAAAGTTGCCGTGCCACTCGCCACCAGCAGCGTGCCCAGCAGAGTGTTAAGCAACAGCTTGAAATGCACGGGGCCGGATGCGCCCAGGTAAAAGCCGGCCAGCGCGCTCATCACCACCAGAAAATTGACTTCAGGTTTGGTCAACTTCCAATAATCGGAAAGCTTCTGGGAAAACCCGAAGGATGAAGCCGGTGGAGTTATTTTTTGCGAGTTGTCGATGGAACAGCTCATAATGAGCGGTTTACAATGCTAATCGCTTTCTGAAAAAACTGGCCTGCCGTTACGAGCCTTTTCGTCTGTCGTTCTGGTCATGAGCACCGCCAAGCTGAAGAATTCATTGTGCTCACAAAATGTTGCCACCCGTTGATTGTTCGTCACCTTAGGGTTCTCAGAATGCCATGAGGCAGCGTTTTTCAGCAACCCGACCGAGTTTCTCCGCCGAAAGGCTATCTTGTTTCGTCGTCTTTGGCAATTCTCGCAGGCCAAGGGATTGTGATTTCTTAGTTTACCGGCTCAGTCCGTACCCTGTAAAGGTTATTGACCATCTCAA
>Ga0070741_10020425_pt1 | contig 10435 bp, 9 predicted proteins | sample Coa_R1_4_FD_66440 | JGI IMG/M metagenome (GOLD analysis project Ga0070741, IMG submission 66440) | Surface soil microbial communities from Centralia Pennsylvania, which are recovering from an underground coalmine fire - Coalmine... | ecosystem: Environmental > Terrestrial > Soil > Unclassified ... | reverse complement strand
CGCGGCCGCCTGCGCTCGGCTTTTATCCCGGGAACCGATGAATACTCGCGCCCCCGCAGCAGCAAAGCGCAGAGCCAGCCCGAAACCCTCGGCGCCGGTGCCTCCGACGATAGCTATGGTTCGCATGAAGGACCCGCCGGCCTGATTGGGTGCGGCTCTGTCTCACACATGATTCAAGTGCGGCGCGGCTGTGCCGGAAAACCCCGCGAAAAACGAGCCAAGCCGAATAGTGGATCGACTTTCGCTCGTTCCAGAACCAAGTCTGCCACCCTCTCGCCCACCGCCGGGCCATGCTTGAAAGCGTGGCCGGAGCCGCCGCCTGCAATCCAGACATTCCCGGCTTGCGGATGCCGGTCAATGATGAAATCATGGTCCGGGCTGTTCTCATATTGGCACACCCGGCTTTCAATCAGCGGCGCATCCTTGAGGGCTGGAAAGCGGAACGCCAGGTATTTGCGTGCGGCCGCAATGCTTTCTGTCCGGACAACGCGATCGCCGCCAGTCGGATCGAAACAATCGCCTCTTGTATCGTCCGCCAGCTTGAACCCGCGGGCATTCGGGATCCCGTACATCATTGGTTGGCCGTGGTCGATCCAGACCGGCAACCGCCCCTCGCTGAAGCGGTCATCGCCGGCAGGCGCGCCGAAAAAGAACACTTCCTGGCGCGTCGGGACGATGCGATCGCCGACGGCCTGCGGAAAAAGTTGGCCCAGCCAGGGCCCGCAAGCGAAGACGTATGCATCCGCAACCAAGCTCGACCCATCCGAGAGAACGACCTCCTGCATTTCTCCGCCCCGGATAGCGCCCGGACGCGCCAGTAGCTGCCTGTATTCGCCCCCTTCCACCAGAAAGCCCTCGAGAACCGCCCTGCAAGCCTCGCGCGCCGAGAGATAGCCCGCGTCTCTTTCGAGAATCGCCCATTTTACGCCCTCGAAATTGATCTGCGGGTATCGCGCTGCCGCCTCTTTCGCCGTCAGCTCCTCCACGTCAACGCCAGTCTCCCTCAGAACCGGCAAGGCTGCCCGTTCGTAATGGTCGTCTTGCGGCGCCATCCACAGAACCGAAATCTGATGGTACAGCCGGCGGCTCCATTTCTCCTCATGCGCCCGCCACAGATCCAGAGAGCGGCGCGCCATCTCGACGTAGACGCGGTCAGGGCCGTAGGTGGCGCGAAGAATGCGAGTTTCTCCGCCCGAGCTGGCCCGCGAATTGCCAGGACCCCAGGCGTCAACGAGCATCACCCAAACGCCTTGGCGAAGCAGGTGCAGCGCCGTCCAGCCGCCGAAAGCGCCGGCGCCGACAACGACCGCCGATTTTCGCCGGCGCATCCCAAGGCTGGTTCTTCGCTTCAAAGCCATTCCCTTCAGGCTTGTACCATGATACAGGCGGCATGGCAAAGGCGCCGTTGGCGGCCCTTACCCTCGGATTTTTCTTTGCCGGATCGGAGCACAAATACAGGTGCGCCCCGAGGGCCTGGCGTTCATCTATATCGGGGTATGGCCGGATCCCTTACAACACGCATCCGGCGCCTGACGCGCGCCGACCATCAGGCCCTGCTTGGAATGTACCGGCGATTTGAACCCTTAGGCGTCGCGGCCGGCCTGCCGCCACGAAATGAGCAAGCCCGGCGCGAGTGGATCGAGCGCTCGCTGGAGCACGAAATCAACTTCGGAGCTTTCTCCCCGAATGGCGAACTGGCGGGGCACTGCTTTCTGGCTGCCGATGGACCAGGGTCCGCCGAAATGGCCGTTTTCGTTCATCAGGATTTCCGCAACCAGGGCATGGGCAGGCAGCTTATAAACGCGGCCATTCAAGAAGCGTGCCGGAAACACATCCAGAGAATCTGGACCATGACTTCGGCCGACAATCTGGCGGCGTTGGCTGTGCTGAAGCGCTGCGGGTTCCAGGCGCGCCGAGGTCCCGTAACAGCCTTCGACCTGGAACTCGAACTCGAGCCCTCCTGCGCCGGGACCGCCCCGGAATGGAGGAACTGACGACGCCGGCGCAACCGGACGGGACTCTCTATAAATTGCCTTCTTCAAAAAAAATCACCGGGCGGCCCTGTCGAAGCAGCCGCCCGGCGCGCGCACTATGCTTTTTTGAAAGGAGACTCAGTTTATATACACGAACTCGTTCAGGTTCAGGATGACGTCGCACAAGTCGGTCAGCGCTGCGGTTTCCGGGTCCGATTTGACTGCTGCGCTCTCGTCCGTCTGCTGCGCCTTCTTCGACTGGTGGTAGGCGAGCTGTTTTTCCAGGAACTTCAAATTGCCTTGTAGCTCGCTCGGCGTCGGATCCCGGCTGAGAGCGATGTTATACGCTCTCTTCACCTGAGCCGCTTTGTCTGCCCCCGCCTCTTGCTCCACCCGCTGCGCGAAATACTTCGCTTGCAGCAGCACGAACTCGTTGTTCATGAGTGTGAGGGCCTGCGTCGGCACCGTAGTCACGGTTCTCGCCTCGCAAGTGACATTCACATCGGGCTCATCCAGAACGTCGAACATCGGATACTTCATGCCGCGTTTCCAGTAAGAGTAAATGCTGCGCCGCCAGGTAGAGGGCTCTTCCTTGGTCAGCACCCATTTCCCTTGACGGAATCCCTCCCGCACGCTCTTGGGAATCGAGGGGAAGAACGGCGGCCCGCCGGCTTGCAGGTTGAGCTGCCCGCTCGCCGACAGGATGATATCTCGGATGATGTCTCCTTCCAGACGGTTTAGCGGGAACCTCCACAGATACGTATCAGTAGGATCTTTACGGAGATCTTCGGCGTCATAAAAGGCCGACGCCATCTGATACGCCTGCGACGTCATGATCAGCCGGTGCATTTTCTTGATGCTCCAGCCTTGCCGCACGAACTCGGTGGCCAGCCAGTCGAGCAATTGCGGGTTCGACGGAGGGCTGCCGAGCTTGCCGTAATTGCTCGGAGTGCTCACGATTCCCTTGCCGAAGTGATGCTGCCAGATGCGGTTGACCATGACGCGGGCGGTGAGCGGATTCTTCTCCGAAGCGATCCATTCAGCCAGGGCGCGGCGGCGGCCGCTGGTCACCCGGCCGTCGGCCGGCTTGATCGAGACGGGGGGTGGATTATCCGGATCGATCAGCACTTTTATAAAGCCCGGCTCGACCACCGGCGCCTTCTCGTCGTCGGCGACCACTTGGCCATTGGCGCCGAAATGGACCTTCGGCGGCTCGTAGTTGTCGCCTGGATCGGGAATGTATTTCCCCGTACCCCAGTTGGGCCGGTTGCCTTTGCCAGGCAGCGGTTCGTCGCCAGGGCCGTCCGGCGTGAATCGATAGTCGCCGTCCCGAATGCCTTCAGCAATCGGAATCGGAGGCGGCATCTGCTTTTCGAGCGCAGCGATTTTATCCAGCAGAACCTGCCGTTTCGCCGTATCTTCATCGTTCAGCTTCATCAGGCGGCGCCGGTAGGCTGCTCCGTTGAAGGCGGCTGCCGCGGCTGCATCGGGATCTTCCAATCCGTGCAGGAACTGAGCGGCGATCAGCTTTTGCCCCGGGGTCCGCTTGTCCTCAGGCGTGTGCACCGCCACTTGGATGTCCTCAGGGTAGCTCTTCAGCATCTCCTCGAACCGTTTTTCCTTGTACGGCTTCTCGATGCGCGCGATTTCAATCCGCAGAGGAGTAATCTGATCCTGGATTTCCTTCACCTTCTTTTCATACGCAGCCGCCTGGTCAGGAGGCGCCAGCGGGAAGTCGTAGTTTACGAAGGGGAAGAACATCGCCATCATGCGGTAATAATCCATGCGCCCGATAGGATCGAACTTGTGGTCATGGCACCGGGCGCAGTTTACCGTCAAGCCCAGGAACCCCCGCGACGTGGTCCCGATCATGTCGTCGAGATACTCGTAGCGATAGTATGGATTGTCCTTCTCGCGGAAGCGCACCCGCGGCCCGACACGGTTGAAGGTCGTGGCGATCAGGCTGTCGTAGGTGGGATGATCGACTTCATCCCCGGCAAGCTGCTCGATGATGAACTGATTGTACGGCTTGTCCTCATTGAAGGCCTTAATCACGTAATCCCGATAGCGCCAGGCGTTTTCGAAGTCTCGATCGTGCTCATAGCCGGAACTATCGGCGTAGCGCGCCACATCCAACCAGTGCCGCGCCCATCGCTCCCCATAGTGCTCTGAGGCGAGCAAGCGGTCGATCAGCTTCCCCCACGCATCGGGCGATTTGTCGTTGACAAAAGCGTCGACCTCCTCCGGCGGCGGCAGCAGGCCCGTCAGGTCCAGGTACGCCCGCCGGATCAGCGTGCGGCGGTCCGCCATCGGAGCCGGCGTCAGACCCTTCGCGTCCATCTGCTTCTTGAGAAAAGCGTCGATCGGGTTGGCGCTCCAGCGCGGATCGTTCACTTCGGGAACCGGGTAGCGCACCGGCCGCTGGAAAGCCCACCACTCCCGGTCCTTGGCAGTGATCACGCGGTCGAGATTGGCGGGCTTTTTCGGCAGGCTGTTGTACAGCGCCACCATGTCCACGCTCTTGTCCCACTGCGCCCCGCTGTCAATCCAGTCTTTGATGATCTTGATTTCCTTGTCCGTCAGCGGCTCGCCGTTGTAGGGCATGCGGGGATCTTCCTGCGCGGTAATCCGCCGGTAGACGTGACTGTGCTCGGCATCGCCGGGGATGATCACCGGCCCGTGCATGCCGCCCTTCTTGGCCCCTTCCGGGGTTCGCAGGTCCAGGTTCGCCGATAGAGTCGCCGAGCCGTGGCACTGCATGCATTGAGCCAGAATGGGCGCGACGTCACGGGAAAACGAGATGCTCGGCGTCTGGCCCGCTGCGTTTAGTGAAAAGAGAAAAAAAGGAATAAGAAGCGCGAATAAGCAACCGCGCACGTCTGTGCAGAGCACGCGCCTCGTATGCATATGCCACCTCCCAAAATGCGGGCGCTTTACGAGAATGCGCTCTGTAAATTTTGTTACCGCCGCGATGCCGCGAAGTCAATAGGATATTATTGATATCTAGTTATCAAAGTCAATATTCTCAGGCGTCTGTTGACTAAGTCTTGGCCGGATGTAAAGAAGTTGTTGAGAATGCAAAGAGATTGTTGAGACCCGCCGCCGGCCTGCTCAGAACCGTGTGTTATAGTGAGGCGTTTCGAGAGCGCGTACACCCCTTCGGTTGGGGTTTGAGTCATGGATGCAGGCCAAATCCGGCGTATCGCGGTCATCGGCGCGGGTCAAATGGGACCCCAGATCGCCATGCTGGCGGCGCTCGGCGGCTATGCGGCGGCGCTGCACGACATCTCGGAAGTCCAGATGGAAAGAGCGTTTGCCGAAAATCGCCGGCGGCTGGAAAAGCAGGTCTTGCGCGGCAAGCTGGCCGCGGAGGAAATGGAAGCCGCGCTCGGCCGGCTGCGTCCCGCGATGACCTTGGAGGAAGCCGCCGGGGCGGCCGATTTCGTCATCGAGGCGGTAGTGGAGCGCCTCGAGGAGAAGCGGAAAGTCTTCGCCAATCTCGATTCGATTTGTCCGGCTCACGCAATTCTCGCCACTAACAGCTCGTATATCGGCAACTCCCGGCTGGCGGCCGTCACCCGCCGTCCTGAAAAAGTGATCAACATGCACTTCTTTTTTCCGCCCTTGGTGATGCGGCTGGTGGAAGTCGTCAAGGGCGAGAAGACGAGCGAAGAAACAGTCGGGGTCACCGCCGATCTCGCCCGCCGCATGGGCCGCGAGCCGGTGGTGCTCCGCAAGGAGCTTCCGGGCTTTTTGGTAAACCGGATTTTGCGGGCGATTCAGTCGGAAGCCTACTACCTGCTCGAAAACGGAGTCGCCGGCTTCGCCGACATCGACAAAGCAGTGGAGCTGGGGTTGAACTTTCCGATGGGCCCTTTCAAGCTTGCCGACTTCAGCGGCCTCGACGTGGGCTATTACAGCCGCATGGATCGGTACCGGGAAACCGGCAATCCGGCCGAGCAGCCGCCTGCTGCTCTGAGAATTCGCGTGGAGCGCGGGGATCTGGGCCGGAAGACCGGCCGGGGCTTTTACGATTACTCTGTCGATCCCCCGGCGCCTACCGAAGATTGAGCCCTCCATAGCCATGCATCCGGCAGCGGCACAAGGACTGCGCCTCTGGCCGAAATCTCTTTATCCGGAAACGTACCAAAATGTTTTAATGTGCCGAACCTCGCAGCGGGCGCCTTGCAGGCAGACCAGCGCCGGAAACGCGTCGGAATGGATCATCTCCGGCTATTTTTTCGCCGCCCCGATGTATGGAACAGGCCGGATTTAATTTCCGTATTTGGTCTGTAAGATGTTGGTCTTTAATAAGATAGGTCTCCACATGCCACTGTTGCCATGTTTGGCAGACGGCGTGCTGCCGCTCGGGGTGCATGGCGCTCGCACTAACGGTAATGATCCCGGGTATTTTGGCGTTGCTGGTTTTCATCACGCTGATCCTCTCCCTGGTCGGGCCGCTGCACCGGGACGGCCGCATGCGTTAACTCTCCACTCCCTGCGACCGGGTTTTCTCGGGCGTCTCTCATCAGACGTTTGGTACTCCATTACTACGACCACGGTGGTAGGTGTATTAGCCGAGAGACAACCGCAGAAGTCGCGTGTTAGAGTACTGCGATAGGGAGAAGACGGTGCCCGCAAGTCTCGCAAGAGTTCTTCTGGTGGACGATGATGCTCAGTTCTTCGAAGAAGTGAAGAGCCGCCTGCGCACCGAGCGGGATATCATCATAGGCTGGAGCCGCACGCGCGCCCTCGAAGACGTCCCCGATGACGAATATGCGCACGCCGACGTCGTGATGACCGATTCCGACAAGCACGGCCCGGAGCTTGCTGACACCGTGTCGCGGGTTAAATCCCGTTTCCACCACCTGCAATTTCTCATCCTGGGATCGGCCGAAGACGACACGGTCACCATGATCTTGCTCGAATCGGGAGCGCGCGGTTACCTGGATTTGCAGACCTCGGGCGAGAACCTGGCTTCGGCGATCCGGCGGCTGGCGTCGGGAGGCACCTGGGTGCCCCCGCACATCCTGGCGCGATACATGGACCTGATCCAAATGGTTGAGTTTCTGCCCAAGACCGGCGCGGAAAACGATCCCTGGGCGCAATTCACTGCGCGCGAACAGCGCGTACTCACCTTGATGGCCTGCGGGCGCAGCAATAAAGAGATTGGGAGAGTCATTGGCGTGGACGAAACTATCGTCTCCTCCACGATACACCAGCTCATGCACCGCACGGGCGCGGTGAACCGCCCCAGCCTCATTGCCTACTACTTATACCATAAGCTCTTCCGCGGCGAAAGCCTGCCCGCCATGGACGCGGAAAAAGTCCTCGAAAATTAGAGCTTCCCGTTAAATAGCGGCCAGCACGCCGCGCAAGTACCCGAACGACTCCGCCATGCCGCGAACGGGATGTTCCGCCTCCGCTTCGTATTCGAGCGCGGCGAGCTGGGTAAAGTGGATTTCCCTCAGCACGCGCAGCATGGCCACGACGTCCAGCACGCCCGTACCCACCGGGACGTTGTGCGGCTCAACATCCTGGGGCCCTTGGGGAGCGGCCAGGTCCTTCAAGTGCACTCCGTACAGCCGGGGAGCGCACTTGCGCAGCGCATCCACCGGATCGACGCCCAGCAAGAACGTGTGGCCGACATCGACGCAGCAGCCGATGCGGCTGTCAAGCCCGCGGACGGCGTCAAACACACCCAGGGGAGACGGCCACACTTTGTCGCGCGGGCCGTGGTTGTGAATCGCCACCTGGATGTCCATTTCTTTGACGGCTTTCTCGACTGCTGGTAGAGCGGCCCGTTCGGGTGAAATCGTCGCCACCGGAACGCCCAGATCCTTGGCGTACTGCAAAGCATGCCGGATCTGCGCTTCGTCGTTTTTCAGGTAGATGACCCCGACGCCCATAATCTTCACACCGGCGTCTTCCGCTTTTTTCTTCGCCGCCAGGCGTTCTTCGCGCGTCGAGGAAAGCGGCAGATGCACGTCTTTCAGCGAGATGTATTCGATGCGGATGCCCTTCAACTCCTCCAGCGTTCTCTCATACGTCAGCTTGCGCGTCGTGTACGAGGTGAGGCCGATCTTCAGGCCATGAAACGCCGGAGCGGGCGGCTTCATAGCCCAGTTTTGGCCCGCGGCGGACATGGCTCCGCCGGCGCCTAGAACAGCGAGTTTGAGCGCCTCCCGGCGTCTCATTTTCTGATCCCCGACGTTGGTGTGCATCTAATTGCCTCCATCAAGCCCGGGTTACGGTGGGCAGATCCCGGGTTTCATGCAGTTTCATCGAGCGGCGGGCTTCGGCCACCACGGCCAAAAACCGGCGGGCGTTCTCTTCCACGACTTCCAGATTGCCCATCGCCAGCGCCTGGGCGTTGACCATCTCCGATCCGACGGCCACCGCCGAGGCGCCAGCCCGCAGAAAGTCAGCCGTATTTTCCAAATTGACGCCGCCGGTGGGAACCATCTCCACCTGAGGCAGCGGCGCCTTGAGCGCCCGAATGTACTTCGGTCCCCCGACGTTGCCGCAGGGGAATACCTTCACCAGGTCAGCCCCCGCATCCCAAGCTGTAAGCACTTCCGTAGGAGTCAGGGCGCCCGGAATAACCACTTTCGAATACCGATGGCAGATTTCAATCGTAGGAAGCCGCAGCGTTGGAGTGACGAAAAACTCAGCTCCGGCCAGCATGCAGGCTCGCGCGCTCTCGGCGTCGAGCACAGTGCCCGCACCCAGCGTGAGCCGGTCGCCGAACTGGTCGGCCACCTGTTCCAGAACTCGCAGAGCGCCCGGCACGGTCATGGTGATTTCCACCGCCCGGATGCCGCCCCGGTAAATCGCTCCCACAGCCTGGATCGCAGCCTCAGGACTGGAGGCGCGCACGATCGGCACCACACCGATGTCCAGAATGAAGGATAATGTCTTAGACTTTGCCATATCATCTTGAGTATCGCCGATAAGCTATCAGGCGCGGAGGTTCGGATGCAACCTAATTTGCTCGCCAAATCGCCGTTGCAGGAGCCGGGAGTATATCCCATTGTCAAGCGCGGAAGCGGCCTCAAACATCTTTCTTTCACCGTTGTCCAAATGGGTCCGGCTTTGCGGGAATATTCCGCCGAAAGCGGAGAGGAGGAATTGGCCCTGGACTTTTATCCCGGCCAGGTCCGTGTCGAAGCGCAATCTCCGCAGGGAAATATCGAACGCACCACCCGCTTGCGGCGGTCGCTGAAGGAAGTGGGAGAAATGTTGTACCTCCCGTCCGGATCGCGCTTCCGGATCACTCTGCTCAGCGACAACGCCCGGGTGGGAATCGCCGGATCCCTGGGCAAGCCGGGAGTCCCGCCGGTGTTTATTTCCCAGGATCAGGTGATGAGCAAGAAAGTGGGAAAACCGAGCTGGCTGCGCACGGTTCATACGCACATCGGCGACAACGTCAACGCCGCGCACCTGATCGTGGGGGAAACGGTGAACGACCCGGGAAACTGGTCCTCAAGCCCGCCGCACAAGCACGACCGCCACGCGCCGCCAGCGGAAGTACCTATGGAAGAGGTATACTTTTTTCAGGTGGAGCCGCGCGGGGGGTTCGGGTTTATGCGCGTCTACACCGACCCGGCGGACCCAGAACCTTTCGATTGCGTTTATACCGTCGAGGACGGGGATACCGTTCTGATTCCCAAAGGCTATCACCCCGTAGCGGCGTTTCCGGGTTATACTCTGAACTACACGTGGGCGCTGGCCGGCGAAGGCCGTGTTTACGGCGCCTGGACGGACGACCCCCGGCACACCTGGATTAAGGATAATTAGCCCATACCGGCGGCAGGATCCTGCATGGAGAGAAAGTACAGGCAGCGGGGATACCAGGACGACGACAGCGAGCGGCGGGCGGAAAAGCCCAGTCGTCCCCCGGGCCCGCGGGAAACGATCGGGCCGCGCCTGCCTCAATTCCCGGCCCGCGTCACCGTAGCCCGCTGCGCCAACTGCGGAACACTGCTTCCGAAAGATTTTGATCCCAAGGGGCAATGCCCGCGCTGCGGATTCGAACTGCATTGCTGCAAGCAGTGCGTCCACTTCGATACCTCGGCGCGGTGGGAGTGTACGCAGCCCATTCCGGCACGCATTGCGCGCAAGGATGCCCGGAATGACTGCGCATTTTACGAGATTCGGATGTCGAGCGAGCGGGAGACGACATCCGGCCGCGGCCCTTCCAGGCCCGATGATCCGCGCCAGGCGTTCGAAAACTTGTTTAAAAAGTGACGACGTGTCTCTGGTGTGCTGGCAGTGCCCGCCGCGTCCCTCTTAACACCAGCTGCCCCTGGGCAAGTTCAGACTGTTTCGCCGCGCGGCTGTCCTCCTCCGCATATTCCCAGGCGGCTGTTGTGCCAACCTTCGCTTCTCCCCGGCCGTGATGCACGCCGTGCCGGAAACCAGCGATGGGTTCTGCACGTCACGTAATATGGTTCACCCCT
>Ga0070741_10020424_pt1 | contig 10436 bp, 13 predicted proteins | sample Coa_R1_4_FD_66440 | JGI IMG/M metagenome (GOLD analysis project Ga0070741, IMG submission 66440) | Surface soil microbial communities from Centralia Pennsylvania, which are recovering from an underground coalmine fire - Coalmine... | ecosystem: Environmental > Terrestrial > Soil > Unclassified ... | reverse complement strand
CCGATGGCGACGTTCGAAGACGGCAAACAGATCTGTCGGGAGAAGATGATCGCGTAATTTGATCTGACAGACAGAACCGGAGAACCGGGTAACTGTCAGATCGGGTCGTGACTACTACACCTAAGCCACACAGTGGCTTCAGTAATCTTCTCCTGTTGGTGCTTCATGTAGGTGTTCTGTTAATTTCTCTCTGGGTTCACCCGGTGAGCTTTACACCTGCTGACAGGGCGCTGCCCCATACTTCCTTGTGACGCCTAAAAAGTTGCTGGAACTCACGAGTCGTCGATTAATTGCCGAGCTGCGCCGCTGTGGTGCGGCGGCGTTCAGCTCAATTGAAACGCTCTTTGGGACGCCCGAAATGACCGCTTGAAGTCGACAGGTGGCGGTAGGTAGCACGCCATCATTGAGACGCGGGCTGCGCAGAGTGCGTTCCGACGCGCAATCCGGTGCACGACGGTGCAAACCGTTGCAGGTGGCAGCGGGGACTCTATCGCCATCTTAAGGGCCATTGGTCGCGTGTAGCGGGCATGTCGCGTGACCGGGAAGGTGCTTGCTGAGATGGCGCCTGCATAGGCAGGGCTTTAAATCCGCTTTGGCTCTGATCTGCGCCAGAAGGGAGGCCGCTTCGGGATAGTCGTTGTCCCTGTTTGCCTTCCGTAGGAGCGGGATCGCACGGTCGGGCCTTCCGCCATCGATCTCCGCTAGAGCCAGACTGTATAGGGCCTCTTCGCGGCCATATTGAGTCACGCAACGACTCTGCACGGCGCGCCGCAAGATAAGTCTTGCAGACGACAAATCTCTGCGTACGCCGATACCGTGAAGGTAATCGTATCCCGCGTCCAGGGCGGCATCACCGTCCCCCATCTCAGTGGCTCGCAGAAACCACCGATGAGCGAGCTTGAAGCTCCCTTGCCTGCGGTATTCTGCTGCCAGGTTGGCGACGGCGATAGGCTCCCCCCGTTCGGCAGCGCGGCGATCCCACTTAATGGCAAGGGCGCCATCGCGACGTACGCCTTTCCCGACGCCGTACGCATAACCTAGGGAAGCAGCGGCGGTACTGTCGCCATCCTCGGCCGCCCGCTGTAGGAGGCGAAGCGCATATGCGGAATTGCGCCGCACGAGAGAGCGGCCTTGCCGATCCTGAATGCCATCCAGGAGGGTCAGACCCAGATCCCTGATGGCGGCTATGTCTCCAGTGGTCGCACGCCGCCGCAGGCGCGCCACCCTACGGCTCCAGTCGATCTTTCTCACTCGCATGGCCTTCCGACCTTCCTCCCACATGGGATCTCAACCGACACGAATTATAGCCCTATCCTTCACGCGCCGGATTGCGAAGGTCGGAGCCGGTTCAGCATGCAACATGCGAGAAGGTGCTACTTGGGTGGTTTTGCAGGATAGACTAGCGGCAGCTCACGTCAGACACTGCACGCATGTCAGGTAGCCCGTGCGTCCAGTGCCGTGTTTCTCCCGAGATCAAGGCGCGCTTGCATGCCGCAGCCCAGCATCGGGGGGTCACGGAATCGGTCCTGCTGAAACGGCTGGTCGAATCGGCGCTGCTGAGCTCGGGAGTGGCAGCTTCGCATGCCGTCGAACCGGTCGAACCAGTGGCACGTAATGCGCGGGTCTTCGTGCGGCTACGACTGGAGGATCACGTGCTGCTGCGGGAGCGCGCGGCGAGTCCGAGATGGCTACGGCGACCTACGCCTCTATTGCGCTGAGGACGCATCTGCGCGGCGTGGGTCCGCTCCCGGACCGCGAGCTGCTTGAGCTCAAACGATCGGTGGCGGAGCTCGGGGCGATCGGCCGCAATCTCAATCAGATCGCGCGCGCGGCGAACCAGTCCGGACGGTTTGCCGGCCCGAGCAGCCAGGACCTGCAAGCGCTCCTGCGTGCCTGCGTGGGTTTACGCGACCACGTTAAGCAGCTGATTCGAGCGAATACCGTCAGTTGGGAGACCGGTCATGTCGAAGCGTCGAATCATTGACCTGCGGGAAACGCAATCGCCGCTGCTCGACGTAGCGAGCTACGGGCGGCGCGGACCGGCGCACTGGGCGCTGACTAGGCTCGAGATCGAGCATGTCTCCCGTACCGTTCGGCGCGTGCCGGAGGTAATCGTCAAGGTCTCCGGTGGTGCACGCAGCGTCCGGGGCGTCGCCGCGCATCTCGACTATATCGGCCGGGAGGGCCGAGGGGAGGTGCGGACCGACGACGGGGACCGGCTACAGGGGAGGGGGTTCGAGAAGGCGCTCCTGGAAGATTGGGACCTCGACCTGGACGAATACCGGCGACATACACAGCGCGCAATCTTGGCGGGGCGGAAACCACCCAAGCTGGTCCACAACCTGGTGTTCTCAATGCCGAACGGTACGCCGCCGGAGAAGGTGCTGCGGGCCGTGGGGGACTTTGCGCGTGAGAAGTTCGCGCTGAAGCACCGATACGCGATGGCGCTGCACGTCGACCAGGGGCACCCGCATGTGCACCTGGTGGTCAAGGCCGTCAGCGAGCAGGGTGCCCGGCTCTACATCCGGCCTCACACGCTCCGCGAATGGCGCCAGGCCTTCGCCCAGTATCTTCGCGACCTCGGCGTCGAGGCCAACGCCACGGAGCGCGCGGTTCGAGGAGAGAGCCGGACGACAAAGCGCGACGGCATCTACCGCGCGATGCTGCGGGGGCAGTCCACGCATATACGGGCACGTGTCGAAGCCGTCGGCGGGGAACTCGCGGCAGGCGCGCTCAAACCTGACCCTGGGCAGCGCTTGCTGCTCGAGACCCGTCGGGCAGTGCTCGACGGGTGGCGCGGCTTGGCAGACCACCTGGAGGAAGATGGCAATCGCCAGCTCGCCGGAATTGTCCGGCGCTTCGCGGAAACGATGCCGCTACCGTTGACCGAGAAGGAAAAGATGGCGCGTCAGATAGGGATGCTTATCTGGACCCACAGATCCAGGGAGCGAGCTCCGACCCTATGAGGCAAGCAAGCTCCGGCCGGCAAGCTCATCGGGGCGCCGCGCGCCTCTCTGCGGCTCCCAGCCATTTGACGGCGTCACTCCCTCCGAAGCCAGTCGTCCGCGAGGCCGTCAGCGAGCGGATGTCGACAGCCCGTAGGGAGATCATGTGGAGTTGCAGACGACCACCAAGGTCCTACAAACGGAGGGCCACAAGGACATTGCGAACACCGGTTTGACGTCGCAGGCCGTATGCGCCACCTATCGCGGTTCGTAAGCGCGAATAACATTGGGGAGGCTGACCTCTCTTCGAAGCGCCGTCCGTCGGTTTATCGTTGAGAGTCGGACTAGCAAGTATTAGAATGCAAAGAACAGGTCCGGGGGAGGCCCCGTGGCCGTAGCTCGTCAATATCTCGAAGAGGAAGGCCTGATGCTCGCAAATGCCCCGGAACCGTTGGGCAATCTAGAGCCACTACGACTTCTCTTCCTTCTTCTGCAGGGCAATTCCGCCGGCATTCCAGAAACCCTAAAAGAGCAGGCATTGCTCATCATCGAACAAGCGCAGCGAGTCGCCCGAGACCCGCATGCAATAGACGAGCACACGCTGCCAGAGGCAATCGCTCTCGCGTTCGCGATGCGCACCAGCCAAGCGCTCGCGCAGGATATTGGCCAGATTCAGGGCCTTGAGAGCATTGATCGCGCTCGGGCAACCAGGACGCTCGAGCATCTCAATGCCGCATTTATTGGTTGACACCAACCTTCGGTTACTACAAGGCCGCCTGCAGTCGCTTGACGACACGGCCTACTTTGATACGCGAATAACAAATTACGTTCGCGCACTGCGCGACATCATCCCCCAGCTCTTATCCGCCTCGCCACCGATTGCAAATGAATTGAAGCATTTCGTCGCGCGTCAGATCTGGCTCGCGACTGAGTTTGTCGCCGGTAGCACAATGCGGCTGCAACCGTATGAGGCAATCTATGGATTGAAATGCGCCACGCGGGAATGGCTTAAGCAAGAACCTCTGATCGTAACGGCACTCATTCAGGAGCCGAATTTCTACTTCCAAGGCGTGCACCCAACTTTCAGGAAGTTGGCGCAGGAGGGATTGGGAGTCACGGACGAAATCGTCCAGATCCGCTTGCCTGAAATCTATAGGCAGAAGCCGCTGTATAGCATCGCCCTGTATCACGAGCTCGGTCACTTCATCGATACGACTTACAAGGTTACAGAAACGGTACTAGCACTAGCGCCTGGTATCTCGCTGCCGGGAGTGTCCGGGCCGCCGGCGCCGGTCGATGCGCAAATGCGCTTCAATCATTTGCGTGAGTACTTCGCTGATCTCTTTGCTGCGTGCTATTGCGGGCGAGCAATAAAGCAGTTCCTGGAGGGCATCGCGCCCGACGCCGCGGCCAGCACATCCCATCCGGAAAGCTATCACCGATACCAGGCGATTGAGGCGCTAGTGTCGAGTAAGGCGCATGGGGTAGTGACCGCCTTTAACCAGGCGCTGACGGCGCGGCGTCTACCGACTCTTAACCTCCGCTACCGACCCGTTGAAGTGAGCGGCCCGTTTAAGGCGATTCGACCGGTGAAGATTGGTTCGATCGAAGAGGTGCATGGAATCCTAGGCTCCGCCTGGGAATTCCTCGATAGCGCTGCCGACCAGGCCCAGGACCCGTGGAATCGCATGGCTCCCGGAGAAGTGGAGCGTGTCGTGAATGACTTGGTCGAAAAGTCGATCCGCAACTGGATGATCCGAGAGAAGTGGCATGCATCTACTTCATCGTGAAGAACTAACCAGTTCGCTGCATTCAGGTGATCCTGATTCGCTCTTTATAGAGCCGATTCTGGACGAAGACTGCCAGATTGGTGCGACCACCATTGACTTGCGCTTGGGCTATGACTTCCTCGTGTCAATCATGACGCGGCGGCCGTCGGTTGACCTGTCATATGACGATCACTCATATCGCCGGATCGGTTCTCATTTTCAGGAGACCCGCCGCGATCTCGGTGACAGTTTTGTCTTGTACCCGAATCAAATCGTGCTCTCTACAACGCTAGAGTACATTGCGCTACCGCGGGACGTGTTTGCGGATGTTGCGACACGAAGTAGTTTCAACAGGCTCGGCATACAGGTCGCGAATTCCCTCCAGCCGGGCTATCGAGGCTGTGCATCGCTCGAATTGTGCAATCACGGCCACACGCCAATCGAGTTGGTGGTAGGAAGCCGAATAGTCCAGGCTCGCTTCTACCGTCTACCAAACGAGCACGAATATCTGCGTCAGGGACTTCCGCGAAAGTATCTCGCGAATGTCCGCCCGCTCGTGGCCCAAACCGACGGCGATGAAGAACTCGAGCGCCTCGCAGATATTCGTGAGCGTCGCGATGCTGCTGGGGAGCACTCGTGACCCTCAAGCCTTCCTTTCTTTTGCAGGTCGCCTTTTCGCGAGCCGCACGTACGTCGATTTAATCAGCTCGTCCATTACCGTTGCGGCTTCCGGACTCAAATTCGGGTCGGAATGGACGAAAGCAGACAGCTGAGCGAGCGGGTCAGCGGTACGGATCGAGGCGCCGTGCACGAATTCTGCGAGATTTAGGCCTGACCAAGCGGCTAGTAACGCAAGGCTGTCCGCATCAGGTCGTTTCCCGGATGCCATTCGGCTGAGCGTTGAAGGGTGGACTTTCGCAGCCTCAGCCAGCTCTTTCCAGGTCATTCTCTGGGCGAGCCGCGCACCGTCTAGGGCCTCATACAGCTTCTCCACGTCTAGACCTGCTTCTATATCAGTCACTTACAGCTCCGTCGACTAAATTGCAAGACTGCAATTGACAATCATAAATGCAATCTATAGGGTAGGCTTCATGAATTGCACTCTAGCAATCGATCACGTTACTTGCAAATGGAGCCGACTCCAATGAGTACTGAAGCAGTCAATGAAGTCCGAACCGAGAACGAGAGCCACGTTCGTCAGATCATTATCACGGTCAATTTCAAGCCTGTGGCGATGCCTGAGAGGCATGCGACAGGCATCGAGATTAAGCAAGCCGCGATTGCACAAGGAGTGAATATCCAGCTCGACTTCGTGCTTTTCCGCGATAAAGGCCACGGCCGTCGGGACCCGATTCGTGATGATGAGAAGATCGAACTTCACGACGGCGAGAAATTTGAGGCCGTTCCCGGAGATGACAACTCGTGAGTACACAGCTGAACGCGTCGGTCTCGGCCGCCGTCGAAAACCTCCGTGCGTGCTTTCCAAATGCGCAGATTGTCATTGAGCCCGATGGAAATGGTGGTGCGCGCGTAGCAATCGAAACAGTTGAGCTGTCTGGTATCTACGTCCAGAACACGACTTGGATCGCAGGCCATCTCGTTCCGCAGCTTCCGTACGCAGACATCTATCCTCTGTTCGTGCGTGGGGACCTCGCACGGCGAGACGGTCGTCCCTTGGGTAGTGGATTGAGCGCAGGCCAAATGTTCCTGGGGCGCAGTGCCGTGCAGGCTTCGCGCCGGTCAAACCGCCGGGATCCCGCGATTGAACTCGCAGGTCACAAATTCCTTAAGGTCATTGAATGGTTACGCACTCACCCCGGAACGTAGCGACTTGCCGCGTCGACATTCCGGCGCAAATCAAATCGCAACTGTTCACGCACCTATTTCCCGGCGATGGTGATGAGCACGCGGCGGTGCTAGCAGCTTCCATTGCGCAGAATGGTGACCATGTCCGCCTCCTCGTGCGGCACTACATGCCTGCCGAGGATGGGGTGGACTACATCGCGGGCGTGCGGGGGTACCGCCATTTGCGCGGTGAGTTCGTTCACCGCTGCATCGTATTTTGCCGTGAACAGAATCTGGTGTATCTGGCTGTTCACAATCATGGCGGCTCGATCCGAGTCGGATTTAGCCGAGTCGACCTGGAGTCGCATGAGCGCGGGTACCCTGCACTGCTCGATCTCACCCAAGGATTCCCGGTTGGCGCGTTGGTCTTCGCTACCCGCGCCGCCGCAGGGGACATATGGTGGACGGCTACGTATCGGACGCCGGTCAAAGAGGTGCGTGTAATTGGTCACGCCATCGATCGGTTAACACCGGCGCCTGGAAACGAGGGCTATCCAGGTGGCGCTGATACCTACGATCGGCAGATTCTGATGTTCGGTACACACGGGCAGAACCAGCTGATGCACACCACCGTTGGTGTGATTGGCGCTGGCGGCGCTGGATCTCTCATCATCGAATACCTTGCCCGCTTGGGGGTCGGCCACATCATCGTGGCCGACCCAGACCGTCTTGAAGCATCTAACCTGTCGCGCGTCGTGGGCTCGAGGCAACGGGACGCAAGGCTGCGAAAACCGAAGGTGGAGATAGCTGAGCGGTTGGCGCGCGGCGCAAACCCTCGCGTTGATTTTCTGGGTCTTCCTGAGTCCTTTGTTCACGATGCGGTAGCGCAACATTTCCGGCATTGCGACTTTCTATTTCTAGCAGCCGATACAGCCAGCGCGCGCTTGGTTTTCAATGCGCTCGTCCAGCAGTACTATGTGCCCGGTATTCAGGTCGGTGCCAAGGTGCACGCGGAAAACAATTCCGGCGAGTTACTCGATGTGTTTAGCGTCATGCGATGGGTTCTTCCCGGTAGTGGATGTCTATGGTGTGGTGGTCTGATCTCACCGCATCGACTGGCATGGGAAGCGAAGACAGACGCAGAGCGTGAGTCGCAGCGCTATGGAACCGAGTCTGCGGACCCGAGCGTCATTACGCTAAACGCAATTGCCGCTGCTCACGCGGTGAATGAATTTCTATTTGCCATTCTGGGGTTGCGCGCGACTCCCGACACTAGTGTCGGCGGCTATATGTGGCACCATCTCTCCCAGAGAGCTACGGTCGACGGCGTTACGGCAGCCCCGGATTGCACCGAATGCAGTGCCGAGGCCGCTTCACGGTTCGGTCGCGGAGACGGGTTTCCCCTGCCGACCGAACGGTCGGACGTTGGCGAGAAGCGCGCCTTAGACGTCGATCAGACCCCGCCGAAGGAAGCAGTCGATGAGAGCGTGTGAAGTTCAGCCCTACGATCGGGGACGAGAATCCGGATGGATAGGTGAGGGACGACACCGAGGAAGCGCGACGCAAATACACGCCCACCGGACGGGCCAAAGTTCTATTCGTTGCCGAGGTGCCTCCGGAAGACCTGAAGCACACCTGTCATTCCCGTCCGGCGCGCCGCCGGGGCTGTGCAGTCTGTTGCAGCGCGGAGCATCCCGATGCAACCCTGGGTCTGCGGTCTCCATGTCCTAATCTCGTTCCTCGGGATTCGTCGGTCCGCGTGATCGCGGTAGCCCGAGCGGGTTTACCCGAAGCGCGGAACTTCAATTCATCTGTGCACGCGCGGCGTCGACCCCCAGTGGCTTGCATGCGATCCGGCAATCTGATACCACTTTGCTACCAGGCTAGGGCAAAGAAAAAGGGGATCATAGATGCCGCGCATGATCAGCTTCAAAGAGTTCAGAAATCTCCCGAAGAAGATCCGGATAGAAGTACCTGCAAAGCTTCTTCAGGAGGCAGCGCAGCTGGATGAGGCAACGCGCTCAAAGGTTGGTAGATACACAGCGCGGCGAGATCCTCCACATTTTCAAGGCGACGAGTATCACGCGCACGCGGATATTCCGGGCGGCTACGAAGTCTCGTGGGGCGTGTCGGGCGCTCGGCGTCACCCTAATAAATTCCCGGCGGCGGTTCCGAAAGACGCCAAGCAGGCCATTGCAAATGTTCTAAAGATATCGGTTGATCTTCTGGAAACATCCAAAGTCTACGATGAGAAAATCGGCGAAGATGTCCTGCTGTTTGCGACAAAGGCCGGCGTAGGCAACGATACATTTGATGTGGTGGAAGTGCTTGATCGCGCGCGACGAGTTGAGGTAACGCTCAGGGATGTGGCCGCGGCGACCAAAGCGCTGGATCTGCCGCTGTGGGTTCTTCTCATTCCTGGCATACCGGCCGAGAGCGTGGAGTATCACTTGCGGACGATACAGAAAATGGTCGAGAGCTACATCGCTCAGAATGGCGAAAAAACGCTTCTGGAAGAGCGCTACGCTCCCGAACCCGAGAGGGTGCCGCGGGCTGGCGCGGACCGCGAGCACCGGCCCGTTCTGCTGGGAATAAAAATGTCCAAGGGCCGTGTTATTCTCCAAAAGGGTCGCGGCAACAAAGGCGAGCGAAGTCGGCGGCGCCGACCGGCGGGCGGTGGTGGCTGAGTGCGATTTATTCATGGTTCGCGAAAGGCCGTCAGTCCTCGGCAGCCGCGAGGCATCTACAGCCGCGCCGTAGCGCGTCAGCTCCTCCGTTGAAGATTGCGCTGGCGCTACTCGCGGGACTTATTCACGTCGGCCACAGTTGGAGTTTGGAACGTGACAGAGGGTCGCGTAGCCAAATCATTGTATGGAAGCCTCTCAAGTTCCGCGGTAATTAGCTCTGCACATTGGTCGAATTGACGCGTAATCCATTTGAGAGCGTATTTTACCAGAAACCTGAAGCTATGGAGACTCTCTGAACTGAGCACCTCGTATGTGTGAACCATCGCCAACATCTTCTCGACCCTATGCTCTTTGCTGCCGTCGTTGATGGCAGCACCGACCATGAATAGCTTGTAGGTATTCTCATCGTGCACGATGTGCTTATTGCGGAGGGACTTCATGAACTCGAACACCTGAAGAGCTTCAGGCGGCTGCCCTTTGTAAACTTGCGTCGCGTCGAGTTGGAATCTTTTGCCCGGATCACCGAAAGACTTGAAATATGAGACAATCGCGCTCCGCCAGAGCGCAGCCTGGATGATTGGGACATCATTGTGCTGGGGGATCGCATCCAGACACTCGAGGGCAAACGCGAGATCGCTTCGATGCAATGCGAGGTCGCCAACTCGGCGCGCCTTTGCATCGCCCAGTTGAACGATCTTTGTGGCGTCCGGGAGTCCCTCAACGTGGAGACTGGTAGGGCTGGTTTGAGTAACGTTGTAGTGTTCCATGTCTCACTCATAGTCGAGAACGCCACCCCGCAAGCCACCGCAAGTCTTGCCGGGCGATCTTTGCGGAAGCGGCGAGAATCTATGATCTTTGGGGAGCTGGACAGCAAGCCCACGCGGATCGTCGAGGCGGTCAGTGCTCGTGCATCCCTTGTAGAGCTGGATGTAGGGCGCCGCCTCCCGATTTTGCGACGGGTGGGCCCGCAATCTCATCAATAGACCGCCGGAACGACGGAACGACCGGCGCGGCACGCTATTTCGCTATTCGAGGAACTCGACGCTTTCTGCTCGAGCCTGGCGCACGCATTGACCACGGCGCGTGAGGGCTGCGGCCGCACACAGATGCACCATTGCGGCGGATCCGGCCTTGGGGCAGTTAGACGGAAAGTTCGCGGACGCATCTGGTAAGTGCTTGTACTCTAAAGGTAAGCCCTCCGGCATCCCCGTTCTTGCGCGCGACAGCGCACCGGCGTAGGGGCCGCTGGG
>Ga0070741_10020423_pt1 | contig 10437 bp, 7 predicted proteins | sample Coa_R1_4_FD_66440 | JGI IMG/M metagenome (GOLD analysis project Ga0070741, IMG submission 66440) | Surface soil microbial communities from Centralia Pennsylvania, which are recovering from an underground coalmine fire - Coalmine... | ecosystem: Environmental > Terrestrial > Soil > Unclassified ... | reverse complement strand
CCTCCAGCGCACGGCGGCCGAGCTCGAAGAGCCGCGTCAGGCCGTCGTCGGAGCCTCGTTCCGGCTCGGAGGGAGCGACCGCGAAGCCGTGCACGTGGCCGTCGGCATCCACGACGCCCGCGGCGAGCTTCGTGCCGCCGATGTCCAGCCCGAGCACCGGACCGCGCGCGAGCGACTCGACGCCGTCGTCGACGGCCGCCGACGAAGCCATCACTACCCCTTGCGTCCCTGAGTGGCGATCCCGCGGATGAAGTACTTCTGGAACGCCGCGAACAGGATGACCATCGGTATGACGAGCAGCAGCGTCCCGGCCATGATCACCTGGTAGTCGCCCTCACCTCCGCCGGCGGCGTTGAACCGGTCGAGCAGGTTCTTCATCCCGAGCGGGACGGTGAACGTCGCGGCGTCGCGCAGGTAGATGAGCGGAGTCATCAGGTCGAACCACTTCGCCTGTACCTCGAAGATGAACGTCACGATCAACGCGGGCTTGGCGAGCGGCAACGCGATGCGCCTGAACATCGAGAAGTACCCGTCGCCGTCCATCCGCGCTGCCTCGAAGTAGTCGCGCGGGATGCCGAGGAAGAACTGTCGTTGCAGGAAGATGTAGAACGCGCTCCCGAACATGTTCGGCACCCAGAGCGGGTACTGCGTGCCGGTGCCGATGTGCGGCAGCCACGGGTGTGCGAGCGTGAAGCGGCCGATGTGGTTCCACAGGAGGTAGACCGGGATCATCGTCACCTCGCCGGGCAGCATCATCGTCGCGAGGAGCACCGCGAACAGGAAGTTCCGCAGCGGGAACCGGAAGTACGCGAACGCGAACGCGATCATCGCGCTGACGAACATCGTCAGCCCGGCCCCGAGGAAGCTGATCCAGAAGCTGTTGAAGAGCCAGTGCCCGACCGGCGCGACGTTGAAGAGGTACTGCGGGTGCGGGCTCGGGATGTCGGGGCCCGTGAAGTTCCACGCCCAGTGGTGCGGGATGAGCGCGTTGTCGAACGTCTCGCCGCGCGGCTTGAACGTGGCGCTGATCAGCCAGATGAACGGGTAGAGGAAGAGGATCGAGAGGACGACGAGGAGCGCGACGAAGAGCGCGCGCGTCGCCCAGCTCAGCTTCGGCTGCGGGCGCCACCGGCGGCGCACCACCTGCGGCATCGGGTTCGTCGCGCCCGATGTGACGAAGGGGGGTGCGTTCTCCTGCGAGCCGACGCTCACGATCGTTCCGAGCCCTGGTAGAAGACGAAGCGGCGGCTGACGAGCACGTTGATTCCGGTGATCGTCAGGCAGATGCCGAAGAGCACCCACGCGAGCGCGGACGCGTAGCCCATCTCGAACGACTGGAACGCCTCCTTGAAGAGATAGATCGCGTAGAGGAGCGCCGCCTCGTTCGTGCCGGTGGAGCCGACGCCGCCGGCGGAGCCGAAGAAGGCGGTGTACGCGACGGCGAACTGGTTCAGCCCGGCGAGCGTGAGGATGATGAAGCAGAAGAAGAGCGCCGGGCTGATCATCGGCAGCGTCACGTTGAAGAACTGGCGGAGCTTGCTCGCGCCGTCCATCGACGCTGCCTCGTAGAGGTGGCGCGGGACGCCGTAGAGCGCCGCGAGCAGGATGACCATCGTTCCGCCGCACGCCCAGATGTCCATGAGCGCGATCGTCGGCTTGATCCAGTTCGGGTCGATCGTCCAGTACGGCCCCTTGATCCCGAGATGCGCGAGCCCCTTGTTGACGACGCCGAAGCCGCCGTTGAAGAGGTAGAGGACGAGGACGCCGACCGCGACAGGCGGCGTGATGTGCGGGATGTAGAAGATCGTCCGGAAGACGCCGCCGAGCCGCTCGCCGACGCGGACGAGGACGAGTGCGAGCAGGAGCGCGAGGACGATCCGCGCCGGCACCATCATCAGCGTGTAGATGAAGGTGTTCTTCAGCGCGAGATGCGCGGTGCCGTCGTTCAGGATCCTGTGGTAGTTCGCGAGCCCGACGGTCTTCGTCTTGTCGAGCCCGGCGATCTGCTGCAGGCCGTAGTTCGTGAACGAGTAGTACGCGCTGAACAGCATCGGCCCCAGGGTCAAGGTGAAGAACCCGAAGAGCCAGGGCAGGATGAAGAGGTAGGCCGCCCAGGTCTCCCGCTCGCGGAATCCGGACAGCCAGCGCCGGGCCCTCGAGGGGCCCGGCGCCAGGCCGTTGACGGTGACGCTGCTCAAGCGGTACTCGACGCTACTTGTTCGCGTCGATCGCCGCCTGGGCTTCCTTCTGCGCCTGGGCGAGCGCAGCCTTGATCGACTGCTGGCCCGTCAGGACGCGCTGGACTGCGTTGTTGTACGCGTCGGTGAACTTGAAGCCCGCCGGCGTCGGCGGCAGCTCGAAGCCGTACTTCGGCGAGTTGACGAGGATCTTCACCGCCTGGTCGAACTGCGGGTGGCCGAAGGACTGGTAGATGTCCTCGTACACCTTCTTGTCGGCCAGCGTGTTCCCCGTGTAGAGGCCCGTGAACGTCGAGCCCTGCGCCTTGCGGGTGTCGTAGCGCTTCTTCGCCGCGGTCACCCACGCCTGCACCGACGTGACGGCCTTCATGTAGTCGCACGCCGCCTGGAAGTTCTTCGAGCCCTTCGGGATGACCCAGCCGTTCCCGCTGAAGAACGTGATCGGGCCGCCCTTGCGGTTCGTGAAGTACTTCGCCACGAGATCGACGTCGGGCGAGTTGTTCGAGAACACGTTGTAGATGAACGACTCCATCGGCCACATCGCGAGCTGATCTTTGACGAGCGGATTGCCCTTGCCGAAGAAGTCGAACGTGTCGCGATAGGCCTTGAACTTGTTCCAGCCGCCCTCGGCGTTGATGACCGACGTCGTGAACTGGAGCGCCTTCACGGCCTGCGGCGTGTTGATGCGTGCATGCAGGCCGTCCTTCGAGATGATGTCGGCGCCGAAGTACTTGACCCACAGCGGGAAGCCGAAGCCGGAGTCGATCTTCGGGTCGAAGCCGATCCGGGTCAGGTTGCCGCTCGAGTCGAACTTCGTGAGCTTCTTCGCCGTCGCGAGCAGCTTGGGCAGGTTCGTCATCTGCGCCGCGCTGATCGGCACGCCGGCCGACTTGAACGCCGACTGGTTCACGATCATCGTGACCTGGTTCGTGAACTCCGGCAGGCCGTAGAGCTTGCCCTGCCACGTCATCGCGCGGATCGCGCCGGCGCGGTACTGCTTCGCGAGCGACGCCGGGACGCACGAGTTGACGGGCTGCAGAACGCCCTTCGCCGCGTAGAGCGCCATGCTCGGGCGGCCCATACGGACGAGATCGGGCACGTCGCCGGACGCGAGGCGCGTCAGGAAGACCTGATCGTCGAAGTTGCCCGCCGGGCGGTTGATCGTCGTGCCGCTGAGCTGAGCCTTGGCGTAGTCCGCGCGATTCTCCTGCACGTCGTCGCCCGGGCCGTAGCCGTAGATGTTCAACGTGCCTGCGGCACGCTTCGCGCTCGCTGCGGTGACCGCGATGCCGGCGACTGCCAGCACGGCGAGGAGCACCGCCAGGACGCGCTTCCTCCGACCCTCCATGTGATCCTCCAAGGAAAAGTTCCGTAGTGACCGGTCCAGTCTGTGGCAACGTAACCACACCGGACGGGGTGCGTCAACGGAATCTTTTGTCGCGCCCGGCCTAACTTTTCGCGGCGGTCGAGCCACGGACGACGAGCTCCGGCTGGAGCACCTCGACCGTCCGTCCGGCGGTAGCGTCGTCGAGCCGCCGGAGCAGCAGAAGCGCAGCTCGGCGGCCCATCTCGTACGCCGGCTGGCGGACTGCCGTGATCGGCGGCTGCACCATCTCCATCCACGGAACGTCGTCGAATGCGACGAGCGAGACGTCGCTCGGGATCTCGAGGTCGCGCCGCCGGAGGACGCGCCACGCCTGCTCTGCGAGCACGTTGTTCGCGGCGAAGATCGCCGTCGGCTTCTCGGTCTGGACGAGCGTGTCGATCCGGCTCGCGGCGGCTGCGTCGTGGGTCTCGATCTTCAGGACGAGCCTGCGGTCGACGCGGACGCCCGCCTCGGCGAGCGCCGAGCGGTAGCCCTCGAGCCGCCCGGCGTCGGTCGTCCAGGTCGTGCGCGCCACGAGGAGCGCGATCCGCGTGTGTCCGAGCTCGAGCAGATGCGACACGGCCTCGCGCGCGCCGCGCTCGTTGTCGATGACGACGGCGTCGCACGAGTTCGCGGCGAGGCGCCGGTCGACCTCCACGACCGGGACTCCGCGCGACGAGAGCAGCTCGGCGGTGGAGCCCGAGGCCGGCGTCATGATCACGCCCGGGGCGCGCATCGACAGGAACGTGCGCGCGCCTGCGAGCTCCTCAGCGGCCTCGCTGTTGTCGCCGAGGAGGAGCATCTGGTAGTCGGCCTCGCGGAGAGCCTGCTCGATTCCGGCCGCGAGAGCGGCGTAGAACTGGTTCGAGAGGTCGGAGACGATCACGCCGACGACGCGACTCGTCCGCTGCTTGAGCGTGCGCGCCGAGAGGTTCGGCACGTAGCCGAGCTTGTCGGCGACCTCGAGCAGCCTCTTCCGCACGTCCGGTGCGACGTAGCCGCGACCCGAGAGCGCCCGCGACGCGGTCGACGCGGACGTCCCCGCCTCGCGCGCGACGTCGGCGAGCGTCACCGGACGGGCGGTCACGTCCGCCCCACCTCCGCTCCTGCACGGAGCGACCGCACGTCCTCCCATTCGGACCAGACACGCCGGAGCGCGGCGTAGTCCTCGTCCTCCAGCGGCTCCCCGGTCGAGTCGACGTGCGTCGCGTAGTACAGCGACGGGACGCCGATCGCGGGCTTCGTCTCGAGGAACTCGCGCCACGACCGCTTGTCGGGCATCGGCCAGTCGTCGGTGTCGATCGGCAGCTCCGGCACGGCCGCGCGGACGACGTCGGCGCGGAACGTCATCTGCGCGACGACGTCGATGCCTCCGAAGACGTCGTTCAGCCGGATCATGTCGGTCACGTCGGCGAACGCCGGATGCGGCGTGTGCGTGACGACGAGCGCGTCCGGCTTCGCCGCCTTCGCGGCCGCGTACAGCGTCGCGAGCAGCTCGTGCAGGAGCGCGATGCCCCAGGCGCCGCCCGCGTGCTCGAGCGCGCGCCCGGCCGGAGTGCGCGCGGTGAAGTCGACCTTGAAGCCGTCGGCGTCGAGGTCGACGAGCAGGTGCCGCACCATCGTGCGGAGAAAGTCGCGCGTCTCGGCGTTCGACGGATCGAGCGCGATCGGGACGCCGTCGGCGTTCCGCACGCAGAGCGAGGGGTCGAGGCCTTCGGGATCCCACGCCTTCCACCAGAGGAGGACGTGCCGGTCCTCGTCGTGCCGGGCGGCGATCCAGGCAGGAAGGTCGGGCCACTTCGACTCGTCGGGCTCGTTCGCGCCGTAGGTCGCCTGCCACTTGTCGTCGATCACGACGATGCCGGGAACGACGTCGTGCGCGCGCAGCGCGCCGAGGAACTCGTCGTAGGAGTCCTGCGTCGCGTGGTCGCGCGCGAGGCCGCCGAGCGTCGCCTCGAGCCGGCACTGCGCGCCCCAGCCGCAGAAGATCGGCTTCAGCCACCAGTCGGCCTGCTCGCGCGCGCGCACCGGCGGCGCGGCGCCGCGCGCGACGAGGTCGTCGCGGTGCCGCCGAAGCCCTGCGTAGGGCTCCTCGACCTGCGGGGTGAGGAGGAGCGTGGGCGACCGGAACTCGCCCTCGACGCGCGTGTGGCCGTCGTAGTCGAGTCGGACGACGAAGCCGCTGCCGTGCGTGTCGAAGGCGAGCTCGACGAAGGAGAGCTCGCCCACGGGTGCGGCGACTGCGAGGTCGACCCAGCCGTCGTCGTCGCCGAGCGCGAGATAGAGCGGCGCGGGCGTGAAGAGCCAGCGGCCGCGGCCGGGCTCCCCGTCGCCGATCACGCCGATCGCCGCGCCGGTCCTGAGGTCGCGAACCGGCTGCAGGAGCTCCTCGGGGTTCGGGCTGAAGAGGAGCGGCAGGTCGCTGCCGGAGGCGAGGAGCCCGAGCGGCGCACCCGGAATCGCCGAGCGGCCGCCGAGGAGCCGGACGTCGGCGAGGTCGCCCCTCCCGCGGACGCACGCCTGCAGCTCGACGGCGTCGTCGAGGCAGCGGATCTCGAGCCAGGCGCGCTCCCAGATCGTCGAGCGCCGCTCGACGACGAACGTGCCGTCGTGCTCCTCCGGCGGAGCGACCGCCAGCGTCTCGTCGACCGCGTCGACGCGGTCGAGCGCGCTCAGGAGCGAGAGCGCGAGCCGGCGACGGCCGCCGGGCGCCGCAACGGCGAGCCGCCGCCCGACGGGGTCGACCGTGAGCTCGAACGCGCCGTTCGCGTACATCAGCCGACGACCACGTGCGCTTCCGCCTGCTGGCCGAGCTTCGTGCCGCCGAGCGTCACGTCCGCCGCGACGCGACCGCTCGCCGGCGGCGCCAGCACGAACGTGACGGCGTCCTCGGCGCCTGCATCGAGGTCGACGCTCTGCGGTCCCGGCGCCGGCCACCCCGCGGGCACGACGAGGCGGACGACCGCCTGCTCCGGCCGGTCCAGCGGATTCCGGATGCGCACCGAGAGCTCGACGCTGCCGCCTGCGTCGGCCCCGACGCGGTACGGCTCGAAACGAGCGACGAACCCCTCGACGCCGAGTCCGTCCTCGGGCAGGAGCTCGCAGTGGAGCGCCTCGAGCCGGCGGCCGTCGGCGAGGAGACGGTCGAGCAGCTCCGGCGTCACCGTCTGCGGCAGCCAGTGGCCGCTCACGATGATGTCGGGCCGGATCAGCGCGTAGAGCTCCGCGCTCCGCACGTAGTCGCGCTCGCGGAAGCGGTTGCGGTACTGGTAGTTGAGGAGCGCGCGGCCGCCTTCGTTCGACTGCTGGTCGCCCACGACGAGGACGCGCTTGCCGTCGACGACGACTTCGATCGCGGCGGCGTACATCGTGTGACCGGGCTGGTCGTGGACGCGCAGCTCGTACTCGTGCCAGGTGAACGACTCGCCGAGCGGAAGGCGCCGCGCGACCGGAACGGAGTCGTACCAGAGGCACGGGAGGTCGTAGCGCTCGGGCGCCTCGATGATCGGCGCGACGTGCTCCGGCGCCCACACCTCGGTTCCCTCGACCTCGCGCAGCAGGTTGAGCCCCGACACGTGGTCGTCGTGGTAGTGCGTCGGCACCGCGACCTCGATGCGGTCGGCGCCATAGTCGCGGCGGAGCGCGTCGATCCCGAAGAGGAGCGTGCGCCGGGCGCCGCGCTCCGTCGTCGGCGTGAGGCCGGTCGCCACGTCGTAGCCGACGTCGAAGAGCAGCACGCTGCCGGTCTCGGAGAGGAGCGCGTAGCTCGCCGCGAACGCGGCGCGGTTGCGCAGGAAGTGCGGCGTGACCGGGTCCCACGGATGGCGGACCATGTCGCGGACGTCCCACGGCGTCAGGCGGCGCAGGTCGAGGAGCTCCTGGACGCGGTCGGCGGTCCGCTCGAGCGCGACCGCAGGGTCCGCGATCGGCTCGCCGTGCGACGGGAGCACGACGTCCGGAGCACGCTGCGCGAGCAGCTCGAGGGAGACGACGGTCGACACCTGGCCCTCCGTCCCGCCGTACGACCACTGCGTCGCGGCGAGCGACCAGACCTTTCCGTCGCCGTAGACGAGGTCGCCGCTGAACGCGAGGCTCGTGCCCTCGTCGTCGACGAGGTAGGTGACCGAGCCGACGGTGTGGCCGGGCGTCGGCAGCGTGAAGACGTCGAAGCCGCCGTAGCGCTCGGTCCGGTACTCGGCGACCGTGCCGCTGATCGGGATCGACTCGATCAGCGTGAAGCGATCCTCGCGGAGGTCGTAGTCGTTCATCGTTCGTCGCCTGCGCCAGAACGCATCGGCGTCCGCGATCAGCGACGCCTCGAGCGGCGGCGCCCAGATGCGGATGCCGGCGTCGACGGCCCGCCGGAGCCCGCCGAGCTGGTCGCGGTGGTGATGCGTCAGGAGCACGTCCGTCACGCGCTCCACCCCGAGCTCCGCGAGGTGGTCGAGGACGTCGCCGTCGCCGAAGTCGACGAGGACGGCCTCGGCGCCGGAGCGGAGAACGTAAACGTTGCAGGTGTCGCGGAAGCACGACACGCGCGGCCCGACCGCCAGGAAGCGCTGACCCACGACCACCGATCGAGTCTAGGCGGCTTTGCGTGGTGTGGCAACGATTGCAGCTTCCGCAGGCGGCGTGTACAGTCGCGGCCGTGGGCGAGATCGTCCTGGACCACGTGACCAAGGAGTTCGGGAACGGCGTCCGCGCTGTCGACGACGTGGAGCTGACGATCGGCGACGGGGAGTTCATGGTCCTCGTCGGGCCGTCCGGCTGCGGGAAGACGACCCTCCTCCGCTCCATCGGCGGCCTCGAGAAGGTGACGGGCGGCCGGATCGTGATCGGCGACCGCGACGTGACGCGGCTCGAGCCGTCGCAGCGCGACCTCGCGATGGTCTTCCAGAACTACGCGCTCTACCCGCACATGACGGTCGCGAAGAACCTCGGCTACGGGCTCCGCGTGCGGAAGACGCCGAAGAAGGAGCGCGACCGGCGCGTGCACGAGGTCGCGAAGATGCTCGGGCTCGAGGAGCTGCTCGACCGGCGCCCCGGCCAGCTCTCCGGCGGGCAGCAGCAGCGCGTCGCGATGGGCCGCGCGATCATCCGCGAGCCGCAGGCGTTCCTGATGGACGAGCCGCTCTCGAACCTCGACGCGAAGCTGCGCGTGAGCATGCGCACGTCGCTGCAGCAGCTCCACTCGCGCATCGGCACGACGACGGTGTACGTCACGCACGACCAGGTCGAGGCGATGACGCTCGGCGAGCGCGTCGCGGTCATGCGCGACGGCAAGCTGCAGCAGGTCGACAACCCGCAGCGCCTCTACGACGAGCCGGCCAACACGTTCGTCGCGGCGTTCATCGGCTCGCCGTCGATGAACCTCGCCGAAGGGCTCGTCGAGGGCGACTCGGTCTCCGTCGGCAGCATGCGCTTTCCGCTCGACCGCGACCGCATGCCGTCCGAGGGCGGCCGCGTGGTGGTGGGTATCCGCCCCGAGGCGTTCGAGGACGCGGAGTTCGCGCAGGGCGACCTGCCGACGCTCGACGTGCAGGTCGAGGTGCTCGAGGAGCTCGGCTCTGACGCCTACGCGTTCTTCGCGCTCGACGCCGAGCAGGTGATCATCGAGGACGCGATGTCCGACACCGGCGAGGACGAGACGTCCCTGCTCGCGGACGCGAAGGACCGCTCGCTCTTCGTCGCGCGCGTCGACCCGAGGACGAAGGCGCGTGTCGGCAGCAGGCTCAAGCTCGCGGTCGACCCGTCGCGCATCTACTTCTTCTCGTCGCACAGCGGCGAGAGCCTGGTGAACGGCGCTCGCGCCGCGCGTTGATCTCGCATCCGGCGTACACGCGGCGACGGCTCGCGCTCACGTCGGAGCGGCTGCGCGCGCGGATGTTCGCCGACACGCGCGCGGTCGACGAGCTCGTCGTCTCGCCGCGTGTCGACCGGATCTCCTACGACGAGGCGCAGGCGCTCGAGTACCGCACGGTCGAGCTGCCGGAGCGGTTCGGCCCGCTGTGGGCGACGTACTGGTTCCGCGTGCGCGCGACGGTGCCGGACGAGTGGCGCGGCGAGCGCGTGGAGCTCCTCTGGCACAGCGGCAGCGAGGCGACGCTCTGGCGCGACGGCCGCGTCGTCGCCGGGCTCAACAAGCACCACGCGGAGGCGACGCTCGCGGATGCGGCGGAGCCGGGCGACGTGCGGTTCGAGGTCGAGCTGGCGTGCAACGGCCTCTTCGGCCGCATGCAGGATCCGGTGGAGCTCGTCCGCTGCGAGCTCACGCGCTTCGATCCGCAGGCATGGCGGCTCGCCCACGACTTCGAGGTGCTGCAGCAGCTCGAGGCGCATCCGGCGGTCGATCCCGTTCTCGGCGCGGGCCTCCGCGGCAGGCTCGAGCGGATCGCGGACCTCGTCGAGCGCGACGACCTCGACGCTGCGCAGGCGGAGCTCGCGTCGCTCTACGAGCGGCACAACGGCACGCAGGCGCTCGAGGTCTATGCGATCGGGCACGCGCACATCGACACGGCGTGGCTCTGGCCGCTCGCGGAGACGTACCGCAAGACGCTCCGGACGTTCTCGACCGCGGTGCGCTACATGGACGAGTATCCCGAGTACCGCTTCGCGTGCTCGCAGGCGCAGCAGTACGCGTGGGTGAAGGAGCGAAACCCCGATCTCTACGAGCGCATCCGCGCGAAGGTCGCGAGCGGGAACTTCGTGCCCGTCGGCGGCAGCTGGGTCGAGCCCGACCTGAACATCCCGTCGGGCGAGTCGCTCGTCCGCCAGCTGCTCTTCGGGCAGCGCTTCTTCGAGCGCGAGCTCGGCCGCCGCTGCAACGAGTTCTGGGCTCCCGACGCGTTCGGCTACAACGGCCAGCTCCCCCAG
>Ga0070741_10020422_pt1 | contig 10437 bp, 9 predicted proteins | sample Coa_R1_4_FD_66440 | JGI IMG/M metagenome (GOLD analysis project Ga0070741, IMG submission 66440) | Surface soil microbial communities from Centralia Pennsylvania, which are recovering from an underground coalmine fire - Coalmine... | ecosystem: Environmental > Terrestrial > Soil > Unclassified ... | reverse complement strand
GCCGTCCTTCGCGCCGAGGTCGAAAGCCCGCTTCGGCACCCTGCGGACACGTGAGAACGCCCGATGCCCACCACTTTCGATAAGGTCGCCGACATCATTGCCGAGACGTGCGACATCCCGCGCGACACGATCACGCCGGAGAGCCACGCGATCGACGACCTGAAGATCGACAGCCTCGACTTCCTCGACATCGCGTTTGCCATCGACAAGGCGTTCGGCATCAAGCTGCCGCTTGAGCAATGGACGCAGAAAATCAACGACGGGCAAGCGACCACCGAACAGTATTTCGTGCTGCGAAACCTGTGCGAGCAGATCGACCAGCTGATCGCGGCCAAGGGCACGGCCTGACCTCGCGCCCGCGTATAAGAGGCTCATTGCCAAGTTGGGGGGCTGATGCGCCTTGAATATTTCGAGATGGTGGATCGCTTCACCGAAGTGAATGTCGGCGAGCGCCGGATCAAATCCCAGTCCAAGGTTCCGATGCAAAGCCCGGTCTTCGAGGGCCACTTTCCGGGCTTCCCGCTCATGCCCGGCGTGCTGATGATGGAAGTCATGGCACAGACCTGCGGCTGGCTCGTCTCGGGCATTACCGGATTCACCGGCCTCCCGGTCCTCGCCGCGATCAAGGAGGGCAAGGTGCGCAATATCATCTCGCCCGGCATGGAACTGGAGACCGAAGGGCACATCGTGCACGAAGGGTCCGGTTTTGCGATCGCCGACGGCATCATCCGCTCGAAGGGCGAGGTGATGGCCGATGCCCGCCTCACCTATCGTATCGTCCCCTATCCGAGCCCCGAATTTTACAACACCATGACGTCGTGGGCGGAGCGGATCAATTTCCCGCTCAAGGATTTCCAGAAGTGACCGCACGGCGCGACGTTGTCATTACCGGCATTGGACTGGTGACGGCCTTGGGCGAAGGGCCCGAAGCGAACTGGGCCAAGCTGAAGGCCGGCGGCACGCCGCCTTACGACGACAAGACGTTTGCGCCCTACATCACTTTTCCCGCGCCGCCGCTCAATCTCGACACGCAGATCCCGAAAAAGGGCGACCAGCGCCAGATGGAGGCGTGGCAGCGCATCGGCGTCTATGCCGCGGGCCTTGCGCTGACCGATGCAGGCATCGCCAAGAACACCGAAATTCTCGACAAGGCCGACATGATCGTCGCGGCCGGCGGCGGCGAGCGCGATGTGGCGGTCGATTCCACGATCCTTTCCGACGTCCGCAAAAGCAACACGCCGGACGCCTTCGTCAACGAACGGCTGATGAGCGACCTGCGCCCCACCCTCTTTCTCGCGCAGCTTCCGAATCTCCTCGCCGGCAATATTTCGCTCGTTCACGGTGTGGTCGGTTCGTCGCGAACCTTCATGGGCGAGGAAGCGTCGGGCGTCGACGCATTGCGCGTCGCGCATTCGCGTATCGCAGCGAGCCAGAGCGATATTTGTCTCGTCGGCGGCGCTTATAACGGTACGCGCTGGGATTTGGTGCTTCTGTTCCGTCTCGGCACGCCTCTGCTCGAAGCGCCGTTCAAGCCCGTGTGGGATCGCGGCCCGAACGGCGCGCTCACGCTTGCCGCGATGGGCGCGTTCGTCGTGATCGAAAGCCGCGAACATGCCGAGAAGCGCGGGGCGAAGCCGATCGCGCGGCTCGCTTCGGTCCAGTCCAGCCGCAACCTGCGCAAGGCCGGCGAATCCGAGAAAACGCTGCGCAGCGAGATTGGCGCGGTGATGCCGCAGGTCAATAAGGATCGCGCCGTCGTCATTTCCGGCGCCTCCGGGGCCGAGCCCGCGACCTCGGAAGAAAAGAAGGTTCTGGCGGAAACCGGCCTTCCCGTCCGCTCCACCACGACCTACATCGGGAACGGGATGGAGGCGCAGTTTCTCGCCAATGTCGCGTTCGGCTGCCAGGCGATCCGGGAAGGCTCGCTGTTTCCGGCGTCCGGCAGCGGCGATACGGGCGAGGCGCCGGCCGGCGGAATTTCCCAGGCGCTCGTCACGAGCGTCGGCCACTGGCGCGGCGAAGGGCTTGCGCTGATCGAACGGATCGATTGAGGGGGCACGTGATGGCGCATCGCGACAAAAAGGGGCGGCCGGTTGTTGCGATCACCGGCATGGGTATCGTCACACCGCTCGGCACCGGCAAGGAAGACAACTGGAAAAAGCTGACTGCGGGCCAGTCGGGCATCCGCTCGATCACGCGGTTTGCGACCGAGGGTCTGCGCACGACGATCGCGGGCGCGGTCGACCACGTCTACGAAGACGGGATGCATTCCGCGACGCTTTCGGAGAAGCTCGCGCGCCTGGCCGGCACGGAGGCGATTTCCGAATCCGGAATCGGATCGAAGGGCGACTTCCCCGGTCCCCTCTTCCTCGCTTTCCCGCCCATCGAGATCGAATGGCCGCAGCGCTTTGCGCTCGCGGCCGCCTCCGGCGCGAACGAGAAGATCGAATACGGCGATCTTGTCCGCGCGGCGGCCAAGCCGGAATTCCATCGCTTCTATGAAGAATCCAAATACGGCGTGGTACCGGACAATCTGGCCGAAGCGTTTGGTACCAAGGGCTCCCCGATCTCTCTGACCACCGCTTGCGCATCCGGCGCGACCGCGATCCAGCTCGGGCTCGAGGCGATCCAGCGCGGCGAATGCGAAGCAGCGCTCGCCATCGGCGCGGACGGCTCGATTACCGCCGAATCCGTGGTGCGCTTCTCGCTTCTTTCGGCACTGTCGACCAACAACGCCTCGCCGCAGGGCGCCTCGCGTCCGTTCTCCAAAAACCGCGACGGCTTCGTGCTCGCGGAAGGCGCGGCCGCGCTCGTGCTTGAGGATTACGATCACGCGGTCGCACGCGGCGCGAAGATTTTGGGCGTCGTGGAAGGTGTCGGCGAGAAGGCAGACAATTTCCACCGCACCCGTTCGAGCCCAGACGGAAAGCCCGTGATCTCGTGCATGCGCAACGCACTCGCCGATGCGGGCGTGACGCCCGCCGACGTCGATTACATCAACGCGCACGGCACCTCGACGCCGGAAAACGACAAGATGGAATATCTCGGCGTTTCGACCGTGTTCGGCGACCACCTGAAGAACATTCCGATCTCCTCGAACAAATCGATGGTCGGCCACACGCTGACCGCCGCAGGCGCGATCGAGGCGGTGGTGTCGGCGCTGACCATCCTCAACCAGCGCATTCCGCCGACGATCAATTACGAAGTGCCCGATCCGGCGATTCCGCTCGATGTCGTGCCGAACAAGGCGCGCGACGCGAAGGTCCGCCGCGTGATCTCCAATTCGTTCGGCTTCGGCGGGCAAAACACCTGCCTCGTGCTGACCGGCGAGCCGGCTTGACGCTTCGCGGGTTGACGCCGCCCTTCGCGGGGCGATAGGCAAACGTCGCGTTTCTCCCCTCATCGGAGCCTCATTTCTAGGCCATGCGCGCGCTCGCCCTCGTTGCCGACCGCAAACTCGAATTGACCGACCTTCCCGCGCCGCCCGCGCCGGGAGCGGGCGAGGTGCAGGTGCGCGTAAAGGCGGTGGGCTTGAACCATCTCGACCTGTGGGGCTTCCGCGGCATGGCGTTCGCAAAGCGCAGCCTGCCCGTGGTCGTGGGCGTCGAAGCGTCGGGCGAGATCGCCGCAGTCGGTGCGGGCGTCCCGAACTTCAAGGTCGGCGACAAGGTCGTGATGTATGGTGCGCTCACCTGCGGCGTCTGCAAGGCCTGCAAGGAAGGCCGCGACAATCTCTGCGAAAACCCCGCCGGCGTGATGGGCTTTCACGTCGACGGATTTGCGCGCGAATTCGTCAATATGCAGGCGCGGCTCGTCATTCCGGTTCCGGCGAATGTGTCGCTGCGGGATGCCGCGTGCGCGCCGGTCGCCTATTCCACCGTCGAGCACATGCTGTTCGACAACGCGAAGCTTCAGCCGGGCGAGACGATCCTCGTGCACGCGGCAGGCTCCGGCATCGGCTCGGTCGCGATCAAGATGGCGAAGGCGATGGGATGCACCGTCATCACTACCGTCGGCGACGACGACAAGGTCGAGAAGGCCAAGGCGATCGGCGCCGATCACGTCATCAACTACAGAAAGGACCGCTTCGCCACCATCACGCGCAAGCTGACCGGAAAAAAGGGCGTCGACGTCGTGTTCGAGCATGTCGGCGGCGAAGGCTTCAACGACTCGCTTCTCTGCCTGAAGCGCGGCGGGCGGCTTGCCACCTGCGGCTCGACCGCCGGCCCGACCGTGCAGATGAACCTGATGCAGCTGTTCCAGCAGCAATACAAAATCTACGGCTCGTTCGGCGCCTCGATGCGAAACATCCGCGATGGCCTTGCCAAGATGGCGAACGGCCTCATCCCCGTGATCGACACCGAGGTCACGCTCGATAATTTCGAGCAGGGCCTCGCGCGGCTGGAAACGCGCAAGGTGTTCGGCAAAGTCATCGTGACGCTCTGAAAATGCGGCTGAAGCGGCGATTGCGGCAATGGCGCGATGTAGCGCTCGGGCACATTGCCGTCCTTGCATTGAAGCTCGTGCGCAGCCTCGATCCGCACCGTATGGCCGACGGGCTCGGCGCGTTCATGCGAAAGCTCGGCCCCTGGCTGCCCGAACACAGGATCGGCCGCGACAATCTCAAGGCGGCCTTTCCGGAGAGATCGCCGGAAGAGATCGAGAAAATTCTCGCAGGGGTGTGGGACAATCTCGGCCGGCTCGCGGCGGAATTCGCCCATCTCGACCGGGTCTGGGATCACGATCCGGCGCGGCCGGGCCAGGGCCGCATCACCTTCGATCCGGAAGGCGAACAGCGCTTCATCAAGCTTCGCGACGACGGCAAGCCCGCGCTGATTTTTGCGGCCCACCTGGCCAATTGGGAATTGCCGGCGTTGCCGGGCGCCGCACACGGACTGCCGAGCGCGGTTCTCTACCGCATGCCGAATATCGGTCCGGTCGCCGACGCGATCGTGAACATGCGTGCGGTGAATATGGGGCGGCTTATTCCCACGACCCTGGACGCCCCGATGAAGCTCGCCGAAGCCCTGCGCGAGGGCCTGCATGTCGGAATGCTGGTCGATCAGTATTTCCGGCGCGGCATTCCGGTGACGTTCTTCGGCCGCGAAACCGTGGTCAACCCGCTGATCGCCCGCCTCGCGCGCGCGGTCGAATGCCCGATCCATGGTGTTCGCTGCGTGCGCCTGCCAGGCCACCGCTTCCACGCGGAGCTGACGCCCGAGATCGAGCCGGTTCGCGACGCCGAAGGAAAAATCGACGTGCACGGCACGATGCAGATCATCACCGGCGTGGTCGAAGGCTGGATCCGCGAACACCCGGAGCAATGGCTCTGGCTGCACCGGCGCTGGCGCGAAGGCGACACCAATCCTGGACGGGTGAAGCCCCTCCCCGCGCCTTCCCCCGCGTCGGCCGCTATTTCCCGGTCTTAATCTTGGTCCACAGCCTGTTCATGATCCGCTGTGTCTTCGGATCGTGCGCGCTGATGGTGTAAAGTTTTTTCAGCGTCGCCTCGTCCGGATAGACGGTCTTGTCGCCGATCACCGCCTTGTCGATCAGCTTCTGGCTGGCGAGATTGCCGTTCGCGTAAGCGATGAAGTTCGAGTTCTTCGCGGCGACCTCGGGCCGGAGCATGTAGTTGATGAACTCGTGCGCTTCGGCGACGTTCTTCGCATCCTTCGGGATCGCGAAATTGTCGAACCACATCTGTGCGCCCTCTTTCGGGATCGAATAGCCGATTTCGATGCCGCCCTTGGCTTCCGCCGCGCGCTTCTGCGACTGCTTGATGTCGCCGGACCATCCGACCACGAAGCAGATTTCGCCGCTTGCGAGCGCGTTCAGATATTCCGAGGAATGGAACTTGCGCACGCTCGGGCGCACCGAAGCAATCAGGTCGGCGGCCTTCTCCAGATCGGCCTGCGAGGTGGTGTTCTCGTTCAGCCCGAGATAGTGCAAGGCCGCCGGCATGATGTCGTCGGACGAATCGAGCATCATCACGCCGCAGGATTTGAACTTGGCGAGATTTTCCGGCTTGAACGCGACATCCCAGGAATCGATCGGGGCGCCGTAGACTTCCTTAGCCTTCTTGACATTGTAGCCGATCCCGGTCGTGCCCCACATGTAATTGACCGCGTATTGATTGCCCGGGTCGTAACTCGCAAGGCGCTTTGCGATCTCCGGCCAGACATTGACGAGGTTCGGCAGCTTCGACTTGTCGAGCTTCTGGAACACGCCTGCCTTGATCTGACGTTCGAGAAAATACGCGGTCGGCACGACCACGTCGTAGCCCGATTTTCCGGTCAACAGCTTCGTTTCCAGAATGTCGTTGGAATCGAAGGTGTCGTATTTCACCTTGATGCCGGTCGTCTTGGTGAAATCGGCAAGCACCTCCGGATCGATGTAATCCGACCAATTATAGACGTTGAGCGTGCGCTCCTTCTGCGCCTGCGCCGGCATGGCTGCGACGAGCGCGCACGCAGCGATTACTCCAAGGCACTTGGCCAGTCGAACCATGGTCTTTGTCCCTTTCAGGTCTTGGTCGGAAGGCCTGCCGCCTTCCACGCGATGATCCCGCCCGCGAGATGACTGTCGTAGGGAAATCCTGCCTCCTGCGCCGCGAGCGAAGCCGCGACCGAACGGCGGCCCGAGCGGCATGCGAACACGACCTGCTTTCCTTGTGGATCGGGGATGTCATCGGGATCGAACTGCGACATCGGCACTGTGACGGCATCGGGATAACTTTCAACCGCCGTCTCATTTGGCTCGCGCACGTCGACAAGCAGGATGCGCCCTTCGGTCAGCCCGCGTGCGACCTCCTCCGGCGAGAGGTCGTGCACAATGGGTGGGCGTTTTGGCTCGTTCATACGGGTACTCCGTTAGCGAGGAAGCCACCGGCGATGCCGCTCCGTCAACGGCAATTGCGCGATGTCCCCGTCAGATAGAGACCTGCGTGCCGACTTCCACCACGCGCCCGGTCGGGATCTGGAAATAATCCGTCGCGTCGTTTGCGGTGCGCGCGAGCCCGATGAACAGGCGATCCTGCCAGCGCGGCATGCCGGATTCCTTGGCCGGCCTGAGCGTGCGCCGCGACAGGAAGAACGACGTGGACATGATGTCGAACTGCCAGCCGAGCTTGCGCGCGACGGCGAGCGCCCCGGGCACGTTCGGCGTCTCCATGAAGCCGAATCTCAGCGTGATGCGCATGAAGGTCGGGCTGAGCGGTTCGATATGAACGCGATCGGCTTCATCGACCCGCGGAGAAGGATCGGTTTCGACCGTCAGGATCACGTTGTGCTCATGCAGCACCTTGTAATGCTTCAGGCTGTGCATCAGCGCGGTCGGAGCGCTTTCGGGATCGCTCGTCAGGAACACCGCCGTGCCCGGCACGCGCTGCGGCGGCTTCTTGTCGAGCATCTTGACGAGCGTGACGAGCGGGGTTTCGTGCTTGCGTGTCTTGTCAAACAAAATGCGGCTGCCGCGGCGCCACGTGTACATGATCGTCATGATCGTCGCGCCGAGAAGCAGGGGCATCCACCCTCCTTCGAACACCTTGAGGAGGTTTGCGGCCAGAAAGGTCAGGTCGATGAAAAGAAACGGAGCGATCAAAACCGTGGCCGCGGCAAACGACCATCTCCAGACCTTGTTGACGACGATGAAAGCCATCATTGCGGTGACAACCATGGTGCCGGTGACAGCGATCCCGTAGGCGGAAGCGAGCGCGCTCGACGAGCGGAACAGCGCCACGAGCAGGAGAACGCCAAGCAGCAACAGCGTGTTGATGCGCGGCATAAAAATCTGCCCGGCCAGCGTCTCCGACGTGTGCCTGATTTCCATGCGCGGCAAAAGGCCGAGGTGAATAGCCTGTTGCGTGAGCGAATACGCGCCGGTGATGACGGCCTGGCTCGCGATCACCGTCGCGGCGGTGGCGAGCACCACCATCGGGATCAGCGCCCAGTCGGGATAGAGCAGGAAGAACGGGTTCTCGATCGCCTTCGGATCGGCGAGAACGAGCGCACCCTGCCCGAGATAGTTGATCGTCAGGGCCGGCAGGACGACCGATAGCCAGGCAAAACGGATCGGCCCGCGCCCGAAATGCCCGAGGTCCGCGTACAGCGCTTCCGAGCCGGTGACCACAAGGAATACGGCGCCAAGCGTGACGAACCCGATGAACCCATGGCTGAGCAGGAAGGACACGCCATAGACCGGGTTGAAGGCCGCGAGCACGGCCGGGTTTTTCCCGATGTACCAAAGCCCAGCCGCGGCCAAGGCGGCAAACCACAGCAAGGTAATCGGTCCGAAGAAGGCCGCGACCTGCGCCGTCCCGCGCGACTGCACGGCGAATAATGCAATCAGGATCGCGATCGTGATCGGCACGATGTAGGGGTCGAACGCCGGCGTGACGACTTTCAAGCCCTCGATTGCCGAAAGAACGGACAGGGCCGGCGTGATGATCGCGTCACCGTAAAATAACGCGCCGCTGACGATGCCGAGAAATACCAACGTCGTCACGCGTCCGCCGAGCGCGCGGCTCGCCAATGCCATGAGAGCGAGCGTGCCGCCTTCGCCGTTATTGTCGGCGCGCAGCAAGACGACGACGTATTTTGCGGTAACGACGATCAGTAGCGCCCAGATGATGAGCGAGAGAATGCCGAACACGATCGGCTCGGTCGCAGGATTTCCGGCACCAACGGCGGCAAGGACGGATTCGCGCAGCGCATAGAGCGGGCTCGTGCCGATGTCGCCATAGACAACGCCGATGCTGCCGAGCGTCAGAGCCCAGAAATTCGGCTTGCCGTGCGTGCCGCCGTTCGGCACCGCCTGCGATGGAATGCTCATCAATGCCCGCCCAGTGAATTCGCCGTTTGCCGGCTAGACCGTGACCTGTGTGCCGACTTCCACCACGCGCCCGGTCGGAATCTGGAAGAAGTCGGTTGCGTCGCTCGCGCTCTTCGCCATGCCGATGAAGATGCGATCCTGCCATTTCGGCATGCCGGAATGCGCGGCCGGTTTCAGCGCGCGCCGCGACAGGAAAAACGACGTCGACATGATGTCGAATTGCCAGCCGAGCTTGCGCGCAACCGCAAGCGCCTTCGGCACGTTCGGCGATTCCATGTAGCCGAATTTCAGCGCGATCCGGCTGAAATGCGGCGAGACCGGCGAGATCGTCACCCGCTCTTCGTCGCTGACGCGCGGCGTGTCCGCGGTGACGATGGTCAGGATCACGTTATGTTCGTGCAAAATCTTGTTGTGTTTCAGATTGTGCATCAGCGCAGTCGGTGCCGAGGACGGATCGCTGGTCAGAAAAACGGCGGTACCCGGCACGATGTGCGGCGGCTTCTTTTCGAGGCTGCGAAGGAGCGTCTCGAGCGGCACTTCAGCACGGCGCGTCTTGTTTGCCAGAATGGTGGTCCCGCGCCGCCAGGTCAGGATCAGGAACACCATGGCGATCCCGAACAGGAGCGGCACCCAGGCGCCCTCGAACAGCTTGAGCAGGTTCGCGGAAAGGAACGTCGAATCCACCACGACGAAGGGAATGATCAGCAACGCCGCCTGCCACCAGCGCCATTTCCACAGCTTCCAGATCACGATGAAGCCGAGCACCCCGTCCACGACCATCGTGGTGGAAACCGCGATGCCGTACGCAGAGGCAAGTGCGCTTGAGGTGTGGAACATGCCGACCAGCAGGAGCACGCCGACGAGGAGCGCGGTGTTGACGCGCGGGATGTAGATCTGTCCGGCAAAGGATTCCGACGTGTGCACGATGGCCAGGCGCGGCAGCAGGCCGAGCTGGATCGCCTGGCGCACCAGCGAAAAGGCGCCGGTGATCACCGCCTGACTCGCGATGATCGTCGCTGCGGTCGCAAGCACGATCATCGGCAGGAGCAGCGCCTCGGGCACGAGCCGATAGAACGGATTTTCGATCGCCTCGGGATGCGCGAGAACGAGCGCGCCTTGCCCGAAATAATTGATCAGCAGCGCGGGCAGCACGAGCGCGAGCCACGCGGTCTGGATCGGCAGCCGTCCGAAATGGCCGAGATCGGCGTAAAGCGCCTCACCGCCGGTCACCGCGAGAAATACGAGGCCGAGCGTGATCAGGCCGATATGGCCGTGGTGGTAGAGAAACTCGACGGCGTAGAGCGGATTGACCGCCGCCAGCACGCTCGGGTCTTCGTGGATGTGCATGGCGCCCGCAACGGCGATGGAAACAAACCACACCATCATGATCGGGCCGAAAAACGCCGCGACACTCGCGGTGCCGCGGCTCTGGACCGCAAACAACGCGATCAGAATGAGGATCGTGATCGGCAGCACGAAATGGGACGATGCCGGCAACGCAAGCTTCAATCCCTCGACCGCCGAAAGGACCGAAATCGCGGGCGTGATGACGGAATCGCCGAGGAACATCGATGCGCCCACCATCCCGAGCGCGAAAACCAGTGC
>Ga0070741_10020421_pt1 | contig 10438 bp, 7 predicted proteins | sample Coa_R1_4_FD_66440 | JGI IMG/M metagenome (GOLD analysis project Ga0070741, IMG submission 66440) | Surface soil microbial communities from Centralia Pennsylvania, which are recovering from an underground coalmine fire - Coalmine... | ecosystem: Environmental > Terrestrial > Soil > Unclassified ... | reverse complement strand
GGGGAGAATCGAGGTGCTTATCTCGGGTATGCAAAGCGCGCTGGATAATGTCGCGCACGACCTCCGCACACCGATGACGCGTCTGCGGAGTATGGCAGAAACCGCGCTGCAGTCGCCCACCCCGACCGATGACCTCCGGGCCGCGCTGGGCGGCTGCATGGAAGAATCCGAGCGTATTCTGACCATGCTGAACACGCTTATGGATATTTCCGAGGCAGAGACGGGGACGATGCGGCTTGATCTCACCGAGGTAAATGTCCACGCCCTGATTCATCAAGCAGTGGAGTTATACGAATATGTGGCGGAAGAGAAAGCCATTAGCATAACGCCAACGACGCCACAGGATCTCATCGTTACTGCCGATCGCAACCGCATGCTGCAGGTCTTGGCAAACTTGCTTGATAACGCAATCAAATACACGCCGCCCGGGGGCCGGGTCACGGTTTCAGCGGCGCAGGATCAGCACCAGGTGCGGCTGGCCGTGGCAGATACCGGGATGGGTATCGCGCCGAAAGACCTGGAGAAAATCTGGGACCGCCTCTACCGTGGCGACAAAAGTCGCTCGCAACGTGGGCTAGGATTGGGCTTGAGTGTCGTCAAAGCCATCGTCCGAGCGCATCACGGTGAGGTCTCAGTCTCTAGCCAGCCCGGCCAAGGCGCGTGCTTCTCGCTGGCGCTTCCTGCCGAGCGTCCGACATGACGGACCCCGGTTCATCCGCTCTCAGGATATGATGGGGTAGCTCACTCGCCTCCGGTTAGTCTGCCGGGGCGATCACATGCCGACACCAAAAGGTGACAATCTCTTGGACCACGGCGAGGTATTCCTCGAAGTCATTGGGCTTACGGACATAGCAATTCGCGCCCGCTTCATACGCCTCCCGCGCGTCCACTCTCGAACCGGAGCCCGTGAAGATCACCACAGGCAGAAATTTGAGCGCCGGATCGGCCCTGATTGCCTGTAACACGTCGTGCCCGTCTTGCCGCGGCATTCGCCAGTCGAGCAGGACGACACACGGCCGCGGCGCCTGCGTATGCGGCCCCTCCCGCTTCAAGAACGCTATCGCCTCTTGCCCGGTACCGACGACATGGACGGTCGCGGAGAGGGCGCTGAGATCCATTGCCTCGACCGCCAACCGTGCATCCGCCACGTTATCGTCCGCGAGTAAAACATCAATAGAGCTCATCAATGCTCCTCCCCAGTCCCCAGAGACGACGGGCTACGGTCATGCGTCCCGCCCCGCTCGCCGGTGACGATGGTGGTAACCCCTTTGTCTTTGAGCCAGCGAAACAACCGGCGCAACTCGGCGCGTAAGATGTTCGTGTCGATCAACCCGGAGAACAGAGCCTCAATGGTATCGAGGGCAACCCGCTTCGCGCCGACGCTGTTGATGGCGTGTTCCAGCCGGACGAAGAGCCCACTCAAATCATACTCGCCTGTTTCTTCGATGTCCGCGCGCTCGACATGGACATAATCCAGTGCGAGCTTTTTACGGGCCACGAGGTCCGGCAAGGCGAACCCCAACGAGGCAAAGTTGGCTGACAACTCCTCGGCCCTCTCCTCAAACGACATAAATACCCCAGGTTCACCGAACTCGCGGGCGCCATGGACGAGAAACTCCATGGCGAAGAGCGTCTTGCCGCAGCCCGCGCTGCCGCAGACTAAGGTCGGTCGCCCTTTAGGCAGGCCGCCTCGGGTAATCTCATCCAGTCCGCGAATGCCCGTCTTCGCTTTAGGCAGGGCTCGAGACTGGGATTTATTTTTTGCTTCGGCCATCGGCATGTCCCCTCTGTGTCGTGCTCACACCGTCGCCTGCGCATGCGCCTTGGCACCTTCCACCATTTAGAATAAGCATGTTTGCTCCGCTCGCAAGAAGGTAGTCAGGAGGAGAAAAATATAGGCCTCTTTCCACGCTGACTACTGACTGCTATACTTCCCCGCTAACGACTTTTTTCACTCACGACCTCTTCCTCTTTCTTCTATCACTAAATGTGAAGTATGCCGTCATGCCCCTCCCGGCCGAGAGTCACCCCAGATCCGTCCGCCGCGGCGCTCGACGCTCTTCCTTTCACGACTGTAATGTCCCGGAAAGGTTCCTGTCATCTTACAGTCGTTAATAGGAAAAAGAGGCGCGAGGTGGAATGTCAGTGATAACCGTTGCCGGGATGGTCTCTATCTTCTGCTGATTTTTGGCTTGTGGCTAAGCACTGGATACGATAAAAGCACCGAACGCAAACATAACTCGGGTCCTTTTTGCCCGCTACACCGCGCCCTGGGGCACCGTGGCGCACACGAATGGATAATGTGCGTTCTCAGATAATTCGCCTTGGACACTGGCTCTTTGGCTACCGCGACTCTCTGTTTCCGGTAGTCTTCTTGCTGTTGATTGTCACCACGCAGCCGGCTTTCCCCTTCGGCAGCGAACGCTGGGATCACTGGATGGACGCCCTCGGGTTCCTGATCATGCTGACCGGACAGGGTTGCCGGGCGCTGGCGATCGGGTGCGCGCAGAACATTCGCCGCCGGGGGCGGCAGAAGCGCATCACCGCGAGGAAACTGATTCGCACGGGATTTTTTGCCCATTCCCGTAACCCTTTGTATCTCGGTAATCTGCTCATCTCCTTCGGGCTGGTGGTTATGGCCAATAGTTACTGGTGGTACGTTGTGGCCCTGCCGGGAGTCATCGGCATGTACTGGGCGGTCGTGCTGGCGGAAGAGGAGTTTTTAGCCAAACAGTTCGGACACGAGTATGTGGAGTACTGTAGTAAAGTGAATCGCTTCCTCCCGCGCGTAGCTGGTTTGCGTCAGTCGCTGGTGGATAGTCCGTTTGATTGGCAACGCGTGGTGCGCAAAGAATCACAAGTGGTGTGTTCTTGGGTCACCTTCGCGATCGGGGTACTGATCTGGGAGCGTGTGCGGCAGTTTGGCGTTGCCGCACGCCGCACCGAGATTGTATTGTTGGTGTTGATATTGCTCGCTTTCTATGTCGTCTATGGAGTGATCCTCTGCCTCAAGAGGAAAGGAATGCTGCACGCGGAACTCCCTGCTGGCGAGGGCGAGCTGGGAAAAAGCAAACAGGTAAATACATGAGAGGTGGCACTTTTGCGCCGGAGTCCCATTGACGTTGCTGTTTCTTTTTAGCCTCGTGATCAACTGGTTCCCTGTCTGTAGCTTTGCCTCAGGTGATCCGGTGCTGGTCGGTGCCGGAGACATCGCCGAATGTTGGCTTGGTTTTTTCAACGGCACCTACGTGCCGAGGCCACGGTCACGCTACTTGATAACCTCCGCGGCACAGTATTCACCGTCGGTGATCACGCTTATCGTAAAGGGACCGGGTATTCTGCTGTTGTTGCTGGCAACGTTCACCGTGCTACCCTTCGATTAATACCTCGATGAAATGAGGCGACCCGACCGAGGCGGCGAAACCGGGCGGCAAGGCGATAGGAAACCGGTTGTTGTTCTCGTCTCAAGGTGGGCTAGCTTATAGGCGTAAGAACGAAGAAGCATGAAAACTTCCGGCTACCAGTATTGGCGATTCGTAGTAGTGATTGACGTTGTGGTCGTTCTGCTGTGTCTCTGGCCTGCTTTGCTCTTGGCCGGGGGACAGGCGAGTCTGTCTCTGCCGGCGGTTGTCCAACAGGTGCTGACCCAGCATCCGCTCCCGCAGGCTGCCGAGGCGCACGTGGAAGCGAGCCGTGGACTCACACGGCAAGCGGGTGCGTACCCCAACCCGACCTTTGCCTTCGAGGACAACGACCCCTCGCGGGAGCTGACCTATCTCTTGAAACAGCCATTGGAGTGGCCCTTTAAGCGCACGTATCGCATCGGTGTGGCGACGGCCAATGCGCACATTGCCGAGCGTGAACAGGAGGGAGTCCACCAAGATCTCATTGCCGCCGCACGGGAAGGATTCTTTCGGGTGCTCGTGGCAGAAGAGTCCCAGCGCATTGCCCAGACATTTGTCGCCACCATCGTACGGCTGCACGACTCGGTAGCGCAACGATTCGCTGCCGGCGATGTGCCGGAATTCGAGGTGACTAAAGCACGGGTCGAATTGATCCGGGCAACAACGGACCGCAAAAAGGTCGAGGGACAACTCGTGACTGCGCGTGCCAGTCTCAATCTTCTCCTAGGGAACAGTGAAACGACGCCGCTTGCCCTTGACGGTTCTCTAGCCGTGCGGCAAACGGTTCCTGCGTTCGAGGATCTCGTGGCGCGGGCGGACGAACAGAACCCGCAGCTCCGTGCCCAACAACGGGTGGTGGAGCGCGAACAGCTCAATCTCAAACTCGCCTGGGCGTCGTTGGTTCCAGATCTAGAGATTGACTTCGCTAAACGCGACAATAATCTCAGTCCGAGAGTTAGTGGACCGATCGTGGGCCTCTCTTTCAGTGTGCCATTGTGGGATCACAAAGAAGGTGCCATCGCGGCGGCGCGCCGTACGGTGGAAGAAGCCGAAGCACGACTCCGCACTACCCGCTTACAACTGCGGCAAGCATTACTAATAGCCTATCGCACGTGGGAAACTGCCACTGAGCAGGTAGACGCGTATACCGCAGGAGTCCTCACCCAAGCGGAAGAAGCCGCCGCTTTAGCTGAACGGAGTTATCGTGAGGGGGAAGGAGACTTACTCGGCGTCCTTGATGCCCGGCGCAGTCTCCTGACTGTGCGGCGTGACTACACCCAAGCGCTGTTCGATCAAGATCTTGCCTGGGTAGCTATCGAACATGCCGCCGGTATTGCCACGGAGTGAGAACAGGAACAAACACGAACAATGCGGAACCGAGCGGAATGGTGTATGAGGGCTGTGGTGTTGTGCGTCGTCGGCATCACGGCGTGTCGCTCGCCGGAGCCCGAGGCGCCTCAGCATACGGACGGGGCCACTGCACACGAAGTGACGCTCACCCCCGAACAACAGCGGGCCATTGGTCTTACCACTGCCCTTGCCGTAGAACGTCAGGTGGGGCCCGTCATTGAAAGTTTTGGTCGCGTCATTCCGCGTCAGCAGGGGCGCGCGCAGGTCACCTCGCCCGTCGCGGGCCGAGTTACCCCACAAAGCGCGGAACGCATTCCCGCGCCGGGCACTGTGGTCCGCAGCGGCCAACTGCTCGCCGAAGTCGAACAAACCTACACCGCTCCGGAACACGTGCAGTTGGACGTCGGATACGCCGGTGCAGGAGGGGCCGCACAGGAGGCGAAAGCGGCACTGGACGCCGCCGCCGCCGAGTATCAACGCAGTCAAACCCTCTTTACGGCCAAGGTCGTCTCGCGCAAACGCGTCGAAGAGGCGAAAGCCGCCTGGTTGCAGGCACAGAGTCGTTTTGAGACCGCCCGGCGGCAGGCGGCCAGTTACGGCACCGCCACTGCGGCAAACGGAAATCCCCTGCGACGGTTCGCACTAACGGCACCGATCACCGGCGTCGTAGTGCAGGCAGACCTGACGGCAGGCCAGCAAGTCGATACGACTACCCCCTTGTTTGTCATTGCCGACCCCTCCACCGTCTGGGTCGAAGCGCCTATTTTTGAGGACGATGTGCAGAAAATAGAGCGGACCCGCCCGGTGACGATCCGTACGCCTGGAGACCCACAAGCGTCATGGGTAGGCCGTCCTCGCTACACTGGCACAGTAGTCGATCCGCTGAAACGCACGACAAGTTTTGTCTACGAAGTGGCCAACGCCGACGGCCGCCTCAGGTTGGGTATGTCTGTAACCATCGCCCTCCCAGTCGGACCAGAACACCCTGCGGTGATGGTACCGGAAGCGGCACTCATGGAAGGCGAAAAAGGGAGCGGCGTTGTATATGTCCGACGCGGTCCCACGCAGTTTGTAGAACAGCAAGTGAGAATCGGCGAGCGCCGCGACGGATTCGTGGCAGTAACGGGTGACGTCGCGGCCGGACAGGAACTCGTTGTGACGGGGGTGCCGGAGTTATTCGGCATGGCCCCTGGGCGGTTGATGACGGAAGAGTAGGAGCTTTGCCCATGGTCGCGCGCCTGGTTCTATCTTCGTTACGTAACCGGCTGATTGTGACCTGCCTGGCCCTGTTCCTGCTGGCGCTCGGGGTCGTGGCGGCGACACACTCGCCCCTCGATATTTTCCCCGAGTTTGCCCCACCGTACGTGGTGGTGCAAACCGAAGCCCCGGGACTGTCGGCTGAGGAAGTTGAAACTCTGGTCACGGTGCCGGTGGAGTACGCGCTCAATGGCACGAGTTTTCTTGCCGCGCTGCGGTCCTCTTCTGCTCCGGGCATTTCGGTCGTCACCGCCATTTTTGCCGATGGCAGTGACATCCTCACCGATCGTATGCTCGTGAACGAACGGCTAACGACCGTGGCCAGCACCCTCCCACAGGGCGCGGGGCCACCACGGGTGACCCCGATGACCTCATCAACGGGAACGTTGGTGGTTATTGGCCTCACCTCGACCACAGTCTCGGCTATGGATCTGCGGGCCTTGGCAGACTGGACGATCCGTCCGCGCTTGCTTGGTACGCCTGGCGTGGCTGGTGTAGTGGTGTACGGCGGCGACGTCAAAGAGTACCAAATACTGGTGTCGCCTGAGCGGTTGCGGCGTTTCGACCTGACACTGGAGGACATTCAAGGCGCAGGCCGCGACGCAACTGCACTGATCGGTGCGGGGTATCTGGATCGCGCAACTCAGCGTCTGCCGATTCGGGGCGAGGGTGGGATAAAGGAAATTACCGATGTCCAGGCCGCACTCATCGGCTTGCGAGACGGTACGCCATTGACACTGGGCCAGGCGGCTGACGTGCGTGTCGGGGCGGCACCCAAGGTTGGGGATGCGACGGTGGAAGGACGCGATGGCGTGCTACTGATTGTGGCGAAGCAACCGGCCGTCAACACCCTGCAAGTCAGCCAGCGAGTCGACGTGGCGTTGGACGAGATCCAGGCCGCACTGCCGTCAGGAGTGCAGCTCCATCGTGGTCTCTTTCGTCAAGCCACCTTCATTGAGAGCGCGTTGGCTAACATGCGGCGTGCACTCGTACTTGGTGCAATTTTGGTGATCGTCATCCTGCTCTTGTTCTTGGCGGACCTCCGCACTGCTTTCATCAGTGTGACGGCGATTCCCCTATCATTACTCACCGCACTGACTGTGCTGTGGGCGACGGGCGTCCCGCTGAACACTATGACGTTGGGGGGATTAGCCATTGCTATCGGTGAGGTCGTCGACGACGCCATTATTGACGTGGAAAACATCCATCGGCGGCTGCGTGAAAACCGCCGCCTGTCGTCGCCACGTCCAGCGTTGCAAGTGGTCTACGAAGCTTCGGTCGAAGTCCGCAGCGCCGTGGTCTACGCGAGTTTCATTGTCGCGCTGGTGGTCCTTCCCTTGTTCTTCCTCAGTGGTGTGCAGGGGCGGATCTTTGCTCCCCTGGGGACGGCCTATCTGCTGGCGATTCTGGCGTCACTGGGAGTAGCCCTGACGGTGACTCCCGCTCTCGCGCTTCTGCTCCTACCGCGCGAACAAGTAGAACAAGATGAGAATTGGCTGACGCGGAGGCTCAAGCATTGGTATCTGCGTATACTGCCGTGGTCCTTAAATCGGCCCGGTCTCGTCGTGACCGTGATGGTGCTGTTAGTACTAACAGCGGTGGCGGCGTTTAAGGTGGTTCCCAGCGAATTTCTCCCTGAGTTTCATGAAGGCAATCTCATCGTGCAGATGGCTGCTACGCCCGGAGTGTCGTTGGCGGAGTCGATCCGCGTGGGCAAGCGAGTCAGCCAAGTCCTCGCCGAGATTCCGGGGGTCGTTTCGGTTGGGCAGTTCGCCGGGCGCGCCAGTCTGTCAGATGACACCTGGGGGCCAGAGGTGAGCGAGTTCAACGTGACCTTGGACCCTCACCTCGGCAGCTATGCAGCGGTCACGGAGCAGATTCGCGCCCGGCTCGCCACGATTCCCGGAGTGTCGTTCAACGTGCTGTCTTATCTCAAGGAGCGCATGGAGGAAGTCATGTCAGGGGCAACAGCACAAGTTGTGGTCAAGATCTTTGGCCCCGACCTTGGCACACTGCGCCGGCTTGGGCGGCGGGCCGCTGACATTCTGACTACGAGTCCCGGCGTGGTAGATGTGTACATTGAGCCGCAAGTGACGATTCCGCAAGTGACGTTCCACTTCGACCGCCGAGCGGTTGCCCGTTACGGTCTCACTATGGGCCGCCTCAAGGTTCTGGTGACAACGGCCTTTCTGGGTACACCCGTTGCTCAGGTCTACGATGAAGGGAAGGTCTTCAATGTCGTCGTCCGTTTTCAGGACGACGCGCGAGATAGTGTCGCGGCACTGGGAGACACTCTCCTTACGGTACCAGGTGGCGCCTATGTCCCGCTCCGAGCACTGGCGGATATTCGCGTTGAAAAGCGTCCCAACGTCATTAATCGCGAGAACGCCACGCGTCGTTTGCTGGTGCAAGGCAATATTGCGGGCGGTGATGTCGCGGGCGTTACCCGGGAACTTACACGGCGCCTGCACACACGACTCACTCTCCCGGCGGGATATCACCTCGAGGTGGGCGGGGAATATCAAGAGCAGTTAGCGACGCGACGACAATTATTGCTCTTTGGGATCGCGGCAACAGCGGGAATCTTCCTGCTCTTGTACGCTGATTTTCATGCGATCCGGGCATCATTGTTGGTGCTGCTGACTCTGCCCTTAGCATTTATCGGTGCGATGTGGGCGGTAGTGTTCTCAGGTGGCTCGCTCTCGCTGGGGTCCTTGGTCGGCTTCTTGGCGTTGTTAGGAATTACGGCACGCAACGGCATCATGCTGATTGCGCACTACCGCCGCTTGCACGCGGATGGGATGGCATGGGGACGAGAATTGATCATACAAGGATCGGTAGATCGACTCGTGCCGATTCTCATGACCGCCTTAGTGGCTGCACTCGGACTCCTACCGCTGGCGCTGGGTGGTGAGCGGGCCGGGCAAGAGATCGAACATCCCTTGGCGGTGATACTCTTGGGAGGGCTCTTTTCGTCGACTGTGCTGAACCTCAGTGTTGTTCCGGCCCTGTACTTGCGTTGGGGGCGTGAACGACAAGAAGGGTGAGTAGGGTAGGAGGACGCTAGGGGTGGCTCCCCTGCCACCTGTGTCGCGTATAGGTGTCGAAAAGGTAGTGTCATATGCATGGGGGTCAGCGGATGGCCGCACGTCGGACTGGAGGAGTACTCGTTCTCCGGCACGTGCTATCAAACGGTAAGGACCGGGCACGAGTTGCGCTTCCTCCTGCGGGGTGGCCACGGCGTCCGCGACAAGCACCCCCGCGCCTGCGTGCCACTGTTCCGCGAGCTCCTCACGTGCAGTGAATAAACGATCCGTACGGCCAGTCAAAAATGTCGGCGGCGTCCACCCCGGCGGGGCCAACACATCGATGCGTTGCTGTAAATAATAGTCAAGACCTCCACACAGTTGATATTCGTCCTCGGCGCGGAAGAACACACGACTCCCGAGAGGCGCTGTTGCCTTGATCTGACAAGCAAACGGACGCCAGGAGAATAGCGCGTCGACACGCTCATGCGCAATTTGTATAAACGGAAACAGCGTGACAGCCGTGACGACGCCAACCCCTAACACGGCCCGATACCATCGCCGCTGCACACAGAGAGCAAGGCTCAGGTGTCCGACTCCAAGAGTGAGGAGAGCCGGCCGCACCAAGGACTCAAGCCCATAACCCACCAGCGTCGGCTCGATCGTCGCCAGAAAAGCTGTCGGAGTTGGCAATGCCACCAACAGAGCTGCACTTGCTGCCACGAGCAGAAGGATCACTTGTTCCCTATGAGGCCCTCTCGCAGGACATGCAGGCGCGTGGGCGAGCACGTGACCGACCAACAGTGCGAGCGCCGGGAGCGCCGGAAGACTGTAGTGTTCGAGGCGTGAGACGGCGAGTGAGAAAAATCCCAACACGACGATCAGCCAGAGGAGTGGTAAGCGTTGCAAGGGATCGGGCTGTTCGGCGCCACTCCGAGGCCAGTTCTGCACAACCGCGAGTGGAAGCAGGAGACTCCAGGGCAGTCCACGGACGAAGAACATAGTCCAGAAAAAACCGAGAGAGTCCGGGAGGGAGTCGCGCGGGAGCTTCTTGTCAAAGAAGAACAGTAAGTGCTGATTGACGATGTAGTCCCAGAGAAATCCTGGATTGCGCGCACCCGCCGCCACATGCCACGGCGCAACGATCGCGGCAATGAGGAGCACGCCCCAAGGAGTACGCAACGCCCGTAGGCGGGTGTACAGCGTACGAGCTCTCAGTTCGCCCGTGGTGAGTTCATGGAGCGCGATGGTTCCGCCTACGATGACGAGGGGAACGAACCCTTTATCCAAGGCACCAATGCCAAGGGTGCTCCAGAACGCCGTAGCGACGGCCGTACCAGCACTACGCCGCACGCGAACGTACCAATACAGTGACAACGTGACCGTCAGCATCAACACCAT
>Ga0070741_10020420_pt1 | contig 10438 bp, 12 predicted proteins | sample Coa_R1_4_FD_66440 | JGI IMG/M metagenome (GOLD analysis project Ga0070741, IMG submission 66440) | Surface soil microbial communities from Centralia Pennsylvania, which are recovering from an underground coalmine fire - Coalmine... | ecosystem: Environmental > Terrestrial > Soil > Unclassified ... | reverse complement strand
CCGCCACCGCCGCCACCGCCGCCGCCACCGCCGCCACCGCCGCCGCTCTTCGTCGACGGCAGGAGGAAGTCGAAGGCCGGGGTGTTGTCGAGCTGGGTCATCCAGCCCTGCACCGACGGGTCGGGCGAGGCGTTCTCGAACGAGAACGCGGTGCCGTCGTAGAACCGCGACCCGACCGTGGCCGCGCCCTGCTTGGGCCGCCCGTACTGGTCGGTGCCGGAAAGCGGGTGGAGAACGGACTTCGGGACGACGAGCGTGATCGTCCCGCTCTTCTGGTCGACCGAGCCCTGGATCGGCGTGTTGCCCGGGTAGATCTCGCACTTGTCCCCGCCCTCGCCGCCACAGGTCCCGGAGTCAGTCGTGAAGTCGTCGTAGCCGTAGCTGAAGCCGCTGCTCGGGCTCCAGCTCGCGACGGCGGCTGCGTCCTGCCAGCCGTTCGTGAAGCGCCAGATCCAGACGAGGGACCCGTTACCCGCCGCGGAGGAGAGCGCCGAGCTCGAGAGGTCGGCGAGATGGAGCGTCACGGTGAAGCCGCCCGTCTTCGCGTCGGGGCCGATCGCCGCGGCGGTGAAGTCGCCCGCCGGCACGTTTGCCGGGCTCGGCGTCGCGCCGATGTTCGAGTACGGCGCGAGGGCGTCGCCCGTCGGATCGGTGGTCGAGCTCCGTAGCGGCGTCCGTCCGCTGACGGAGACAGTCCCGCCGCCGTTCGACGGGCCGGCGATCTGCGTCGCCACCATCGGCGTCGCCACGTAGCCGGCCGAGTCGTCGGGCTTCTTGTTCGTCCGGTTGAAGACGACCGAGAGGCGGCCGTCGACGCGATTCTCGGTGATCGCGAAGAAGTCGGCGAGCGAGCGGTCGCCGTTGTTCAGCGTGCAGCCGAGCCCGTTCAGGCAGATCGAATCGTAATGGAAGGGGTGCGTCGTGACCTTCACCTGCGCCGCCGTCGGGCTCGAGCCGAAGACGTTGAGCGACTGGCTCACGTACACGTCCCACGCCGCCTTGAAGGCGCTCGTGTTCGGGTCGCCGTCGGTCGTCGTGCCGTAGAACGCGACCGCCGCGCGGCCGGACGCACCGCCCGCTGCCACCCACGGGAAGACGGTCGTGCGCACCGAGTCGCGGTCCATCTGCAGCGGCTTCGTCCAGCCCGGATCGACCGTCGGCTCGCCGTCGCTCGTCGCGCTCACGTCGGCGATGGACTGGTTGCAGCCGGTGACCTTCGCGGCAGGAAGCCCCGCGAGCCACGTGTGGTAGTCGGTCGTGTCCGCCCAGGCGACGTAGACGTTGCCCGCGTTGTCGACGTCCGCGGTCGCGAAGCCGGCCGTTGCCCCGCCGGAACCGGGCGCGACCTTGCAGTCCGTCCACGTCGACCCGTTGTCCTGGGAGATGGCGAGGTTGACCTGCCCGCCCTTCGTCCACGGCATCACGACGGTGTGGATGGACGGGATGTAGTGCATCGGGCCGGGGAAGTCCGGGTCGGGCGCCGCGATCGAGGCGACCGGCGAGTACGTCACGCCGCCGTCGGTCGACTTGACGACGACCGTGTTCCGCGGCTCCTGCTGGTTGTAGGAGAGAAGCACGGTCGAGGCGTCGGTGAACGTCTGCCACTGCCGGTCGGAGGCCGCGCCCTCGGTCGTCACGCCGCCGGCGACGTTGAAGCCGCCCGGTGTGAGCGTGTGGCCGTTGTCGGGCGAGGTCGCGGTCGTGAAGCCGCTGAGCGCACCGAGTCCCGCGTACGCGTACTGGTAGTTCCCGGCCGAGTTCTTGGCCTCTCCGGTCGAGACGACGCAGTCGCCGCCGCCGCCCACGGCCTGCTGTCCGCGCGGCGGCGTCCCGAGCAGGTGGAACTGGTCGCCGCCGTCGGTGGAGACCTGCGCGTAGTCGGCCGCGTTCGAGAAGCCGGTCGGGCCGCACGTGTAGAGGTTGCCCGCGAGGTCGGAGACGATCAGCGGCTCGGCCTCGTCGCGCTGGGGATCGGCGGGGACGGCGGCCGAGAACTCGAGTCCCTGCGGATCGGCGGACGCGAGCGAGCCGCCGGCGGTCGCGGCCACCGTCTTCATCGTGAGCGTGCCGGTGTAGTCCTGGGGCACCGCGTTGGCGAAGCCGCACGCCATCACGTCGTAGTCGCCCGCGCCGAGGTTCGACGCCGCAACGGTCTCGGTCGTGTTGCTGGTGTCGCTGCTCCCCACCTCGCCGCCGGTGTCGCCGCTCTCGACCGTGAGGATCTCGTCGTTCGTGTTCTCATTGCCGCTCGCCGGCGTCCAGCTGATCGAGAACGTGAACGTGGTCTGGATCCCCGTGTAGCCGGTCGCCGGCGTGTGGACGGTGATCGTGTGGTCGTCGACCTGGGGCGTGCCGGCGAGCGTCGAGCAGTCGCTCGTGGCGTTCGAGCCGGCCGGGATCGTTCCCGTCCACGTCACGGTCGCCGTCGAGCCGACCGGCGGCACGACCGCCGTCTGCGACGGCGGCGTCGACGCCCGCGTGGCCGACGCCCCACCGAGCAATGCCGCTGCGACGACCAGCGCCGTCCCGACCACGTACCACCGCAAGCGCCGCATGGCAGCTCCCCCCGGCTCGAGAATTCGTTCCCTCCGACGGCCGAGGAATGCCCGCGAGCGGAGGCGGCGAAACGCCTAGCGGGAGGCGTACCCGCGCATGCCGTCGAGGAGGAGCGCGGTGAAGCGGTCGGCCAGCTCGTCGGTCTTGCCGCCGGGACGGAGCCACGTGTACGCCCAGTTCGCCGCCGAGAGCGCGAGGAGCGCCGCGGTCGCGTCGTCGAGGTCGGTGCGCAGCTCGCCGAGCTCGCGTCCCTCCCGAAAGAGCGTGCGGAACCGCTCCTCGTAGCGCCGCCGCTCGGCGACGAACTCCGCTCGCCGCTCGCCCTCGAGGTAGCGCCACTCGCGCACGAAGACCGTCGCGACGTCGAGTTGCTCGGCGACGACGCGGAGATGGGCGCGCAGCGCGGCGCGGATCCGCTCGACGACCGGCCCGTCCTCCGGCACCGAGTCGAGCGCGGCGTGGAACGCGACCGAGCCCTCGTGCGCCACCTCCCAGAGCAGGTCCGCCTTCGACTCGATGTGCGCGTAGAGCGATCCCTTCTGGACGCCCATCGCCTCCGCGAGGTCGCCGATCGACGTGCCGTGGTAGCCCTTCTCCGCGAAGAGACGGGCGGCGGCACGGGTTAGCTCTGTCCGGCGCGTGGACATCTACAATCGAGAGGCTAACGATCGTTCGGAAGGTGGTGCTGCGTGGCCGCAGTCGAAGTTCCCCGCGACGAGCAGGCATTTCTCGAGTACGTCCAGTCCGGCGGACAGGTCGAGACGACCGACTGGATGCCCGACGACTACCGGGCGAAGCTCATCAAGTTCATCGAGATGCACGGCAACTCCGAGCTCATGGGCGTCCTGCCCGAGCGCGAGTGGATCCTCCGTGCCCCGACGCTGCAGCGCAAGCTCGCGCTGACCGCGAAGGTGCAGGACGAGGTCGGCCATTCGCAGCTCATCTACCGCGTCGTCGAGGATCTCGGCAAGCCGCGCGAGCAGTGCCTCCAGGATCTCGTCGACGGGAAGGCGAAGTTCCACAACGTCTTCCATTACCCGACGTACACATGGGGAGACGTCGGCGTCATCGCGTGGCTCGTCGACGCGGCGGCGATCATCAGCCAGAAGGCGCTCCTCAAGTGCTCGTACGCGCCGTACGCGCGGATCATGAAGAAGATCTGCTGGGAGGAGTCGTTCCACATCCTCCACGGGCGTGACGTGATCCTCGCGATGATCACGGGGACGCAGGAGCAGTTCGAGCTCGTGCAGGAGGCGCTCGACCGCTGGTGGGGGCCGCTCATGCAGTTCCACGGCAACCCGATCCCGAAGGACGAGGACCCGATGTACCTGTGGCGGATCAAGTCGCAGGGGAACGAGGAGGCGCGCCAGCAGTTCCTCGACGGCTACGTGCCGCAGATCCTCGAGCTCGGCCTCGAGCTCCACGACCCGAAGCTCCGCAAGCGCGACGACGGCGTCTGGGAGTACAGCGAGCCCGACTGGGACGAGCTGAAGCACGTCGTCACCGGCCACGGCCCGAAGACCGAGGAGCGGCTCGCCTTCCGGCGGCGCTTCCTCGAGCAGGAGCAGTGGGTGCGGGACGTCGTTCTCGCCGCATGAACGAGTGGGAAGTCTTCCGGCGTGAGCGGAAGGGGCAGCCGTTCGAGCATGCCGGCTCGGTCGTCGCTCCCGACGCGGACTTCGCCGAGGCGTGGGCACGCGAGCAGTACGGCCGGCGCGGCGAGTCGGTCGCGCTGTGGCTCGTTCCGCGCGACGCGATCCGCGACGTCGAGGACTGGGCGGACGAGTTCGACCTCAAGTACCGCCGCGTCGACGGCTACTCGATCAAGGCACGGCTGAAGGAGGCGCGTGAACGCGCAGGAACGGCTCCTCGGGATCGCTGACGACGAGCTCGTCCTCGGCTGGCGCGAGTCCGAGTGGACGGGAATCGCGCCGCTGCTCGAGGAGGACGTCGCCTTCTCCTCGATCGCCCAGAACGAGATCGGCCACGCGCGCGCGCTCTACCAGCTGATCGTCGGGGAGGAGGGCGATGCCGACGCGCTCGCGTTCGACCGCGAGCTCGAGAAGTACCGCTGCGCGCCGCTCGTCGAGCTCCAGCTCCTCGACTGGGCGCACACGATCGCGCGCCGCTGGCTCTACGAGATCGCGGACGAGATCCGGCTCGCGGCGCTGAAGGACGACCCCGATCCGGCCGTCGCGGGGCTCGCCGCGAAGATCGACCGCGAGGAGACGTACCACCGCATGCACGCCGCGATGTGGCACGAGCGGCTCCGCGACGAGCCGCGCTTTCAGGCGGCGGTCGAGGAGCTGTGGCCGTACGCGGTCGGCCTGCTCCCCAGCGAGCTACGCGACGAATTGGCTGTCCGAACGGGACTGGACCTTCCTAGTGACAACTTGTCACAAGCGCACGAGCGCGGCACTCACACGGACGAGCTCGGCCCGCTGTGGGAGGAGATGACAGAGGTGCGCCGCTCCGCGCCGGCCGGGGCGCAGTGGTAGCGCTCGCCGAGGCGCAGGTCTGGGAGGCGCTCGAGGAGATCCCCGATCCGGAGATCCCCGTCGTCTCGCTCGTCGACCTCGGCGTCATCCGCTCGGTCGATGTCCAGGACGGACACGTCCGGATCGAGTTCACGCCGACGTTCCTCGGCTGTCCGGCGCTCGAGTTCATGAAGCGCGCGATCGAGGAGAAGGTTCCCGAGGCGGAGGTTGTCGTCGTCCAGGACGACTCGTGGTCGACGGACAAGATCACTCCCGCCGGCCGCGAGAAGCTCCGGGAAGCCGGCTTCGCGCCGCCGGCCCCCCGTCTCGTCCAGCTCCAATCGCAGGTGCACAGGTGCCCGTACTGCGGCTCGACCGAGACGCGCCTCGAGAACATCTTCGGCCCGACCCCGTGCCGGTCGCTCCGCTACTGCGACAGCTGTCGCCAGCCGTTCGAGCAGTTCAAGACGATCTAGCTAGCTAGCCGTCGAGCCCGACGTTGAAGCTCGGGTACTTGCTCGTGAGCAGGTTCGTGTACGCCTGCGTCTGGGCGTGGTAGCGGATGCTGAACGCCTGGAGGTTCCGCATCCCCTCCGGGATCCGCCCGAGGACGATCGCGACGAACCAGGCGAAGATCACGAGCACGTACGTGAGGTAGTTGAGGACGGTCGCGACGATCTGAGCCGGGATCGACAGGATCGCGCGGAAGAACACGCCGAGGCGTCCCTGCTCGACCGGCGGAGCGATCTCGACCGTGACGGGGTAATCCGCACTCCCGTTGAAGGCGGGGTAGGGATTCGCCGCGATCGTCATGTACGCATAGACGTGCACCTGGTAGCGGAGGAAGCCCGCCAGGAAGTTGTGGAGGCCCACCGGCACCCGCTTCGTGAACAGCGCCGCGAACCAGGCGACGATCAGGACGAACCAGGAAGCGATCCCCCAGAGCACCAGCCAGATGAGGTGCGGGATGACGAGCAGGCCGCGGAAGAAGACGGTGAGGCGGTTGCGCTGGAGGTCGTCCGTGACGACGAGGCGGATGGGATGGTCCATGGGCGGAGCATCTCACCGTCCGCGTACGATCACAACGTGACCGTCGAGATCTTCTATTGCCCGACCTGAAGCGGCTACGAGCCGAGGGCCGCGAGTCTCGTGGCCATGTTGAACGGAAAGGGAGTGGAGGCGAAGGCGACGCCGGGCGGCAAGGGACAGTTCGACGTCCTCCGTGACGGCGAGCTCGTCTTCTCGAAGCACGCGGAGCACCGCTTCCCCGGCGAAGCCGAGATCGCCGCGGCCGTCGGCGCCTAGCTAGCTAGCGGCGCCGGCACCTCTCCGATCGGACATGTCCTGTCGTCTGACGCCGGGACGTGGCTACGCGAGACGTGTCCGCCTCGGGAACGCCGCTTCGTTGAGCAGCGCCTGCCCGATTCGGACGTGTCTAGGTGTCTGACACCTGGACGTGTCCCTAACGGCCGCCGAAGCGGACGTCGCGCTTCTCGACGAACGCGGCGACGCCCTCGCGGAAGTCGTCCGTCCGGGACGCCTCCGTCTGCAGCTCCGCCTCGAGCTCGAGCTGCTCCTCCAGCTGGTTCGTTCCGGCGGCATCGAAGAGCCGCTTCGTCAGCGCGATCGCGCGCGTCGGGCCGGCCGCGAGCTCGGCCGCGCGCTCGGCAACGCGCGCCTCGAACGCATCCGCCTCGACCACCTCGGAGACGAGCCCCCACGCGTGCGCCTCCGCGGCGGTCAGGCGCCGGTTGGACGTCATCCACTCGAAGGCGCGCGGAGTCCCGAGCAGGCGCTGGATGAAGTACGTCCCGCCCGCGTCCGGGATCAGACCGATCCCGACGAAGCCCGGCACGTAGAACGAGGCGTCGGAGGCGATCCGGATGTCGCACGCACAGGCGAGCGACAGGCCCGCGCCCGCGCAGACCCCGTTCACCGCCGCGATCACCGGCTTCTCGAGCGCCCGGATCGCGAGGACGTTGACGTGGTACGTCGCGCGGAGGAGCGAGCCGACGTCGCCGCCTTCTCCGAACTCCGTGAGATCCTGGCCGGCCGAGAAGCCCCGCCCCGCGCCCGTCAGGACGACCGCCCGCACCTCCGGGTCGGCGGCAGCCTCGAGCGCCTCGCGCAGCCCGTCGTGGACGGCGCGCGTGAACGCGTTCAGCTTGTCGGGCCGGTTGAGCGTGATCGTCTGGACCGCGCCGTCGCGGCCGACCTCGACCTCGGCCACTACGAGAGCTCGAGGAACTCGACCGTCGGCTGCGGCAGGCCGCGCTTGTACGCGTCCTTGCCCGAGGCCATGAACTCCTCGCTCCGCACCGCCGTGTCGAAGGCGTCCTTGTCCGCGAACTCCCACTCGGCGAAGTACGCGTGCTTCGCGTCGCCCATCGGCGACCCGGTGATGCGGCCGTGGCGGAAGACGCCGTTCGGCACGCAGCGGCAGAACTCGGCGTGCGCGGCGTACTCCTGCGGATCCGGCTCCTGCTCGTAGAGAACGACCACGCGATACATTCGCGTCCTTTCACTCGACGACCCGAGGAGCGTAAGCGATGCCGGGCTACGGCCGGCTCGCGTACTGCCGAGCTGCCGAGAGAAACGCGTTCAGCCTCTGGCAGAGCGACGAGTCTGCTGGCTGACCGGCCACTCCTCCGACCACGAGGGAGCGGGCCGGTCGAGCTCGCGGAGCACGTCCGGCGACGGCATCGGCCAGCCGTCGCCGTGCTCCGTCCGCTGATCTCCCTGATCGCTCATCCCATCCGATAACGCGGGACGAAGGGCGGCGGTTACGTATGGTTGCCTTCGTGTCGGGAGGCGCGCTTGCGGCGACGCTGGCCGTTGCGGCCGGCCTCGCAGGATCCGTCCAGGTCGCGCTCATGTCGCGGCTCGGCGAGCGCATCGGTGTCCTCGAGGCGCTCGGCTTCTCGGCGACCCTCACAGCCGTCCTCGCCGTCGTCATCCTCGCGCTCGCGCACCGCAGCCTCGACGGCTTCGCGCGGGCCTTCCACCAGCCGTGGTGGATGCTGCTCGGCGGCGTGGCGGGACTGCTCATCGTCTTCACGGTCACCTACGCCGGGCCGCGGATCGGGGTCGCCGCCACGGTCGGGATCCTCATCGCCGGCCAGCTCGCGATGGGCGCGGCGATCGATCGCTGGGGCTTGTTCGGCTCCGACCGGATCGCGCTCCACTGGCCGCGCCTGCTCGGCATCGCGCTGCTCGCGGCCGGCGCCGCGCTCTCGCTCAAGAAGTAACGGCCGAACGGGTCAGCGCTCGTGGTGGTGATGCCACGGCACCCAGAACGGGGCGATGACGAATGCCCAGAGCGCTGTGCCGAGCACCACGATCACGATCAGGTAGACCAGGACGGTCAAGGCGGTGTTCGTTCCCATCGTCACAGGATGCGCGGAGAAACCCGCACCGGCATCGGGACCGACGCGGATCTAGCCCGCGGCGACCTGCTCGATCAGATCGGCGGCGAGGACGGTTCCAGGCAGCCGCCGGAGCCGCCCGCCCGCGGCTGCGCACCGCGCGCGAAGGGCCTCGTCCGCGAGGACGCGGTCGACGGCCGCCGCGAGCTCGCCGTCCTCGAAGGCGTACGTCGGCAGCCGAGCCCCGTAGCCGGCCTCGTCGACGCGCTGCGCGTTGTCGTGCTGATCCCAGAACACCGGCAGGACGAGCATCGGCTTGCCGAACCACATGCACTCCGTCGTCGTGTTGTTTCCGCCGTGCGTGATCACGGCGTCGACGTGCGGCAGGACCGAGGTCTGGGGGAGGAACTCCTCGCCGACCATGTTCTCGGCGAGCTCGAACTCCGCGTGCTGCGGCCCCTTGCTGACGACGTAGCGGTGCGGCGTATCCGCGAGCTCGGCGACGAGGCGCTGCATGAGCGGGACGTCGGCTGAGCCGAGCGAGCCGAGGCTGAGGTAGACGAGCGCGCGGCGGTCCGGCTCAGGCGCCGCCCACGCCGCGTCGGTGTCGCGGACGCACGTCTGGAGGCTCCGCCACGCCGGCCCGAGCGGCCGTGAGCGCGGGTAGTCGAGCTCGTCCGGATACAGCGTCAGGTTGAGCCACGCCGACTCGTGGATGAACTCCAGCTCGGGCAGCGGCGGCGCGCCGCGCTCGACGCAGAACTCGGAGAAGGACGCCTGCAGGTCGCCGACCTGGCGCGCGTACTCCTCCCGGAAATCCGCCCAGCCGGAGCGATCGCCGAGCGGCAGCCCGGAGAAGGTCGGCGGCAACTCGGGATCCTTCACCTCGAGCGGGTTGCAGGAGACGATCCGCACCCACGGCCGGTCGCTCGCGAGGATCGCGGGGAAGCCGACGACGTTGTCCTCGACGACGACGTCCGGCGCGAGCTCGGCGAGGATCTCGGCGAGCCGGTCGTCCACGTAGCGCGCCCCGTCGACGAGCGCCTGCCAGGTCGGGGCGATGAACTCGCCGAGCTGGTCGAGCGTGCTCTTGCGGAAGACGGGCGCGGTGTCGCGGATGAAGTCCTTCCAGAACTGGCCCGGCTCCTCCGGCTCGGCGGGCGGCGGCGCGAGCCGCATCGTCCGCTCCTCGAACCCCTTCGCCTCGAGCGTCCCCGCGAACGACTCCTCGACGACGAAGACGACCCGGTGCCCGCGCCGGCGGAGGACGTCGCCGATCCCGACGCAGTTGTTCGTCGGCCCGAACGCGCCCTCCGGGAAGAAGACGACGGTGCGGTTCAGAGCCCGAACGGGTTGAAGGGCTTCGCGCTCGTGGAGAAGAGCACACCCTTCGTCTCGAGGTACAGCTCGAGCGTGTCGATCGACAGCTCGCGGCCGAAGCCGGACTGCTTGTAGCCGCCGAACGGGATGCCGGGGAAGGCGGTGAACGGCATGTTGATCCCGACCATCCCGGACTTGATCGCGCGCGCGACGCGATGCCCGCGCGCCGGGTCGCCCGTCCAGACCGTCGCGAAGAGCCCGTAGCGCACGTCGTTCGCGATCCGGATCGCGTCCTTCTCGTCCTCGAACGGGATCGCGGTGACGACCGGGCCGAAGATCTCCTCCTGCGCGACGGACATGGAGTTGTCGACTCCGGCGAGGACGGTCGGGAGGTAGAACGCGCCCGCGCCGCCGCCCGGCTCCCCGCCTGCGACGACCTCGGCGCCCTCCTCGCGCCCCTGCTCGACGAAGCCGTGCACGCGGTCGCGGTGGGCGGTCGAGATGAGCGAGCCGACCTGGGTCTCCGGGTCGAGCGGATCCCCGACCTTGAGGGTCTTCGCCGCCTCCGCGAAGCGCGCGACGAAGTCGTCGTAGATCGACGCCTCGACGAGGACGCGCGAGCGTGCCTCGCAGCTCTGGCCGGCCGCGTAGTAGATCGACCAGACCGAGCTCGGGATCGCGTCGTCGAGGTCGGCGTCGGCGAAGACGAGGTTCGGGCTC
>Ga0070741_10020419_pt1 | contig 10439 bp, 5 predicted proteins | sample Coa_R1_4_FD_66440 | JGI IMG/M metagenome (GOLD analysis project Ga0070741, IMG submission 66440) | Surface soil microbial communities from Centralia Pennsylvania, which are recovering from an underground coalmine fire - Coalmine... | ecosystem: Environmental > Terrestrial > Soil > Unclassified ... | reverse complement strand
CGATCAGCATATTCAGACTCATTAACAGACCGAACGCGTTCTGACGCCGCTCGTCATCGATGATGGCCTCGTAGACAATCAACGCGCCGTCATCCCGCAGGGCATCATACGCCTTGCGGATGAGCATCTCTTTCACATTGAGATCCCAATCGTGCAGGATGTGGCCCATAGTGATGACATCCACCTGTGGGAATGAATCTCTGAAGAAGTCACCGGGTTGAAATCGCAGTCGCTCGGCAACCCCGTTTTCCTGCACATACTCTTCGAATATGGGAGCTATCTCCGGCAGGTCGAAGCCGATGCCGTGCATATGAGTGTTGTAGGCTGCAATCTGGACGGCGAGATCGCCTTGCGCCGTGCCGATGTCGGCAAACGTGCGGTATGTATTCCAAGGGAAGCGGCGCGCTATGGTTTCGTTTGCGCCCCGACTGAGGCCGGTCATGGCTCGCAGGAATTCCTTCAGTCGCGCCGGTTCAGCGTAGAGGGCTTCGAACAAGGACAGAGTACCGTCGCGAGCTTCGTTTTGGGGGCGTCCCGTTCGTAGCGCCTCGGTCAGGTGAGACCAGAACGGGTACAAACGACGGTTACACATCTCGAGTATGCCGCCCATATAGGTCGGCTTCCGTTTGTCCAGAAATAAATCCGTTGCGGGTGTGTTTCGGTAGATGTCGCCATCGCGTTCTAAGAAGCCGGTGGCCACTAACGCGTCAAAGAAGTCGCGGGCCGATCGCGGATGCAGGCCTAGTCTGCCCTCCAACTCCGTCCGTGGTAACGGATGTTTCGCCAGTTCCGTGAAGAGCTCCAGTTCGATGGCACTCAGGAGCACCTTGCAGGCCCAAAAGCTGAATCCAACCTGAAGAATATGGTCCGGCGTGAGTGGTGCGGGCGGTGGCGTGGCAGGCATAATTTCTCCGCACCATTATTGCAGACTGTCTCGGGGCGATTGACGCGGCATTCGTACAAAGCGTGGAAGAGGGTGACATGGGGCTGAACGCCCTCTGGAAAGCTGCGGACCGGCGGTATTCGTCCAAACGACAAAGAGCCGCCCAACCATTGCGGCCAGGCGGCTCCAACAGGTCTCGTTTGGTACTACGGCTTGTACGCGCGGGCGCCATCGTTCTCCCGGCGCGTGCTGGCGACCTTCATCCCGCCTTTGCTGCCCAGAATGCTGATGAACCCGCGGACGGCAAGTGGTACGAGATCGCCCGACTGCCGAACCCTGGTTTCCCAGCGGAGACCTGGTGAGGCGGGACGCCGATGGCTTCTACTGGTTCGAAGGACGGGTCAAGCAAATGATTGTCCGCGGTCGCGTTAGCTGACCGCGTAGCGAAATACGCCCCCGCGCTCCTCCGCTCCGCTGAACCCGGGCGGTAGAATTTCCGGTTACGCTGGGATTCCTGAGATCCGTTGCCAACGTTCTGCAAATCCCGGAATAGATTGCAGTGTGTTCTGCCTTTCATCCGGGGGCGCATGCTGGAGATCCCCGTCCGTTGCGCGCCAAACACCGTTGCCTTCGACGGATCACTGAATGCTTCTGAACTCATGCCAGCCAGGAGCGCAGAAGTGAGCCGATCCGGCCGGCGGGAATCGGCTCCTGTTCCTGGAGAAGCGGGAAATCCGGTGGGCCTGTGACGAGGAGGCAACGGGCCGATTCCAGCAGGCACACACATCCCGTGGTCCTACACTCGGGATAGCGCCGCATCCCGAGCCACGCATAATAGGCGAGCATTCCCGCGTCCACGGCGCTTCCTTCCGGGTCGGGTTGCGAAGGCAGCGGATTGGCGCGCGCCGGGTCTTCGAAAATGGCCACACTGGTAAAAGGCTTCGGTTTGTCGCGCAGGCCGAATTCGCCCAGCACTACGCGGGGACGTGCATGAGCCGCCGCCTGCGTGATGCCCCATTCCACGAAGGCGTTACTGAACAGCTGCGAACCGTTGTTCGTCAAAAACAGCGCGCGGACGAACTCGCGAACCGCGGGCGTGGCACCGATCTCCTGCGGACACAGGGCGCTGATGTCGAGCGATCGCAATCGTCGCATGATCGTGTCGGCATCGGCAAGCGTCTTGCGCATGGACTTGATCTGATCCACGAAGGCATCGCGCAGCGGTTTCAAAGCCGAGAAACTCAGGCGGACAGCGCGCTCTCTCTGGGACTCGCGCGCCAACTCCGGTAAGAGCCGCTCCAGGGTCGTGCCTGCTTCGATGAGCCAAACGTCGCCAAGCCCGCGCTCCGGCCGCAGGGCAAACTCCTCTAGGAACGAGGAAACGCGTGGGAGGCCGGACTGCTGCTGCACTCCCAGCACAGCGTCGAGCAGGGATGACGGCCCACCGGACAAGTTCACCCGCTTGATCTGCGCGTCCGGCCAGCGCTTCAACACGTCGGCCGCATCCACCGGCAGGACCGCCGGAAATGACAGGAACAGTAATCGGCGCAAGCCGGCCATGCGCGACTGTTCCTCGGCCAGGGCGGACCCGTGGATGCGCTCGAAGATCCTGTTTACCTCCGCCCGCCACTCACGATAGTAAGGGGAGCGGGCCAGAACCGAGGCGCCCTCGATGGTCTGCTCCTCCAGCGAGAACGATCGCGGGTTCAGGTTCATCCTGGCTTCCAGCCCGCGAACCGCCCGGAACAGGTTTTCAAATTCGCCCGGCGCGAGCATGTCCACGTAGCCGACCACGCGTTCCAGGTACAGGCGTTCATAAGGAAACTTGAATGACCAAGCCTGAATTTCCTGGTTGAAGTAAGGCCGGAAGGTCAGAGGAACTCTCTTCAGAAAGTTACGTTCCAGGGCTCTACGGATGACGGGGTTCGCTGGAGTCTCCATCGTTACTCTCCCGAGTCTGCCAGGGGCTCAACTCACGATCTCGTCCAGCCTCGCCCCGGTGGATTGGAACGGCTTGCAACCGAGCCACGCGGTAAGCGATGGGCAAACGTCCACGAGCCGCACTGGCCGCTCCACGATCTGCGGATGTGCGTGGTGCGGACCGAGGCACATCATCCAGATTCTGCGGCACGATTCGGAGTTAGCCCGGTGATTGAAAAAGCCGTTGGTATTGGATCCGTCGGGATCTCTTCCGAACTCGGGAACCACCACCATGAGAGTCTTATCCCGATACTCCGGGTTTGCGTTCACCTCCTGCCACAATTCGTAGATCAGGCGATCGGTATTGCGCACCCCCGCCAGGTGCATTGCGTAGGAGCCGAAGTGAGCCACCTCGACATCGGAAAGATTCACCACCAGCAGGCTCGGAGCGTACCGGCGCATGACTTCCAGCGCGACAAAGAAGGTGAGTTGATCGCCCGTAGCCGGGGAGTTCGAGTGGACGAAACTTTGGATGGCGCTTTGCACCGGGGCTTCGAAGGAGGGATCGAGCCGGTGCGTGTTGCCGAGCACGTCCCATCCCAAGCCCTCATAATCACTGCCCTGCATGATCGCTTCGATTTCCGCCTGCAGCTTTTCCCGGTCGGCCACACTGCTCCGGCGGCCCTTCTGGATAGCGTCTTCGACAGCCGTCAACAGCAGTGCTTTCGGGAAGACGACGTTTGCGCCGAAACCGGGGCCGTAGCTTCCGGCGCTGCTGGCTCCGATTCTGTAGGTGAGGGCTTTGTTGCTCGCGATCATCCAGACGCCGTCTTTAGCGAGTGCCCGCTCGCGGCGCACATATTCGAACAGAGTGGGTGTGGCCGGCGGTTGGTTTCCCCAGTCATCTACTCTCTGCCAGTTGCCGGTGAGAATGCTGGAAATTGAATTGAAGTGGGAGGTAACGCCCTCGTTGCGCGCATTGGCATAGAAGAGTGCGTGAGGCAGCAGATCGGCGGTGAGATGGGGAATATTCGCCTGGCCGGACGGGGAAAACGTCTCCTGGGCGCGCACACCGCCGGTGATCACGAGGATGAGATGCCGGTCTGGATGGGCCTGGGGCCTGCCTTGCGCTCCCTCCAGTCTGGCCGCTGCGCGCTCGACCGCCAATGCCGCCAATCCGCGAAGGAATGTCCGCTTCGACGCATCCATAGACAGGTCTATATTACAAAAAGGCCGCGGGGGCGGCATCACCACCCCCGCGGCCGGCGCTCGAGAGGATCTCAGGCCTACCAGTAGAACTTCAATCCGAACTGGATCTGCCTGGGGTCGTTGGGTGTATCGCGGGTAGCCGTAATTTTGCCGAAATTGGCGTTCTTGAAATCCAAGGCGCCGGGGGCGCTGACAACGGCGGACCCGCCGGTCGGCCCCTGGGGCGTGGAAAAGTTCGGGTGATTGGTCAGGTTGAAGAACTCGGAACGGAACTCGAGACGCGTCTTTTCGGAGGTCCGGAATTCCTTGAAAACCGAGAAGTCCAGGCGATGGAAGCCGGGACCGGCCAGTTGGCTGCGCGCGCCGCCAAGCGGACTGAGATCTGTCTGTCCATTCACCGCCACCACCGCGGGATTCGCGAATGCGGCCGGGTTCATCCACTGATTGACATTGTGCTGACCGCCGATGACGTTCTGGCCGGGCACCATCAACGCGACGCAGCTCATGCCCGCCGCCGTTGTGATATCGCACGGAACCGTGAAAGGCTGGCCGTCCTGCAAGGTCAGGATGCCGTTCACCTGCCAGCCGCCGACAATCTGGTTCGCCAGCCCCTGACTGTTCGTGAAAAAGCGCTTGCCTTTACCGAAGGGCAGGAAGTAGCCGCCGCTGGCATGAAAGACCTGGCGGATATCGGAGTCGCACAAGGCGTAATCGATTTGCGGACCGAGGCCAGGCGCGCGATAGGAGATGGCCGTGGCATTCAGGAAATCCGCGGCATCGGTTCTGCACTTGGACCACGTGTAGTTGGTCAGCAGCGTGAAACCCTGGCTGAACTTATGTTCCAGGTTGAGTTGCAGTCCGTTGTAGTTGAGGGTACCCCAGTTGGTGTGAATCGTCCCGCCGGGAGCCAGATCGGGGAATTGCCGGAACGGCACCTGGTTTGCCGACGGAACCAGCAATTGGTGAACTACGTTGCCTTGGCCAACGTTGGCGCTGACATGACGGCCGAAGGTTCCGACATAGGCCGCCTGTACCGAGGTATTGGCAGTCACCTGATATTGCAGTGTGAGATTGGTGCTCTGCACATACGCCGTCTTGAGATTCGGCTCCGTGCCGTTCCCGGCCACGCCGGCGCCGGCTACGTTGGTGGAAACGAGCGTGATGTTGGAGTACGCGTTCTCGAGCGTGGCGTGTTGCCCATTGGGGAATATAATGGGCGCCTGGTTGCTGCTGTTGGAGTAGCTCAGCGTGAAGGCAAAGGGATAGGTTGCGCCCAACGCGCCACCGTAACCTACGCCTTCCATGCCGTTGTAGGAGATGGCGTAGCCGCCGCGTACGACGAACTTCTCGGTGGCGCGGTAGGCGAACCCGAACCGGGGCGCAAAATTCGTCTTTTGGGCGTTGATCAGGCTCCGGTTCGAATCGTACTTCAGCTTGATCCCGTCCTTGTCCAGAATGGACAGGAACGAAGGAGAGAGCGCGTTATTCGGATTCGTCTGATCGGAACGCGATTGGGGGATCAGGTAGTACGCATTCACGAACGGCGTACCGTTGACGAAATTGGTCTGCGCGTCGTTCGCTTCGTAAAGACCCGGGAAAAATTCCCAGCGTACGCCCAGGTTGAGAGTAAGCCGGGGAGTGACTTTCCAGTCGTCCTGTAAGTATCCGGCGTAATACTTACGGCGGGCGTCGGTGATCGAGATGCGCGTGATCGCAACCGAATTGGGACCGCCATTAAAGTCAATGCCACCGGGGACGCTGGCGGTAGTCGGCGTCAGCACAAACTGGACGGCGCCGCTGTTGTTGACATTGACACCGGGGATGGAAGTATATACGCCGCTAAAGGAATCGGACCCGCGCGGATTAGCCGGCTGATAGGTTGCAAAGCGGAGGTATATGGATTCGAAACCAAACTTCAACGTATGGGATTTGTAAATCCTGGTCAGGCTGTCGGCCAAATCCCACGTATCGTCCCATTCGTTGATCGGCGTATATGTACTCTGGCCGAAAGGCGCGAGTCCGGTGAGCGACAACTGCGGCAGCCCGCCGTTCAGAGAGACCTGGGGGATGCCTTGAATGCCAAACTGATCGGGTATGCCCATCTGGTCCTGCGTGGTCGGAGCATAGAGCGTGTGCACACGGCCGTAGCTGAGGCGGAGCGAGTTGATCGTAACGGGGGAGAATAAATGGGTATAACTGATTGCCGCGTTCCTGGTACCCACGGTCTGATCTCCCATATTGAAGCTTCCGCCGTCGGCGAGTCCGCCGAACGGGCCGGGGATGAAGCGCGGATTCCGCGTGTAGCTCATGCGGCCGAAGATCTGGTCGTGCTCGCTGAAGTTGTGATCGACGCGTATGTCGAAGCTGTCCGCCGTCAGGGTTTGGATCGGAGTGGAAGCGAAGTTGTTGAACAACCCCGGCAGATTGGCAGCCGGAAACAGATTCAGCAGCTTCACCGCGTTCGGATCGACTCGGGAACACGGGCTGGCCGGACAAATCAGGTTGTTCGCGAAAGGATCGCGCACAAATCCGGTGCTGGCGGCGCGCAGCCCCGATACGGGGTCGACCTCACCCGCTGTGACGGGACGCGTGGTGGCGGGGTCGAAGATCTGGCCCAACTTGTAAGTACGGCCCAGAGCGTCCGTCACCGTGCCGGTCGCCGACTGGCTGTACAGGTCGGAGAAATTCGTGAAGCCGCTGCTGCGCATGAGATCGGTCGGGACGGTTTTCTGGTAGACGAGGGCTTGGCGGAGCCTGGTCCCCTGGTAGTCTCCGAATATGAAGGTTTTATTTTTCTTGATAGGACCGCCGGCGGTGAAGCCGAACTGGTTCTGGCGGAACTCGCCTTTGCCCAGACCGGCGACGTTGTTGAAGAAGTCGGCCGCGTCCAGTTTGTCGTTGCGCAGGAACTCCCAGGCGTTGCCGTGAAACTCGTTGGTGCCGCTCTTGATGGCCGCATTCAGGACGGCGCCGCCGGCACGCCCGAACTCGGCGCTGTAGTTTGCGGTTTCCACCTTGAACTCGGCGATCGCGTCCACCGGCGGCAGGGCGACGTAGAAGGTCCCGTTGAGGAAGTCCTGCGAGTCGTTGTTGTTGTCGATCCCGTCCAGCAGGTAGTTATTTGACTCGGATCGGACGCCGTTGGCCGAGAAACCGCCGCTCGCGCCAAAGCCGCGCGAGTCCTGCTGCATCGTCGTTACGCCCGCCGATATCTGGGCCAGGAAGGTAAAATTGCGCCCGTTCAGCGGGAGGTCGTTAATCTGTTTACTGCCGACGACCTGTCCGACCGAGGAATTTTGTGTTTGCAGCAGCGGTACGCCGCCGGCGACTTCGACACTTTGAGTGACTAGCCCCGGCGTCATAACAAAGTTGACGACCACCTGCTCCTGCACGTGGACCGCTATCCCGGAGCGTATCGACTTTTCAAAACCGGCGACTTCGACGGCAACTTTGTATGTGCCGATCTTGATCGGGTTGAATACATAAGTTCCCGTCGAAGCGGTAGAGGCCGGTAGCGTAAGTCCGGTCTCTTCATTCGTCAGGGCAACTTTTGCGCCGGGAATCACGGCTCCCGATTGATCGCTTACGGTACCTTGGATGGCTCCACTTTCACGTTGCCCGTAAAGTGCCGGGCAGCCCATGCAACCGAGGACTGCCAGCAGGAGAATTGCTTTCTGCCTACCGGATAGTTGGCCGTTTCTTCTCACGATTTACCTCCTGGTTGCTTCCCGCGCAGTCCATTCGGTCAGAGCTTGCGTCGCGCGGCCTCCGCGTCTGGACGGAGAGTTGGCTGGCTCCGTTCCGCCAGAACGAGTAGAGGCGCCGAGTACGTGATGGCTTGGGAAAACAGGAATGCGGGCAACCGGCGCAGGTAATCTGCCACTCCGAGCGGTCGAGAAGGAGGGAAATCAACATCAACGTCTCCCATCAGGCGTGGTCTTACCACCTGTTTGTCCGGAATCGCCCAACGCGCTAATGCTACATAAAAGTGGCGCTGCTGTCAAGAAATAAATTGGTAATACCAGACCTGTTTATGTTATATTCGCAGTGGCATGGTGTGGCTGAAGCGCGATTCGCTCACGGTTCCTCTCGCCAGCTTTCGGCCGGAGATTCCCGCGGCGCCATCTCTGCCGCCTACGACCGACGGGACGGGCACACGCAGCGCGGAGGTGCTGTCCCAATTGCGGAAGCTCGTCTCGGAAGGACGATTTCCGCCGGGATCGAAGCTGCCGGCGGAGCGGAAACTGGCGGAGCAGCTCACGGTGGGACGCCCGGTGATTCGCGAGGCGATCAAGGTGCTCACCACGCTCGGCATTCTGGAAAGCAGGGGCGGCTCAGGCACTTATGTCAAATCCACGCAGCCGGCCGAACCGTTCGCGGCGGGACTGCCGGATGTGAAACTTCCATTCAAGATGCTGCATTTGCTGGAGGTGCAGGAAGTGATCGAGCCGCGTGCCGCATGGCTGGCGGCGACGCGGGCCGGCGAACGGGAACTGGCTGAGATCGAAACAGCGCGCCAGCGGCTGGAAATGCACGATCGGGACTGGAAGCTGGTCGCCCGGCTCGATCTGGAGTTTCACGCCGCCATCTTCCGCGGCGCGAGGAATCCTGTGCTGGCATTGATCCACGAGTCGGTTATGGGATGGATCCTGACATCGCTCTCCGGTACCGTACACTTCAGTCCTTCACTCGAGAGACTGCGCAGCGATCACCTGCTGATCGCGGAGGCAATCCTGCGCCGGCAGGCCGATGAGGCCGAACAGGCGATGCGGCGCCACTGGAAGGCTGCTACGCAGGACTTTATTTTAGGCATGCAAGTGCTTCCATAATCATGTTGGAGCTGGGCTTTCACACCGACGCGTTCACCTCGGCCTTCTGGAGCTTCGAGCAGTGCCTGGCCTGGGCACAGGCTTGCAATCTGCACTGGATCGAGTGCGGGATGATCGACGGTGTCAGCTGGATCCACGGCCTCGGCTACCACCCGCACGTGGCGTTTTGGGAAGATCCGGTCCTGCTGCGCAACAAGATGGACCGGTACGGGGTGGCGTTTGCCCAGATCGACGCGGCCTTCCCGCTGTCCACGCCCGAGGGCGCGACGATCGGGCTCGACTACGTTTTGCACACGATTCCCTGGGCAAAGCTGGCGGGCTGCCCGCGTGTCGATACCACCGATCATCACAAGCGCCCGGACGGAATGACCGATCGCGAAGCCATGCAGCAGATGCGGAAGGTGTATGCCCGCATCCTGCGCGTGGCCGAGGCCTACCAGATCACGGTGAATATCGAGCCGCACGGTTATTACAGCACCAAGCCGGATTTCCTGGAAGAGATGCTGTCGTTTGTGGACTCACCCTACCTGTGCCTGAACCTGGATATCGGTAATATTTTCATTGCCGGGCAGGATCCTGTCCGTTTCGTCGAGCGCTTTCATTCCAGGATCAGCCATGTCCATGTCAAGGATGTCAGCCATAGCCTGGCGGCGGAATCGCACGGCGCGATAACCGGTATCGCCAGCAGCCACTGCGCGATCGGGGAAGGGGTGAATGCCGCCAATATCCGGAGATGCGTCGAGATGCTGGTGGGGTACGGCTACCGCGGCGTCCTGACCATCGAGTGTGAGGCGCAGGGCGGCATTATGGAATCGAGCGTCGCCTGGATGAACCGGTTGATCTCAGACGTCAACCGCAAAGCCGCCCGCTCGAAACCGGTGTTTCAGAGGCGGTAATACCAATAAAATGCTTGACAGCAGGCCTCATGTTCATTACCATAACAGCGAACGGATAAGAAGGTCTGAAAAGCGGTAATACCAAGCGCTGGAGATATCCTCCCATGCAAATCGGCTTTCACACCGATGCGTTTAATAGCTCGTACTGGAGTTTCGGCCAGTGCCTGGACTGGGCGCGTGATCACAACCTGCCCTACATCGAGTGCGGCACCATCGACGGGGTTTCCTGGATTCACGGGCTGGGGTACCAGCCCCATGTCGCTCTGTGGGAGGACCCCATGGCTCTGCGCCGGCGCATGGAAAAAGCCGGGGTTCAGTTCTCGCAACTGGACGCCGCTTTTCCGCTGTCGCGGCCCGAAGGCGCGACGCTGGGCGTCGAGTACATCCTGCACACCATGCGCTGGGCGCACATCGTCGGATGTCCCCGTATCGACACGACCGACGATCGTTTCCGGCCGCAAGCTATGAGTGACCTGGAAGCTCTCGCGCACATGAGCCGCATCTACCGGCAGATCGTGCCCGCCGCCGAATCGTACGGGATCACGATCAATATAGAGCCGCATGGCTACTTCACCACGCAACCCGACATGATGGAAGAAATGTTGTCGTTCGTGGAGTCGCCTTTTCTGCGGATGAACATGGATACCGGTAACACCTACATCGCCGGTCAGGATCCCGTAGCTTTTCTCCAGCGCTTCCGCA
>Ga0070741_10020418_pt1 | contig 10439 bp, 13 predicted proteins | sample Coa_R1_4_FD_66440 | JGI IMG/M metagenome (GOLD analysis project Ga0070741, IMG submission 66440) | Surface soil microbial communities from Centralia Pennsylvania, which are recovering from an underground coalmine fire - Coalmine... | ecosystem: Environmental > Terrestrial > Soil > Unclassified ... | reverse complement strand
TGCAAGCGCAGCGCGTGCTCGCTGGCGGCGCGCCGTTCGCTCTCCTCGAACTCCCGCCGGCGCTCCTCCGCCAGGCGGCGCGCCTCCTCGATGAGGATGCCGCCGAGCTCGGAGCGCACGAGGGCGAGCGACCGCTTGAGCTCGGCCGTCCGCTCCCGGTACTCCTGCTCGATCACCGCCGCGAGTCGCGCGCGCTCCTCCTCGAAGGCGGGCCGGGGATCCTGGGCCTTGCGCAACATGCGGGCACCCATCCTACTCGGGGCCCGACAGATCGACAGCCCTCGCCCCGGCTGCGGCCCGCCTCAGCGCTCGCGCAGGACGACGAGCGCGGCGGCGAGGCAGACGACGGCGAGCGCGAGCGCGCGCAGCGCCTCCTCGGGGGCGGCGACGAGCCGCTCTCGCGTCAGGGGAAGCGTCTGTCCGTCGTGCAGCTCGAGCGTTCCCGCGACGCGCGCGACGCCGCGCCGCGCGAGCCGGACCGCCGTCGACAGCCGCCGCTGGGCGAGGCTGAGGAGGGCGGCGAACGCCGCTGCCAGGAGGGCCTGCCAGGCGAGTGTCCCGGCCGCGGCGAGGTAGGAGGCAAGAAGGGGGAGCGCCCCCCACGAGACGGCGAACCAGGCATCGCCGTGGAAGCGGCCGCCGAGCAGCTCGAGGTTGTACGCGCACGCCACGAACCCGCCGGCCGCGACGAAGGCGAGCAGCCAGGGCGTCCAGGCGACGGCGGCTGCGATCCCCACGGCGACGGCGCCGGCGAGCGAGCAGGCGGCGAGCGCCCACAGCACCGGCGCCGGGATCTGCGTCCCGAGCGGGCGGCCGTTCACCTCGTCGAGCGCGTGCGCGGCGACCCCGAGGCCGAGGAAGAAGGCGACGAGGCCGGCGCCGAGGCGATCGGGCCGCCACTCCGGCGCGAGCGCCGCGCCGACCACGACGTAGCTGAGGTGCCAGGCCGTGTACGGCGGATGCAAGAGGGTCACGTAGTCCCGCCAGCCTCCCGCGCGGAGCGCGTAGAAGGCCGGGCGGATGTCCTCCTTCACCGCTTCCTGCCCCAGAGGACGATGCCGCCGCCGAGGCTGAGCAGCCTGTAGGAGGGCTCGATGCCGGCGGCGCGCCACAACTCGAGCTGGCGTTCGAGGGGCCACTCGGCCCAGAAGGCCTTGATGCTCGGGCCGAGGAAGCGTCCGACCTCGGCCCACCCCGGCGAGATCAGCCGTCCGAGGCCGGGCAGGCCGATGCGAACGTACAGCTCCCAGGCCACGCGGGCGAGCGGGTGCGGCGGGAGCGCGAACTCCAGCAAGGCGACGACGGATCCCGGCCGCACGACCCGGGCGAGGCCGGCGAGCGTCGCCGCCGGGTCGTCCACGTAGCGGAGGAGGTAGGTGGCGGTGAGCCCGTCGAAGGAGGCGTCGGGGAAGTGGAGCTCCTCGGCGTCGCCCTCGACGAGCGTCACCCGGGCGGGGACGCGACGGCGCGCCTCGGCGAGCATCTCGGCGCTCTGGTCGAGTCCGACCACCGAGCATCCCGTGCGGCGGACGAGTTCGGCGGCGACCGCGCCGGTCCCGGTCGCCACGTCGAGGACCGTGTCGTCGGGGCCCACGTCCAGGCGGGAGACGAGGAAGCGCCGCCAGCGCGGGTCCTGGCCGAGGGAGAGCAGACGTGCGTAGCGGTCGTAGGTCGGGCCGAGCGGCGCGAACAGGTCGAGCGCGCGACGGTGCCGGGGCGAGGCGGCGGCCACGAGGCCGAGTCTATGCTGGCATCCGCCTCGGCGATGACGCGCTCCCAGCCTGCCAGCGACCGCACCCCGCCGTGCTGACGGACGAGCTGCGCCGGATCGCCGACGCCGCCGTCCGCTACGCGGCGCCGGGCGAGGAGCTCTCGGCCGTGATTCCCGCCGAGCCGCTCGGCGGCGAGTTCGTCTTCCTGTGCGCGTTCTCGGACGGCGACGCGAACACGTGGGTGGCGCTCGACGGCTCGGGCGCGCCGGTGCTCGAGCGGCGGCTCGTCCGCGACGCCGTCGCGATCGCCGCCATGTGCGAGCTCGCCGAGGAGACGGCGGGGGGCGGCAACCTGCCGGAGCTGCGCGCGCGGCTCGCCGCGCTCCGCGAGCGCGAGGACGCGCACGGCCTCGAGGAGGCGGAAGCCGCCGCAGCCGATCTCGAGGCGGCGCTCGCCCCGGGCGTGCGCGTCGCCTCTCCGGCCTACCTCGACCGCCTCGGCGCGGCGGCGCGCAGGCTCGAGCAGGCGCTCGGCGAGATCGCCAGCTCCCCCTTCGCGGAGGCGATGAAGCAGGCGGGGGTCACGGTCGACGCGCTCGCGGCCGATATCGAGCGTCACTACAAGCTCGAGCTCACCTGAACGCCCGTGCTCACGCGCTTCCGCCACTCGATCCGCTGGCCGCTCTACCGCCTGCCCCGCGGCTGGCGGATCGTAGCCGACTGGCTCGCCACGCTCGGCGTGGCTGCCGTCATCGTGCTCGTGCTCGAGGTCGAGGTGGCGAAGCCCTACCGGATCCCGTCCTCGTCGATGGAGCCGACTCTGCACTGCGCCGCACCTGCCTCCGGCTGCCTCGGGCAGTCGCCGGACCGGGTGGTGGCGGCCAAGATCGTGTACCTGTTCCGGAGCCCGGCCCGGGGGGACATCGTCGTCTTCCGGGCGCCGGCGGCTGCGCGGGCGCGCTGCCGCGAAGGCGGCGCGTTCGTCAAGCGCATCGTCGGCCTGCCGGGCGAGACGGTGTCCGAGCGCGACGGGGTCGTGTACGTCGACGGCCGGCGCCTGCTCGAGCCGTACGTCGACCCGGCCCGGCGCGACCGCCTCACGCGGACGTGGCCGCGGGTGCCTGCGCACGCCTACTTCGTCATGGGCGACAACCGGGCTGCCTCCTGCGACTCGCGCGACTGGGGGCCGGTGCCGCGCAGGGACCTGATCGGGCCGGTCGTCGCCAGGTACTGGCCGCTCAGCCGCCTCGGCTTCCAGTAGCGGGCACCCGGACACCCCCTCACGGCCCCCGGCGGCGCCCGGCGAGGAGCGCCGTGGCGAGCCCGAAGACGGCGGGGAGCGCGAGGAGCGGCAGCTTCGACGTCCCGCCGGCGGCGATCGCAGCGAGGGTGCCGACGAGCATCAGCGCCGTGATGAGCGAGAGGCCGACGACGACGCTGCGCGGCGGCCGTCCCGGATCCGCGTCGGGCTCCGAAGTCACGATCCCATCGTTCCACGGCGGCGGCGTCTCTGAGGCGCCGGCCGCCGGCGGGGCGGGCTCCGTCGTGCGCTACGCTCCGTTGTATGGACGAGGAAGGCGGCTTCGGCATCCCCTTCGGCGGCAACCCCGAGGACCTGCTGCGCGGGCTGCGCGAGTTCGCCGAGCAGCAGGCGGAGTCGGTGGCCGAGGCGCAGCGCGAGCAGTTCGCCACGTTGACGCTCAACACCGCGGTCGACCTGACCGCGGCGGCGCTCCGGCGGATGGTGGTCTCGGGGGGCCCGGACGAGCAGGCGCTCGCGCTGCGGGACGCGATGCGCGTGCTCTTCCCGGAAGCCGTCGCCCTCGTCAGCGCCGCCCGTCAGGGCTTCATGCGCGAGTAGGCGCCGCCGCGCTCCCGCTCGGCCGCCGGTCGCCCGGCTCGCCGGCGACCCGCCTTGCGACGAGGGCGAAGGCGACCGGCACGCGTGGATCGTGCCTGCGCACGGGCGAGAACGAGCCGAACTCCTCCAGCCGGCAGACGGCGAAGCCGCCGGCCGCGAGCGCGGTCACCAGCTCGCCGAGCCGCCACAGCCGGAGCGTCGCCGCCGGCCGCACCCAGTCGCCGACCGGGAGGGAGCCGGCGAAGTAGTCGCTGCGCCAGCGGAGCGAGGTTGCGTCGACGCACGCCCCGGCGGGGTGCAGGTCGACCGCGACGAGCACCCCTCCCTCCCGCAGCGCGGCGGCCGTCTCGGCGGTCCAGCGCCCGAGGTCGTCGAGAAACGGGAGCACGCCCGAGGCGTAGACGGCGTCGAACCGCCGGCGCCGAAGCTGCACCGGGAGCTCGGCAGGGTCGGCCTGGAGGAAGAGGAGTTGCGGGAAGCGGGCCCGGGCGGCGCCGATCGCGGCGGCCGAGGGGTCGATGCCCGTGACGAGCGCGCCGAGCGCCGCCAGCTCGGCGCTCGCCTCGCCGCTCCCGCAGCGCTCGTGCAGGACGTGCGCGCCCGCGAGGTCCGGCAGGAGCTGGCGGACGGGCGGAGGGATCCCCGCCGGCTCGCGGGTCAGCGCCTCGCGTATGCGCAGCAGGGCGTCCCAGGCGCGGCGGGTCTCGTCTGCCTCCACCTCGGCGTCAGGCGAGGAGCGAGAAGCCCCCGTCGACGACGAGGGTCTGACCCCGCACCATCTCCGCCTGCGGCGAGCAGAGGAAGACGACGGCCTCGGCCAGGTCACGCGGCGCGACCAGGCGCCCGGCGGGGGTGCGCTCGGCAGCCCAGGCGACCATCGCCTCCCGGTTCGGGAAGTGCCGCAGCGCCTCCGTCTCGACGACGCCGCCCGAGACGGCGTTGACGCGGATCCGAAGCGGCGCCAGCTCGACGGCGAGGTAGCGGACGAGCGCCTCGAGCGCCGCCTTGGACGCGCCCACGAGCACGTAGTTCTCGAGCACGCGGACGGAGCCGAGGCTGGAGACCGCAACGATCGAGGACCCCGGCGCCATGGCCGGCGCCGCCGCCCGCGCGAGCGAGAGGAACGCGCGCGCGTTCGCGGACATCGTCCAGTCGAAGTGCTTGTCCTCGGTCTCGAGCGCTCGCCTGATGACGCCGGTCGCGGCGTTGTGGACGAGTACGTCGAGCCGCCCGAGCGCCGCCACCTCCGCCGCCACTCGTGCCGAGGCGACGTTGCCGCGGACGAGCACGGGCTCCGCGCCCAGCGCCAGCAGCTCCGCCGCCGCCTCCTCGGCGGCGCGGTCGTTCCGCAGGTAGCCGATCGCCACGCGCGCCGCGCCGCGCTCGGCGAAGGCGCGCGCGATCTCGCGCCCGATGCCGCGCGAGCCGCCGGTCACGAGGACCGACTGCCCCTCGAAGCGGCTCATTGCCGCCGCGGCAGCGGATCCGAGGCGGGCGCCGAGCTCGGGACCTGCTCCCAGCCAATGCGCGACCGCGGCTCGCGCCCGCCCTCCTGCGCCTTGGAGGACGCGTGGCCGAGGCGGTCGAGGAGCTCCATCTTCTCCTCGCCGTACACCCGGGCCGGATGGTCGTCTGCGAGATCGCGGATCAGCTCGTGCACCCGCGCCCGCAGCTGGTAGGCGAAGTGAGGGGTCGCCGCCCCGACGAGCCGGTCGATCTCCGCCATCGTCGCGTCGCGCACGGCAGGAAGCGTAGACGACCGGCCGCCGCCGGCCACGCCCGAGCGGCACCGCGGCGAGCGGCTGCGGTCAGGGCGTCGCGTACAGGACGCCGAACCTGCCGGGCGTTCTCGCGCGTACGACCAGGGCGAGCCGCCGCTGGCCGCAGACGGCGAACGAGACGCGGCGGCCCCCCTGTGCCAGCACGCGGCCGCTGGAGGCGTCGACGAACGCGATCGACGCTCCCGGCGGCGCGCTCGTCAGCCGCGCGCTCGCCGAGCCGTCGAGCGCCGCAGCGAGCAGGCGCCGCGCCGGCCGAGCCGGGCTCGCGATGCGCCCCGACCAGCTGCCGACCGCTGGCCCGGTCCACGGGTCGACGACGTCCTCCTCGGCGGCGGCGAGCGCGGCCGAGTCAGGGTAGAAGCTCGCGTCCGCGTTCCACGGCGCGAGCGTGGTCCACGTCGGCCACGCCTGCTTGTCGAAGTTGAGCAGGCGGTACGTCTCGGCGAACGCCTCCCCCGGGTTGAGGGCGTAGTTCGCCCCCTCGTCTCCCGGGAAGGCGGTTCCGGCTGCCGCGCGCGCGCAGACGTGCTCGTCGCTCGCCCACCGCTTCGGGCCCCAATCCTCGGCCGACCAGGGCGGGTTGACGCGGTTCCGAGCGACGTGATGGCCGTACTCGTGCACGAGGATCGTCTCCTTCGAGGTCCCGTCCGGGAGGTCCTCGCCGGGGACGACGATCGTCTCCGAGTCGGGGTCGTAGCAGCCGCCCGCCTGCGGGCCGCAGATCGACGCGATCTCGTCGAGCGGCGCGACGAGGAACACCGCCTTCGCCAGCTCGTCGCCGTGGAAGAGCTGGACGACGAAATCGGCGAGGCTCTGGGTCAGCGCCGGGTCGACCGGATACGAGTCCGAGACGAGCACCTGCACGACCTCGCCGTCGCTCGCGGTCACCGCACCGCCCCACTCGCCCGCCCGGCGCACGGCCTGGAGCCGCCTGGCGCGCGAGCCCGTGAGGACGGCGTCGCGGAAGGAAGCCGGGCCGGAGGCGAGGCCGGCGGGCGAGAACGGCTGCGCGCGCCGCCCGGACGGGCCGGCGAGCGCCGTGCCGGCGAGGAGCGCGAAGCCGACCGCTGCGAGCGGGAGGAGGCGGCGCACGGAGGTCACGGTAGCCGCGCTCGCGCCGGTGCGGGTAAGGAAGTCCTAAGAGCTCGTCTTCGGGCCGAGAGCTCTAGCCTTCCGGCGGTGAGCCCGCAGCGTCGCACAGCCCTCGTCTCGGTCGCCGCAGCGGCGGGGCTGGTCGCGCTCAAGCTGGCCGTCGGCCTCGCGTCGCACAGCCTGGGGCTGATCTCGGAGGCCCTCCATTCGGGGACCGACCTCGTCGCCGCGCTCCTCACCTTCTTCGCGGTCGGCTGGGCTGTCCGCCCCGCCGACCCTAGCCACCACTACGGCCACGGCAAGGCGGAGCACCTGTCCGCGCTCGCCGAGGCCGCGATCCTCGTCGGAGCGACCGTGCTCATCGTCTGGCGCGCGGCCACGAGGCTGGCTGGATCCGGAGCGGCGCATGTGAACCCGACCTGGTACGCGCTCGCTGTCGTCGGCGTCGTCATCGCGATCGACGTCTCGCGCGCAGTCGTGTCCTGGCGCGCGGCGCGACGGTTCCGCAGCGCCGCCATGCAGTCGAACGCGCTCCACTTCGCCAGCGACATGGCCGGCTCGACCGCGGTGCTGGTGGGCCTGCTCGTCGCCCGTGCCGGCCATCCGAACGCCGACCCGATCGCGGCCCTGTTCGTCGCCGTGCTCGTGCTCATGGCCGCCGGGCGGCTGATGCGCCGGAACGTGGACGTGCTCATGGATCGCGCCCCCGCGGATGCGGCCCTCGCTGCCAGCCGCGCCATCGAGCGCAGCGTCCCCGGCGTGCGCCTGCGACGGCTTCGCCTCAGGCAGGCGGCCGGCCGCCACTTCGTCGACGTCGTCATCGGCGTGTCCCCTGGGGAGGCGGTGGCGCAGGGCCACGCCGCCGCGGATGCGGTCGAGGCCGCGGTGGCGCGCGCCCTGCCCGAGGCGGACGTGGTCGTGCACGTCGAGCCGGAGACAGGGCAGGAAGCTGCCGTCCGCGAGCGCGCGCAGGAGGCGGCGCTGCGCGTGCCCCGCGTGCGGGAGGTGCACAACGTGAACGTGATCGCCGTCGGCGATCGCACGGAGCTCTCCCTCCACCTGAAGCTGCCCGGCGGGCTCTCGCTCGAGGAGGCGCACGGCGTGGCCGAAGAGGTGGAGCGGGAGATCCTCGACGCCGTGCCCGAGGTCGACACCGTGCAGACGCACCTCGAGCCGCTGGCCGAGGTCTCGGCGGGGCGGCGGCCGTCCGCGACGGCCGTGGAGGGCGGGGCGGCGTCCGTCCTGCGGATCGTGCGCGAAGAAACAGGGGCGGCGCCGCGCGAGCTCCGCTTCCTGCAGACGGACGCCGGTCTCGTCGTCTTCCTCACGCTCGGGCTCGACCCGCACACCGAGCTCGGGCAGGCGCACGCGACCGCGAGCGCGATCGAGGAGCGGATCAGGCAGGAGCGGCCGGAGATCGGCGAGGTGCACGTGCACACGGAGCCGTGACCCCGGTTGCGGCGCGGGGGCTGGCCTACGAGCGCGGATCGACTCGCTAGGGTGCAGGCCCCGTGAAGCTGTGCATGTTCAGCCCCCGCGACCGCGACCTCGTGCGCGGGTGGCCGGGGCGGATCGACGGCGACCGGGTCGTCCAGCTCGCGGCGCAGACGCTCCAGTCCTTCTTCACGGGCGGCGGCAAGGCGCGTGAGCACGCCGAGTACGCGCTCGCCGACGTCGTCCTGCGAGCACCCGTCCTGCACCCTCCGTCCGTGCGCGACTTCATGGCCTTCGAGGAGCACGTCCGGAACGTCCGCGAGATCATGGGCCGAGCTGGGGTGCCCGCCGTGTGGTACGAGCGGCCCGTCTTCTACTTCTCCAACCCCACCGCCATCTACGGGCCGGAGGAGGACATCCCGTACCCGGAGGGGACGAGCGAGCTCGACTACGAGCTCGAGGTGGCCGCGGTCGTCGGCCTCGACGGCGAGATCGCCGGCTTCACGATCCTGAACGACTGGTCGGCGCGTGACCTCCAGCGCGAGGAGATGAGCGTCGGGCTCGGCCCCGCGAAGGGGAAGGACTTCGCGACGAGCCTCGGGCCCGTCGTCGTGACCGTGGACGAGTTCGACGGCGGAAGTGGTGCCATGACGGCGAGGGTGAACGGGGAGGTGCGCTCGCGCGGGTCGCTCGAGGCGATGTACCACTCCTGGGCCAGCCTCCGCGACCACGCCGCGCGCAACACCCGCCTCCAGCCCGGCGACATCCTCGGCTCGGGCACCGTCGCAGGCGGCTGCATCCTCGAGCTCGGGGACGGCCGCTGGCTCCGGCCCGGGGACGTCGTCGAGCTCGAGGTGGAAGGGATCGGGGTGCTCCGGAACGTCGTCGGCGCGCCGCGCGGCAGCGAGGCGGGCGGCGCCTGACGGACCGGCGGAGCCGCGATGTCGCTTCAGGCCGTGTCCGTTCCCGCCGAGCTGGAGGTGCCCCAACCTCCTCCCCGCTGCGAGCGTAGCGAGGAAACCGTCACGGGTGGGAGCCGCGATCGTGCCGGGACCGTGGCGATCGTGCCCCGGATCGTGCTCCGGCCGTCCTCCGGGGACAACCCTCCCGCAGCTCCGACGTCCTCCCCGCGATGAAGCTCGTCCTCGACTGGGACGGCACGGTCACCGAGGTGGACACGCTCCTCCTGGTCATGCGCCGGTTCGGCGACGCCGACGTCTTCCGCAGCGCGGGCGAGCGCATGCGCCGCGGCGAGATCGGATACCGCGAGCTGATGGAGCTCGAGGTCTCCACCGTCCGCGACGCCACCCTGGAGGAGGTCGCGGCCTGGCTCGTCGGGAATGCGCGCCTGCGGGCAGGCTTTCGCGAGCTCGTCGAGCGCCACCGTCCGCTCGTCCTCTCCGGAGGCTTCGAGCAGCTGATCAGGCCGCTCCTCGCCCGCGAGGGGGTGGAGGTCGACCTGGTCGCGAACCGCGTCGACCCGCGGCCGCAGGGCTGGCGCATCGTCTGGGCCCACGATCGGCCCTGCGAGGTGTGCGGCGACTGGTGCAAGCGCCTGTGGCTGCCGAGGGAGCCGTTCGCCTACGTCGGGGACGGCTACTCCGACCGCTGCGCGGCGCTCGCCGCCGACCGCGTCTTCGCCCGCGCCGGCCTCGCCGAGTTCCTCGGGGCGGAGGGCCGGGCGTTCGAGCCGTTCGAAGATCTGCACGACGTCCTCCGCGCGCTCGAGAGGTAGGCGACGGATCCCGCGATGCCGCTCCTGCCGGTCCCAGACCCCTACGACTTCGCGCTCTCGACGGAGCGTTTCCGCCGCTTCGGCCCCGACCTCGCCAACCTCTGGTACGAGGACGGGCTGCACCGCGTCGTCGGCGGGCGCGAGGTCCGCATCGAGCCCGCCCCCGGCGGCGTGCTCGTCGAGCCGCTCGACGAGGAGATCGCGCCCGTCGTCGCGCGGCTGCTCGGGCTCGAGTTCGACCTGGCCGGCTTCGAGCGCTTCGCGCGCGAGCACGACCCCACGCTCGCCGGCCTCGTCGAGCGGCTTCGCGGCTTCCGGCCGCCGGTCGCGCCCGACCCGTTCGAGTCGCTCGTCACCTCGATCACGGCCCAGCAGGTGTCGCTGGCGTCCGCGTTCGCGATCCGCAGCCGGATGATCGAGCGTCTGGGCGAGCGGGCGGCGCGCGCGTACGCTTTCCCGACCCCTGCGCGCCTCGCCGGCACGCCGCCGGAGGAGCTCGTCGCGGTCGGCTTCTCCCGCCGGAAGGCGGAGTACGTCGTCGGCCTCGCCCGGGCAGAGCCCGACTACGCCGAGCTCGGCCGGCTCGGCGACGACGAGGTGAAGCGGCGGCTGTGCGAGATTCGCGGGCTCGGCGAGTGGACGGCAGACTGGTTCCTCGCCCGGTGTCTCGCGCGTGCGCACGCATGGCCGGCGGGTGACCTCGGCCTGCGCAAGGCCGTGTCTGCGCTCTATGGTGACGGGCGGCTGCTGTCGACGGAGGAGGTCCGCGTGCTCGGCGCCCGCTTCGCGCCCTACGAGAACCTGGCCGCGCACTACCTGCTCGC
>Ga0070741_10020417_pt1 | contig 10440 bp, 10 predicted proteins | sample Coa_R1_4_FD_66440 | JGI IMG/M metagenome (GOLD analysis project Ga0070741, IMG submission 66440) | Surface soil microbial communities from Centralia Pennsylvania, which are recovering from an underground coalmine fire - Coalmine... | ecosystem: Environmental > Terrestrial > Soil > Unclassified ... | reverse complement strand
GGCCGCCGCTGGTGCCTCGTCGAGAGCGAGCAGAGCATGTCGAACCGGCTCGAGGCAGTGTGCATGAAATCGCCCGGCGTCTGGGTCGACGACCTTAAAGGTCTGCCGGTGATTGCGGTGAAGACCAAGGCTGGCGATCTCCTCGCGACGAACTTGACCGAGCCGCATCGGATCGCATCGTCGTACATTCTCGAGGGCAAGCGCGCGGCCAACGGCGACATGCGGCCGCTGCTCGAGGCGAAGCTCGGCCTCCAGAACGGCGGCGACTTCTGGCCCATGGACAGGCGCGCGGACCTCGAGCGGCTCGTCTTTGCACTGGATCCGGCGGCGCTCTTGCACGGCTTCCAGTTCGTGCAGTGGAAGTTCGTCGGACTGCGCCAGACTCGCCTCGTCCACGCGAGGCTCGAGGCCGAGCTCGCGGACGACCCCGAGGTCCACTACGGCATGGTGAAGTGGGACCCGATCGAGCCGGAGTCGACGCGGGAAGAACGCGCCAACAAGGGGCAGAGCATCGCGGCGAAGAGCCGTATTGTGCCGAAGAACATCATTGCAACGCTCGAGATCGACGTTCTGGGGCTGAAGAGCCTGTCGCTCGAAGAGGACCGGAAGAAGTTCCTCCTCGGCCTTGCTCTGTGGAAGATCGGCGCTTTCCTCGCGAACAAGCCGTCGTTCGATCCCCGCAGCCGCGCGACCGGGCCGAGCCTCCGCCTCCGCGCCGATTGCTACCTGACCTGCGATGGGTCGATCTCGTGGAGTGGCAACTCGTCGAAGGGGACGACCTCCACCGAGGAATTGCTGGGCGCGAAGCCTTCCGGCCTCGGTGAAGCGAACGGGAACGCCGGCAAGGAGGCGGAGAAGTCCAGTATCGACTTCCGCGTCTTGGTCAGGGATCTGCTCAAGAAGGACGAAGAAGCAGCCTCCGAGACGTCGAAAGGCGGCAAGCTTGGCGGGAAGAAGGGCGCTGGGAGCAAGGAGGACCCGCCTGCCGAGCCCGCCGGGGACAAGAAGAAGTCTCTCTACGATGGCCCGCTCGTGGAGGTCACCTACGAGCCCAAGCCGAAGAAGGAGAAGCCGGGCAGCCGCAAGACCCAACAGCCAGATGTGAACGCCGGTCAGGCAGACGACCAGCCGGAATGACCGACGCGACCGTTATCGAGGTCGAGCTTCTCTCGGGCCGCTACCACGCGCACCTCTGGGGTGAAGCCCAGTTCGGGATGGCCGGTCCCGAGTGGCCGCCTTCGCCGTGGCGCTTGCTCCGTGCGCTCGCTTCCTCATGGTTCTGCGCGCGACCGCACCCGTCGTCGGAGGAGGCTCGCGATCGCCTGCTTGAGGCATTGGGCCGATCCGGCGCGCCCACGATCTGGCTGCCGCGGAGCGCGGTCCACGAGATCCGCTACTACCAGCCCGTGCGGCTCGGCGCCTCCGATCGCGTCCTCCACCACGACCACTTCGCCGTTCCCGAAGGCGGTCGGTTCTGGTTCCGCTTCGAGACGAGACTCGAGCCAGATCAGCGAGCTCTGCTCGCCGAGCTTCTCGGAAGGCTTCGGTACCTCGGCCGCAGCGAATCCCGCGCGCGCCTCCGCCTGGAGGAACGTGACAGCCCACCGCCTGGCGTCTTCTGGGTCATGCCATGCGGCGCTATCCAGCCGACTTCGCCGACCGAGTACCGGCGTGTGCTCTGCACCGCGCCGGACTTCCGTGCATCCGACCTCTGGTCCGTGCGAAGCGACGGCGAGACCGCCGAGAACGGGCATCCAACCCATCTCGTCGATGTGCTCCTGGGCAAGCGGATGCCCCTTCCGAGCGGAGCCCGATGGGTCGAGTACGCGGTCCCGGACAAGGCGCTCGTGCACGAGATCCGCCCTCGCCCACCCGCGAAGCGCGCCGATCACGATGTGGAGGTCGCCGAGATCCGCTATCGCCTGAATCGCCGGACGCCCATTCCGCTTCGATACGTGGTCGCCATCTCCCGCGCGTTTCGCGACGCGGCCGTCGAGGCGCATCAACGAAGCGCGAGGGGACTGCCTTCGCCGATGCTGAGCGGCCGCGAAGCGGATGGCGCCGTCGCGCGAGGTCATCAGCACGTCTACTATCTGCCGCGCCTGCGGCGAGGAGCCGTCGCCCTCGGTGAGCTCGTGGTCCGTGTGCCGGCTGGCCGGCTTACTCGCCTCGAGCTCGACGCGTTGCTCGGTGTCGGGCGCATCCGGGCGGGAGGTCCCGGCTACCCGATCACGGTCGTGCCTGAGGCGGTCGTGCCGGCAGCTAGACCGGTGGCTGGAGCACGCCGATGGCGCAGCCTCACTCCGTTTCTTCCGCCGCTGCGCCATCGTCGGGGAAGGGACGAGACGTGCGTTGAGCAGCAAGTCGTCGCGTGCGTCGAGGCGGCCTGCGGTCGGCGCCCCGTGCGCATCCAGAGCTTCTCGGGCCCTGGCGGACTCGGTCGCGTCTCACCCATGCTGGCGCATGAGTACGGAACGGGCGGCCGGGGGTGGAGGCTCACGAGGCGGCTCGGGTACTGGCTTGAGCTCACTTTCGACGATGCGGTGATCCTCGATCGATCTCTCGGCGCCGACGCACACTTCGGTGCCGGGCAGTTCGCACCTGCACCAGAGGAGCGTCCTGCGGGAGCCTGATCAACGGGCAGCGACGCCCGCTCACGAGCCGGTGAAGCTGACGGCTGTGTCCGGCGCCGGCAGGTTATTGGCGAGGCGTTAGGGGGCGGCAAGGTTATGGCCAAGCGCGACCCGTTCGCCAGCACGAAAGGTTGGCGAGTGGAAGCTCAAAGTGGACGCTGGGAGCAGATCCAGGCATCGAGCCCCGGTACCGGGGGAGCCCGGGTTTCAGATGGAACGAGGCCCCTTGGTTGAGGACGACTCCGCACCAGCGACGCCGCGCCCAGGAGGCGGCGGGCGAAGGACAGCGGGACTCTTCTTCCCGCGGTGCTATTCGACGCTCGCGGAGGAGCAGTGGAGCGCCTGGGATGCGCCGTTCGCGGGCAGAGCGGGACTCCGGGTCCCCCGCGACAGGCTCACTCGACGATCTTGAACGTGCGGACGAAGCTTTTCGGAGGAGACTCTCGATGGAGCTGCTGCCCAAGGCGCGAGAACCTCGGGTTCCTGGCGAGAGAATCTACCTGCCCGCTGCCGCGATTCCCCCGCGGCCATATACGGCCTTCGACTTGCCGGAGGGTGTCGCGTTCCGCCAAGAGGACGCCGTCGCGGTCGCGGCGATGCTCCGCTCGCTGACGTGCCGATGCGCCAGGGACGATTCCCATCACTTCCCTGGCGGTCCCGAGAGCTACGTAGCCGGGCACGGACCGAGAACCGACGACGGGCGCTTCGTTGATAGTCCATGGCCACGGTTCTCGTATCTGGCGCTCCCCTCGATCGGTCACGACGATGCCGACGGCATGATCCGCCGCGTGGTGATCGCCGAGCCCTTCGGCGGGGACGGCGCGCACGCGCGCTGGGCGCAGGAGGTGCTCCGCAACCAGGTGCTCCGGGATCATGACGGCAACGAGCGCGGCGTTCTTCTCGATCCCTGGAGGCAGAGTTCAGGCCCGATGATTGCTCTCTACGTCGGCGAAGGTCGCACCTGGTGCAGCGTTACTCCTGTGGTTCTTCCCGGCTTCGACGATGGAAAGCGCAGGAAGGCGGAGAGACTCTTCCTCCAGGCCGTGCACCAAGCCGGCTTGCCCGTCGAGGCTATCTCGCACTTCGCGCTTCGCAAGGCACCGTTTCGGACCGGCTTGCAGCCGAACCAGTATCGCCGTCCCGACTACTTGGACTCGGCTACAAAGCGACGATTCTCGGCCTGGCATGTGCAGGTGTCCTTCCGCGATCCGATGCCGGGGCCGATTACGATCGGTGCCGGGCGGCACGTGGGGCTCGGGCTCTTTGCCACTGCGGATCAAGGTGTCCGGCAAGGTGTTGGAGCAAACAGCGCTTCGCGCCGCTGCTGAACTGGTCCCAGCCAGCGGTCGCGCGGGCGACAGGGGCCGGAACCTCGAGGAGACCGGCTGGGAGGAGATCGGACGCAAGGCCACCTTTACCTGGCCGCTGTGGGACGTACCTGTCGCCCCCGCGGTCGTCCGCTCCCTACTCCAGCTGGGGGAGATCGTGGCGGATCCGTTCGACGGGGCCGCGCTTCGGGCCCGGGGGATCGCGGCGCTCTGTCGGAGTCGCCGCGTCAAGGTGGGCGAGGGGGCCAACTACAAGCTCAACTTCACGCCGGCCAGGGCGGTGTGGACGTGACGCAGCTCGACCCGCTCCCCGACCTCGTTCCCGCGCGGATGGTGAACGAGTACGTCTACTGCCCGCGCCTCGCCTACCTCGAGTGGGTCCAGGGCGAGTGGGACGACAACCTCGACACCGTGGAGGGCCGGTTCGCCCACCGGCGGGTGGACCTGGAGAGCCGCGGGGACCTCCCCGAGCCGGAGGCCGCGCCGGACGGGGAGCGCCTCGCCACCCGGTCGCTCCTCCTCTCGTCCGAGGCGCTCGGCGTGGTGGCCCGGGTGGACCTGCTGGAGCTCGAGGGGCGGCGCGCCGTGCCCGTCGACTACAAGCGCGGGGCGCTGCCCGAGACTGAGCGCCGCGCCCACGACCCCGAGCGGGTCCAGCTCTGCCTCCAGGGCCTCCTCCTTCGGGAGGCCGGGTACGACTGCCGAGAGGGGGTGCTCTACTTCGCCGAGTCGCGCACCCGGGTCGAGGTGCCCTTCGATCCGGCCCTCGAGGCCCTCACCCGGGAAGCCGTGGCCGGGCTCAGGGCCCTCGCAGCGTCCGGCCGGATGCCGGCGCCCTTGGTGGACAGCCCCAAGTGCGTGCGCTGCTCGCTGGCCGGGATCTGCCTGCCCGACGAGGTCAACCGGCTCGGCCACCCCGACCTCCCGGGCGACGTCCGGCGGCTTATGCCCGCCCGGGACGAGCGGATGCCTCTCTACGTCCAGGAGCAGGGTGCCGTGGTGGGAAAGCAGGGGGAGCGGCTGGTGATCACCCTCAAGGGGAAGGAGCTGGCGCAGGTGCGGCTGCTGGAGCTCTCCCAGGTGGTCCTGTTCGGCGCGGTCCAGATCTCCACGCCGGCGGTCCAGACCCTCTGCGAGGCCGAGGTCCCGGTCGTCTACTTGAGCCGGGGCGGGTGGTTCTACGGGATGACGCGCGGCGGGTGGCACAAGAACGTGGAGCTCCGGATCGCCCAGCACCGGCTGGTGGACCGGGGAGAGGCGGGGGCGCTGGCCCGGAGCATCGTGGCGGGCAAGATCTTCAACCAGCGGACCCTGATGCGGCGGAACCTGCCGGAGAGGAATCCGCGGCTGGTGGGGCGGCTGGCGCTGTACGTGCGGCAGGCCCGCCACGCCCGGGATGGGGCCACCCTGCTCGGAGTGGAGGGGATGGCGGCGCACGACTACTTCGAGAACTTCCCCCATCTCTTCCGGGGCGCGGGGGCGTGGGCGGGCGCGGTGTTCGCGGCCTCGGGCCGGAACCGCCGCCCGCCCCGGGACGAGGTGAACGCCGTGCTGTCATTCCTCTATGCGATGTTGGTGAAGGAATGCACGCTCGCGGTCCAGGCGGTGGGGTTCGACCCGTTCCTCGGCGTCTATCACGCGCCGAAGTACGGCCGGCCGGCGCTCGGTCTGGACCTGTGCGAGGAGTTTCGCCCGCTGATCGCCGACTCGGTATGCCTCACGCTGTTCAACCAGGGGGAGCTGGGCGGCGCCCACTTCGTGCGCCGGGCGCGGGGGGTGACGCTGACGGCCGCCGGGCGGCGGGCCGTGCTGGAGGGCCTCGAGCGCCGGATGAACCAGCTCGTGACCCATCCGGTGTTCGGGTACACCATCAGTTACCGGCGGATCGTCGAGGTGCAGGCGCGGCTGCTCCGGGCCGCGGTGCTGGGGGAGATCCCGGCGTATCGGCCGTTCACCACGCGGTAGCCCATGCGGCAGCGGTACCTGGTGGCGTACGACGTGAGCGATCCCAAGCGGCTCCGGCGGACCTATCGCGCGATGCTGGGCTTCGGGGACCCGCTGCAGCTCTCGGTGTTTCGGTGCGACCTGTCGGAGGTGGAGCTGATGAAGCTCCGGATCCGGCTGCTGGAGATCATCCACCAGGGGGAAGACCGGGTGCTGATCGCGCGGCTGGGCCCGGTGGACGGGCGGGCGCAGGGCGTGTTCGAGTTCCTCGGGGTGGCGCCCGATGCGGAGCCGGCGCGGGAGGCGTGGATCGTGTGAGGCGAGCGGCGAGGTGGCGCCGACTGGCGGGCACCCGCTCGCCGGTGCGAAGTGCCGGCGCCGGCGTCAGATGCCTCCGATCGCAAGCGCTTGCACGGCTCTTTGACAATGGAAACCGACAGCTGTTCGCAGGATCTTGTGCAAGTCGGCCCTCGGCCGTGGGTTCGGGGGCCGGCGGATTCCGCACTCATCAGAGTGCCGCCCCATTGAAGCCCCGACGAGTGGCGTGGCGAGGGCCTCGATTGGCCCGAGGATTCCGCACTCATCAGAGTGCCGCCCCATTGAAGCCGAGAGATCGCGGGCCGCGAGGCAGTCGGAATCCTGAGGATTCCGCACTCATCAGAGTGCCGCCCCATTGAAGCGCGCCGGAACCCCTCGGAGCGATGGTGCTCCGCGGGGATTCCGCACTCATCAGAGTGCCGCCCCATTGAAGCGAGAGCACGCTGTCCACCTCCTCCGCCCGGAGCACGGATTCCGCACTCATCAGAGTGCCGCCCCATTGAAGCCCCTCGGGGCCGAGCCGTGCGACCACCGAGTGGCCCGATTCCGCACTCATCAGAGTGCGGCCCCATTGAAGCGCGTGACGATGAACCCGACCAGCGCGCCCGTCGCGGGGATTCCGCACTCATCAGAGTGCGGCCCCATTGAAGCAGCTGTTCCGCCTCGACGAATCGCCGGGCGAAATCGGATTCCGCACTCATCAGAGTGCGGCCCCATTGAAGCGACGGCGCCCGGCTCGAGGGTGCCTGGATTGCGGGCGTAGATTCCGCACTCATCAGAGTGCGGCCCCATTGAAGCCGGGCGCATGGGTCCCGTTCCGCCCCGGCGCCGATGATTCCGCACTCATCAGAGTGCGGCCCCATTGAAGCGCGCATGTCGGCGCCCGCAAGCCGCGCGCACCGGAGAGATTCCGCACTCATCAGAGTGCGGCCCCATTGAAGCACGGGTCAACCCTGGGCCTTTCCCCCGCCCCTTTCTAGATTCCGCACTCATCAGAGTGCGGCCCCATTGAAGCCTCGAGCTTATCCTACTCGTGCTGCGCCGGCGATGAGCGATTCCGCACTCATCAGAGTGCGGCCCCATTGAAGCGGTTTCTTTTCGCCCCACCTCCAGTGGACCGGCGCGGATTCCGCACTCATCAGAGTGCGGCCCCATTGAAGCCTTTCGGCAGCTGACCTGCTTGAATCGAGTGCTGCCGATTCCGCACTCATCAGAGTGCGGCCCCATTGAAGCCGCTCCCGTCGCTTGTCGTCCCGCTCGGCGACCGAGGTCGATTCCGCACTCATCAGAGTGCGGCCCCATTGAAGCGCGGCGGTCACCTTGATGGATCGATCGCCGAAGAGCGGATTCCGCACTCATCAGAGTGCGGCCCCATTGAAGCGCGGCGCCGGCCTTGGGTGGGGCCTGAAAGAGGAGGATTCCGCACTCATCAGAGTGCGGCCCCATTGAAGCGTAGTCATCGACGAAGAGCGTGTAGGTCGCGGGGTCGGATTCCGCACTCATCAGAGTGCGGCCCCATTGAAGCTGTCAGATTTACACGCAGCTTGGCTCGGCTGTTTTCGATTCCGCACTCATCAGAGTGCGGCCCCATTGAAGCGCCCCACCCACGTTGTTTCCGATGCGCCACTTGTTGGGATTCCGCACTCATCAGAGTGCGGCCCCATTGAAGCACCGTGACGCGGCCGGCTGCGTTCTGCACCGTGACCGGATTCCGCACTCATCAGAGTGCGGCCCCATTGAAGCGCGCGGGACATAAACTGATCGAACGTAGCCTTGTCGCCGATTCCGCACTCATCAGAGTGCGGCCCCATTGAAGCACGTAGATCGGGTGACTGACCCCGAACGCATCGCGGGCGGATTCCGCACTCATCAGAGTGCGGCCCCATTGAAGCGCTGTGCCGCCGGGGTATAGTTGGATGCGGGCATTAGATTCCGCACTCATCAGAGTGCGGCCCCATTGAAGCCTGGACGCTCAAGTCGAGTGCCACGGGGCAGCTCAGATTCCGCACTCATCAGAGTGCGGCCCCATTGAAGCCATATCCGCGCTCTCGCAGATAGAACGCCAGCGGACAGATTCCGCACTCATCAGAGTGCGGCCCCATTGAAGCCTTTCCCCCTCCATCCCACTTCACCATGGTTCCTGGATTCCGCACTCATCAGAGTGCGGCCCCATTGAAGCGACGAAGGTATCCTGAGGCTGCGCGGCAGGACGGAGCGATTCCGCACTCATCAGAGTGCGGCCCCATTGAAGCGTCTGGCGCGCCATCCTCCGGGACGACGCCGGGGTGGATTCCGCACTCATCAGAGTGCGGCCCCATTGAAGCGGCCCACCGCAGGCCGTTAACTCATTGGCAAGGCGGATTCCGCACTCATCAGAGTGCGGCCCCATTGAAGCAATCGTTGTCGTGGGGTACTACCGGTCAATCGTGGGGATTCCGCACTCATCAGAGTGCGGCCCCATTGAAGCGCCCTCGAAGCGGATGCCCTGAGCCGCGCGATCACTGGATTCCGCACTCATCAGAGTGCGGCCCCATTGAAGCGGCGCGACGCCGTCACCCCTGAGCACCTGCTGGTCGGATTCCGCACTCATCAGAGTGCGGCCCCATTGAAGCAGCGGACCTCGCGCATCAGCGCACCCCGCTGATCTCGATTCCGCACTCATCAGAGTGCGGCCCCATTGAAGCGACGAGTTGCACGCCCAGCCCTCGCGCGAGCTCTGGGGATTCCGCACTCATCAGAGTGCGGCCCCATTGAAGCGGCCGATGGGGGCACCGTGTGAGCGTCTGGGCTTGGATTCCGCACTCATCAGAGTGCGGCCCCATTGAAGCATGATGAACGCGTCCCAATCCCAGGGCGGGAGGAGCCGTAGATTCCGCACTCATCAGAGTGCGGCCCCATTGAAGCGCCTGGCTCAGGGCCTAGGTGCCGCAGTACGACGTCCGGATTCCGCACTCATCAGAGTGCGGCCCCATTGAAGCCCTCCGTCGCCGCATACGCATGACGGGGCGGATATTGCCGATTCCGCACTCATCAGAGTGCGGCCCCATTGAAGCCCAGCGTAAGGCGAGCTACGGGAGGGCGGGCTACGCTGATTCCGCACTCATCAGAGTGCGGCCCCATTGAAGCGTAGCACAGCACGTCCGCATCAACAATGATCGTCCGGATTCCGCACTCATCAGAGTGCGGCCCCATTGAAGCAGAAGCGATGCTGAGGGCCTCTTGAGGAGTATTCCCGGATTCCGCACTCATCAGAGTGCGGCCCCATTGAAGCAAGTGGTGATTGCGGCGCCCCCGCCTCCGCTCGCACGATTCCGCACTCATCAGAGTGCGGCCCCATTGAAGCGTCGTGGTCCCTACGTACACGGTGGGCAAATGCTCTGGATTCCGCACTCATCAGAGTGCGGCCCCATTGAAGCTTGTGCGCACCGAATTCCTCGATGAGCAGGTCAAGTTGATTCCGCACTCATCAGAGTGCGGCCCCATTGAAGCTCCCCAGCGGACGGCCGCTCGCGTATGCCGCCCCGATTCCGCACTCATCAGAGTGCGGCCCCATTGAAGCCGCTTCATGCGGTGCGGCGGGGGGCGAATTTACCTGTGATTCCGCACTCATCAGAGTGCGGCCCCATTGAAGCCATGCCCCGGACCTTAAAGTGGCGGGGGATGTCGCCGGATTCCGCACTCATCAGAGTGCGGCCCCATTGAAGCGCAGCTCAGAGATACCGTCTCCATCGAAGTCGATCCTGGATTCCGCACTCATCAGAGTGCGGCCCCATTGAAGCTGACGAACCCGCGGCCCTTCGTCCGCCGGCCGGACAGGATTCCGCACTCATCAGAGTGCGGCCCCATTGAAGCGGGCCGACACCGGAGAGGTCCAGGTCGTGAAGGCGTAGATTCCGCACTCATCAGAGTGCGGCCCCATTGAAGCGGCTTGCCCCCGAACAAAGCGCCAGCGATACCGCCGGATTCCGCACTCATCAGAGTGCGGCCCCATTGAAGCCGGGCCCCCGGGCGCACAGCCCGAGGAGGCCCGGCAGATTCCGCACTCATCAGAGTGCGGCCCCATTGAAGCAACAAGATGTTCTACTGGAGCTACGGGGACACGGTGCAGATTCCGCACTCATCAGAGTGCGGCCCCATTGAAGCGGGTCTCAGTCAGGTTTTGTGCGAATTGCCGCGCGAGATTCCGCACTCATCAGAGTGCGGCCCCATTGAAGCGT
>Ga0070741_10020416_pt1 | contig 10441 bp, 9 predicted proteins | sample Coa_R1_4_FD_66440 | JGI IMG/M metagenome (GOLD analysis project Ga0070741, IMG submission 66440) | Surface soil microbial communities from Centralia Pennsylvania, which are recovering from an underground coalmine fire - Coalmine... | ecosystem: Environmental > Terrestrial > Soil > Unclassified ... | reverse complement strand
TGTCATTCTGAGCGACCAACGGGAGCGAAGAATCTCGTTTTTTTCGTTCAAAATTTGAGATTCTTCGTCGCTTCGCTCCTCAGAATGACACATGAAATTGATTTTGCATACACACTCTAATCATCAAGTATCGGAGTCTTTATGCCCAAGATCAAAGCCATCAATCATGTAGCCGTTGTCGTGGATGATATGCAGAAGTCGTTGTCATTCTGGCGCGACGCGCTTGGGATTCGACTGCATGAACTGCGCGATGTGCCCGCCGAGAAATCGCAGGTCGCCTTTCTCCCGCTGGCCGGCTCGGAGGTGGAACTTGTCCTGCCCACCACCGACGATTCGGGTATCGCTAAATATCTTGCCAAGCGCGGGCCGGGAATGCATCATATCTGCCTCGAGGTGGATGACATCGAGGGCATGATGACGCAACTCAAAGCCAGGAATATTCGCTTGATCAACGACGAGCCGCGCGCCACTGCCGACGGAAAGAAATATGCTTTCATTCACCCCGAATCCACAGGCGGCGTGCTGGTGGAGTTGTATCAGATTTGATTTGAACCAATATGTGTCATCCTGAGCCGCAGTTCTGAGTGTAGGGAAGGAGCGGCGAAGGGTCTCCGCCGCGAGGCGGCGGGATTCTTCGCTCCCTTTGTTCGCTCAGAATGACATTTGTTTCCTATGCTTGAAAGACTTAAATCCACTCTTCGTACTCAGTGCGGACTTGACCCGGACCAGCCGGTCATCGTGGGAGTCTCTGGTGGGCCGGACAGCCTGTGTCTGATGGACGCCCTCCGTGAATCAGGCTATCGCATCATTGTGGCGCACTTCAATCACAAATTGCGCGCCGAGGCGGATGATGAAGCTGTGGCTGTGGAAAAGATCGCGGCGCGCCACCGGCTTCAATACGTAACGCGCAGCGCCGACGTGCGAGCCTATGCCAATGCCGAAAGACTTTCGATTGAGGAAGCCGCGCGTAACTTACGCTATAAGTTTCTGTTTGAACAGGCGCAACATTTCAAGGCGCAGGCCGTCGCGGTGGGTCACACCGCGGACGATCAGGTGGAAACGGTACTGATGCACTTCATGCGCGGGGCAGGCTTGAACGGACTCAAAGGGATGACGTATCGAACTTGTCTGCCCGCGTTCGATCCGAACATCCCCGTTGTGCGTCCGTTGCTGGATGTTTGGCGCGAAGAAACGGTTGCGTATTGCGCGGCGCACGACCTTACGCCGCAATATGACCCAAGCAATGAATCAGTTGATTTTCTCCGCAATCGCGTTCGCCGCGAATTGATTCCCGCACTTGAAAGTTACAACCCAAAATTTCGCGAGGCCGTATGGCGCTCGGCGCAATCTCTTTCGGCGGATCTTGCGTTGCTCACTGAGGCTCTGGAAAATTGGTGGAAGAAATGTGTGATCCGGGAAAAAGATGATTATGTGATGTTGGATTTATCGTTCCTCGCCGCACATTCTCCCGGGCTGAGTCGCAATCTGATTCGCAGGGCCGTGGAACGCCTCATGCCCGGACACGAAACGGTCTACGCCGTCCTGGAGCGCGCCGCGGCTTTTATCGCTGACCCCCAGCGCGCGCGCATGGACCTGACCGGCGGCCTTGTGCTTTTCCGTGAAGGCGACGCGTTGTATGTTGCCAAGCCAGATGCAGACCTGCCGTTTGACCACTGGCCGCAATTGCCCCCGCAACAAGATTCGATTTCTCTTTCTCTGCCGGGGGACATTGATCTTTCGAGCGGCTGGAAGTTTTCACTGCAGGAGTGGGAGAAATCCGAATCGGCTTGGGAAAAATCATCTCAGAACGAGGACCGCTTTCAGGTCTGGTTGGACGCGGAACATTTGCCCAATCAATTCGAGTTGCGCGTGCGACGCGCCGGGGATGTGTTCGAGCCGTTGGGCATGGGCGGACATTCGCAAAAACTTTCTGATTTCTTCGTCAACGTCAAACTGCCACAGCGGGCGCGGGATCGCTGGCCGTTGTTGTGCGCGGGGGATGAAGTGATTTGGGTGCCGGGGTATCGCCCTGCGGAGAAATATAAATTGGAGAGGACGTCGCGCAAGGCGGTGTATTTCACGTTGAGGCGGGTGGGGGCATAGGAAGAACGCATCCACTTCTTCCAACGACGTGCTAGCCCTCATTCAACTGCTTGAGTTTGATGAACAGTTCACGCCATTGAATTTTGGAGACGCCCATCTTCTGGCGCAGTTTGTCGGGGTCCATGCCTGATTGAAAGTCGCGCAAGGCACACGTCCAGCGACACATGTCGAAGGAGAGATGTTTGTCGAGGCCGGCTTCTTCGCCGATGTCTTCGAGCAGATATTCGAGGCGGCGCGGCGACCGCGGAAAGAGTTGATCCACGGGCTGATATTGCGCGAGGTATTCCTTGTAGGCCGGGAGCCAGTCTTCGGAGAGAATCAGTTTGCGCTCTTTGTATCGGTTGGAGGGACTGGCATAACGGATGAAAACCTGCGCGCCGTCCGGCGTGTCGAGGTCAATGTGATTCAAATGGATGCCGAGGCACTCGCTCTTTTTGACGCCCGTCGTCAACAGGAGGAGCAGAAGCGTGAACGGACGCGCGTCCGGCTTGTGGTCGCGGCGATGACGGTCGGCGGCGGCGAGCGAAGCGTTCACTTCGTCTTCGGTTAAAACCTGCGGGAGGGGGCTGATCGCCGAACGTTGCAGGACCTTCTCCGCCGGGTCGTTGACAATCGCGCCGTATTGCGCGAGCCAGCGAAAAAAAGATTTCGTCGAGGTGATGCGGCGGGCGAGCGTCTTGGGACTGCACGGCACGTCGCGCTCTTTTTCCATCCAGGCAAAGAAGCGGTTGAGGTCGTTGGTGGTGATGACGCCGATGCCGCGGTCGGGCGGGATGAATTGGGTGAGCAGTTTGAGGTCGTTGAGAAAAGCCTTGACCGTGTTGGGCGAGCGTCCCTGATCGTAGAGATAGGATTCCCATGCCTGCAGGGCGGGGGCGAGCGGAGTTTGCGAACTGATGTGGGCGGATGTTTTGGAAGGCATGACTGCCTCCTTGTTTTCTGAAGATTTATTCACCGCAGATAAACACAGATGAACATTGATGTCTTTGAGGAACGCTACAGAGGCCGGCTGAGTAGAGTTTATTTTCGGCGTGTAGCCACTACGTGTAGTTTAGCGAGTTTTGAAGGGGTTGTCAATAATGCTCTACCCGCCCGCTCCCTTCGGTCGGGGCGCTGGTCATTTTTCCCATCCCTGAAATGAGCAAGAATCGGGTCGGCAAAGATGCGAGGTGCCCATAAAATAGAGTTGCCCGCAAGAGGAGCATCCATGTCGCAGTCATTGATCAGCAAAGACGAGATCATCAGGCATTTGGGATTCTTTGAGTCACGCCTGCGCATCCTCGAGGAGCAGAAGAACAGCATCGTCATTTCCTATCTCACCCTGCGCTCGGCAATCGGCATCCTTGGCATGTCCCTGCCGTTTCTCGTTTCGCTGGGCGCGCGCTTCATCTTTGATACCGGCCTGCAAAGCTCCATCAGCGCGTACTACCACACTGGAATGCGTGATGTGTTTGTCGGCGTGCTGTGGGCCGCGGGCTTCTTTCTCTTTTCCTATCGCGGTTATGGTCTCATGGATGAGATTGCTGGAAAACTGGCTTGTCTGTTCGCGGTGGGGGTGTCCATCTTTCCCGCCTCGCCGGATGGCGCCACCGATCCGGTCGTTGTGCGCATCGGGATCGTCCATTTCATCTTTTCCGGATTGCTTTTTCTCACATTGATCTTTTTCAGTTTCTTCCTTTTTACGAAGACCGACCCACACCGGACTCCGACGCCGCGCAAACTTATGCGGAATCGAATCTATCGCGTCTGCGGACTCGTGATGTTGATGTACGTGATTCTCCTCGGCGTCTACACGGCTCTTCCTCCGGACCTCGCGGCCGTGTTCGCCGTTTACCATCCCATTTACTGGCTGGAGGCTTTTGCCATCTTCACCTTCGGCGTCTCCTGGTTCACGAAAGGCCAGGGGATACTGAAAGATGAATCGTAGACCCTCTCTCCTCCGAGGGTGCGTCGCACTGCACAGACGCGTCCATTTAGCAGAAGAATCTTTTCGAATGGATTCGTCCCGTCAAATGTGGCGCGACGCATTCATGTCATGCAACCTAATGCGATAAATCCTGCGGCTGGAAGCAGGGCTGATAATCGTAGCCGAGGATCAGGCGATACTGCACGGCGCTGTTTGAATCGGGGAGCGAAATAATGTTTGCGGAATACAAGCCGAGTCCATTGAGGATAGTATTGCGCGTGTTCGAGTCTTGCGTGGACGTGAGATCAATCAAAACGGAATTGCCGTAATCCTGCCGATCCGCGGGGCTGATGGTCGTGGCGAAGCCCGCATAGTTAAGTCGATTCGCGGCCAGCGTGTCCCAGTTGGCGAACGTCGTGCCGTTCTGCACTTCGATGGAAATTGTTTGTCTCTGCTCGGCAGTGGCGGAAAGCGACGTGGCTTCGGTCAGCATCTCGGTCAGATCGGGGTCCTGCGGCAAAAGCACTGCCGCGCCGGCGGGCGTTGTCCATGCTGTGACGTATGGCGGGCGAATGTAATAACTGCGGATATTGGCGTTGGTCAGCTTGGGGGCGTAAACAGCCAGCTTGAGCAAATCACCCAGCCCAAGGTCCGTGATGACCGTGCTGGAAAAATCATTATACAGTTGCGGGATGCGGCTCAATGTATCCGTCTTCAGGATTTGCGCGAACAGCGCGCGCAAAACTTCCTGTTGTCTGCGTCCCCGGTCAAAGTCGCTGGACTTGAGGCGGGAGCGCGCATACCACAAGGCTAAATCTCCATTCATGTGATTCACGCCCGGCTCGATGGTGTAAAGCGACCAGTTGTTTTCGTTGTACGGATCGTAACTCGGATCAATCAAATGCCAGTCGGTGTACGGGCAGGCGACCGGCACATCCACGCCGCCGAGGGTATCTACGATTCGGCGAAAGCCATCGAACTCCACCATGGCGGTGTGATCAATGCGGATGCCGAGGTTGTACGCGATAGTGTCTCTGAGCAGGCCCGGCCCGCCGCCGTTGTATCCGTAGATCTCGCCGCTTTGATAGGCGGTGTTGATGCGTTGCATTCCAACGCTGGGAATGTACACCCATAGGTCGCGCGGGATCGAGATCATCGAGACCTGTCCCTCTTTGGGCCACAGAATCACAACTACCATTGTATCGGTGCGATACGAGGAGCCGGGGCGTTTGTCCGAGCCGATCAAAAGGAAGTTGATGGTGTCGTTATCGGTCAGCGGCGGGAGCGGCGTGGGACCTTCCCCGCTTGTATCTGGAATCGGCGGCGCGGCCGCGGTCGGAAACAACGAACTCAAGTCAACGGTTGCGGTGGGTTGAGGAGGTTCGGTAGGTGTGGGGGATGGAGTTGTTGTCGGAAAGAATGGTTCGAGCGTCGGAACTTGGATGTAGTACAGCGACGTTGGCGAGGCTTCCACGACCTGCGGCGGTTGAAACGGAGTCGGTGTGGGTGAAGCGTTCGGCGCGGCTGTGATGAGAATGAAAGGCAAGGCCTGCTTCTGCGCGGCGGGCGTCGTCCCGCAGGCGGCGAGGAGGAGGGCGAGCAGGAAGATGTACCCGCGTTGTGATGGTTTCATAATTTGAATATCATTGCGAGCCGCGCCCTATGTGACGAAGCAATCTCTGATTAAAAAATAGGAAATTGCTTCGAGGTGAGCACCCTCGCAACGACATGAATCTACGGAGTCGGGAATGGCGTCAATGTCGGTGAAACGTAAGTATTCGTTGGAATGATCGTCGCGGTGAAGGGCAGTGGAGTTGTGGTCAACGGTTCGGTCGGGACTTCGGTATCGGTGGGGAATGTGGGAATGATCGTCACTCCGGGCGTGATGGTCGGTACATTCGGCACCCACAATCTTTCGCCGGGGAAAATCTCGTTGCTGACTCTACAATTGGCAGACTTCAAAGCCTCCACGGTTGTGCCATACTGCAAAGCAATGTGATAAAACGTGTCGCCGCGCTGGACGATGTATGCGTAAATCCATCCGGGATATGGTCCGCAATTGGGAGCGATATTCGTCGCAGCGGACGGCGCGTACAGTGTGTATCCCGGCGCGAGATTTGAAGTGAGCAGGCAATTGGCTTGCGCCAGCAATTCGGGCGTCGTTCCATAACGCGCCGCGAGATTTGACAATGTGTCGCCGGGTTGAACCAAAATCAGACTCCATCCGGCAGGCGGCGCACAATTCAACGGTGGAGGCGGAGTCTGTGTTGGCAGAACAGTCGCGGTTGGCGGTTGGGTGGGACCGGATGGAGTGAAGGTCAACGTTTGAGGAAGCGGAGGCAGGTTGAAGGTCGCGGTGGGATGCGAGACGGTGTAGCTTTCGCCAAGCGCCAACGAAAGGCCTCCGACCACGAGCACGACGGAGACCAATCCATACATCAATCCAATCACCACTTGGGCGAGGTTCCGCCTCACTTTTTGTTATCCTTCTTCGAGGGATTATTGTCGCCGTTTTTTGTGATGGGCAGGAGCACGCTGAACGTGGAGCCAACACCCGCTTCGCTCTCGACCCAGATGCGGCCATGCTGCGCTTCGGTCAATGTTTTTGCGATGGACAAACCCACGCCGGTATCTCCCACGCCCTGAATGAGAACGTTATCGGCGCGATACAAACGCGTGAAGACGCGCGGCAGGTCTTCGGCGGGGATGCCGCCGCCGCTGTCGCTGACTTGAATCATCACGTACGGCTGATCTGCTTCGGTCGTGGTCTGGACCTTGAGGCGGATCGTGCCTTCGATGGGTGTTGCCGCGCCTGCGTTCTGCAACAGATGAATCAGAATTTGTTGCAGGGCTTCGCGGTCGGCATTGACCGCGGCAACTTTCTTGGGAAGATCGAGATGCAGGGAAATGTTTTTTTCGCGCACCTGACTGCTCGTGTACGCCATCGCATTGTCAATGATTGTGTTCAAATCAACTTGTTCGGGCTTGAGGTCGGCCAGGCCGACATCCAGCGTGGTGACTTGAATCATGTCGTCAATCAAACTTCCCAGGCGCTCCGTGCTGGCCTTGATGCGTTCGACGAACTTGCGTTGCAATGCGCCGAGGATGCCGACCGATTCACCGAGCAGTAAGTCTGTATAGCCCACAATGGATGACATGGGTTGACGCAGTTCCTGCGAAATGGAAGCAATGACCTCGGCTTGTTCATTTGGCCTTTGAGGAGCGCCGCCGTTCTTTTCCAGTTCCAGGATTTTGACGTTTGTCTCGGCCAGTTGATTTTGCAGACGTGCCACATCCTGCAGGGCGGCTTTGAGTTCTTTTTCCACCTGCGCGTCGGAACGCGTGCCTGTGCCGCGCAGAGTTTCGATTTCCTGTTGCAGTTCCTCGATGACGCGCTGGGAGTCTTGCTGTGCCGCCATCAACGCCGCAGCGTTTTCTGCCTTGCTCGCATCCTGTTCCGCTTGCAGGGTCATGGCTTCGATCTGTCTCTGCATTTCGTCGTTGCGCCGTTCCAATTCAGCGATTTGATTGCGCGCCGCCTCCAGCGCCTGATTGCTCTGCTGGCTTTGTTGTTCGAGTTTGGTAATGCGCTGGCTTCTTTGCACAATCGGCACGAGCGAAGAAGCGATGTTGGCGAGAAACGTCTGATCTTCCGCGCTCCATAAACGGTTGGAATACGGTGAAAGCAACATCACTCCGCCCAACGTATCTTTTTCGGGCGTGATGATGGGCACACTTACCAAGTGACCGGGATTGGCCAGCCCCAGCATTTCACCCAATCCTTTAATGTCTGCGGATGTGCTGGAGGCCGGCAGCCGCAATGGACGGCCGCGCTGGATCGCGTTGGCGATCATGGGGATCAGATTTTTGTTGAGACTCCCGCCCTCGAGATTCTCTTCACGGATCAAATCATATCCGCTGGCAATGACCAGTTGATTCTTGTTGTCGGTGAGATAAACGAGAAAACATAGATCCGCCAGCATGGTCTGCGCGATGGCGCGTGTGATGGCCTGGCTGACTTTCGGTGCGGACGATTCGGCGGCAAGGGCCAACAACGCGTGAAACGTTTTCGGGTCCGTGCTGTAGCGTCTGCGCTCGCGGACGGGCGTATCTTGTTTGACGCTGGTCGTTTTGGCGGCGGACCGTTGCGCTTGCTGAAGTTGTGCTTGTTGTGGCGCGGGGAAACGTTGCGCAAGGGTGGGCAAAATAGGAAAGGCGGCCAAATAAGCCAGACGGATCAGGCCGGAATAGTTGCCGGCCTCGCTAAAGACGAAACGGCTGATGTGACCGAGAAAGGCCAGACCGAGAAACGCCAGCCCGTTTGCGAATCCATCCGGGCGGCGAATCAGCAAAAGCAATGCGCCGAGACAGATAAAACTAATCGAAGCGACCTGCCAGAGGAAATCATCAACGGTCGCGTTGTACGTGGTGATTTTGGATTGCGGCGCCCACGTCAATAGACTCAATGCCATCGCGAACGAGATCAACAGACTCAGCAAAATTGTCGCGAGATCTGCAGGGCGGCTGGGTTCGGGGAAAGCCCATAGCCACGTGACCCATAAGATGCTTAATAATGTAAAAGCCCGGTCGAGGGGAGGCAGGCTGGCCGTGGGGTTGATGATGCCCTGCCAGCCGAGTCCGCTGAACGCGAAGAGGAATAATTGCGCCAGTAATAAGAGGCCCAGCCCGAGCATGGCGCGCCGCGCCTGAGGGAACTCGCTCAATCTCCAATGGTTGAACGCGGACTGGAAAGAGTTGGCGATGTACGACACCAACAGAACATGGTACACAACGCTTCCAAGCGGGCTATTCAACGCTTGCAGAATTTGATTAAATAGTTCGCCCATGCCAATGCGATTATACTGCGAGTTCTTTGAATTGCACCCCGACAGCCTATGGGCAAAAGTGAGGCAATCTGCGGGTGTCGCCCCGTAGTTGATTTTTCCATCCATCCCTGCTACACTTTTCGCTGTGAACAAAAAAGGCGTCTCTATCTTTGAACGATTCAGACAGGCTGTGCGGGACTTTGTGCGCTGGTTCCGCCCGGGGCTGGGAGTCAAGCGCTGGTTGTTATTGATTCTGGTGGGGACCACAATGCTGGGTGTGGGCGTCGGCATTTTTCTTTTAGACCTCTATCGCACAGACACAACCAATACCGCCATATTGACTTTTCTTTCGTACGCGGCATTGCGATTCCTGCCGCGCATCGTGCGCGTGATCATCTTTGGAGCGCTGGGCATCGGACTTGTGGGGTATGGAATTTGGAGATTGAACCGCGCGCTCCTTCGTCCGTTTTTGAGGCCGGGGCAGGCCGTGATTGATCAGATCGCAGACTTCCGCCGCCGCGAACGCGGACCTCATGTCGTAGCCATCGGCGGTGGACACGGATTAGCTACATTGTTACGCGGACTCAAAGAGCACACGCGCAACATTACAGCCGTGGTTACCGTTGCAGATGACGGCGGCTCATCGGGGCGCTTGCGCGAGAGCCTCGGTATTTTGCCGCCGGGAGATATTCGCAATTGCCTCGCCGCGCTGTCCAACGATGAGGCCCTGCTCACGCAACTTTTTCAATATCGTTTCAGCGGCGCCCCTGAACTCGAAGGTCATTCGTTTGGAAATCTTTTCATCAGCGCGCTGACCGATATCACCGGAAGTTTTGAGGAGGCTGTGGCTGAATCAGGTCGCGCGCTGTCGGTGAGTGGACGCGTCCTGCCCTCGACGTTGCATGATGTGCGTCTCGTTGCAGACCTGCAATTGCCGCACGTGATTAACGAGGTCAGAGTTTCGGGTGAAAGCAAAATTCCCGAAATGGCGGGACGAGTCCGCAGGGTCTGGTTGGAGCCGAACAATCCGCCCGCGTTTCCACCCGTCTTGCAATCCATTCTGAATGCGGAATTGATCGTGATGGGTCCCGGTAGTTTGTACACAAGTCTGCTTCCCAATTTGCTCGTCCCCGATTTGCTGGCCGCCATCCGTGCAAGCCGCGCGTTGAAAGTCTATGTGTGCAACATCGCTACACAAATCGGTGAGACGGAGTTGTATTCCTGTTACGATCACGTGCGCGCATTGGAAGAACACGCCGGCGAGGACTTGTTCGATGTTGTTTTATGCAACGAAAACTACGCGGGCGATCTGGGCGGGACCTCGCAGTGGGTGCGCGCCGATGAGCGTTCGCGACGCGATCAGCGTCTTTACTGCTCCGACCTTGTGGATGAAGATCGCCCGTGGCGGCATTCGACGATGAAACTCTCACAAGTGTTGATGGACTTGTATTATGAACGCACGGGGCCATTAAGCGGCTGAGCCGCGTGACAATTTGCAGTAGCCAAAGGGCATTCTTTGAATTAGAATTCACAAAGATAACAACGCTCATGCCTTCATCATGGGAGGCGTGATGCTGAACTTAAAATGGAGGCTTCTATGGCAGTC
>Ga0070741_10020415_pt1 | contig 10442 bp, 6 predicted proteins | sample Coa_R1_4_FD_66440 | JGI IMG/M metagenome (GOLD analysis project Ga0070741, IMG submission 66440) | Surface soil microbial communities from Centralia Pennsylvania, which are recovering from an underground coalmine fire - Coalmine... | ecosystem: Environmental > Terrestrial > Soil > Unclassified ... | reverse complement strand
CGCTGGCCGCCAGCCATATCAACGGCACGCTGCTGCGTCCCGGCGAGATATTCTCTTACAACAAGGTCGTCGGGCCGCGCATCGGCAGCGCCGGGTTCAAGAACGCGCCGGTCATCATCAAGGGCGAGCTGGTTCCCGGCATCGGCGGGGGCATCTGCCAGGTCTCCAGCACGCTCTACAATGCCGTTCTGCTCTCCGACCTGAAGATCGTGCGGCGGTCGCACCACGCTTTTCCGGTACACTATCTGCCTGCCGGACGCGATGCGACAGTGGTGGACGGCGCGATAGATTTTCAGTTCCAGAACAGCACGCCCGCGCCCGTCTACATCGCGGCGTCGGCCCGGCGCGGACGGCTGAGTTTCACGCTCTTCGGGAAGAAGACGCCGGGGCGCACGGTGAGCATCGAACTGGCGGGTCATCAGGTATTACCGAACGGCACGGAGACCCGCCGCGATCCCTCTTTGCCCGCAGGCCGTCGTATCGTCAAGGATAGGGGGCATCGCGGCCATCGCGTGACGGTCTACCGCGTCGTGCGCGAGAACGGCCAGGTGGTACGCAAGGAAGTGGTCTCCCGCGACCACTACCGCCCGTTCCCGGCCATCGTACTGGTCGGCACGCGCCCGGTCGCTGCCAAGCCAAAGGCCGCCCCGACGACCGCGCCCACGACGCCCCCGCTTACGCAGCCGCCTTCCGCGCCCGGCGAGACGCCCGGCGAGTGACCGGGTACTAAACGTACCCGTCTGGCAAGCCTGCGGCCAACCGTCCTGCGGACGGAATGCCTATGGGAGGCTTTTCCCTTCGTATCGCACTCGCCTGCATACGCAGGGGGAGGCTTCCCAATGGAGGCGTCCTGCCGGACGCTCGGCGGCGCAGCCGCCCCACAGACGGGGGTTTTCACCCCTCGGCCTGGCAATAAGGTGAGGTAGGAGGCTACGAGACAGGTGATTCGGCCCCATGATGGCTACGAACTGGACGATTCTCTGGAGCGCATGGACTTTGCGCGCGTGCATGGCTGGCTGACGACGGCCTACTGGAGTCCGGGCGTCTCGCGCGAGCGGGTGGAGAAGGCGGCGCGCGGCTCCTCGCTCGTCGTCGGGGCCTATCAAAACGACGCGCAGGTAAGCTACCTGCGCGTCGTCTCCGATAAGACCACGTTCGCCTGGGTCTGCGACGTGTTTGTGGACGAGGCGCACCGGGGCCGGGGAATCGCGCGGGCGATGCTGCGCTTCGCGCTGGAACACCCGGAGCATCAGGGCTTGCGCCGCTGGCTGCTGGCGACCGTCAACGCGCACGGCGTCTACCGCGAAGTCGGCTTTATTCCCCTGCCCTTTCCCGAACGCTGGATGGCCTATCTGCCGGAAACTCCTCCCCTCAACTCAGCGCCGCATCCACCTTCTTGATGGCCTTCGCCATGAGCCGGGCATGGTCTTCCGTCATCCGCAGGTTGAACCCGAAGCGCAGGGCGCGGTCGAGCAGCGAAAGCGATTGCGGACACATCTCCCGGCTGTACGCGACGCTTCCGGGCGGCTGGTCGCCGCGCGGCTGCGTGTACTGCGGATCGCGCCAGGGATAGCCGCTGGGGTGCGGGCTGTTTTCGTCCAGCACCGAGTCCCAGTAGCGATAGATATGGCGGTCGGGGAAACCGGCCTTGTGGGCCGCGCCGCAGGGCAGTCCCTCTGCGGTCAGCGCCTCGGCGTAGCGCACGGCGGTCGGCGTGTCGTGGCAGAGAATGGCCGCGCTGATGCCGCAGTCGCCCGCCGGATCGTCCACGTGCTGAAGCCGATAGCCGCGCGGCGTTCCGGCTTGCGCCAGTTCGTCCAGGAAGGCAGCCTTCAGTCGGCGCGTGTGGCCGAGGATGGTCTCCAGCTTGCCGAGTTGGACGCGGGCCATCGCGCCGAGCATCTCGCTGGGGCGGAAGCAGTTGGCGGAGAAGGGCGGCGTGTGCCAGGCGGTCTTGCCTTCGGCGTCTTTCATCCACATCGGCAGCGCCGGGTCGGAGGCGAAGCAGGCGCGCTCGTAGACCTCGTAATCGTTGGTAAAGACGAGTCCGCCTTCGCCGCAGGTCAGTACTTTGAAGTAGTTGAGGCTCCATTCGCCCACATCGCCGAGCGTGCCGACCATCTGGCCGTGATAGCGCCCTCCGATACACTGCGCGCAGTCTTCCAGCACCTTCAGATTGTGCCGTTTCGCGACCGCCAGAATGGCGGCGACGCGCCCCGGCACGCCCTGCATGTAGACGGGAATGACGGCCTTCGTGCGCGGCGTGATCTTGCGCTCCAGGTCGGCGGGATCGAGGCCGAGCGAATCGTCTATCTCCGCAATGACCGGCACGGCTCCGACGGCGACGACGGCGGCGGCGGTGGCGATATAGGTATAGGCCGGGACGATGACCTCATCGCCGGGGCCGACGCCCAGCCCGAACAGCCCGCAGACGATGGCGCTGGTTCCTGAGTTGACCATCAGCGCGTGCTGCGTGCCGAGAACGTCTTTCGCCTCCTGCTCGAAGGCGCGCACCTGGCTGTCGGGATTGTGGCGGAACAGGTTCTTGCTGCGCAGGACGGCGGTGACGGCCTCGATCTCGGCGTCGTCAATGGCGTCGGCTCCCAGTCCGCCGCCGAATCCCGGCAGCTTTGCTGTGATGGTCGGCGTGCCGCCATGCAGCGCGAGTCGGCTCGCATCGGTCTGGATGAGTGTGGGTGCGGTCATGGTGTCGTGTCCTTTCCCCGGAATCGGCGTCTGCTCGGTCTCCTTGCAAGGGCCGTGATGAAGAGAGATTCGCCGCCTGTTTCCCGAAACCCTTGCGCGTTTAGCGGTCAAAAGCCCTCTTCTTTGAGCGGGCGCAGCATCAATTCGCGGATGACATCGGGGGCCGCGCGCTGCTCGAACAGGAGGGCGTACAGCGCGCCGCAGAGCGGCATTTCGACCTGGCTGCGCGCGGCCAGCGCGCAGACGACATGAGTGGTCGGCACGCCTTCCGCGACCTGGCCCAGTTCCGCTAAGATGTCGGGCAGCGCGCGGCCCTGCCCCAGCGCATATCCGACCCGATAGTTGCGCGAGAGGCGGCTGGCTCCGGTGGCGATCAGGTCGCCGACCCCGGAGAGGCCCAGAAACGTCGCCGCTGCCGCGCCCTGCGCCACGCCCAGGCGCAGGATTTCGGTCAGGCCGCGCGTCATCAGGGCCGCTTTGGAGTTGTCGCCGTAGCCGAGGCCGTCGCAGACGCCCGCGCCGATGGCGATAACGTTCTTGATGGCCCCGCCAAGTTCGACCCCGACGACGTCCCGCCCGGTATAGACGCGGAAGGTGGGCGACGGCTGCCCGGTAAAGAGGCGCTGCACGGCCCGCGCTGCCTCCGGGTTCGTGGAGGCCGCCACGCTGGCCGTCGGGATGCCGCGCGCCACCTCGACGGCTAGATTCGGCCCGGAGAGCGCGACGAGGCGGGTTTCCGTGCCGGGAATCGCCTGCGCGAGTACCTGGCTCATGCGCAGGCCCGACCTCTCTTCCAGTCCTTTGGCGGCGGAGACAGGCAGCGCATCGGGCGCAAGGTGCAGGGCCGCCTCCTGCGCGACCTGCCGCATCGCGCCGCTCGGCACGGCGAAGACGACGACCTCCGCGCCTGTCAACGCTGCTGCCAGGTCGGCGGTCGGCGTGACGGCTTGGGGCAGGGGGATGCCCGGCAGGTAGCGCACGTTTTCGCTCGCCTCGCGCAGCGCGCGGGCCAGCGCCGGATCGCGCGCCCACAGCCGCACGGCATGACCGTTCTTCGCCAGCAGCGCCGCCAGCGCCGTTCCCCAACTGCCCGCGCCCAGAACTGCGATGGTTCTGGCCCTCTCCGCCGACGATTCCGCCTCTGCGTCTGTCGTCATCGTGCGTCTCACTCTCCGGCTCGCAGGAAAATAAGCGGCCTGGAAGCCTGCGATTCCTGCCATAATATGCGTCAAGAGGTTCGGTAGAGTACGGAGGAACTCCTGCTTCCAACGAGGCGATCCAGGAGGTGAAGCGGGAAAGCGAGGGACGCACTATCAAACTGCTGGCGATTTCGGATATACACGAGGACTTCGAGGCGTTTGCGCCGGAGACGCTGCCGGAGGCCGATCTCTGCGTCATCGCGGGCGACCTGACGAACTACGGTCTGCGCGGCAACTGGCGGCTGTCCAGAGCGAACCTGCGCATCCTGCAAGCCTGGGCGAAGGCGGCAGACCTGTCGGCCTGGCAGGGGCAGGAGATCGCGCGGGCGAAGGCATGGCTCGAAGCGATGTCGCGCCGCTATCCCGTTTTCTGGATACCTGGTAATCACGACATCGGGATAGAGAACGAGACGTTCGGCGTCATTCCCAACTGCGAGGGCATCTTGAACCGAACCGTAGAATTCAACGGCCTGCGCCTCTACGGAGTCAGCATGTCACCCTGTTACGATCTGCCCGCTCTCGCCGAGCAGTGGGACTACATGACCGCCGACCCGGAGGAGGAGCGCGCCGCCTACGATTTCCCGCCGGTGGACATCGTGGTATCGCACTGCCCGCCCTACGGCTGCCTGGATAGCGGCGTCGGCCTCGGCGCGCGCATCCCCCCTCTCGGCTCTCTCTGCCTGCGCGAGTATATCGAGCGCAACGCGCCCCGCCTCGTCCTCTGCGGGCATATCCATGAAGCCGCCGGACACGCCCGCCTCGGCCCCACCGACATCTTCAACGTTGCCGGAACCTGGCGGCTCATCGAGCTATAGAGCCGAACCATCTATTTGCCGGATTTCGGCTTGTAGGTCATTCCGTTGTCTCCGTTGGAGGCTTTGCCGACCGTGCTGGCCGGAGCCAGTTTGCGCAGTTCGCTGATCTCATCGCGCAGTTCGGCAGCGTACTCGAAGTTGAGCGCGCGGGCCGCCTCCTTCATCTCCTTTTCCAGGTCGCGAATGACCTCCTCGATCTGATTGAGCGACAGGGTGGTCGGGTCTTGCCGCAGGCGGGCCGTGGCGTTCTGCGCGCTGTAGGTGGCCTTCTCCTCGGCGACATGCTCCGCCTGAATGAGATCGCGGACGGCCTTGCGGACGGTCTGCGGCGTGATACCGTGTGCCTCGTTATAGGCGACCTGTTTTGCGCGACGGCGGTTCGTCTCGTCAATCGCGCGCTGCATACTGCCGGTGATATTGTCCGCGTAAAAAATGACCTGGCCTTCCACATTGCGGGCGGCGCGACCGACCGTCTGGATGAGAGACGTTTCCGAGCGCAGGAAGCCCTCTTTGTCGGCGTCGAGGATGGCGACGAGCGAGACTTCCGGCAGGTCGAGACCTTCGCGCAGCAAGTTGATGCCCACGATGACATCGTGGACGCCGAGGCGCAGGTTGCGCAGGATCTCGGTGCGCTCCAGCGTCTTGATGTCCGAGTGGAGATAGTTGACCTTGATCTTGAGGTCTTCCAGGTACTCGGTGAGGTCTTCGGCCATCTTCTTGGTGAGCGTGGTCACCAGGACGCGCTCGTTCTTCTCGACACGCTGGCGTATCTCGCCGATCAGGTCGTCTATCTGGCCCTTGGTCGGCTTGACGACGATCTCCGGGTCCACGAGGCCGGTCGGGCGGATGATCTGCTCAACGATCTGCTGGCTGTGTTCGCGCTCGTAGGGGCCGGGCGTGGCGGAGACGAAGATGGTCTGGCCGATGCGCTCTTGAAACTCGTGGAACTTGAGCGGGCGGTTGTCGGCGGCGGAGGGCAGGCGGAAGCCGTATTGAATGAGCGTGTCTTTGCGGGCCTTGTCGCCGTTGTACATGCCGCGCAGTTGCGGGAGCGTCTGGTGGCTCTCGTCTATGATGACCAGGAAATCTTTCGGGAAGTAGTCGAGCAGGGTGTTGGGCGGCGTGCCGGGCGCGCGGCCATCGAGGAAGCGGCTGTAGTTTTCGATGCCGGAGCAGTAGCCGAGTTCCTTCATCATCTCGATGTCGAAGCGGGTGCGCTGCTCGATGCGCTGGGCTTCCAGCAGTTCGTCACGGCCTTTGAAGTAGGCGATACGCTCCTGTAACTCGACCTCGATCTCCTCGATGGCGCGCTTCAGCCGCTCCTCGGACGTGACGAAGTGGCTGGCCGGGAAGACGGTGATGGTGTCGCGCGCGCCGATGACCTCGCCGGTGAGCGGATCGGCCAGGGTGATCTTCTCGACCTCGTCGCCGAAGAACTCGACCCGGATGATGATCTCCTCGTCGGCGGGCTGTATTTCGAGCGTGTCGCCGCGCACCCGGAACGTGCCGCGCGTCAGTTCCATATTGTTGCGGGTGAACTGCATGTCAATGAGGCGGCGCAGGGCGTCTTCGCGGTCGTAGGCTTCGCCGCGCTTGAAGGCGAGAATGATCTTCCGGTACTCTTCCGGCGAGCCGAGGCCGTAGATGCAGGAGACGGAGGCGACGACGATGACATCGCGGCGTTCGAGGACGGCCTGCGTCGCGGAGTGGCGGAGTCGGTCTATCTCGTCGTTGATGCTGGAGTCCTTCTCGATATAGGTATCGGTCTGCGGGATGTAGGCTTCGGGCTGGTAGTAGTCGTAGTAGGAGACGAAGAATTCGACGGCGTTTTCCGGGAAGAACTCGCGGAATTCGGAGCAGAGCTGGGCGGCGAGCGTCTTGTTGTGGGCAATGACCAGCGTGGGCCGCTGCACCTTCTGGATGACCTGCGCTACGGTGTAGGTCTTACCCGTTCCGGTGGCTCCTAGCAAAGTCTGATAACGCTGTCCTGCGTTAAGGCCGAGTGCGAGTTGCTCGATGGCCTGGGGCTGATCGCCTCCTGGCTGATAGTCCGAAACCAGCTTGAATTCCGGCATGTTCCGCCTCCCATTTTAGTAGACAGAATAGTATACCACAAAAGAGAGGATGCGCGCCGGATTTGGGCCAGTTTTTTCTCCAAGAGGGGCCGAAAAGAGCCGTTTTAAGCGGTGTTTTGCGGATGCGCCCAGGCGAGCAGTTTTTGTCAGTTTTTGGCTTCTGCGCTTACTGCCTCGACTATCAAGAACGTAAATTGGGGAAATATGTTTGTGGCCTACTCGTTGTCGAGTTTAGAGGTGCGCAGATAGGTAAATTCGGTTTTTTGTGCCGGGTCGGATGTTGCATTCCAGAGGCATTCGCCTCTGGACAGGCTGAGCGCTTCTGTAAGCAACTTATCCGCTTTTGCCCTATCAATCCGTATCAAACGCTGTAGCTGCGAGGCAGACGCCTTCCCGATCCGAAATAGGAAAGCATTGTTGATGAATTCCGAATAGTCCGTCTCCTGCTTCTCATAATCCGTAATAGATTGGCTGGATAGAATGACGCCAAAGCCGAAACTGCGCCCTTCACGGATCAGATTACTGAGAACCGGATTGTTTGCCTTAAGGTAGTGATGCGCCTCATCTATTGCAATCAGACATCGGACTTCGCGCAAATCTCCGTCTGTGTGTGCGTTTCCGAGCCATTTCATTTCGCGGTAGAGACGATCCAGGACGATATAGACGACAAGTTCGCGATAAGAGCTAAGGTTGCTTAGATCAATGACACAGGTACGTTGGTGCAGAAGTTGATAGTCCGTTTGTGAGGTGTCGTTGCCTGCAAAAAGATCGTATGAAGACAGGCGATCGAGCATCTCTGTAAGTGTGTCGGGCTTGTCAGATTGTTCGCGAATAACCGCAGCAACCTCTTGAAAATCCGTATGTGGGATAGGAGTTCCCCGGTGTCGCTCAAAGGCTCGAATGATGCCTTCCCGCAGGTTCCTCTGCTGGACGATGCCGAGGGAATGCGCCGAAGTGATGGTGTCCGTCATCTCGGCAGCGAATTTGCTGACTGCTTTCTCCCCATAATCGGAGAGAATGAAGGGGTTGAAGGGGAGAGGTTGCTCACTCGGGTTGTAAATCTGAGCGTTCATCCCCTCAATAAAGCGAGCGTCATCGGACAGATCGCCTTTGTAGTCGAAAACAATGGCCTGCGTTTCCTGTTGCGAGGCCGTTCTGAGCTTTGTAAGCAGCGATTTGAGGAACTCTGTCTTCCCATACCCGGACATGCCCATAATCGCGACATGCTGATTGGGAAAGCGATTTGAGTCGTTGTAGTCCCATACGACCTCGGTTCCTTGCTTGTCTTTGCCAATACAGACAGAAAGGCGGCGGACGGTTCTTAATCCTGCCTGCTTGTCTGTGGAAGGCAGAGACGGTACATACTTGCGTTCGAGCGCGCTGAAGAACTCGTATCTGTCGCCTGGCGTTTCCTGACGCAGCGCATCAAGCAGATAGATGCCCTCGTTCAGATGAGTTCGCACATAGCGGGTCAGCAGATCTGCATCCTGCATCGCGGCGAAATTGCGCTGATAGATAAGGCTGAATAGGGGTTCGAGAAGAGGGTCTTTGTAGTTGTCTGTAAGGGTATAGGTGTTGATCTCATATCCATCCATGCCTTCATCGGTTGGAGCCATTGCGCCATGAACTCGCGCAGACAGGCAGATGGCGATGCGAGCTAGTTTTGACCGCTCAATCCCAGCAAATTCTTCCAATTTTTCTATGATCTCTTCCGCCCGACGCGAAGATCGAATGGATTTTGAAAGCGGCATTTTTATCTCCCTTCGCTATCCATCATGAAGTAGCCCCTGGATACGGTTGTGCTGCGCGCCGCTGCGTCGTGCTGTAACGTGAAAGTCTGACGTATGTGGGGCTTGAGTTCGGCGAAAAGGTTGGGAGTTATCTCGGTATCGGTAGAGAGGAGAAAGATTTGCTCCCCGGCGTCAGGATAGTATTGATGGATGATATTGCCCCTATGTTCGCTATCCAGACGGCTGAGCGGCGTATCTATCACGACGGGTAGCTTGCGGTCAGCGCACTTTGCCAGTCCTCCCAAGAGCGACAGGGCAAACAGTTCTTTCTCTCCCGCCGCTAGGTCGCGCTTGATGATCTGCGAGCCATCTGTCAGGATGATAGACGTCGCATACGTATCTGGGTCAAATTCCACCCGATCTAGCAAATCGCCCTTGCTCCATAGGCGTCGGAAGATGGCGGTCACATGCTTCTGGAGGGCTGCGAGTTTGTCTTGACGCGCCTCTTGAGATAGTTCCTCCAGGAGTTGGTTGGTTTGCCCGATCATTTTTGCCATGGCAACAGCGCGCTGACTCCTTAGCAGCAGTTCTGTTTTCCTACTGAGTTCGTCCGTTTTAGCGTCGCGCTGTTTGGGCAGGTCTGTCAGTCGTTGTGAGATAGTGCTTAGTTCATTTTTAATGCGTCCGAGTTCGATGTTAGCCTCATCCCGCACTTTCCGCAGGCCCTCAAGCTCTTTGGCGCGATCTTCGATATCAGCAACAGCACGAAGATCGCGATCACAACCGTCTATCTCTTCCAGAATTTGTTGCATTTGGAGGCAGAGGTCGTCCAGGGTAGCACGCAGACGGCTTCTATCCAACTGCGCCTGAAGTATAGATAGGTCGGCTATTTTCAAATCGAAGAGTGTTGGAGCGACCGTTTCAGACTGTTCGTCGTCTCCTAAAAGGGCAGTACGCAGGCGATCTTCAATCTCCCAGTAACGCGGCTCTGATAAAGCCCTTCCACATAAGCAGGCGTACTCCGCGCGCATTTCTTTAAGCAGTTGTTCCAACCGCTCAGCAATCTGGTCACGGCTATGTAGCTCTACCTTCCGGTCTACCTCTTGGCTGGCGCAGGCGATAATCTGTTGAATAGAGTCTGCAACCAGGGCATAGGCCAACGTTTCGTTTATATTCTGAGAAATCTGTTTTTCGGTTTCTCTTTGCCTGTTTTCCAGTTGAAGACGTTGGCTACGTAACTTCTGATACCGGGTCGAAGCCTCATTTAACTCTGCAAAGTTGTCTTCCGCTCTCTTAAGGCGTTGCTCCTGGCGTTTGCGCTCATCCAGAAGTTCTTGCTTACGACGTTTCTGTTGCTCGATCTCTTCATCAATCCGCGTCATATCTGCGCGTAGCTGATCCACATCCGATTGCCTGGCAGCATTCTCATTGCGCGCGATTCGCGAGCGAACTACCTGTAAATCGTCCTGCAATATTTTGAAGAAGCGCAGACCGAGCAGGTGTTCCATGCTTGTTTTGATCTGCTCGGCATTTCCACGATCCGTAGTTTCAGCCAGAGATTTAATCTCTTCCCCATCAAACAGGAAGAACTGCGCGACATCACGAGGGAACAACTGCTCAATGCGGTCCTGAATGTTTTCATTATCCTCTTCTACATTATTGCCGTTAATATTGAGACGCAGACTCATCTCAAAGGGCGGCGACTCTCTACTATAGGTTTGTGGCACATAGGCTCGCGTAAGGCGGAGCAAATTCTGGTCTGCATCCACAAATTCTAGCTGAAAAGTGACGTCCCATTTACCTGCCTCTCGATTGGCAAAATTGATATTCTCCCATATACGCGGCGACCTTCCCTCTACACCAAAGAGACAGACATCAAGAGCGCCTCGTAGAGAGGTTTTGCCCTGTCCGTTCTTT
>Ga0070741_10020414_pt1 | contig 10442 bp, 12 predicted proteins | sample Coa_R1_4_FD_66440 | JGI IMG/M metagenome (GOLD analysis project Ga0070741, IMG submission 66440) | Surface soil microbial communities from Centralia Pennsylvania, which are recovering from an underground coalmine fire - Coalmine... | ecosystem: Environmental > Terrestrial > Soil > Unclassified ... | reverse complement strand
ACCGGCCTCGTCGGCGACCTCGCCGAAGATGGTGTGCTTCCCGTTGAGCCAGGTGGTCTCGCCCACAGTGATGAAGAACTGCGAGCCGTTGGTTCCACGGCCGCCCTGCAGCCCGGCGTTGGCCATCGCGAGCAGGTAGGGCTTGTTGAAGGCGAGGTCCGGGTGGATCTCGTCGTCGAAGCGGTAACCGGGGCCGCCGGTGCCCTGTCCGAGCGGGTCGCCGCCCTGGATCATGAAGCCGGGGATGATGCGGTGGAAGATGGTGCCGTCGTACAGCTTGGCGGTCGTCTTCTGCCCGGTCCGGGGGTCCTGCCACTCCCGGCCGCCCTCGGCCAGTTCCACGAAGTTGCGCACCGTCTTGGGCGCGTGGTTCGGGAACAACCGCACGGTAATGTCCCCGTGCGTGGTCTTGAGTACGGCGTAGGTCTCCTCGGCCATGACGGCCCTCGCTTCCATCGCTCGCTGCGTTGCGGAACGCCCCCGGGTTCCGGCTCTCGGCCCGCATAAGCCGGCCGGTGCATGTCCTTGCACATCCTCCCACGCGCCGCCGGTTCACTGCGCCGCGGTAGCTGATCCGTATCAATCCCGCATCCTGACCGAGGACATCCCGGTGACGTTGTCCTGATAAGCCGGGAAAGTCCTTCTCCTAACGGCGCAATCTGCGCATAGTCATAGCGGTCCAGGGAAGGCGGGAGGGGTCCCAACGACGGAAGGGTGAAGGGCCGAGCCGTGATGAAGACGAGCCATTCCAAGCACCTGGAACGCGGTTCCGTTCAGCCGTGGCTCCGTGATCAGTATCAGACGCTGCGCACCGAGGCCGGGCCTCGGTTGGAGCAGGCGCGAGCGGTGGTGGTACCCGTCCTCACGGACGCGTCGCACAAGGTCCGCGACGAATTGGTGCCCAAGGTTCGTGACGAGATCGTGCCGAAGGTCCGCGACGAGATCGTGCCGGCGACGGTGCAGTTCTCCTCGCGCATGGCCGACGAGGCGATGCAGCGTTCTGCTCCTCTGCGCGCGGAGCTGTCCGACCGGGCCAACGCGGCGTTCGCGGCCGCGCGTGGCCAGGTGACCACGGCCCAGATCGAGCAGATCAACCACCGCGGCCGCGGCCACCGCAAGCTGTGGCTGCTCGGCGGTGCGGCGGCGGCCGGAGCGGCGATCGGCACGGCGGCGGTGCTTTGGCAGCGCTCGCGCGAGCAGGCGTGGGTCGAGGACGACGCGGTCAACGCCGCGCTCTCCGCGAACGACTCCGAGGTCAAGCGGATGGACGCGGTCGACCGTGACGATCCGTCAGACCCCGACGGCGGCGCGGAGCCCTCGTCGAGCTCGTCCGGCCGCCACAGCGGTAAGCACTGACGGGCGACACGCACCGACGAGCACGCACCGGCGTCGGCAGCGTCGACAGACTCACGCAGCTGACCAACCGAAGGGCGTGCGGCCAAAGCAGATTTACGGCCGCACGCCCACGGTGAGTAGGTGCGCTGAGATCCCAAGGAGTGTGGGCTCGGACTCGGTGATCCGCAGTGCCTCAAGCAGGTCCGCGCGCTTGGTCTTGTCGTCGAGGCAAGCGTCGATGCCGCCGAACAGCCACGCGGCGCCCTCGATCCCGTACTGCCCGCTGACCGCAAGACCGGCGGCCGCCACCTCGGCGGCGATCTCGTCCGGCTGATGCAGGTAAGCGGTAGTGAACTCGCCGCCGGCGTCGACCCTCCCAGTCGCTGACGTCTCGGCCAGGCGGACCTGCCGCCAGGGCTCGAACCAGCCCCCGCGTTTCAGCTGATCGTGCAGCGCGGCGTACCGGTTAATCGTCGCCGCGACGACGGTACCGCCCGGACGCACCACCCGAGCCGCCTCGGCCAAGGCTTTGCGCCGCTCGGCCGGTTCAGGCAGGTGGTACAGCGGTCCAAGCAGCAACACGACGTCCGCAGACGCGTCCTCGGCGTCTAACGCACGTACGTCTCCCAACCGTGCGACGACACCGGGCAGCGCAGCGGCCTGCTCGACGTGAAGCGGTACTGGATCAACGACCTCCACCCGCCAGCCGTCCGCCGCAAGCCACTCCGCGTGTACCCCGCTCGCACCACCGACGTCGAGAAGACGCCCGCCAGGCTCAGGCAACACGCGTCGCAGGATGTCCTGCGTACGCCACAGCTCCAATCGCCCGGCGCCGTACCGCAGCCGGCTCTCTTCGCCGCCCCGCGCGTAGTAGTCCAGGATCTCTGGAGCAAGCCCGGGAGCGGCCCCAGCTTCGGCAGATGTCGGTCCCATCCGGCCACGATCCCGGGCCACCCGCCCGCGCCGCAATCGAATTCCGCCGAAATCAGATCTGGCACGCAACGGGCATGAAAGACCCCTCACCATGATCGGTGAGGGGTCTTTGTGCTTGTGGAGCCAAGGGGACTTGAACCCCTAACCCCCGCCTTGCAAAGGCGGTGCTCTGCCAGTTGAGCTATGGCCCCGCAGTGCGGCGCTGCCTGCCGGCTGAACGGACGAGCCCGGAGGTGCCGGGCCTTTCGTACGCTGCGATCCTACTGTGTCGGGATCTTACCGGGGCGGCGTGCTGCGCGCCGGTGGATTTCGGCCGGTGCGCGGGGACGCCGCCTCAGAACGTCAGTGCGCCGCTAGGTCGGTCGAGCCAGGCTGGGCTGGGTCAGCCCTCGCTGTTGGCGGGGACCGGGTCCGTGGCCTCAGTCCACAGGTCCTGCTCCGCCTTGTCGGCTTGAACCTGCCGGTAGACGAGGAAACCGCCCGCGGCGAACAGGGCGAGCAGGAGCAGCTTCTTCATGGCCACCGGCCCTCTCACTAGAGTTTGAAACGGCCTGTCCGTTCCCGACAGTTCCCGTGCGGATTGAGGATAACAGCCGCGCACCGGATGGTCGCCCACCGGTGCTATCAGGGCCCGTGGCGTATCGCGGCGCCGCGGCCGCGTGCGGAAAGCGCGTTCGGGTATGAGGTGAGGAGCCGGAACGAGGGGCGGTGATCGCGATGGCCCCGTCGAACGACGAGGTCGAGGCCGCGCTCATGGAGCTCGCCGACCTGCTGACGATTACGGGCGGTGACGCCTTCAAGGTCCGCGCCTACGAGCGGGCGGCCCACGCCGTCGGCGGGTATCGCGGCGACGTCAGCGCGCTGGACGCCAAGACGCTGCAGAAGCTGCCGGGTGTCGGCCGGTCGATCGCCGAGAAGATCGTCGAGTATTGCCGGACCGGCACTATTCAGGCGCTGGAGGAGCAGCGCGCGGCGATTCCGGCCGGGGTGCGGCAGATGGTCGAGATCCCGACGCTCGGGCCGAAGAAGGCGCTGACGCTGCATCGCGAGCTCGGCGTCGCCTCGATCGAGGAGCTGGTCGACGCGATCCAGGCCGGCCGGCTCGATCGGCTGCGCGGCTTCGGACCGAAGACCGGCGAGAACATCCTGCACGGCGTCGCTTTGCTGCAGCAGTCCGAGGGCCGGGTACAGCTGGACGTCGCCGCCTCGGCGGCCGAGCGGATCGTGGGCGAGTTGTCGGCCGTGGCTGGCTGCGAGCGCTGTGCGTACGCCGGCTCACTGAGGCGTTTCCGGGAGAGTGTTGGCGACATCGACATCCTGGCTGCTTCGTCGGACCCGCGGCCGATCATGCGCGCCCTAACCAAGCTGCCCGACACCGCCGAGGTGATCGCGCAGGGCGACAAGAAGACCTCGATCCGCACCGCCTCCGGCTTACAGGTCGATCTGCGTGTCGTGCCGATCGAGTCGTGGGGCGCGGCGTTGCAGTACTTCACCGGCTCGAAGGCCCACAACGTGCGGGTGCGCGAGATCGCCGTGCGCGCTGGGCTCAAGCTCTCCGAGTACGGCCTGTTCGAGGTCGAGAGCGGGGAGCTGATCGTCTCCAAGACCGAGGAGGAGCTTTACGCACGGCTGGGCATGGCCTGGGTGCCACCGCCGCTGCGCGAAGACCGCGGGGAGATCGAGGCGGCGCGCGGCGGCACGCTGCCCGAGCTGGTGACCGAGGCCGATATACGTGGCGACCTGCATACGCACACGAACCTCACCGACGGCGTCGCGTCGTTGGAGGACATGGTCAAGGCGGCGGCCGCGCGTGGTTACGCGTACTACGCGATCACTGATCACGCGCCGAACCTGGTGATGCAGCGCATGACGGACGAGAAGATTCTCGCTCAGCGTGAGCAGGTGCGGCAGCTGGACCGAAAATACCGGCGGATGACCTTGCTGCACGGCGCCGAGCTGAACATCGACCCGGACGGCGAGGTGGACTGGCCTGAGGACTTCCTGGCCGGTTTCGACGTCTGTGTGGCTTCCGTGCACTCGCACTTCAACCTGTCGCGCGCGCAGATGACCCGGCGTTTGGTGCGTGCCTGCGAGAACCCGCACGTCAACGTGATCGGCCACCCGACCACGCGGATGCTGGGGCATCGGGCCGGCATCGACGCGGACTGGGACGAGGTGTTCCGCGCGGCCGCCCGCACTGGCACCGCATTGGAGGTGAACAGCCTGCCGGACCGGATTGACCTGCGCGACGAGGACATCCTCGCGGCCCGCCGTTTCGGGGTGAAGTTCGCCATCGACAGTGACGCGCACGCCACCGCGAACCTGGACCTCATCCGCTTCGGCGTCGGTACCGCACAGCGCGGCTGGCTCTCGGCAGCGGACGTCATCAACACATGGCCGCTACGGGATCTGCGAACGTTCCTGAAGAAGACAGGCAAGGCGTCACGGCGCACCGCTTGATGCGGTAAGAACCAGCTGATGCCCTATCGGGACCGGGCATCGTACGCCGTGCGCGGGTCGTCAGGCGGGGATCTGGTGGAGTCCGCCGGATCCCGGTCGGCTACCACGGGTTCGCCCACGGGAAGATCGTGGGGGCGAGTGGCGCGGTCTCCTCGAAGTCCTCGTCGGCCGTCTGGCTGACCGGGATGCCTAGACGGGCGGCGAGTTCGTCGCGTTCGGCCCGCAGCCGGCTCGCCTCGCGCCGTTCCGCGAGCCGGGCGGCACGGCGGTGGCGGGTCCTCAGCGTGCTGCCGATCGCGAGTGCCAGGCCCAGACTGAACACCAGCGCGAGCGCGATTCCGGCGAGGAAGGCGTGCGGCGTGCTCAACCTGCCCAGGTCGAAGCCGAACAGCGAGACCGTGTAGTCGGGACCGCTCCCCGCATTCTGCGTGACCAGCAAGCCGGCGAATGCTCCGGCGGCACCGAGCAAGACCAAACCCAGAAGGAGCATCGTGCTCATCTCCTCCGGCTGAGATGGATTCAGGTGTTTATCCGGTTTGGGCGGGGTGAAACGTCGCGATGCGTTAGCTGACCGCGGCCGTGAAGCGTGCTGCGACCTCCGCAGCCGCGGCGCGCAGCTCCGGTCCGCCCTCGACTCGGAATGGAAACGGGACGGTCGCCAGCCACTCCTGCGCGTACATCGCCGGGTTCGTGGTGCTTCCGACGAGAACGCACCCGTCTCCCGACTCTTCGAGCCGTCCCATGTGACGCCGAATCCACGGTGCGACGTCGGCGAGCGGAGCGTCGAAAACCACGCGCGTCGAGAAGTCCCAGCCGATCCCGAGGTTCTCCTCCAGCACGGCGACCGGGTCGAGGTCGGCAGGCGGCTCGAACGGGTGCGTGGTCTGCTGGATCGCATGGACCCGGTCGACTCGGTATGTGCGGACGGCGTGCGCGCGGTGGGAGTGGCACAGCAGGTACCAGCGTCCGAAGCGGACGACCACAGCCCACGGGTCGACCTCTGTCTCCCACTCGTTGCCGGCTTCGCTGCGGTACGTGATCAGCACGCGGCGCCTGGCCGCGACCGCCGCGACGAGTGCACTGGTCGTCGCCGGGTCTGGACGGGTCGAGAATCGATCTGGCGCGGCCCAGGCGTGTTCTCGCAGCGCGGCAGCCTGGCGTCCGATGCTCTCCGGCAGCGCCTGGATGACCTTGGCGAGCGCGGCGCCGACGAGGTCGTCGACGTCAGTGGCCGCAGGTCGGCCGTCCAGCACTGCCATGACCAGACCGAGCGCCTCGGCCTGCGTGAATGCCACCGGCGGCAGCCTCGTGCCGCGCCCGAGCCGGTACCCGCCGTGTGGGCCGCGTGCCGACTCGACTGGGATTCCCGCCTCACGCAGGATGCCGACGTACCGCCGCGCCGCGCGCTCCGTGACGCCAAGCCGCTCGGCGAGCTGGTCGGCCGTCGTGCCGGGACGGTTTTGCAGGATCTCGAGGGTGCGCAGGGCCCGGGCGGTGGGGCTCATCTCGCTCGACACATGAGCAGATTATGCGGACGCGACAGTAACCGGAAGCAGACCGTCCGGAATAGGTCTTAGCGTGACGTCCATGACTGAGTTCCGCGACCAGGATCTCTCGGGGGCGCGCTTCGAGCGCGTGAACCTTCGGGATGCCCACTTCACCCGCGTGGCACTTAACGATGCTCGCGCGCGTTCGGTCGACATGTCGGGGATGGATATCCGCGGCGCCTTCGCCCGCGGGACGCGCGTGCGCGGCGCCGAGCTTATCGACGTAGAAATCAGCGCTGAGCTGCGAAACGTCATCATCAACGGCGTCGATGTCGCGCCGCTCGTCGACGCCGAGCTCAATCGGCGCATGCCCGAGCGGGCAAAGATGCACCCGAGCGATAGCGACGGATTCCGCGAAGCGTGGGCGATCCTGGAGCGCCTGTGGGAGGGCACGCTCGCACGGGCACGGACGCTGCCACAGGCAATGCTGCATGAGAGCGTCGACGAGGAATGGTCGTTCATCCAAACCCTGCGACACCTCAACTTCGCCAGCGCTGCATGGGTTAACCGGATGCTGCTCGGCGACGCCTCGCCTTGGCATCCGCTCGATCTGCCGTGGGATGAGGCGCCCGGTTGGGACGGCATTCCGTGGGACCGTGAGGCGCGGCCTTCCCTCGACAAAGTGCTCGCGGTACGCCGTGAACGGCGATCCACGGTTCGGGATGTTATGAGGTCGCTCACCAACGAGCAGCTCGCATCCACGGTCACGCGCTTGGAGCCTGGCTGGCCCCAGATCGAGGACTTCCCGTTGAAGCAGTGCCTTCTCATCGTGCTCAACGAGGAGTGGGAGCACCGGCTCTACGCCGAGCGGGACCTGACCGCGTTGGAGAACCAGGAGAAGGGGAACTGACATGGACATCGTGCTGATCGCCGGCCTGTGGCTCGACGCATCTGCCTGGGCCGACGTCGCATCCGCACTCGAATCGCTGGGCCATCGTCCGGTGCCAGTCAGCCTCCCGGGTCAGGGTGACGGGTCGACGTCCGCCACGCTCGACGATCAGGTGGCGGCGGTTGTCGCCGCGGTCGATTCGGCGGCCGGGAAACCCATGGTGGTCGGGCATTCCGCCGCCTGCACGCTGGCCTGGCTCGCCGCCGATGCGCGGCCGGAGCGGGTGGGCAAGGTGGCGCTGGTCGGTGGCTTCCCGGGCGCGGACGGCCGACCCTACGCCGATTTCTTCGAGATCAAGGACGGCGTGATGCCGTTTCCCGGCTGGGGACCGTTCGAGGGACCGGACAGCGCCGATCTCGACGAGCGGGCCAGGCAGACCATCGCGTCCGCCACGATCCCGGTGCCGGAGGGAGTCGCGACAGGCATCGTGAACGTGACCGACGAGCGACGGTTCGACGTCCCGGTCGTCGTCGTGTGCCCCGAATTCACCCCGGCTCAGGCGCGGGAGTGGATCGCGGCCGGTGAGGTGCCGGAACTGGCTAAGGCCAAGCACGTCGAGTTCGTCGACGTCGACTCGGGCCACTGGCCGATGTTCACTAGACCCGCCGAGCTGGCCCGGCTCCTCGCGGCGGCCACCGGCGGCGAGGCGTGAGTGGGAGGGCGCGATGACATCGAAGGCGCAGCAGACACGGCAAGCACAGCAGACACAGCAGACCTCGTACACGGTCCGCCCGCTCGATTCCTCGACCTGGCCGGCGTTCGCGGAACTCGTCGAGCGCAACAACGGGATCTTCGGCGGGTGCTGGTGTGTCGGTTTCCATCCGGAGCGCGCCTTGCGGGGCCCGGGTGTCAGCCACCGCGCGATCAAGGAGGAGCGGGTCCGCACCGATCGCGCGCACGCCGCGCTCGTCTTCGATCAGGACGGCGCGGCGCAGGGGTGGTGCCAGTTCGGCAGTCCTGAAGAACTGCCCTCCATCAAGCACCGGATCGCCTACGAGAAGGAGCCTCCGCTTCGGCCGGACTGGCGGATCACCTGCTTCTATGTCGACAAGAAGCACCGCGGTCAGGGCACCGCGCGGGCGGCGCTGGAAGGCGCCCTCGACCAGATCGCGCTGGCAGGCGGCGGGCGCGTCGAGGCCATCTCCGAGGTGACCGCCGGCCGTGAGGCGCCGGGCCGCTTCCTGTTCAGCGCGACGGTCGAACTGTTCGAAGAGTTCGGATTCAGCCGCGTGCGGCAGGTCGGCAAGCACGCCTGGATCGTGAGCAAGGTGGTAGCTCCCGCCGGACAGCCCTGACGGCACCGATCGCACTGACGGCACCGCAGATTCGTGCGGCAGCCCGCCTGCCGATCCGACGCGACTACACCGCCCTTCAGTCGAAACAGCCGAACATGTCGATGATCACATCGGCTTGCACGTAGCCGGTCATGACGTCAGCGGGACGAAGTCGCGCACCTTGCTTTCGTCGAAGCGGAGATGGATGCGCTGCACCGTCTCATTGATCAGCGGGCCGGGTACGGCCGGGGTAAAGGCCTCGGTCAGACGGAAGACGACTTGCGTGATGGCGGTGCTCCCGCTGACGTGGAATTCGCGGCCACAGCCTGCTCTCCTCGCTCCAGTTGACTGTCCCTTGCTTTATCCAGGCTGCTCGCGGCCGATCGCGCGGGCGCGATTCGACCGCGTGCGCCACAGACCGGGCTCATGCGGCTACCGTTCGCGTGTGCTCCCAACGTCCCGGCAAGAGGCAGCAAGATCCGCGTGACTGTTGCCGTTCTTGCGACGATTGGCGGGTGTGGTTAGCCCGGGACTGGTAGCTGTGGTGTGGCTCAGGACTCGGTTGCGCTGTCCAACAGCTCTCTGATCAGTCCGCGGACGCGGTGTTCAATTTCGTCGCGGATGGGGCGCACGGCTTCGAGGGATTGTCCTGCGGGGTCGTCGAGTTGCCAGTCCAGGTAGCGCTTGCCGGGGAAGACGGGACAGGTGTCGCCGCATCCCATGGTCACGCACACGTCGGCGCCTTGGACGGCGTCTGTGGTCAGCAGCTTGGGCGTTTCGGTTGAGATGTCGATGCCGACTTCTTTCATCGCCTGCATGGCGATGGGGTTGATCTGGTTGGCGGGAGTGGAGCCTGCAGAGCGGACCTCGATGCGATCGCCCGCCAGGTAGGTAAGGAAGCCTGCGGCCATCTGGGACCGTCCGGCGTTGTGTACGCAGACGAACAGCACGCTGGGTTTGTCGGTCACGGCGAAGGGTCCTTACAGTACGCGGGTCGGTGCAGTTCACGGTTGGTGGCGGGTACGCATCGACGGCAGCCGGGGAATGGTGGTTGCGCCCGCTGCGGGTTAGCTCGCCACAGGGGCCAGCAAGGTGGACAGGCGGGCCAGCGCATCGGGCATCACCCAGTAGTACACCCAGGTCCCGCGCCGCTCGCTATCAACCAGTCGGGCTTCGCGCAACACCCTCAGGTGATGACTGATGGTGGGCTGCGAGACGTCGAACTCGCCAGTCAAGTCGCAGACACAGGCCTGTCCGCCGTCGAAGGACGCGATCAGGGAGAACAGGCGCAGGCGCACCGGGTCGGCGAGGGCCTTGAAGATCGGGGCGAGTGCTGCGGCGTCGGTCTCCGTCAGGGGCTCGCGCGCCAGCGGGGAGCAGCACGCGGCGGCCGCGGGCTGGAGTACCGGCAGCTCTTTCTTCGACATACATCTATGTTGACAGTCATCGATACAAGAGGCAAGCTGGACGTTGCATAGACGAGTGTCTATACGGATGAGGAGCATCGAGATGTCCCGTGTTCAGTTGGCCCTGCGCGTGTCGGACCTGGAAGGGTCGATCGCGTTCTACAGCAAGCTGTTTGGCGCCGAACCCGCCAAGCGCCGACCCGGCTACGCGAACTTCGCCATCGCAGAGCCGCCGCTCAAGCTCGTGCTCATCGAGGGAGAGGGCGACGCGCCGACCCGATTGGATCACCTCGGGGTGGAAGTCGAGCACACTGATCAGGTCACCGCCGCCACCGCACGCCTGTCCGGTGAGGGACTGGCAACCGACGTGGAAGAGAAGACCACCTGCTGCTACGCGGTACAGGACAAGGTGTGGGTCACCGGGCCCGGGCATGAACGCTGGGAGGTATACACCGTGCTTGCCGACGCGCGCCCGGACTTGGAAGGACAGACCAGCGACTCGTCCGAGTGCGCCCAGAGCGGCTGCTGCTGATTCCAACGCGTTCGCCAAACAGCAGAAGAAGCGGCCGGCGCCGGGCATGCGTTTTGCCCAGGGCCA
>Ga0070741_10020413_pt1 | contig 10443 bp, 7 predicted proteins | sample Coa_R1_4_FD_66440 | JGI IMG/M metagenome (GOLD analysis project Ga0070741, IMG submission 66440) | Surface soil microbial communities from Centralia Pennsylvania, which are recovering from an underground coalmine fire - Coalmine... | ecosystem: Environmental > Terrestrial > Soil > Unclassified ... | reverse complement strand
AGAACAAAGTCAGCTAAGGCAGGGTTGCTGGTTGAAATAAGCGAGCGAGAAAAAACACCGTCTGGTGTTCGAGGGGATCCCTTTTCCCTTGACTCCCCGCCTCTATTGGCTGTGACATCATGTTACCAAACTCTGGCTATCTTTGAGAATAAACCGATTGCGGAACATGTTTTGCAGTTTCCAGTACCTTTGTTATCATTTAACTTATAACGGTAGGTTGTTTCGGTCCACGCTTTGTCCGGAGCAAGCTTAAGGTTTTTGCATTAATACCTCCCCATTGTATATGATCGCGAGTTATTGAAATCTGCTCGCTTTTTTTGCTCTATTGAACGTTAAAAATAATGACTGACCGAAACACTGAATCCGAACACACCAAAAACATGCTCATGCAATCCGGGGATTCTTTTCGGTTGCTGGTTGAATCGATCCGTGATTATGCCATCTTCGTCCTTGATAAGAATGGATACATAACTACCTGGAATCCGGGGGCGGAACGAATCAAGGGTTACGCTGCAAATGAGATCATCGGGAAGCACTTTTCTATATTCTATCCTGAGGAAGACCTTGCCTGGGATAAACCAGGGTATGAATTGAAGGTTGCCTCGGAAACCGGTCGATTTGAAGACGAGGGCTGGCGTTTACGAAAAGACGGCACCAGGTTCTGGGCAAATGTAGTGATTACGGCACTCAGAGATAAGACCGGAACCCTGGTCGGATTTGGCAAAGTGACGCGGGATCTGACCGAACGCAAGCAAGCCGAGGAGGAGTTACGGAAAAGCGAAGAGCGGTTCAGATTGATGGTCTCATCGGTTAAAGATTATGCGATCTTTATGCTGGACCCTACTGGACATGTTGCTACCTGGAATGCAGGTGCACAAAATATCAAAGGCTATACCGAGGACGAAATTTGCGGGAAGCACTTCTCTATTTTCCACCCGGAAGAGGAGGTCAAAAGAGGTAAGCCGCAATGGGAGCTGGACGTTGCTACCAGAGAAGGCCGGATGGAAGACGAAGGCTGGCGCGTCCGAAAGGATGGTTCCAGGTTCTGGGCCAGCGTAGTAATCACCGCCATACGCGACGAAGACGGCAGGTTGCTGGGTTTCGGTAAAGTTACTCGCGATTTGACCGAACGCAAAGAGGCGGAAGAGCAACGTCTGCAACTGGCTCGCGAACAGGTTGCTCGCGCCGAGGCCGAAGCAGCCAACCGGGCAAAAGACGAGTTCCTTGCGACCGTTTCACACGAGCTGCGTACGCCGCTGAATGCGATACTCGGATGGGGCCGCGTGCTGCGCAGTGGCAAATTCGATCAGGAAACGGTATCCCGAGCGCTGGAAACCATCGAGCGCAATGCAAAAGCACAGGCGCAACTAATAGAGGACCTGCTGGACGTGTCGCGAATCATCTCAGGAAAGCTGCGATTAACTGTTGTGCAGGTTGATCTGCATCCGGTTATTGAGGCCGCTATCGATACAATGCGGCCCGCGGCCGACGCGAAAGGCATACGAATACAGGCGGTGCTGGACTCGAACGTCGGACTGGTCTCCGGCGATCCGGATCGACTGCAGCAGGTTGTTTGGAATCTGATCTCGAACGCAGTCAAATTCACGCCCAGAGACGGACGCGTCCAGATCAATCTGCGTCGGGTTAACTCGCACGTTGAAATCACAGTCAGCGACACCGGCAAAGGAATCTCGCCGGATTTCCTTCCTTACGTTTTCGACAGATTTCGCCAGGCGGACAGCAGGCTGACGCGACTGCACGGCGGACTTGGCCTTGGACTGGCGATTGTGCGCCATCTGGTGGAGTTACACGGCGGAAGCGTCGAGGCTTATAGCTCTGGCGAAGGACATGGCGCTACTTTCTCTGTGCGGCTTCCGTTGACTGTTGCGCACGACACTGGACGATTGACAACAAACGGCAAAGAACGGGTAAATGCTACAACAGACACGGGCGTTCCGTTCGATTGTCCGCCTTTACTGGAAGGCAGGCGCATACTGGTGGTGGATGACCAGCTTGATGCGCTGATGCTGTTGAAAGCCATTTTGAGCGAATGCAAGGCCGAGGTAACGATGGCTGCATCGGCGGCAGAAGCATACGCCGCGTTCGAGTGGTTAAGACCAGACGTAATCGTTAGTGATATCGGAATGCCGGGTGAAGATGGATATTCGCTCATCCGCAGTCTGAGGGCGGAAGAAGAACGAATGAAAAGAGGCAGGACTCCGGCAATCGCGTTGACCGCTCACGCCAGGGTCGAGGATCGGTTGCAGGCTCTCGCGGCAGGTTACCAGGCACACGTGGCAAAACCGGTTGAGCCAGCGGAATTGGTGGTCGTAATCGCAAGCCTTTTGGGTCCGAAGAACGCTAACAACTAAGGCTCGACCCTCATCTGCCTTGGTTAAGCGGAGCTTGCTGGAACCGTCATTTCTTTTGTTGCGCGTTGCTGAGCGCCGCACGCGCAATCAGGAGGGGACCTTCAGCATTATCGACCGGCTCCACCACCAGTCTGGTGTCGGTTCGTTTCTCTTTTTCACGCATTCGAACCACGAAATAATATGCCTTTCCGGGCTCAGCCGTGAAACTGACTGCGGAACCCAGTTTTGAATTGACGAGAGCACGCGGTTGTATGTCGATGCACAAGTTATGATCGCCCGGCATAACAAAAAAGTAAGAGTAGGACTTCCCCTGATTGGCGCTCATCCAATTGCCATCAAGTCCTATGCGAAAAGTGTCGCAACCGCCGATGCAGATAGTTGGCTCTGGTTCGTCGATAACATAAACGATTGCCTTGCCGGGTTCTGGCTTTTCTAAAGGATGCTGATGTTTGTCGGTCTTGACGTCAAACAGGATCTTGTCTGGCCCGCAACCTGCGGCGGCGCGAGCCTCCGCGGATTGATCCTGCGCGTAAAGAGATGATGAGAGAAGAAGTAATGCCAGTATAAATTTCATCGATGATTTCCTTTCAATTAATGTATCGTGGGAGTTGGTGCCGAAGGCGATGGCGTAGCGACGAGCTTTTTAATATCAATTACCATCGCGTCCATAGCCGCATCGAACTGCATATCTTTCGAACGGCGATATTTATATTCAAAAAGCTCGGTGAACCACCACAATGAGAAGTGCGTCTTTGCGTCATAAATCACCAAATTAAACTGAGGCTCATCGACCGAGCCGCCAGTCCCGAGCGAAAACTCACTGGGACCAACAGGAGAGTCGAAACGTATTTCAAAAACCAGGTCGGCGTCTATCGGCGACGTCACCAGCTCGTAACGACCCCATGCCTTCATCACGGCATAGAACTGGTTGTAGGGTCGGTCGGGCATACCGTTCAGCTTGCTCCATCCGACGGTCCTTCCTCTTGCATTCGAAATAAAAACTTTCTTCGCAGTGAATATCTGCGACGGGACTGGAGCCGGAGGTATGGCTTTTGGCTGCTGAACTGCAGAAATTGGAAGCGATGTGAGAGCAATGATTAGAGAAGCGAAGATTTGGACGACAAATGATCGAGGTCTGACGAACTTGAACATAATCAGCTCCATCCAATTCAAGTACGATTAAGGGACTAGTGTCCCCGCAGACCTTACAGATAATTATCTGATTCCATGACGAAATATTCCAGGATTCGGTTTCATTTCTTTGCTTGATTGCGCTGGCAAAGCTTCATGGTAAACTCCGTGGTGCAACTCTTCCGCAGTCTGCAAAGCACCTTTAGAAAAGTAAGGAATCGCAATGATTAGAAAGTCTCTTGTCGTCTTGTTGTCTGGTTTACTTGTTTACCTGGTCGTTCCAGTTAGCCGCGCGCAGGCTACAATGCACGATATGGCAACAGCCAATCAGGAATGGCTGGAAGGTAAATATGTCGATGCTTTGCGTGATTACGCACAGCTATTGAAGGCGCCAGGCGGCGACAAATATCTCGAGGAGATTGCGTTACAGACGGGAGAGCTCTACCAAACAGAAGAGATCACAACCGATGGTCGCACGCCAAAATTGAGTCCAGACGGAAAGCTCTTCATGTATGAGGTTGGCATCGGCAGTGGACCGTCGACTGGAACGCGGATATTACAGACCAGCGGCGCTCACAATCTGGTAGCGGAGATACCAGGTGTCGGAGCGGTTATCTCTCCTTCCGGCCAAAAGGTCGCATACCTGAAACCGACACAGAACGATGAGATTGCTAAAGCGCAAACTGCGCTGGACAACGCTAAACCGGAAGAACGAAACGCCGCTCAGGCAACGTTGAATCATCTCCATGCTAAATACAACAAGATATTCCTGCGGGACTTGACGAATCAACACGAGACAGAGCTTCACACTGAAGGTCTTCTGAAATCGACCCTAGCTTTTGGCGCGGATAATCAAACAGTTTATTTCGTAGGCGGAAAAGAAGACGATACGTCGCGCAACGACATTTATGCGGTCACAGAAAATGGAGCACCGGTCTCCGTCACAGATACCGACGGGTTCAAGACCAATCCAATTATCGATCCCAGCGGTAAGGCCTTGTTGTTCCTGGTAGCCAATCAGACTCCGTTCCCTGCGCCACGTAATGGCGGTCAAGGTGCCGGTCAGCGAGGTGGCGGCGGAAACGCAGGACAGGGGCGTGGATTTCAGCGTCAGCCTACAAAATTTGTCGTAGCGAATCTGTCGACGCACGCGGTAAAGATCGTCAATGGTACTGCTCCCACGATCTCCAATGATGGTTCATATGTTGCCTTCATTGCCGCAAACGGAGCGGAGAACAGCATAATGACAATGCCGATGTTCGGCGAGGCATCACTGGTTCTTAAGACCAATGACAAGCTTGATGCACCTGCTTTTTCGCCGAATGGTCAGAAGATCGCTTATCAACGTATGCAGCGCGATGACTGGGAGATTTACGTAACGCAGACGGATGGCAAGGAAGACATAAGAGTCACTCGCGAGATCCAGCACGACGTCTTACCGCATTTCATATCGAATGACCGCCTGATCGGCGTTATTGGAGAGCCGCGACACCGGCGCTCTTATTTGTATGACTTGTCGACAATGACTCGTCAAAGGCTCTTTCACAACAACACCGTCAGGACCATTGCGCCTGAATATTCATGGGCCGTAACGCCGGACGCAACCACGTTGCTGATTTCTGCCGAACGTGACGGCGACACGGTTTCGCCGGAACGTGGAGTCTACCTCGTTCACCTGGATAAGAAAGTGAGCAAAGATCAAGTGCTGGCACGAATTCAGGACAACATCACATCAGAGGTTGCGTTGCGCGATAAGGCTCTGAAGATGTTCGAGCCAATCGCTGAGGATGTGAAGAAAGTCCTGGAAATTCCATCGACGGACAGAATCTTTGAATACGAAAAGACTTTATTTGATTTTGATTCGAAGTACATCTCGCGTCCGGGCAACAGGAAAGCTCTGGAATTTCTATACGGCAAATACAGATCATTTGGCTACGATTCACAGTATCAGTGGTTCAGCCCGAATGGAGCATTCGAAGGCAAAACAGCAAACATTGTTTCCGTTCTGAAAGGAACAGAAAACCCGGAACTGGTTTATGTGGTCGGCAGTCACTTTGACTCAGTTCTTGCGGGACCTGGTGCCGATGACGATACCACTGGCACATCTGCTCTCCTAGAAGCCGCACGAGCGCTGGCAAACAAACCAATGCCTGCAACAATCATCTTTGTTTCGTTCACAGGTGAGGAAGCCGGTCTGCTTGGCAGTCGCGAATTCGTTCGACAGGCCATTGAAAATAAGATGAAGATTGTCGGTGTTCTCAACAACGACATGATTGGTTGGTCTAATGACAACAGACTTGATAATACGATTCGTTATTCGAGCGCCGGTATTCGCGACGTGCAACACGGCGCGGCAATGCTGTTCACAAAGCTGATCACCTATGACACAAAATATTATAAGAGCACCGATGCCGGATCATTTTACGATGCGTACGGGGATATCATCGGAGGCATTGGCTCTTACCCAGTGTTGGGCAATCCGCACTACCATACGTCCACGGACTTGCTGGAAGGAATCAATCATCAACTGGTCACTGAGACATGCAAGACGACGATTGCAACGTTGATGTTGTTGGCTTCGAGTCCTTCGCCAGTCAAGGACCTGCGCGTCGTTAATTTTGATGGAAAGAATGCGGAGCTTGCGTGGACAGCTTCGCCGGAAAAGAGCGTGCGGTCGTATAACGTTACATATACATCTGCCCAGGGAGGCCAAAAGCAGATTAAGGTCAACGATGCACACGCAACGATCCAAGGCGTGAAGGCCGGAACCGACGTTACAATCAAGGCGGTGAATTCACGGGGACTTGAAAGCTGGGATGTTGCTAGCGCCAAGGTGACCGCGCCAGCCAAAGCCGGACGATAACTCGGTCGAGTAGACGATGCGATTGTCAGGTGTATAATCTTTTGAGTACGGAACTATAAACGCGACGGAATGAAGTCAATGCGTCAAGTTGAAGATTTAATATCAGAGCCTGAAATAGACTTGGAAGCGCCTGAAGCTTACCTGCTTGCGGAGCAGCGTGTTTTTATCAGGAATGTTAGTTGGGACGTGTACGATAAACTGTCTGCATCACCAGGCAGAAGTGCACCCCGATTTGCCTATGACAAAGGATTGCTGGAAATCATGAGTCCTTCTTCGCTTCACGAAGAAATAAAAGAAACTACGTCGCTGATAGTCAGACTATGGGGTATCGAAAAGCGGATCAAGGTACGCGGTTTCGGATCAACAACGTTTCGTCGCAAAGACCTTAAACGAGCGTTCGAACCAGACACTTGCTTTTATATTCAGTCGCTTAACCTACTGCGACTCAATGATGAAATTGATTTAGAAAAAGATCCGCCGCCGGACATTGTCGTCGAGATTGACATAACTAACTCATCTATGGACAAATTTCCGCTGTTTTCAGAAATCGGCATCGGTGAAGTCTGGCGATACGGGAAAGGCATGCGTATCTTCAAACTCGAGTCCGGCTCGTATACCGAGGTCGATGAAAGCCCCTCGTTACCCGGCCTAACTGCTGGCGTTCTGACGGAGTTAATCCAGCAATCAAAAACGATGGAAGACGAAGAGTGGATGGAGTTATTGCGCCGTTACGCTGGCCGTTCTAAATAATCCATTTACGACTTCAGACCAATGGCACCATCTCGTCGGTCATCTTGCCATCCAGCATATTAACCAATCGATTTGCCATATGAACGAAGCGCGGATCGTGCGTCACCATGCAGATCGTAGTTCCCTTTGAATGCAGATCGCGCAGCATCTCCATTATCGCTTCGCCGCTTGCAGAATCCAGGTTGCCAGTGGGTTCATCTGCCAGCAGAATCCTTGGACGGCCTACTATGGCTCTGGCTACCGCTACCTTTTGCTGTTGTCCACCGGAAAGCTGACTCGGACGGCGCTTTGCCTGGTCAACAAGTTTCACTTGTTCGAGAGCTTCCTGCACGCGCTCCTTGCGAACGGACGATTTCAGATTTTGATAAGCGAGCGGCTGCTCGACATTTTCAAATACGGTCAGATCGCCGAGAAGGTTGAAACTCTGAAATACAAATCCGATATCGTGATTGCGTATCTTCGCTCTGGCAGAAGCATTCAGGTTGTTTACTGGCTTCCCGTCAAACAAATAGACACCCGAAGTCGGCGTATCCATCAAACCCATAATCGCCAGCAAAGTCGATTTGCCGCAACCTGACGGGCCGACAATCGATATGTATTCTCCAAGATGGATCTCTAAATCGATGCCATTCAGAACTCGAGCCTCGACGTTACCGTTACGGAATATTTTCGTGACATCTTCCATGTAGATAATCGGTGAATATGGCGTTGACATCTTTCCCCCGAGTCATGCGGCTAATAAGATTATTGCTCGTGAATTATAAAACAAAAATATCAATACGGGCAGTGCCTGCTCTGATTAAGTGGCGGGAATCTGGTGTTTGGTTTCAAAAGACAGCAAGAGTTGTTCGCCTTGACGCCGCGAATAAACTTGCGATAGAAGTGCCGAAAACAAGGGGGTCAAATGGAATACGTAAATCTGGGAAAAACTGGCCTTAAAGTCTCAAGAATATGTTTGGGCTGCATGACATTCGGGTCAAAGAAATGGCGCGAATGGGTGATCGAAGAGGAAGAATCGCGGCCAATCATCAAGAAAGCGCTGGAACTCGGCATCAACTTCTTCGACACAGCGGATATGTACTCACTTGGCGTAAGCGAAGAGATTACCGGTCGCGCGCTAAAAGACTTCGCTAAGCGCGATGAGATTGTTCTGGCCACCAAAGTCTTCCATCCGATGAACGATAAACCTAATCAGGGCGGATTGTCGCGAAAACATATCCTGGCCGCAGCGGACGATTCGCTCAGGCGACTCGGAACGGACTATATCGATCTTTACCAGATACACCGATTCGACTATTCGACTCCGCTTGAAGAAACTCTTGATGCCCTGGATTCGCTGGTTCGTTCCGGGAAAGTCAGATACATCGGTGCGTCCAGTATGTTCGCCTGGCAGTTTGCGAAGTCTTTGTACCTATCAGACCTCAACGGCTGGACACGTTTCGTCAGCATGCAAAATCACTATAATCTGGTCTATCGTGAAGAAGAGCGAGAGATGTTGCCGCTGTGTCGTGAAGAAGGGATTGGTGTAATACCCTGGAGTCCGCTTGCCAGAGGATTCCTCGCTGGCACTCGCAAGCGTGGCGGGGGCACTGAAACTATCAGGGCGAAAACCGACGAATACGCTCACAAGCTGTATTATGCCGACGAGGATTTCACCATCGTCGATCGCGTTGCTGAAGTTGCCGGTCAAAAAGGAGTGAAGCCTACACAAGTGGCATTGGCATGGTTGCTGCAACAGCCCGGCGTTACAGCGCCAATTATCGGCAGCGGGAAGATAAATCATCTCCAGGATGCTGTTGATGCGCTTTCTATTCGATTGTCGGATGAAGAAATCAGAGCGCTTGAAGAGCCATACAAGCCTCATCCGATTCTTGGACACAGCTAAAAGCGACCCAAAACACGAAATTCGCATCAAAGCTCATGAATATCCATCAATAAACAAGCGGAGATTATCATGAATCGAACGCGAAAATACGTTTATCCATTTCTAACAGCTTTTTTGACCTTTTCTCTGATTGCTCCTTTCGTGAAGGCGCAGCAACCGAATGGTAAGCAAGCTCCAGATGCTGAGAAGAGCAGCCTGGTTGATAGAGTCGGTTCAACCGGTTTTCTGCAATTGGAGGCAGAAAGCTTTAATCAGCTGACGCCCAAACAGCAGGCGCTGGCTTATTGGTTGAGCGAGGCTTCAATTGCTATCAATCCGATCATCTACGATCAGATGTCGCGATTCGGTCTGCGGCAGAAACACGTTCTGGAAGAAATTGTCGCGCATCCTGAGGGGATTAACCCTGAGGTTCGCGAAAAGATTCTTGCGTTTACAAAACTATTCTGGGCAAATCGCGGAAATCATAACGACACCTCTTCACAAAAGTTCCTGCCGACGTTTACCTACGAGGAATTGGAGTCAGCGGGTCTTCAGGCAATAAAGAATGGCGCGAAATTTGGAACACCTGCCGAGTTTAAGAAAGAGTTATCGGAGCTTAAAGCGCCCCTCTTCGATCCTGACTTCGAGCCTACCACTACTGCAAAGAACCCCGTCGGAGGCAAAGATATTATTCAGGCCAGCGCAAACAATTATTATTCAGGTGTTAGCTTGGCCGATCTGAAAAACTTCAAAGAAAAATATCCGCTCAATTCCCGCGTGGTGAAACTGCCAAACGGACAGTTAAAGGAAGAAGTCTATCGCGCAGGCACAAAAGACGGCAGCATTCCTCCGGGACTCTACGCAAAGTATCTTCAGAAGGCGATCGGTTACCTGGAGAAAGCCAGTATATATGCCGACGGTCCGCAGGAGACCGTGATTCAGGACCTCATTAAATATTATCAGACGGGTGATCCGAAAGATTGGCTCAAGTTCGATGAGGACTGGGTACAGAACAACGAGCCAGTCGATTTTGCGAACGGTTTCATTGAGGTTTATCTTGATGCTCGCGGAGCAAAAGGCACTTCGCAGAGTTTCGTTTCTATTACTGATCAACAGTTGAACAAGTTAATGCAGATAATCGCGCAGAACGCGCAGTATTTCGAAAATCGCGCGCCGTGGGACGATCAGTATAAAAAGCTGGGCGTCAAACCTCCCGAAGCAAAAGCAGTCGAGACCGTTATAGAAACAGGAGATTTCCAAATCAACACTGTAGGCGACAATCTGCCAAACGAAGAAGAGATTCACCAGAAGTTCGGTACAAAGAGCTTTCTCTTCACCGGCAGCACGCGAGCCTTTAATCATGCAACGGGTACGGCCGCGCTGAAAGAGTTCGCTTATACACCCGAAGAATTTCGGATTTGCGAGAAGTATGGCGACGAAGCCGAAAACATGATGACCGCGTT
>Ga0070741_10020412_pt1 | contig 10443 bp, 11 predicted proteins | sample Coa_R1_4_FD_66440 | JGI IMG/M metagenome (GOLD analysis project Ga0070741, IMG submission 66440) | Surface soil microbial communities from Centralia Pennsylvania, which are recovering from an underground coalmine fire - Coalmine... | ecosystem: Environmental > Terrestrial > Soil > Unclassified ... | reverse complement strand
TCGTGGAGGACGACGTAGCGGAGCCGGGCCGGGTCGTCGAAGGCCGTCGGCCCGATCCAGATCGTCTTGTGGTCGGTGGGGTCGTAGACCCCCCAGTGGCAGCAGGCGGCGGGGTCGAAGCCGATCCTGAAATTGACGTAAACCTTGCGCCAGTCCCAGCCGCTGGTGTCGGCGATGGCCTGCACCTGCTGAAGCTGGGCGGCGGGGTCCGCCGCCGGTCGGGGGGCGGGCCGGGCGGGCGGGGCAGGCGCCACCGCCGCCGTCCGGGGTCGCGGCGCGGCGGCCGCCGCCGGCGCCGGGCGGGGCGGTGGCGCGGCCGGGCCGGTCGGGAGGGCGGGCGCAGGGGTCGAACCCGCCGTCGTCACCGGCCCGGCCGCCGCCGGCCCGCTGGTCGTCGTCGAGGAGGACGAGCCGGGGATCGTCGCCTGCGTCGGCGCCGTCACCGGCTCGGGAACCGTCATCGCCGGTGGAGCCGGCGCCTCGGCCATCGCCTCCTCGGGGGGCCGCTGCGACCCGGCGATGAGCGCCACGCCGAGGGCACCGACGAGGAGCACGGCGCCGCCCGCCATCATCAGCCGGGGCTGGAGGGGCATCCGTCCGCCCATCGCGGCGTCGGGCGTCGACCGTCGGAACATCCGATCTCCATGGGGGGTGGGAGGGGACTTGATAGCAGAGCGCCGGGGCGGCGCTGTCCGTTACGCCCCTTGCCGGCATTCCGCCCCGCTTTCAGCGGGCTTGAGCTTTTCCCGGCCGAAAGACGGGGCCGCCCGGCGCCCGATGGAGCGCCCGGCCGCGCCGGCCCGCCGGCCGTCAGCCGAGTTGGGGGATGACCTCGGCGGCGAGGCGCTCCATCTGCTCGAAGTCGTCGAACAACGGGTTGAGCAGGATCATCTCCGCCCCGGCCCCGATCACCGCCTTCAGGCCCTCGACGCACGCCTCCGGCGGGCCCCAGACCGCCACCGGCGTGAGGTCGCCCACGCCGACGAAGAAGCTGTAGAGCCGCCGCAGGGCGGCCGACAGCCGCTCCCGGGCCCGGTCGGCGTCGTCGTCGACGGCGACATAGACACGCTTGGCGATGCGGAACCCGGTGGCACCCGTCTCGGCCAGCGCCTCCCGGACGACGGGCACCTGAGCGGCGAAGGCGGCGGTGGTCTGGGAGCCGGCGCCGATGAAGCCGTCGCCGTGGCGGACCGCCCGGCGCAGCGCGCTCGGGGCGTTGCCGCCGAACCACAGCGGCGGGTACGGCTTCTGGAACGGCTTCGGTTCCATGGCCGCCGCCTCGACCTGCCAGAACCGGCCGGCGAACTTCACCTCGGGCTGGGTCCACAGGGCCTTCATCAGCTCGAGGCCTTCGGTGAAACGGGAGACGAACGTCTCGGGCACGACGCCGAAGGCCGAGAACATCCTCCGGCCGCCGGTGCCGACGCCGATCTCGATGCGGCCCCGGCTCAGCTGGTCGAGGGTGGCGACGCTCTTGGCCAGGTGGACGGGGCTGTGGAGGGTGGTGATCAGCACCGCGCAGCCGAGCCGCAGCGTCGTCGTGCCGGCGGCGGCGTAGGCCATGGTCTCCAGCGGGCCGAGGACGGGTGACGGGCCCAGCACCTGCTCCTGCGTCCAGGCGCTCTCGAAGCCGAGTTCCTCGGCCCGGGCGAGGTAGCGCTGCATGGCACCGGGATCGAAGGCACCGTCCTCGACGAGCTGGGGGATGCTGATGGCGAAGCGCATGGCTTGCGACCCTATCGGCTGGAGGATGGCGGGCCGCCCCTGCGGGGGGCGCCCCCGCACCCCCGGGCAGGGTCGAGGGCCGGGCTCAGCCGCCACTGCCGGAACGCCTGGGCCAGGAGGGCGGCGAGGTCGGCGCCGTCGTCGGCCAGCCACTGCTCGTAGGCGGCGACGGCGCTGCCCAGCGCCAGGTGGCCGATCAGCTGCGGGAGGAGCCCGTCGGGGGGCTGGCCGAGCCGGCCGGCGGCGAAGCGGGCGACGACGCCCCGCCAGTCGGCGTAGCGCAGCGTGCTGTGGGCCTGGAGGGCCGGCACATGGAGGATCAGCGACATCCGCTGCCGGTGGGCGGGGACGGCCCAGGCCGGCAGATCGTTGAAGCGGACGACGGCGTCGGTGAGGACCTCGAGCAGCGGGGCGCCGGCCGGGGCTTCGGCCAGCCAGGCCTCCATGCCGGACAGCAGGGCGTCGAAGTCGCCCCACACGACGTCGTTCTTCGACGAGAAGTAGCCGAAGAACGTACGGCGGGCGATCCCGGCGGCGGCGGCGATGTCGTCGAGCGTCGTCTCGTTGAAGCCGTGACGGATGAACAAGTCGAGGGCGACCTGTTCCAGGTCCGCCCGGCTGGTGACCGGCGGCCGGCCGAGCCGTTCCCGGGAAGGCACCCCTTTACTATTGCACTGGGTGCAATTAGTCTGCGGGCATGGACCAGCCCCCTGCCTCCACCGCGCCCGAAACCGCCCCGCCGGCCGACGAGGACGAGGAACTCCTCGAGGAGGACCTCCTCGTCGAGGACGTGTCCATCGACGGGATGTGCGGCGTCTACTGACGTGTCGGTTCTCGATCAGGCCTGGGAGCTGGCGCCCCAGGTCTCCGTCCGGCCCGAGCCGTTCGGCGCGCTGCTCTACCACTTCGGGACCCGGCGGCTGTCGTTCCTGAAGGACCGGCGGCTGCTGGCGGTCGTGGAGGCCCTCGGGGACGCACCGTCCGCCCGCCACGCCTGCGCCGGCGCCGGAATCGGCCCGTCCGACATCGGGGCCTACGAACGGGCCCTGGCCCGGCTGGCCGCGACCGACATGCTCCGGGAGCGGACGGCGTGAGCGTCGCCGTCCCGCTGGTGGAGCACTTCGCCCGCGGCCTCGATGCGCCGATCTGTCTGACCTGGGAATTGACCTACGCCTGCAACCTGGCCTGCCGGCACTGCCTGTCGAGCTCCGGGCGGCGGGATCCGGCCGAGCTCAGCACCGCCGAGGCGAGGGCGGTGATCGACGAGCTCGAGCGCATGCAGGTGTTCTACGTCAACATCGGCGGCGGCGAGCCGACGATCCGGCCGGACTTCTGGGAGTTGGTCGACTACGCCACTGCCCACCACGTCGGGGTGAAGTTCTCCACCAACGGCGTGCGGGTCACACCGGAGGTCGCCGAGCGGCTGGCGCAGAGCGACTACGTGGACGTGCAGATCTCGCTCGACGGCGCCACTGCCGACGTCAACGACGCCGTGCGGGGGGAGGGCTCGTTCGCGGCCGCGATCCGGGCGATGGAGCACCTGGCGGCCGCCGGGTTCTCCGGCTTCAAGGTTTCCGTCGTCTGCACCCGCCACAACTTCCCCCAGCTCGACTCGTTCCAGGCGCTGGCCGACCGCTACGGCGCCCAGCTGCGCCTCACCCGGCTGCGGCCCTCGGGCCGGGGCGCCGACGTGTGGGACGAGCTGCACCCGACGGCGGCCCAGCAGCGGGAGCTCTACGACTGGCTCCTGGCCCACGGCGAGAACGTGCTCACCGGCGACTCCTTCTTCCACCTCGCCGGGTACGGCGGCGACGCGCTGCCGGGCCTCAACCTCTGCGGCGCCGGGCGGGTGGTGTGCCTCATCGATCCCGTCGGCGACGTCTACGCCTGCCCGTTCGCCATCCACGACGCCTTCCGGGCCGGGAACGTCCGGGACGACGGCGGGTTCGCCGCCGTGTGGCGAGCCTCGGAGCTGTTCCGGACGCTGCGGGGGCCGCAGGCCGGCGGGGCCTGCGCCGCCTGCTCCGCCTACGACGCCTGCCGGGGCGGGTGCATGGCGGCCAAGTTCTTCACCGGCCTGCCGCTCGACGGGCCGGACCCCGAGTGCGTCAAGGGGTTCGGCGCAGTGCGGTTGGCGGCGGTGGAGCCGGGCTCGGCGCCCCGGCCGTCGCTCGACCATTCCCGTCCGGCGGCGGTACCGGTCACGATCGGGCGGCGCTGATGGCCGGCGACTGGTTCGAGTCGGTCGCGGAGGCCGAACGGCGAGCGGCGAGACGCCTCCCCCGTTCGGTGCACCTCGCCATCCGGGCCGGCTCGGAGCGGGGCCTCACGCTGGCCGACAACGTCGCCGCCTTCAGCGAACTCGGCTTCGCCCCTCACATGGCCGGGCTGTCGGCGAAGCGGGAGCAGGCCACGGTGGTGATGGGCCAGCCGGTCTCCATGCCGGTCCTGATGTCGCCGACCGGCGTGCAGGCCGTCCACCCCGACGGGGAACTGGCGGTGGCCCGGGCGGCGGCGGCCCGCGGCACGGCCCTGGGCCTGAGTTCCTTTGCCAGCCAACCGATCGAGGCCGTGGTGGCCGCCAACCCCCAGACGTTCCTGCAGATCTACTGGGCCGGCTCCCGGGAGCGGATCGCGGCCCGGCTGGAGCGGGCCCGGGCGGCCGGGGCGGTGGGGCTGATCGTGACGCTCGACTGGTCCTTCGTCCACGCCCGCGACTGGGGCAGCCCGTTCATCCCGGAGCGCATCGACGCCAAGGCGGTGCTGCGCTATGCCCCCGAGGTGCTGCGCCGGCCCCGCTGGCTGGCCCAGTGGGCCAAGACGAAGGCGCTGCCCGATCTGACCGTGCCGAACTGGGTTCCCGCCGGCGAGCCGGCGCCCACCTTCTTCGGCGCCTACGGCGAATGGATGACGACGCCACCCCCGTCGTGGGACGACCTCCGCTGGCTGCGGGAGGAGTGGGGCGGGCCGTTCATGGTCAAGGGCGTCATGCGGGTCGACGACGCCCGCCGGGCCGTCGACATCGGCGCCACCGCCCTGTCGGTGTCGAACCACGGCGGCAACAACCTCGACGGCACGCCGGCCACGATCCGGGCCCTGCCGCCGATCGTCGAGGCCGTCGGCGGCGACATCGAGGTCGTCATCGACGGCGGGATCCGCCGCGGCGGCGACGTCGTCAAGGCCGTGGCCCTCGGCGCCCGGGCGGCGATGATCGGCCGGGCCTACCTCTGGGGCCTGGCGGCCAACGGCCAGGCCGGCGTGGAGAACGTGCTCGACATCCTCCGCAACGGGATCGACTCGGCGCTGCTGGCCCTCGGGCGCAGCTCGGTCAGCGAACTGGCTCCGTCCGACGTGCTGGTGCCCGCCGGCTTCGTCCGCCGCCTCGGCGATCCGTCCCCATCGACGTGATGGCCGCCCGGCCGTGGCCCGGCGGCGGCGCGCCCCGCCAGCTGGCGGCGCTCAGCTGGCCCGAGGCGGCGGCCGTGGCCGACAGGTCGATCCTGGCCGTGCCGGTCGGCTCGACCGAGCAGCACGGGCCGCACCTGCCGCTCGGGACCGACTCCGACGTGGCGCTCACGCTGGCCGAGCGGCTGGCCGCCGCCCGGGCCGACGTCCTCCTGGCGCCGCTGCTCCCCTACGGGTCGGCCGGGGAGCACGCCGGCTTCCCCGGAACGCTGTCGATCGGCGCCGCCGCCCTCGAGCGGGTGGTGGTGGAGCTCGTCCGCTCGGCGTCGGCCTTCGCCGGCGTCGTGCTGGTGTCCGGCCATGGCGGCAACGCCACGCCGCTGGCGGCGGCGGTGGCGGGGCTGCGGGCCGAAGGCCGCGCCGTGCTGGCCTGGTCGCCCCGGGTCCCCGGCGGCGACGCCCACGCCGGCCGGACCGAGACGTCGCTGCTGCTGGCCCTGGCCCCCGACGCCGTCCGACTCGACGCCGCCGAACCGGGCGACGTCCGCCCGCTGGCGACGGTCATCGGCGAACTCCGCCGGAGCGGCGTGGCGGCCGTGTCGCCCAACGGCGTCCTCGGCGACCCCCGCGGCGCGTCGGGCGACGAAGGCCGGCGCCTCCTCGAGGGCCTGACCGCCGACCTCGTCGCCACCGTTGCGGCCTGGATGCCGACGGCCGCCCCACAGCCACCGGGAGGCCCATGACCGCCGTGCCGCCCCCGCTTGCCGCTCCTCCCGCCGGCGGGCGGGTGGCGCTCGTGACCGGCGCCGCCCGGGGCATCGGGGCCGCGACCGCCCGGCGGCTGGCGGAGGCCGGTTGGCGGCTGGTGCTCTTCGACCGCTGCGCCGACGACCCGGCGCTGTCCTACGCCCTGGCCACCCGAGCCGACCTCGACGCCACGGTGGCGTCGTGCGGCGGGGCCGGACGGGCCCTGCCGTTCGTGGGCGACGTCCGGGACCAGGCCGCCCTCGACGCCGCCGTCGCCCTGGCCGGGGAGCGCTTCGGCGGGCTCGACGCCGGCGTCGCCGTGGCCGGCTGCATCGCGGGCGGAACGCCGGCCTGGGAGACCGCCGACGAGCAGTGGGCGGCCATGGTCGGGGTGAACCTGGAAGGCGTGTGGCGCCTGGCCCGGGCCGCCGTCCCCGCGCTGCTCGCCCGGGGTTGGGGCCGGTTCGTCGCCATCTCCTCGGCCGGCGGCGTGCTCGGCCTTCCCCGGCTGGCCGCCTACTCGGCGGCCAAGCACGGCGTGATCGGCTTCGTCCGCAGCCTGGCCACCGAGCTCGGCCAGTACGGCATCACCGCCAACGCCGTCGCCCCCGGCTCCACCACCGGCGTCATGCTCGAGGCCAGCGCCACGTTCTACGACCTCGACAGCCCGGCGATGTTCGCCGTCCACCACCCGCTGCGCCGGCTGGTCGAGCCCGACGAGGTGGCCGCCCTCGTCGCCTGGCTCTGCAGCGACGACGCCAGCGGCGTCACCGGCGGCGTCTTCCCCGTCGACGCCGGCATGACCGCCACGTGAGCCCCCGCGCCGAATACCCCCCACCGGTACTCCAGGGTGCGCGACCGGTGGCGGGCGAGGGGGCGTCCACGGCCGTCAACGCCGCTCCGGCGCGACCGGTCGCGCTACCCGGTGGCTTCCGGATCTCGTTGGACCGGCGGACCCGCGTCACCGGCGACGGGACCGTCCTCGTCGGCGGGTCACCGGTCCGGAGGCTGCGGCTGACCCCGGCGGGACGGGCGCTGGTGGACCGGCTGGTCGCCGGCGAGCCCGTCCCGGCCACGGCGGCCGCCCGGGCGCTGGCCCGGCGGCTGCTCGACGCCGGCCTGGCCCACCCCCGGCCCCCGGCCCTGGCCGGCCCGGCCGACGTCGCCGTCGTCATCCCCGTCCACGACGACCGCGACGGCCTGGCGGCCACGCTCGCCGCATTGGCGCACTCGGGGCTCCCCGCCCCGGCGGAGGGGGTGGCGGGTTCCGGGGCCGTGCTGGTCGTCGACGACGCCTCCCCCGCCCGGGAACGGGTCGGGGCGGCCGGCCGGGCCGGCGGTGCGACCGTTCTGCGGCGCAGCGCCTGCGGCGGACCGGCGGCGGCCCGCAACGACGGGTGGCGGGCGACGAGGGCCGGGCTCGTCGCCTTCCTCGACGCCAACTGCGAGCCCGAGCCGGGCTGGCTCGACGCGCTGCTCCCCCACTTCGGCGATCCGCTGGTTGCCGCCGTGGCGCCCCGGGTCGCCTCCGCCGCCGCACCGGGGGCGCGGCGCTGGCTCACGGCCTACGAGGACGTGTTCTCACCGCTCGACCTCGGGCCCCGGGAGGCCAACGTCCGCCCCCGCGGCCCGGTGGCCTACGTGCCGACGGCGGCCCTCGTCGTCCGGCGGGCGGCGCTCGAGGCGGGGGGCGGGTTCGACGAGCGCCTCACCGTCGGCGAGGACGTCGACCTCGTCTGGCGGCTGGTCGCCGCCGGCTGGACCGTCCGCTACGAGCCCCGCGCCACGGTCCGCCATCCGATGCGGCCGACCCTACGGGCCTGGCTGGCGCAGCGCTACCGCTACGGCACTTCGGCCGCCGCCCTCGCCCGCCGCCACGGCGAGGCGGTGGCGCCGGCCGTGGTCTCGCCGTGGACCGCGGCGGCCTGGGCGCTGGTGGTCGCCGGCGCGCCGCGGGCCGGGGCCGCCGCCGCCGTCGCCTCGGTCGCCGTTCGGGCCCGACGGGCGGGTCGTGACGGGCTCCCGGTGACGGAGGCCATCCGGCGGGCGGCGTCCGGGGAGCTCCGGGGTGGGCTGGCCCTGGGCAGCGCCCTCCGCCGGGCCTGGGCGCCGGCGGCCGTCGCCGCCGCCGTCGTCGGCCGCCGGAGCCGGCCGGCGCTGGCCGCCGCCCTCGTCGTCCCGCCCCTCCTCGACTGGTTCGCCCGCCGGCCCCGCCTCGATCCCGTCCGGTTCTGCGGCCTCCGGCTGGCCGACGACGTGGCCTATGCCGCCGGCGTGTGGGCCGGCTGCGCCCGGGAGCGGTCGATCCGGGCGCTGGTCCCCGCCCTCGCGTCCCCATCGGCCGCCGGCCTGCGCCAGACTGGCGAGCCACCGCCCCCGTCCCCCTCGCCTGGAGGTCGACCATGAAGACCAACGCCGCCGTCCTGTTCTCCCAGCCCGGGAAATGGGAGGTCACCGAGGTCGACCTCGACGAGCCCAAGGCCAACGAGGTGCTGATCAAGATGGTGGCGGCCGGGCTGTGCCACTCCGACGACCACCTCTGCACCGGCGACATGCCGGCCATGAAGCTGCCCTTCGCCGGCGGCCACGAAGGAGCGGGCATCGTGGAGCGGGTCGGGCCCAACGTCAGCAACGTGGCTCCCGGCGATCACGTCGTGCTGCAGTTCATCCCCGGCTGCGGACGCTGCCGCTGGTGCGCCTCGGGCCAGCAGAACCTCTGCGACTCCGGCGCCATGCTGCTGGCCGGCTGCCAGCTCGACGGCACGTTCCGGATGCACAAGGACGGCGAGGACGTCGGGCAGATGACCCACACCTCGACGTTCTCGGAGTACACCGTCGTGCCCGCCATCAGCTGCGTGAAGATCCCCGACGACATCCCGCTCGACGCCGCCTGCCTCGTCGGCTGCGGCGTCCCCACCGGCTGGGGGTCGGCGGTCTACGGCGCCGGCGTCCAGCCCGGCGACGTCACCATCGTCATGGGCGTGGGGGGCATCGGGATCAACTCCGTGCAGGGCGCCCGGCACGCCGGCGCGACCCGGATCATCGCCGTCGATCCCCAGCCGCTCAAGCGGGAGATGGCCCTCCAGCTCGGGGCCACCGACGCGGTCGAGAACATCCGCCAGGCCGCCCAGCTGGCCCAGGAGGCCACCAACGGGCAGGGCGCCGACAACGCCATCGTCTGCGTCGGCGTCACCCGGGGCGAGCACATCGGCCAGGCCTTCGACGCCGTCCGCAAGGGCGGGACGGTCGCCGTCGTCGGCATCGGGCCGGTGGCCGACACCATCCCGGTCAGCCCGTTCATCCTCACGCTGTTCCAGAAGCGGATCCAGGGGGTGCTCTACGGATCGCTCTCCCCGAGCAAGGACATCCTCCGCCTCCTGTCGATGTACCAGGCCGGGCAGCTCAAGCTGAAGGAGCTCGTCACCCGGACCTACAGCCTCGACCAGATCAACGAGGGCTACGCCGACATGCACGCCGGGAAGAACATCCGCGGCGTGATCGCCTTCGGCTGAGGCGGACGCCGTGAGCGCGCCGTCAGCTGGCGAGCCTCGCCGGTTGTGAGGCGTCGGGCCAGTCCTCCGCCAGCAGGCGGAAGCCGAGGCCGTGGACGGTCTGCACCCGGACCGAGTGCCCCGTCGCCGCCCCGACCTTGCGCCGCATCGCCGACATGTGGACGTCGAGCGAGCGGGTGACCGAGAACAGCTCGGCACCCCACACCGCTTCGGCCAGCTCCTCCCGGCGGACCAGGTCGCCGGTCCGGCGGGCCAGGACCATCAGCAGCGCCAGCTCCTTGCTGGTCAGCGGCAGCGGCGCACCGCCGCACCGGGCCTCGTGGTGGTCAAGGTCGACGTCGAGCCCGCCGACCTTGACCACCACGCCGTTGCCGCCCCACCCGGTGCGGGGCGTCCGCCTCCGCCGCAAGATCGCCCGACAGCGGGCGACGAGTTCCCGGCCCCCGAAGGGCCGGGTCAGATAGTCGTCGGCGCCGAGTTCGAGTGCCGCCACCCGATCGGCCTCGTCGGCGCGGTCAGAGACCACGACCAGCGACGCCTGCGCCGACAGCCGGCCGCACAGCTCCAGCCCGTCGCCGTCGGGCAGGAACGGGTCGAGGACCACCAGATCGACGGTCCCGGCCCGGCCGAGGGCGGCCTGGCCGGTGGTGACGGTCGCGGTCTCGAACCCGTAGCGGCCGAGGACGAACTCGAGCTGCGAGGCCAACTTCGGATCGGCCTCGACGATGAGCGTGCGGGCGACGTCCATCTCGTCTCCAATCTGTGCACTTCGGACGACCCTGGTCATCGGGATGAGTCCCGCCCTCGCCAGGGATGAGGGCGAAACCCGGGGGGCGGAGCCCGGACGGGCCCCGCCCCCCTGTCGGATCAGTACTCGCAGTTCACGAGTTCGTCGCCGCCCCGGGCGAGGCAGTCGTCGAAGTCGTCGCCGCCGTCCATCTTCAGGTGGCCGCCGCCGTCGTGGATCAGGACGTCGTCGCCGGAACCGCCGACCACGTAGGACGTGGCCACGGTGTTGCCGACCTCGAGGGTGTCGTCGCCACCGTCGCCGACC
>Ga0070741_10020411_pt1 | contig 10443 bp, 11 predicted proteins | sample Coa_R1_4_FD_66440 | JGI IMG/M metagenome (GOLD analysis project Ga0070741, IMG submission 66440) | Surface soil microbial communities from Centralia Pennsylvania, which are recovering from an underground coalmine fire - Coalmine... | ecosystem: Environmental > Terrestrial > Soil > Unclassified ... | reverse complement strand
GAGATCTCGCGCCCGCGCGCGAGCACCGCCATCCGAATCGTGGCCCCGATGATGATCACCGCCACGGCGGCAAACGCGAGGCCGAGCACCAGGCCCACGACCGTCGCCACGGTTCTGATCTGATACAGCTTGACGACCCAGTCTTCGGCGTATCGCACGTCATCGATGAACGTGTACGTGCCGATGCGATCGGCCACGCTTTTGACGGACTTCGGGTCGCGGGCGTTCGGCTTGAGACGGACTTCGATCGACGCCGGCAGCACGCCCGGCTCGAACACGTCGCCGAACTCGCCGAGCTCACTCTTGGCGCGAGCGAGCGCCGAGTCTTGCGAGATGAAGTCGACGTGCGCCACCTCCGGAAAGGCGCCGATGTCGCCCATGGCCGCGGCCACGGCCTCGGGCGCCGTGCCGTCCGCGACGAAGCCCGCGATTTCCACGCGCTCCTCGGTGCGCCGCAGGGCGTCGCGCAGGTTGAGCGCGACGAGGCCGAAGAGACCGAATGCGAACAGCGAGAAGGCAATGGTCACAATGCCGAGTACACTGAGCAGTGGTGCTCGGCGGAACGCGATGAGCGCTTCGCGAATCGCGAGTCTCACGACGCCACGACCTCGGGATGCGCTGAGTCTGCGACCACCTTTCCTTGGAGCATCTCGATGGTTCTATAGTCTGATCGTCTCATGAGATCCACATCGTGCGTGGCCATGACGACTGCCGTTCCGGCCGCATTGATCTCACGCAATAACTGAAACACGCCTCGTGTCGCGCGATCGTCGAGATTACCCGTGGGCTCGTCGGCGATCAACACAAAGGGATCGTTGACCAGCGCACGAGCAATCGCGACGCGCTGCTGCTCACCGCCGGACAATTCTTTGGGGAAGGCGTTTCCCTTTGATGCCAACCCAACTTGCGTCAACAGTCGATTGACCTTCGCGGGAATACTTTCGCGAGGTGCCCCAGTGACTTCCATCGCAAACGCAACATTGGCGTGGGCCGTACGGTCGTCCAAGAGACGAAAGTCTTGAAACACGACGCCGAGATGGCGACGCAAACGGGCGATATCAGATCGTTTTGCTTCAGAAGAGCTCGTGCCGCTGACACGAATCTCCCCAGTCGTCGGCCGCTCTTCCATATAGATCAGCCGCAGCATGGTACTCTTACCGGAGCCGCTCGGGCCGGTGAGAAACGCGAACTCGCCTTTCGCGATGTGCAACGTGACATCGTTGAGCGCGAGTCCAGTGCGCGGGTACTCTTTCGAGACCTTGGTCAGCCTGATCATCGCAGCGCCTGCTCCAAATCCGCGATGAGATCATCGACCTCTTCGAGCCCGGCGATGAGCCGCACCGATCCGTTCGCCGGCGTCGCGATCGAATTGTTGCCGCCGCCGATGGGCGCCTGACCCCAGAGCGCCAACCGTCGGAGGAACCGATCGGCCACCCGCCCGTCGCCGGCCAGCTCGACGACGAGCATGGCGCCGAAGCCGTGCAGGTGGTGCCTCGCGATCGCGTGATCCTCGTGCGATGGCAACCCGGGATAGTGCACGCGCTTGATCTCCTTTCGTCCCTCGGCCCACTCCGCGATGCGCATGGCGCTCTCGTTCTGGCGCGCGGTCCGCACGGCGAGCGTCTCCAAGTCCCGCTCGAGCCGCCGCGTCGCGGCTGGATCCGGAATCTGGCCCCACAACGCCATCTTGTCCCGCGCCTCATCGATCACCGGAGCGGAGCCGAGGATGACGTTGGACTGGATCACGACGTCGGCGCCATGCTCGATGGGCCGGAAGTTGATCGGTCCCGCGAACGTCGAGTCCACGACGAGGGCCAACCCCAGCTCTTTCGTGAGCAGGTTGACCGGCCTCAGATCGATCACTCGACACGTCGGACTGGCCGGCGACTCGAGGAAAATGACGCGCGTCTCCTTGCGAAGCCGCTTCCGCCAACCCCGGCTCTCCAGGGGATCGACCAGCGTGACGGCGATCCCGACGCGATCGAACTCCTGGGTCAGCAGCTGGTGGACGGCGCCAGAGATCCATGCGCTCGTGAGCAGGTGATCGCCGGGTCTGAGCAGCGCCTGAAGGGCGAGCGCCGTGGCGCCCGTGGCACTGGCGGTCACGAGGGCCGACTCGGCGCCATGAATCGCGGCCAGCCGTCGCTCCACCTCGCCGCCATGAATCGCGAGCGACGAGAGTCCCAAGGGACGGCGAGAGCGGGAGGGCGGCATCATGGCGTCTGAGGGTCGACCTTCTGAAGACGAATCACTTCTGACGGGGCAGCACCCAGGACGTCCTGGAGGATCGCCGTCCCACGCCGCAGACTGTCGTCGACCCGCACGGTCGCGATCTCCTTGCGCCGCGGGCCGATGACCCAGGCCAGCCCACCGTCTTGGACTGCCCGGAGCCGCGCTTCGTTGCTATTGAGCCGGACTTCGGGACCGCGTTGGGGGTCACCACGCTTGGTGGCGACGAGCTCGACGACTTGGAGGGGTGGGTTGTACTCAGCCACGGTCTTCAGGCAACATTCTCAGGGCAACCGCAGGTAGTGCGGCCCGGCGCGCATCAAGACCCGTCGGTTGGCCAACGTTTCCAAAAACCCGCTCGCCAACTCCGGTTCGACCCGCAACGCATCCGCGACACCGTCCGCGTCGGCCCGCCCCAACTTGGTCACGCAGTCCCAGGCCATCCGCTCGTCCCTACCAAGCGGTCCCAGAAGGCACCGCGCACCGTCCGCCGCCTCGACGACCAGCGCCAATTCGTACCGCGCGAGCGCGGTCTCGATGGCGTCCACATGGGCCTCGTGCAGCCCGCGGCAGATAAAAAAGCCCTTGGTCGTCCGGAGCAGCAGCTTCGCGACGACTTCGTCCGCGCAGGAGTAGTCCAGCAATCCCACGTGCGTGAAATCGATCACCGTCAACGTGGCTCCCGAGCGCTCCGAGACCAGCAGCTCGATCTCCGTGCGGACCGCCACGCCCGTCGGGCGGGTGACGAGATTCGAGTACAGCTCGCACACCGACCGCCGAAGGACCGAGCTCAGATCAATGGTTTGTATCATTCGCCAATTCGCTCGGGGATCGTGATCAATACCTGTGCCCCGGGAAAATAGGGCAATGATTGCAGGAGCGCGCTATCGTCATCCCAGGACGGCACCACCGCAATGCGCGCCGTTCCGCTCCGGATCGACAGCTTCCCGGACCACTTGCCGAGAAAGTTGCGCGCGTTGGCCAGGCCCTGGCCGCGCCCGCGATCGCGGAATCGGCTCACGCCTCGGATCACCGCCTCCTCGAGCGCCATGCCGTCATCCCACCGATCGCCCGGCGCCGGTGCTTCCCGGCCGTCGAGCTTTTCCAGCGACCGGCGGAATCCCATGCCGCCGTCAGAAACGGCGATCTGGACCACGCGCCGGCCAAGACGCTTTTTCCACTGGTACGTTTGCACCGCGACCCAGCCGCTTTTCTCGGCGTGCTCTACGACGTTCTGGCAGACCTCCGAGAGCGTCGTGACGAATCGAATGCTCGCCGCGCCGTCGATATTGAGCTCTGACGACAGGATTTTTTGGGCGCGCTCCTGGATGCGGCCAACCACCGTGTGGATATCATCGACTTTTGAAATCTCGGTGATCTCTAGCAGCACGTGCGATTCGGGACCCGGACGGGACTTCGGCACCGGTTTGCGAATGTCAAAGAGCTTTTCCGCGTGACCAAAGAATCCAGTGCGAGCCCAATATGACGTCGTGTCGTCGGCCTCGGGTGGCACGAACTCGGGCTTCGCCTGCCTCGTCTGAGCGACCGTCAACAACACCGTGAGCCCATACGGCGTGGCCCAGCGGGTATGACGGGCATCCAAGAGAATCTTGTCATCTGGCGCGATAGGAGCGAGCGCCTGAAAGACCTGTTCGAACGAGGCGTCGTCGAGAGAGAGCGGCAACGAGATGATCTGCGTCACGTCGGGCTCAACTCTCCTCGTAGATAGTGGGCAAGACCAGCGGCACCGCGATGGCCGACATTCCGAGCGGCGGCGATATGGGCGGCGCGCATCGCGTCGCCAAACTTATCACCGGCGAGGAGCCGCGAGAAATATGTCGCGCCCCAGACATCGCCGCATCCGGTCGGATCGCCGTGCGGATCGGCGGGCATGGCGGGGACGAGCGCCGTCCGCGCCGGCCCGGCCGGCGTCTCGCGGCCGACCCAGTCGATCCCGCCATCGAACCCCGGCGCCGCGAAGTACACGGCGCCCCGGCTCCCGAGCGTGACGACGAGACAGCGGACGTTCTCGGCGAGCGCCGTCGCCGCGAGCGCCATGGGATCGCGTGCCATGAGCGCCATCTCATCTTCGTTCACCTGGAGCAGATCGCCGCAGCGGCACCAGGCCGCGACGTTCGTGAGCGCGCGAGGCACCCGCAGTCCGTTCGGCTCGACGCCTAAGAGCAACGAGTGGAGGTCGATATAGATCGGTCCGCGATAGTGCTGGCGGATGAGCTGCGCGGTCTCGAGATCGATCTCGTTGCCCGCGATGAGATTGATGTACAGCGCGTCGAGTCCGTGGAGCAGGGGCTTGAGGCCGAGCCAGGACCAGCCCGGAATTCCTCCGGTGAGCACTTCGCTTCGTCGCTCGGCGCTCGAGTAGCGAATCTCGACGCGATTATTGGGATAGGGTACCTCGATCGGCGCCGCATCAGGCGCCAGTCGCCTGAATCCGCGCAGGAAATCGCGGGCGCGTGGCGTGAGATCGGATCCGACCCGGACCAGCGGTACGAATTGCCAATCGGGCGAAAGGGCCGCATCGAATGCGCCGAGCGCGTAGGTGATGCCGCCCCACTCTTCGACCGGCACGCTCCGCGGGTCTCGTCCGTAGATCACGTCCCAGACGAATGTGCCAATGACACCTACCCGGCGCATCGTTAGATGCCGCCTAGCGCCTGCATCTTGAACGTCGCGACCGCGCCGACGACGCCCGCCGCGCCGCCCAGCACGCCGGGGACTATGCGACACGCCTCGACCGCCGGGCGGAATGCACGGCGTTTGACCTCAGCACGCAGGGGTTCAAATAGCGCATCCCCGGCCTCCGTCACGCCACCGGCCAACACAACGACGTCGGGATTTACAATATTCAATAAATTGGCCAGTCCGGTTCCTAAGAAACGCGCCGTATCCCTGACGACTTCGCGCGCGATCTCATCTCCTCTCAGCGCGGCATCATACACGGTTCTCGCCGTGATTTTCTGCACATCGCCATCGACCATACGCGGCAGCATCGACTCTTCATCGCCGGCCAACGCCTCTCTTGCGCGCTCGGCAATCGCGGGGCCCGATGCGTATGCCTCGAGGCACCCATAATTCCCGCACTTACACCGTCTTCCCGTGGAATCGATGGTGGTGTGGCCGATTTCGCCCGCGACTGATGATGATCCGTGATACAAATCGCCGTTGAGAATCAACCCACCGCCAATCCCGGTGCCGATAGTGACACCAACAACATTGCGCGCTCCACGTGCGGCCCCGCACCACCACTCGCCGACGGTCGCGCAGTTCGCATCGTTATCTAACGTCGCGGGAAGATTGACGGCTGAAGCGATGCGATCCCGCAATGGGAAGTCGCGCCAGCCTAGGTTCGGCGCGACGATGACAATGCCTTTTGCACGATCGAGCGGCCCCGGTGCGCCCATACCGACGCCGAGGAAATCCGAGCGCGCCGCGCCGGTTTCGCGCATCACTTCGGCGATGACATCCTCAATCGCTTCGACAATGCGATCGGCGACGGCGACATCGCCCAGATCCGCGCGCGTCAGTCGCGACCCGAACGCGAGGACGGCGCTGCCGTCGGTGGGCAGAGCGCCGGCGGCGATGTTCGTGCCGCCCAGGTCGATGCCGACGATGTATTTCATTGAATGACCGCCTCCACGTCATCCACCGTGATCAGGGTCAGGCACCGATAGCGATCCACCGCAAGCGGGCAGTCGTTCTTGGTACACGGCACACAGTCGAGCTCCGGGTGCCGAAGCATCCGGTGTCCGGCGCCGAGTGGTCCGGTCACCGCCGGATCCCCGGCGCCCCACAGCGACACGGTCGGCGTCCCGACCGCGGCCGCCAGGTGCAGGGGGCCCGTGTCGTTCGTTACCAGTAAGTCACAGGATGCGATGCCAGAGGCAAGCTGCGCCAGGTCGGTTTGCCCGCCGAGGTCGACGGCCGCCCCTCCGGCGACTCGCGCGGTCAGTTCGCGCTCGGTTGGGCCGCCGAATACCACGACCCTCCGGCCTGGTTTCGTCAGGCGGCGGACCAGCTCGGCGAATCGGTCAGGTTCCCAGCGGCGGCTCGGCGCGTTCCCGCCCGGGAAGACTCCGATCACCGTGCCCTCATGGCTCTTTCTCGCGACATCCAGCCGCGGTACAACCGGATCCCGGCCGGCTCCAACCAGGACCATATACTGGACCGACCGGTGCAAGCCTTTCAGGGAACCCACTGACACAGGGTCGGTCAGCAGCATCCGGCGCCCGTCGGTACCAGTGCCCCTTCTATGATCTACTCCACCTAATGCGAAAATCAGCGCCGAGGAAAACGAAGGCGGCAGAAGGACGCCTCGCTCATAATGCCCCCGGCGCATGGCCCACGCAGCGGCCAGTGTGTGAGCAAACGGGATGATACGCCCAGGGAGCCTGGCCAACTGGAGTAGCGGGGCCAGACCTTCGCGGATGAGCACATCGCCGCCCGCCGCGCGGAGCGCCGGCAGCGCCATGACCACGTCGCCAAGATGATTGGGGGCTCGGACGATGAGCCGCTCGGTCATTCGACCTGCACGGTCATTCGACTTGCAGGACGGCGAGAAACGCCTCCTGCGGGATCTCCACGGTGCCGACCTGCTTCATTCGCTTTTTGCCTTCTTTCTGCTTCTCCAGCAGCTTCCGCTTTCGCGTGATGTCGCCGCCATAGCACTTGGCGAGCACGTTCTTGCGCAGTGCCTTGACCGTGGTTCGTGCGATGATTTTGGTGCCAATAGCCGCCTGAATCACGACTTCGAATAGCTGCTGCGGGATGAGCTCCTTCAGTTTGTCGGCGACCTTCCGTCCCCATTCATACGCTTTATCTCGGTGAATGATCACCGAGAACGCATCAACCGGATCACCATTGATCAGCATATCGAGTTTGACGAGGTGGCTGGCCCGATACTCCAGCATCTCATAGTCCAAGCTCGCATACCCGCGTGAGATCGTCTTCAGGCGATCGTAAAAGTCCAGAATAATTTCGGCGAGCGGGAACTCGAAGTCGAACTCGACGCGTTGCGCGTCGATATACGACATCGTGATGTACACGCCACGACGTTCCTGGCCGAGCGCCATGATGGGACCGATGTACTCGGAGGGCGCGACGATGCGCGCCTTGACGAAAGGCTCCTCGACGGAAGCAATTTCCGCGGCCGGCGGCATCTTCGAGGGATTCTCGAGCAACATCATCTCGCCGCTGCCGAGATGCACGCGATATTCGACGTTCGGAACGGTGGTGACCAGGTCGAGATCGAACTCGCGCTCGAGCCGTTCCTGCACAATCTCCATGTGCAGCAACCCGAGAAATCCCGCGCGAAATCCAAAGCCCAGCGCGGTCGATGTCTCCGGCTCATAGTTGAGCGACGCATCGTTCAACTGCAGCCGATCCAGCGCATCGCGCAGGTTTTCGTACTGCGCCGTGTCCGTCGGATACAATCCGGCGAACACCATCGATCGCACTTCCTGATACCCGGGTAGCGCCTCGACCGTCGGCGCGGAGGCATCGAAGACCGTGTCGCCCACCCGCGTCTCTTTGACATGCCGCACGTTAGCGACGACGTACCCGACCTCGCCGGGATTCAACTGCGGCGTCGGCACCTGGCGCAGTTGATTATACCCGACCTCGGTCACGACGTAGTTCTCGTTGCTCGCGCCAAACTTGATGGTCATACCGGATCGCATGACCCCATCGACCACGCGCACACTCGGCGTCGCGCCCCGGTAGCGATCGTAATACGAGTCAAAGATCAGCGCGCGCAGCGGCGCCGCCGGATCGCCCTCAGGAGGCGGCACCCTGGCGATCAACGCATCGAGCAGCTCCGGAATGCCGATACCCTCTTTCGCGCTCACCATCAGAACCTCCTCGGCCGGCACTCCGAGCAAGTCCATCACTTCCTGGCGTCGTCGTTCCGGCTCGGCGGCCGGCAGGTCGATCTTGTTGAGAACGGGAACGATGGTCAGGCCCGCATCGAGCGCCAGAAACAGATTGGACAGCGTCTGTGCCTGAATCCCCTGCGACGCGTCAACGACGAGAATGGCGCCTTCGCATGCCGCGAGCGAGCGCGAGACCTCGTACGTGAAGTCCACATGCCCCGGCGTATCGATGAGATTCAACTCGTAATCCCGATACGCCATGCGAACGGCGTTGAGCTTGATCGTGATGCCGCGCTCACGCTCGAGATCGAGCGTGTCGAGCACCTGGTCCTTCATCTCCCGCTTCGCCAACGTGCCCGTGGCCTCGATCAAACGGTCGGCCAGGGTCGATTTGCCATGATCGATATGGGCGACGATGCAGAAGTTCCGGATGTGCTCGAGCTTCATGCCATAAATATACCGGCCAGACTTCCGAAATTCGTGAGCGTGATGTCACCCTTCGCGAGTCGCTTGCGTACGGCGGGACCCATCAGTGCCGCGAGCTCGCGCTCACGCTCCCACGTGTAGGGGTCGAGCGCCGCGAGCGACGGCTCGTCGTAGCCCGGATGGACCATGAACTCCGTCACGCCCGGCTGCAGCTGGTCGAGACGCTCCAGCACGCCCTGCTCGAATTCCCGCGCGCCGTTCATCGCGAATCCCGTGAAGTGCTCGGGGATGCGCGGGTTCGTCGACCGGCGCCAGAGCGACATGAGCCCCATGAGCGTGAACGGGTAGAACGCGCGGAGGATGAGGCGGCGCCTGGGCACCTTGGGTGACCGGAGCCACGGGATCCCTTGTTCACGTGCCACGGCCAGTACGCTCGCCCAGATCCCCGGCAAGGTGTGCAAGTGCCAATGACTATCGATGTGCGTTATGGGCCTGCCCACCGACCCTAACCGCTCCAGTTGCGCGCGACACTCGGCCGCCACGTCATCGGGGTCGATGCGCCGGCCGAGTGCCCATAGCGACAGACCGCCCATACCCACCAGGTGGCCGGTCGCGGGATTGATGAGCGTCCGGGCGGTGGTCAGGGGTGGGCCGAAACCGAGGTTCAGGTGCAAACCGATGTCGATCGACGAGTCCCGAAGACGCTCCCGTGCGTCCTCCCAACCGGGCGTCGTGACCATGACCGATGTCGACGTGATGACTCCGGCGGCGTGCCCGTCGAGAATGCCACGGCTTACGGACGGGGTAAGGCCAAAGTCATCGGCGTTGACAATGACGTAGGAACGGCTTCGATCGATCTCCATTCGATTACCCTGGGCCCCAGTTCCGCCGAGTCACGCCGCGTAGCGTGCGTGTAAAGAAGTGGTTGAACTGGGAAAGTTTGACCGCTCCCGAGCGCGCGTCTACCTTTCCCCGCTCACGATGGAAAGCACGCGATCCGATCGGGCCGATCTGTTCGACCCCGCGGTACTGGCCTCGATGGGACACATCGAGATCGTGGCTCGCTGGATCGTGGACGGCTTTTTGTCCGGATTGCATCGGTCGCCTCGAAAAGGGTTCTCGGTGGAGTTCGCCGAGTACCGCCCCTACCAGCCGGGCGATGACCTGCGATATGTCGACTGGCGGATCGTCGCCCGCTCCGACCGGTGGGTCGTCAAGCAGTTCGAAGAAGAGACCAACCTTCGGGCCGCAATAGTTCTCGACGTGAGTCGGTCGATGGTCTGGCGCGGGGCGCCACAACGGCTGACGAAGCTCGCGTACGCCGAGCGCCTGGTGGCGGCGCTCTCCCTGTTGTTCCTCCGGCAACGCGATGCCGTTGGCCTCGTCCGGTTTGACGACGCCGTGCGCACCGCGATCGCGCCCCGTGCCCGGACGACCCAATGGCGCCGCATCATCGCGGCGCTCGATGGCCCCGGCGCCGGCCGGGCGTCGAATGCCGCCGCAGGGCTGGAGCATGCGGCTCGGATGGTGCGGCGTCCAGGTATGATCATTCTCGTTTCGGATCTGCTGACGGAACTCGCGCCCGTCGACAACGCGATTCGGGGCCTGTCGGTCGCCGGGCACGATGTCACGGTCCTGCACATCATGGATCCCGCCGAACGCGACCTCGCGGCCGCGGGCGATGCGATCTTCGTCGATCCGGAGACGGACCTGGCCGTGCCGGCGACGGTGGCCGACGTGCGCGATGCCTACCGTGAAACCGTCGACGCGGCGATCGGGGAGTGGCGTGACACGTTCGCGCGCACCGGTACGCGCTATGAGACCGTCTTTACCGATGTGCCCTTTGGTCTGCCGCTCCGGCGGGCATTCGCGGCCCGCCAGTGAGTTTCCTCTCTCCTCT
>Ga0070741_10020410_pt1 | contig 10443 bp, 7 predicted proteins | sample Coa_R1_4_FD_66440 | JGI IMG/M metagenome (GOLD analysis project Ga0070741, IMG submission 66440) | Surface soil microbial communities from Centralia Pennsylvania, which are recovering from an underground coalmine fire - Coalmine... | ecosystem: Environmental > Terrestrial > Soil > Unclassified ... | reverse complement strand
CGCCGGAGAGCCTGTTTGGCAGCCGCTGGCCGAGGGTTTCGACGTCGGCGAATTGCCCGTGCTGGTGGACGACGTGGAAGTCGACAGGCTGTTGCTGGCGCGGTTCGATGCGCGCCGGTTCACGCTCCACGTCGACAACGATCCGGCCGGAAGCAAGGATCTCGATGCGTGGATGCGCGAGCTCGGTGCCGTGCTCGTCGTCAACGGCAGCTACTACTCGCCGCGCGGGACGCCGTCCACGCCGACGCTGAGCCGCGGCGTGTTCAAAGGGCCGCGAAACTACGTCGGCAGGCACGGTGCGCTCGTCGTGACCGACGACGGAGCGCGCATCGTCGACCTCGAAGACAAGGACTGGCGCGACGAATTCGCCGGCGCGCGCGACGCCGTCGTGTCCTATCCGCTCTTGGTGACGTCCACGGGATCTTCGCGCGTCAACGCGAACGGCGCCTGGTTGGCCAATCGCAGTTTCATCGGCCAGGACGTCCACGGCGATATCGTGATCGGCACCACTCGCGAGGCGTACTTCTCGCTCGAGAAGCTCGCGGCCTTCCTGCACGACGCGCCGCTGGACCTGCACATCGCGCTGAATCTCGATGGCGGTCCCGTGGCGTGCCAGGCCATCGCGTATCGCGGGTTTGCGCGTGACTTTTGTGGAAAATGGGAAACCCACCTGCGCGACGGCAAATTGCAACTGCTGCAACCCGTGTTCGGCGCCGCACGATGGGCGCTGCCGAACGTGATCTCGGTGCGCGACGCGCGCGACGACGGCTGATCGCGTCGTCGCGGTGCGACGGATTCATTTTCCGCTGCGCCGCAGGCGGCGCGTACGCCACGCGATCCAGCCCGGCGGCACGGTCGTGAGCACGAGCAGCAGGGCCAGCAGCCCGCCGACGATGGCGCTCGCGTCGTGCTGCTGCAAGTACGCCGTCGCATAGGCATCGTTGGCGTGCTCGGCGAGCGCGCGTGCGCCCATGGCGACGTCGTGCGAAATCGCGAGACCGCCGAGCGAGGCGAACCACGACACCGCCAGTCCGCCGCAGCTCGCAAGGCCGACGGCGATGCCGCCGAGCGCCGCCAGCCCGAGCGAGACGCCGCCCATCGACACCAGGCCGACACTGACGCTGCCGATCGACAACAGGCCCGCCGACACCGTGCCCACGCTGATCGTGCCGAGCGAGTTGACGCCCATCGCGAACAGCAGGCCGATGGCGCGGTCGCCGATCGCAATCCAGGCGACCACGGGCGTGGCGCCGCCGGGGCCATAGCGGATGTGCACGAGCGGGACGCCGAACAAGTGTGCGCGGCTGCGGAATTCCTGCGCCGGCGCAGCGTCCGTCGAGTTGCGCTCCGCGTCTTCCGCGCGCATCTGCGCTTGTCCGCGCTGCAAGACGAGAAGCCGGCGCACGAGCCAGATCGTCCACGTCGCCGGAATCGCCACGGCAACCACGCCGAACGCCCACGGCTGCGCGTCGAGGAACGGCGTGAATTCGACGGCGAGCACGAGCGCGAGCGTGAACGCCGCCGCGCCGAGCAGGATGATCGCGCTCTGCCGCGCGACGAACGCGCGCTCGCGCGTCGAGCGCGTGCCGTCGAGCGCCGCGCGCACGGCGAAGAACGTGCCAGGGATGCTGATCAAGAGCCCGAGCAGCGAGTTGAACAGCGCGGCAACGAAGGCCACCTTCGCGGCGACGCCACCCTTGGCGGCGCCGACGCTGACTGCTGCCGCCGAGCTCGTCGCCGTGTACGCCGGCAAACCCGCGACGACCGCGATCGCGAACGCCTTGCCGGGCGAGCTGCGTTCGAGCGCACCCTCGACGAAGGCGAGCACCTGTTCGTGCAGCAGCTTGCGCCCGCGCGAGAGGCGCTGGCGCACGGTCTCTTCGCTCAACTCGAGTGCTTCGGCGACGCTCTCGACCGAACGGTGCTCACGATAGAAGAGCACCATCGGTTCGCGGTACGCCTCGGGGATTTCGGCGAGCGAGCGCCAGAGGATCGCCTGCTCCTCGTCGCTGATCGATTGTTCGGCCGGCGGCGGCTGCGGCGTCGGCGCCTCGCCGGCGGCTTCGATGGGCTCGGCCGCGTACGTCGGCTCGCGCACCGCGCGCCGACGGCTGTTGTTGACGAGGTTGCGCGCGATCCCGCAAAGCCACGCCCGCAACTTCGCCGGTTCGCGCAGTTCCTTGAGCTGCCGCCACGCAGAAAAGAACGTTTCCTGCGCGAGATCCTCGCTCTGCGCCACGCTGCCGGTGGCGGCGTAGGCGATCGAGCAGATCAGGTTCTGATAGCGCGCGACGATGCGGCCGAAAGCCTGGCGATCGCCGGCGAGGCTTTGCGCGACGAGCTGCGATTCGTCGATGGTCGAGACGGTCATGGCGGACTCCGGTGAGGACACGTCTCTTGAGTGGCCGATTCGCCGAAAAGGTGACAACCGCCCGAAAAGCCAGAACGACGAAGAACGCGAAGACTATCTTTTTTCGTGCCCCGCTTGCGCTCCCTACCCGATCAAGCCCAGCGCCTTCACGCGCTGCAGCTCGTCGCGCGCCTTCGCGGCTTCTTCGAACTCGAGATTTTGCGCATGTTTATACATTTTCGCCTCGAGCTTCTTGAGCTCGGCGGCGAGCCGCTCGGGCGGCAGCGCGGCGTAGTCGGTCGCAGGCTCCGCGATGCGGCGCTGGCCGCGGCGGCCGCCGCCCTGGCGCTCGGCTTCGGCATCGGCGCGCGCGCCTTCCATGATGTCGGTGATTTTCTTGACGACCGACTTCGGCGTGATGCCGTGCGCCTGGTTGTAGTCGATCTGCTTCTGGCGGCGGCGGTCGGTCTCGTCGATCGCCGCGCGCATCGATGCGGTCATCACGTCGGCGTAGAGGATCGCCTTGCCGCGCAGGTTGCGCGCCGCGCGGCCGATGGTCTGGATCAGCGAGCCCGTCGAGCGCAGGAAACCTTCTTTGTCGGCGTCGAGGATCGCCACGAGCGACACCTCGGGCATGTCGAGGCCTTCGCGCAACAGGTTGATGCCGACGAGCACGTCGAACTTGCCGAGGCGCAGGTCGCGGATGATCTCCACGCGCTCGACGGTCTCGATGTCCGAGTGCAAGTAGCGCACGCGCACGCCGTGTTCTTCGAGGTAGTCGGTCAGGTTCTCGGCCATGCGCTTGGTCAGCGTCGTGACGAGCACGCGGTCGCCCATCGCCACGCGATCGTTGATCTCGGATAGCAAATTGTCGACCTGCGTGCGCACCGGACGCACTTCGACGTCGGGATCGACGAGGCCGGTCGGCCGCACGACGAGTTCGACGATGTTGCCTTGCGAGTGCTTGAGCTCGTACGGGCCGGGCGTCGCCGAGACGAAGATCGTGCGCGGCGCGCGGCGTTCCCATTCCTCGAACTTAAGCGGCCGGTTGTCGAGCGCCGAAGGCAGGCGGAAGCCGAATTCGACGAGCGTTTCCTTGCGCGACCGATCGCCCTTGTACATGCCGCCGAGCTGCGGCACCGTCACGTGCGATTCGTCGACGACGAGCAGCGAATCGGCGGGCAAATAATCGAATAGGCACGGCGGCGGCTCGCCCGGCGCGTGGCCGGTCAGATGCCGCGAGTAGTTCTCGATGCCTTGGCAATAGCCGATCTCGGCCATCATCTCGATGTCGAATTGCGTGCGCTGCTGCAGCCGCTGCGCCTCGACGAGCTTGTTCGCTTTGTATAATTGTTCCAGGCGCTCCTTGAGTTCCGCCTTGATCGTCTCGACCGCGTCGAGCACCGTGCGCCGCGTCGTCACGTAGTGCGAACCGGGGTAGATCGTGTAGCGCGGAATGCGCCGCAGGACCGCGCCCGTGAGCGGATCGAAGATCGACAGGTTCTCGATCTCGCCGTCGAACAGCTCGATGCGGATCGCTTCGATCTCGTTCTCGGCCGGGAACACGTCGACGACTTCGCCGCGCACGCGATAACTGCCGCGGTGGAGCTCGTAGTCGCCGCGCTCGTATTGCAGCTCGGTCAGACGCCGCAGCAGCTCGCGCTGATCGAGCCGGTCGCCGCGCACGAGGTGCAGCACCATGCGATGGTATTCGCCGGGGTCGCCGAGGCCGTAGATCGCCGACACCGTCGAGACGATCAGCGCATCGCGGCGCTCGATGAGCGCCTTCGTCGCCGAGAGCCGCATCTGCTCGATGTGCTCGTTGATGCTCGCGTCCTTCTCGATGTACGTATCGCTCGAAGGCACGTAGGCCTCGGGCTGGTAGTAGTCGTAATAACTCACGAAGTACTCGACCGCGTTGTGCGGGAAGAACTCCTTGAATTCGCCGTAGAGCTGCGCGGCGAGCGTCTTGTTCGGCGCGAGCACGAGCGTCGGTTTCTGCACGCTGGCGACGACGTTCGCGATCGTGAACGTCTTGCCCGAACCCGTGACGCCGAGCAAGGTCTGGTGCGCGAGTCCGGCCTCGAAACCGTCGATGAGGCGGCGGATCGCCCCCGGCTGATCGCCGGCGGGACGGTACGGTGCGACGAGTTCGAAACGATCGGTCATGCGGTAGCCTCGGCGAACAGCCGATTATAGTCCGTGGGGATATCCCACGATGTCGAGGCGCCGAGGCGAGAATGCAAGCCGTCGGCATTTTCCTACGCACGGCTGCGACGGCGCCGTATCGTGCACCGCACGCGCGCTGCCTAGCATGGCGCCATCCTGAACGGAGCCATCGCCATGCAACCTCGCCGTCTCGCCGCGCAGCGCGGCCTCACCCTCGTCGAAACGATCTTCGGCGTCGCGATCATGCTCGTGCTCGGCGCCGCGAGCCTGCCCGCGCTAGGCAAGCTCATCGGCGGCAACCGCGCCCACGCCGCGCAAACCACCTTGCTCGCCTCGCTCGATCTCGCGCGCGCCGCCGCGATCACGCGCATGAGCGAGGTCGTGCTGTGCCCGAGCGACGATCGGCGCCACTGCACGGCGACGCCGTGGTGGCAGCACGGGTGGATCGTGTTCCAGGATGTCGACGGCGACGGCAAGCGCGACGCCGACGAGCCGCTGCTCGCCGTCACCGAGCCGCTCGAGGGCATCGCCGTCGCCACGAGCGCCGGCCGCGAGCGCGTCGTCTACCGCTACGACGGCAGCGCAGGCGGCACCAACCTCACGTTCACGCTCTGCGACCGGCGCGGACCCAAGTACGCGAGCACCGTCGTCGTCAACAACGCGGGACGCGCGCGCACGGCACCCGCGTCCGCCGCCGAAGCGGCCGCCGCCTGCAAAGGAATCTGAAGCTACCTCACGGGTTCGGGCATCGCCGAGGAATGATGGCTCGTGATCAGCCACTGCTTGCCGTCCCAGGCATACGTGAACGTGTAGCGCGCCGGCACCTTCTGTCCCGTGCGCGCGAAGGTAAAAGTATACAAACCCGCATCGAACGCGCTGTTGCAGCCCGATTCGAAGAACCGGTAGGTGACCACGCCCGAGGGCTTGTTTTCGAGGAAATGCTTGAAGTATTCCTCTTTTTCGGCCGGCGTGACCCGCGGCACGTTCGAGAGCGTCGGCAGCAGGATCGAGCGCTCCGCATAGTTCGCGACCACCGCGCGCGGATCGCCCGTCTGCAGCGAGCGGTTCCACCGATCGAATAGATCCTCGATCTCCTTGCGGGTCGGCGGCGGACGGCATGCGAGCGCCTGCGATGCAGGCGCCGACGAGGACGACTCGGACCGCGCCGGCGCGGACCCGCATCCCGCCGCCCCCGCCAGAACCAGACCGATGACCGCCGCAGCGGCCGTATGGGTGATGCGCATGGCTTGCTCTCCTCTGGGATAGCACCCCGCATCGAGCCAGCCGGCGACGGCGCCGCGCCCGCCCGAGCACGCCGCCCACTCCCCAAGCCCACTCTACGCCCCCGCCCAAAGCAGGCGCAACCGCAACCCGCCGCGGCCCCATGCATAAGCCGCGCCCGGCAACTTGACTAGTACGCCCAACATCAAGAAAATAGACGGCTCACTCCACCCTTCCCCGATAGCTCAGTCGGTAGAGCAAGTGACTGTTAATCACTGGGTCGGCGGTTCGAGTCCGTCTCGGGGAGCCAATTAGAAGTCCGGAGAGATCCGGAAAAGTTCAGAAAACCCGCAGAAATGCGGGTTTTTTTATGCTTGCAGTGTCTGCCGCCATCCATCGGAGTCCACCCAAAACCCCCATCACCAGGGGTACGTGGCGGGGTGTAAGCTGTGTCATCAGGAGGGATACCCCTATGGCCCTTACCGATACTGCGTTGCGTAACCTCAAGCCCGTTTCGAAGCCCACGAAACTCTTCGATTCGAACGGATTATTCCTGCTCGTGAACCCTCCTTCGGCGCGCGTTCCGAAGGGATCTCGCCTGTGGCGCTTCAAGTACTACTACGCCGGAAAGGAGAAGTTGCTATCGCTCGGCGCATACCCGGACATGTCGCTTCGATTGGCGCGCGACGCGCGCGACAAAGCGCGTACGCTGCTCGTCCAAAACATCGACCCGTCTGTCCAGCGCAAAGCCGAAGAATTCGCTCAGCGAGAGGCGGCAGCGAACAGCTTCGAGGTGATCGCGCGCGAGTGGCTTATCCGACAACAATCGAAGCTGGATGAGGTCACGCTCAAGAAGGCGACTGCCTTGCTCGAAAAATGGGTGTTCCCGTGGCTGGGAACTAAGCCGATCGCTGACATTACGCCGCGCGAACTTCTGGAGACGGTTCTACGACGCGTCGAGGCCACAGGGAAGATCGAGACCGTACATAGGGTAAAGCAGCGCTGCGGCCAAATCTTTCGCTACGCAATCGCTACCGGCAGGGCAGAACGCGACCCTACCCCCGACCTTCGCGGGGCCTTGGCGACCGCCAAAACGCGTAGCCATGCGGCTATCGTCGAGCCCGCAAAGATCGGCGAGCTGCTTCGAGCCATGGACGGTTTTGATGGTCAGTTCGTAACGCGCTGCGCGTTGAAGCTCACGCCGCTTGTCTTTGTTCGGCCGGGCGAGCTGCGCCGGGCCGAGTGGCGCGAAGTCGACCTCGATAAGGCTCTATGGAGCATACCCGCCGAACGCATGAAGATGGATGCCCCACATCTCGTGCCACTTTCGCGGCAAGCAGTTGAGATCCTGCGCGAGCTACATCCGCTGACGGGCAGCGGGGAATATGTGTTCCCTGGAGCCCGCAGTTTGCGGCGTCCGATGTCAGAGAACACGGTTAACGCGGCACTTCGTCGCCTCGGCTACAGCGGTAGCGAGATCGTGGCGCACGGATTTAGAAGCATGGCTTCCACGCTACTGAATGAACAAGGCTGGCCGTCGGACGTGATTGAGCGACAGCTGGCACATGCAGAGCGCAACGAAGTAAGGCGCGCCTACAACAGAGCCAAGTATTTACCCGAGCGAGTCAAGATGATGCAGGCCTGGGCGGACTATCTCGACGCCTTACGCCTTCGGATTGAGGGGTAAGCCAAGTGGCGCGGCGGAAATCACCAGACGAAATCATCGCTCAGAGGCTCTCCGATTTCGCGAAGCTGCTTCGAATGCAAGCTCACGTTGAGCACAAAGACCGACGGCTGTACGGCGTATCTTCGTCCACGCTCTACCTCTCAGCCGACATTCTCGATGCTCTCGCGAGCGGTGACGATGCTTCGAAGATCATCGACGGAAGAAAAGGCAAGAAAGCCTTCTACATTGCTATCGAGGCGATACACCAAGCAGCCTTCAAAGGGGCAGCGAGCTGGGATGATGCAATCATGGATGCCGCCGTCGAACTGGAAAAGGATCCACGAACGCTTCAAAGGCATTGGAGCGCATTTCTGAAGGAGAGGAACATAGAGGAGGAGAACTACCTGTTCCCGAGCGGGCCAGAGGCGGGTCGTCAATCACGCAGAGGTCGATAGTACTCGGCACGCGAAGTCAAGACGCCAAATGCCCGCATTCGGTGTCGTGACGCCGAGACTGCCATGACGATCATGGGGGGCACCTTTCCAAGAGGTGCCTAGGCATGACAACTCGTCTCTTGCGTCTGAAAGAAGTGCTACATCTCTGCGGCCTTAGTCGCAGCCAAGTCTATGCGCTGATCAAGATTGGCAAATTCCCCTCGCCGATCAAATTAGGCCGAAGCTCCGCGTGGCTTGAATCCGAGCTGGACTGTTGGGCGAAAGCCTGCATCACAGCATCTCGATGCGGAGGTGCGCATGGATAAGAAAGATATCCGCCGCATTTCGCACGCTCGGAACATCAAATTGCTGCAAGATCTGCCGCGTCGACATACTGTGCCGCAGCCCGAGCAATCAATAGCTAACTTACTGAAACCACCGCACAATTCCCAATTCGGCGGGGCAATCGATGCTGTCGTAGATTATCTCCCTCTCTCCTGGCGCAACAGATCCGCGTTTGCGACCGGAAACAGTGCACTCGCGGTCGCTCTGGAAAAATATTTTCCTGCAGAGGAGTGCGCTCATGAATAGCGCTCCTTCTCCAGACTATGTTGGCTCCGCCGTACCGAACCCGTGCGCCGAAGCCGCAACCTTTCTCTATCGCCTCGACCCCCTCGCTCAGAGTTTCCAGTTCCGGACATTCAGCGACTGCAAGCCACAGGGTCCCGACCCCCTCGCCGGTGGCCTAGAAGGAAACATCCAAAGCTGCTGGCCTGCACTCGCACAACGGAACCTTTCTGGTGCTGGCGTCTTTGTTGTGGTGAACAGCGGCGGGCAGACGGCGCGGGAGATTGATCGGATTCGAGCAGTTTTTGTAGACCTCGATGGCTCGCCGATCGAGCCCGTCATGACCGGCCCGATCAAACCACACGTTGTTGTGGAGTCAAGCAACAATCGATGGCATGCGTACTGGATTGTTGACGGTATGCCTTTACCACAGTTTGCGTCTGTTCAAAAGGCGATCGCAAAGCAATTCTACGGTGACTCCACCGTTTGCGACCTGCCTAGGGTGATGCGGGTCCCTGGGTTCCTGCACTGTAAGCACGAAACGCGCGTGCATTCGCGTTTGCGCTACTGCTCGTGGCGACCTCCATACGCTGCTGCAGAAGTCCTCGCCGCGTTTGGGACAGAACCGGCGGCTAACGTTTTTCAGTTGCCGGCCATGACGGCAGGAAAGACGGAAGTAGCGGACTCGGTAATCGCGGAGCTGCGGAGCGCACTCTTGGCCATACCTTCGGACGACTACTCTGATTGGGTGGCGGTGGGGCACGCCCTACATGAACTCGGTCACGTCGGTCGCGGCTTGTGGCTTGAGTGGTCAAGCAAGAGCCGAAAATTTGACCTCGAAGCCGCCGAGCATGCTTGGCGCACGTTCCGGCCCGAGCGCACCGGCTACGCCGCTGTATTCGCCCGCGCTCAGCGTCTAGGGTGGAAGAATCCGATGGCAATCTCAAACCTTCCGTCTCCCCCTCCGACTGCGGCTCGTCGAGTCTCATTTTCTCCGGCGCGGGATCTGTTGTCGTCGACAACTTCTATTCCATGGCTAATTGAAAACTACCTTTCCAAGAACTCTCTTGCGGCTCTGATAGGGGCGCCCAACTGCGGGAAGACATTCCTTGCTCTCGACTGGGCCTGTTGTATAGCAACTGGAATGGTCTGGTGCGATCTGGACATTGAACAAGGCGGCGTCTTCTATATCGTCGGCGAGGGGCGCGCCGGCCTGCTTAGACGATTGCGCGCTTGGGAAATCGCAAAGCAAAAAAGCCTTAGGGATGCTCCGCTGTTTGTCAGCGACGGTGCTGCCGTGCTGACGAGCCCTCTCGATGCGTCCGCTGTCTGCGCAGAATGCGAGCGTCTATCCAGACAATTCGGCACACAGCCTGCATTAATTGTTGTCGACACTTTGGCGCGCAACTATGAGGGGGACGAGAATAGCGCAACCGACATGGGGCACTTCATTTCGCATCTGGACAGATTCCTACGAGTACCCTGGGGCTGTTGCGTATTGGTCGTGCATCACGTCGGCTTGGGGGAAGAAGCGCAAAAGCGCGGGCGCGGCAGCAGCGCGCTTCGTGCAGCGCTAGACGCAGAATACGTGCTACGCAAAAAGAATGAGTTCTTAACGCTCGAGTGCACCAAGGCAAAAGATTGGGAATTTCCCAGCACAATTCACCTGAAGCTGAAGCCGATCACGTTTTGCATCGGCGCAGGCCAGAACGATGAAGCCTCTTCATGCTTTTTGGACACTTCGGACGCAGTGATGCTTGCGAATTTGCAAGGCATGGGCAAGAACACCGAAGGCGTTCGTCGCACTCTATGCGAGATTTACGAGCAAAGGCTCGCTAACGTCTTGGCGGCAGGAGGGTCTGGAGATCAGGTCCGCGTCTCCCTCGCGGAGCTTCGCTCCTCGGTTTTCGAGCGTGGGGTTGTAAAAGACCGGTCGTAACCTTCCCCGTCAACGTCACACCGAGTTAAGAGAACTCCACGTTGATTCGACGGCACGCCGGAATGTGCTTGGTGGCAGGTCGCCAAGCGATTCGTGC